>Ga0207747_1000333_pt1 | contig 58058 bp, 47 predicted proteins | sample HigsolmetaGSP11D_FD_184839 | JGI IMG/M metagenome (GOLD analysis project Ga0207747, IMG submission 184839) | High solid enriched microbial communities from the Joint BioEnergy Institute, USA - SP1-1-D (SPAdes) | ecosystem: Engineered > Bioreactor > SSF (Solid state fermentation) > Aerobic >...
TGGCGGGCGGCCGGCCTGGGGCCGCTGCGCGTGGCGGTGAATCTCTCGCCGCGCCAGTTCCTGCGCGAGGATCTGCTCGCCCATGTGGCGCAGATCATCGCCGAGACGCGTATCGATCCGGGATGGCTGGAATTCGAGATCACCGAACGGCTGATGTTCGTCAATCCGGGCCATGCCGCGGCGGTTCTGCGGGCGCTGAAGCTCATGGGCGTGCAGCTCGCGCTCGACGATTTCGGCACCGGCTATTCGAGCCTGTGGTACCTCAAGCGCTTTCCCTTCGACTGCGTCAAGATCGACCGCGTGTTCGTGCGCGATCTGCCCGACGACGGCGGCGCCGCCGCGATCACGCGCGCGGTCATCGCCATGGCGCACAGCCTGCGGATGAAGGTGACGGCCGAAGGGGTGGAGACCGAGGCGCAGCGCCGTTTTCTGCAGGACTGCGGCTGCGACTACGCGCAGGGCAATCTCTTCAGTCCGGCGCTCGCCGCCGAGGCCTTCGCCGCGCGCTATGCGTCGTCGATGTTGCGCAGCGCGTCCGCGGTCGGCGCGGAAGGGCAAGAAGGATGACCGGGCGGGCCGCGCGGCCGGCCCGGCCCGTTTCATTTGGACGGCTGCAGCTGGACGTATTCGAACAGCCGCACCACGCGTTCCACGCCGCTGGTGGTGCGCGCGAGTTCGGTGGCGGCGTCGGCTTCGGCCGTCGTGACCAGGCCCATCAGATAGACGGTGCGCGCTTCAGTCACCACCTTGACGTGCAGCGGATTGAACTTGTCCTGGTTCATCATGCGCGCCTTGACCTGGCTGGTGATGTAGGTGTCGCGCGAACGGCTCTGAAGCGAGCTGGGAATGCCGATCTGCACCTCGTTGTAGACCTTGCGGACGTCGTGGGTGCGCGAGGCGATGTCGTCGATGATCGCCTTGCCTTCGGCGGTGGTGACTTCGCCGGTAAGCAGCACCTGGCGGTTGTAACTGGTGACGTTGACGTGGGCCTTGTCGCCCAGGCGTTTTTGGATTTCCCGCGACAGCGTCCATTCGATGCGCTCGTCGGTGGCCATGATGTCCGCGGGACGCCGGTCGGCGACGACCACCGCACCGCCCGCGGTGCCGCCTACGAGCAGCGGGAAGCATCCCGCGGTGAGCACGGCTGTGCACAGCAAAGCGATGGCGGCTGCGAGACGTCGGTTCATGCGTTCACTCCGTTCCCAAAAGTAGACAGTCGATCCCGTCGCAGAGACAGTGCAGGGTCAGCAGGTGCACTTCCTGGATGCGGGCGGTGCGCTGGTGCGGCACGCAGATGTGCACGTCGTTCGGCGTGAGCCACTTCGCCATTTCCCCGCCGCCCTTACCGGTCAGCGCCACCACCCGCATGTCGCGGTCGTGCGCGGCATGGATCGCCGCCACGACGTTGGGGGAATTGCCGCTGGTCGAAATGGCGAGCAGCACGTCGTTGGGCTGACCGAGCGCCAGCACCTGCTTCGAGAACACCTGGTTGTAATCGTAATCGTTGGCAATGGACGTCAGCGTCGAGGTGTCGGTGGTGAGCGCGATCGCCGCCAGGCCGGGGCGCTCGCGCTCGAAGCGGTTCAGCAGCTCGGCGGAGAAGTGCTGCGCGTCGGCCGCCGAGCCGCCGTTGCCGCAGGCAAGAATCTTGCCGTTGCTGAGCAGACATTTGACCATGGCCTCGATCGCCTGCGCGATGGGTGCGGCAAGCACGTCGACGGCATCGAGTTTGGTCTGGGCGCTGTCGTTGAACTGTTGGCGGATGCGTTCGGCGAGGTCCATCGGGCTGAGCGGCAACGGAAATGGCGAGGCGGTCAATTCTACTCCACGTGTCTCGGGCGCCATGGCCTCAGGCGCCGAAGGCGTCGCGCAGCCATTCGACGCGCCGCTCGTCCAGCGCGTCGAGCAGGATCACGTCGAAACGGCAGGGACGGTCCGCCTGTCCCATGAGATAGTGCTGCGCGGCGCGGATCAGCCGCTGGCGCTTGGCGTGATCCACGCTCGCCGCCGCGCCGCCGTAGGCCGCGGAGCGGCGCAGGCGCACTTCGACGAATACCAGGGCGGCGCCGTCCTCGGCGATGAGGTCGATTTCGCCGGCGCGGCAGCGATAGTTGCGTTCGACGATTCGCAGCCCGCGCGACGCGAGCCATTCGGCCGCCAGAGCTTCGGCGGCCTGCCCGTCGAGCCGGCGTCTCACTCGAGCAGCCGCGCGGCGCCGTCCTGGAACACCGCCAGGCGGGGGCGCCGCTCCACCGTGCCGTCCGGGCGGATGGAAAGGTCGCCGGTCAGCCCTTCCAGCTCAAACTGCCGGCGGCCTTGCGCCAATTGGGCGGCGATGCGATAGGCATCGACCCCGAGCGCGTAGAAGCGCAGCACGCCGCCGCTCAGGTCCGCCGGCCGCGGGTAGACGGCGACGCTCGGATGCTCGTCCGACAGCAGCCAGGGCATGTCGATGAAGCGCACGCCGTTCAGGTCCACCATGCCGAGGGTGTCGGACGGCAACACATGGATCTGCGAAGTGGCGTAGACGGGCGTCTGTGCCGGCAGATAAGGCCGGATGAGACGCGCTTCGCGATAGGGCGCGGCGAGGAACACGGCATCGAGCGTCAGTTCCGACAGCCCCGCGCGCAGGGCTGCGAGATCGCCCTGCGGATCGGCGTCCAGCATCGCCACCGCCTGGCCGCCCAACTGCTGCCAGGTATCGAGAAAAGCCGCCCGCGTTCGGCGCGACAGCGGCGCCGGCGTGCCGATCAGTCCGATGCGGCGGACGCCCGCCTGGTACGCGCGCCGCGCCAGCACGCGCGCCTCGTCCTCCACCGACAAGCCGAACGCATACAGTCCCGGCGGCAGCGGCTGATCGCCCTCCGGCTGATTGAGCGTCAGGGTGGGCACCATCACCAGGCCGCTGGTTGCGATGGCGGAGACGCCGTTGCGCGTCATCGGACCGATCACCACCGCCGCGCCTTGCTGCAGTACCGAGGTGTAGGTTTCGAGAATGCGCTCGGGGCTGGCGTCGGTGGCGTGAATTTCGATCGGCAGCGTCGCGGGCTGCTGCAACGCCGCGGCTTCGACCCCACGCAGGAAAGCGTCCGCCGCGTTGCGGAAATCCGGCGATTCGAGCGGCAGCAGCAGCGCCATGAAGGGCGCCCGGCGCGCCACCTCGGGCGCGGGTGCCGGCTCGGCCGCGCTGCCGGGTGCGGGTTCCGCCGGCGCGGCGGGCGCTTCGACCGGCGGTGCGGGCGTTTCGGGCGCGACCACCGGCGCCGGTTGGGCAGGCGGCTGGGTTGCAGGCGGCATGGGGGCACAGGACAATGCCAGGCTCGCCGCAGCCAGCGCGGTGCAAAGAGAACGTATCAATCGATGAGCGGGCACGCGGAACAACACTCCGACAAGCTGCGCGCCGCATTATATGTGGTCGCCACGCCGATCGGTAATTTGAAAGACATCACGCTGCGCGCCCTGGAGGTGCTGCGCAGCGTGGATGTGGTGTACGCCGAGGATACGCGCACGAGCGCGACGCTGCTCGCCCATCACGGCATCCGCACGAGCCTGAGGTCGCTGCACGAACACAACGAGGCGCGCGCCACGCAGGAAGTGCTGCGCGAGCTGGAGGCGGGCCGTGCGGTGGCACTGATCAGCGATGCCGGCACGCCGGCGATTTCCGATCCCGGTGCGCTGGTGGTCGCCGCGGCCCGCGAAGCGGGCCACCGCATCGTGCCCGTGCCGGGGCCCAATGCTGCGATTGCGGCCTTGTCCGTGTCCGGGATCAGCGGACCGTTCCTGTTCGTGGGCTTCCTGCCGGCGAAAGCGAGCGCCCGCCGCAAGCTGCTGGAGGGCTGGCGGAGCGCGCCCTATGCCCTGGTGTTCTACGAAGCCCCGCATCGCGTCGCCGAATGCGTCGAGGATCTGCTTGCGGTCTACGGGCCCGGGCGCACGCTTACAATCGCGCGCGAGCTCACCAAGCTGTACGAGAGCGTGCATGTCTGCCCGCTCGGCGAGGCGCCCGCGTGGCTCGCTGAGGACGCGAACCGCCTGCGGGGCGAATTCGTGCTCATCGTCTCGCCGGCGGCAGCCGACGCCGACGCGACGCGCATCGAAGGCGAACGCGTGCTGAAGCTGTTGCGGGAAGCGCTGCCGTTGAAGGACGCGGCGCGGCTCGCGGCGGCGATCACCGGCGCGCGCAAGAACGAACTCTACGAACTGGGCCTGCGCGACCAGGCCGAATGAAGGATCACGAATGCAAAGCCTCACCCTGACCCGCCCCGACGACTGGCATCTGCATCTGCGCGACGGCGCCGCGCTCGAAAGCGTGCTGCCGTACAGCGCGCGGCAGTTCGCGCGCGCGATCATCATGCCCAATCTCAAACCGCCGGTGACGACGGTGGAACTCGCGCGCGCTTATCGCGAGCGCATCCTGCGCGCCTTGCCGGAGGGTATGCGCTTCGAGCCCCTGATGACGCTCTATCTCACCGACAACACCACGCCGGAGGAGATCGCGAAGGTGAAGGCGAGCGGATTCGTGCACGCGCTCAAGTACTACCCGGCCGGCGCGACCACCAACTCGGATTCGGGCGTGACTTCGCTCGATCGCGCTTCGCCCGCACTCGCGGCGATGGAGGAGCACGACGTGCCGCTGCTCGTGCATGGCGAAGTGACGACGCCCGGCGTGGACGTGTTCGACCGCGAGAAAGTGTTCATCGACACCGTGATGGCCGAGATCGTGCGGCGGTTTCCGAAACTGCGCATCGTCTTCGAACACATCACGACGAAGGAAGCGGCCGAATTCGTGCGCGACAGCGGACCGAACATCGGCGCCACCATCACCGCGCACCATCTGCTCTACAACCGCAACGCGATTTTCCAGGGCGGCTTGCGGCCGCACTACTACTGCCTGCCCGTGCTGAAGCGCGAACGGCATCGCAAAGCCCTGGTCGCGGCGGCGACGAGCGGCAGTCCGAAATTCTTCCTCGGCACCGACAGCGCGCCGCATCCGCGGCACGACAAGGAAGCGGCCTGCGGTTGCGCCGGCTGCTTCACGGCGCACGCCGCGATCGAGCTCTACGCCGAAGCCTTCGAACAGGCGGGCGCGCTCGACAAGCTGGAAGCCTTCGCCAGCTTCAACGGACCGGATTTCTACCGGCTGCCGCGCAACACCGAGCGCATCACGCTCGTGCGTGCGCCCTGGCAGGTGCCGCAGCGCTTCGAATTCGGCGAGGCTGAACTCGTCCCCTTGCGCGCGGGCGAATCGCTGAGCTGGCGTCTGCAGGCGTGATGAAGGCGGAGGCACGCTGGGACCGGCAGGCGCTGCTCGATTCGCCGCTGTTTGCCACCGTGCGGTCGCTGGTCGAGGCGCTGCCTGCGGACCGCTTTCCGGACAACACGTCCTTGAACGCGCTTGCCGAGCGGCAGGGTCTGGTCAACGCGCAGGGATTGCCCGTCCGCTTCGTGACACAGACGCAGAAGGTGTCGGCGGCGGAGTACGAAGGGCGGGCCTGGGCGCGAGGCGAAGTGCTGACGCGGCCGCACAACTGGCACGACCTGTTCAACGCGCTGGCGTGGCTCGTCTTCCCGCGCACCAAGGCCGTCATCAACCGCCTGCACATCGAGGAGCTCGCACGGCAGGCGGGCCGCGCCCGCAGCGTCGCCCGCGATGTGCTGACGCTGCTCGACGAAAGCGGAATGGCGGTGGCCTGCAGCCGTCCGCAGCTCATCGAACTGCTGCGCGGTTTCCAGTGGAAGGCGTTGTTCGTGATGCACCGCGAAGCGGTGCGGGCGCACATGGCTTTCCGCATCCTCGGCCACGCCGTGCACGAGAAAGCCGTCGTGCCTTACAAGGGCATCGTCGCCCATGCCTTGTGCGTTGCGGTGGAGGACGATTTCTTCGCGCTGCCGGAAGCGGTGCAGAACGCCGCGCTGGATGCTGCGATCGCGGAGCAGCTCGTGGACGAAGCTACGCTGCGCGACACGGCTTCGCTGCAACCGGTGCCGATTCTCGGCATTCCAGGCTGGTGTGCCGCGAACGAGGATCCGGCGTATTACGACGACACCGGACATTTCCGCCCGGGACGCACGCGCAGGCCCGAAGTGCGCGCACCGTAAATGGGAAGGCCCCGTCATGGGGGGACGGGGCCTGAGGCTCGCTCGGGCCAGCGAGCCGATGCGCCGTTGGAACGGCGCTTGAGCCGGAGCGTGCGCTCCGTTCTTTTGATCAGGGAAAGGCGGGAAGCGTCGGTTCCACCATGCCGCCGGCCGCTTCCGGATGACGGCGGAGCACGAGTTCGCGCAGCTCATCCACGCGGGCGGGTCTCACGTCCACCATCAGCAGTACCTTTCCCGCTTCGATCGCCGGATAGAACTGCTGCAACCGCGAGTTGGGCACCGACACGCCGATGAGACTCGATGCCCAGGCGCCGAAGATCGCGCCTGCCGCCGTGATCGCCAACACCAGAATCAACTCCAGCTGGGCACCCTCCGGCGGCGTGAAGAGGATGAACAGACCCACCAGCAGTCCGCCGAGACCGCCGACGATCATGCCGATTTCCGCGCCGTGGATCAGGTCGGTCTTCTGCAGCGCCGTGGCCTCGGGCAAATTGCCCAGGTCGGCGCCGCGCCGGGCCAGCACGTGGATGTGACGGTCCTCGATGCGTGCGAGCAGTAGGTCGTCCACGGTGCGTTCGGCACTGGCGATGTCAGGGAGCAGAAAGTAGAGACGTCGTCGCACGGGCGCGCTCCTTGTGGAGTGGATCGCAATTCGTTCTAGGCGGCGGTGACGCGGAAATCAAGGCGCGGGAACTTTGGCGCGCCGGCGCGGTATCATGTAAGCGAAGCTGGCCAAACGGCCGCTGCGGGGCTCGACCCCGCAGAGGAAAGTCGGGACTCCATAGGGCAGGGTGCTGGGTAACGCCCAGACGCCGTGAGGCGAGGAATAGGGCCACAGAGACGAGTCTTTCCCGGCTTGTCGCCGCGCTCAGGCGCGGAGACAAAGTCTCCCGGAGCAGGGCAGGGGTTCTGCTCCTGCACCGGACGGGAGATGCGAAGGGGGCCGTCGCGCTTGCGCGGCGGCTTTCCCGACGCAGTCGGGAAAGGGTGAAACGCGGCAACCTCCACCCGGAGCAACACCAAGTAGGCAGGCGATGAGGCGGCCCGCGGAGCCTGCGGGTAGGTGGCTGGAGCCCTGGGGTGACTCAGGGCCTAGATGAATGGCCGTTCACGACAGAATCCCGCTTATCGGCCAGCTTCACTTCCTTTTCTCACCGGTGTGCGAGACATGCCGGTTCCCGATCGCCAAGCGCGGCGCGCTGTCACGACTGGCATACATGTTGCAAACCGTCCGCCCGCATTGGAGACGAAAATGCGGGTTGTCGACGAAATCCACGCGCACGCCGCGATTCTGCGCGAAGGGCCCGAGCGGGCGGGCCATGCAGTCGCGGCCGTGTTTTCGTCCGCGCTTGCGCCGACCTGCATGGATGCATCGGCGTCCGAGATTCGCACGCGGTTCGAGCAGGGGGAGATTCGACGCGCTGAAGGCGACGCTGCGATGCGGCACGTAATGCGCGGTTCCTGCATGCCGGAAGTGCGGCGGCCGTGCCAGGCGGCACCATTCAAGGGCGAAGCTCGCGCCGCATGAAAGCGCGAACGAAGTTGTGGAGCAGGGCGGTATGAACTACGCAAGCATCATCAAGGAAATCGGTCGCGGTGCGCACGGCTCGCGCGACCTCGGCGTGGACGAGGCGCGGCAACTGTTCGGCGCCATGCTGGACGGCGGCGTGCCCGAGCTGGAACTGGGCGCCGTCCTGCTTGCGCTGCGCATGAAAACCGAGTCGGTGAACGAGTTGCTCGGCTTTTCCCTGGCCTTGAACGACCGTGTGCACCGTCTGCAACGGCCGAACGACGGCACGCTTCCCGTGGTGCTGCCTTCGTACAACGGCGCGCGGCGCCAGCCCAATCTGGTGCCGCTCGTCGCAATGGCGCTGCACCGCATCGGCGTGCCGGTGCTGGTGCACGGTCTGCTTGACGGCAACGGTCGCGTCGCCACCGCCTATATCCTGCGCGAGCTGGGCATCATGCCATGCGCGACGCTCGCGCAGGCGCAACGCTCCCTGGACGAAGGCAGGCTCACTTTCGTGCCGACCGCGGTGCTTTCGCCCGGTATCGCGCAGTTGCTGGGCGTGCGCGCGCGGCTCGGCGTGCGCAACAGCGCGCACACCGTCGTGAAACTGATGGACCCCTTCGGCGGCGACTGCCTGCGCGTCGTCGCCGTCACGCATCCCGACTACATGCAGAAGCTTGGCGAAGTGCTCGTGCAGACGCGCGGCGCCGCCCTGCTGATGAAGGGTACGGAAGGCGAACCCTATGCCGCGCCGCGCCGCCGGCCGCGCATGGAACTGTACCGCGACGGGCATCACGAGCTGCTGTTCGAGCAGGAGCGCATGACCGAGGACGTGCCCGAGTTCGCACCGCAGGATCTGGAGGCCGCGGCGACGGCCCAATATGTGCGCAGCGCGCTGGAGGGCGTCGTGCCCATGCCGCTGCCCGTGGTGAACCAGATTGCCTGCTGCCTCTACGGCAGCGGCTATACCGACGATCTCAATCTCGCCAAAGCCATCGCCGTCGTGCAGACGCGCAGCATGGCGGCCTGAACAATGCCCCAACGCGGGGCATGACGCGGGACGGATGCACTACACCATTGCACCGCATGACCACATCGTCGCGGTATTGGATTGATATGCAACTCCCTGCGGCATATTGAGTGCTGCAAAACTGCAGCCGAGTGCGGTGCGTCGGGGCGTTGGAATCGAGCTGGTGATGATGGGCAACGGCATGGCGTGCGTGCGCACGCTCGATGAACTGCCGAAGCGGGCGGCCGATCTTTGCGGCATCGAGTCGGCGCGGAATCTCATCCCAACTACAACCGCATCCTGCTGTTGCCGGTGACGGCCGGTTAGCGTCTGAGGCCGTTCGGCACTTTCTGTCGTAGACGCAGGGCCTTGTGGTTTGCGTCCTAGATTTCCTTTTTGTCGCGCGTCAACTAGGCCGTTTGGTTAGGTTGCGGGGGGAATGCCCGTCCGTTAGCGTCACGCCTCGACGCGTAGCCTGCGTCGTGGAGGCAGCATGGACAAAGAGCACGCCTGTACCCCGAGCACGCATCCATCCGGAGGGGTCGCGGCGCCGGCCCCACGTCAGCGTGTCGCGCCGGCGTCGGCGCAGGATCGACTCGGTGCGCTTCGCCGCCCCGGGCTTCACATCACGCTCATCGTGGCGCTCACTGCTGCAGTCGGTTTCTTCGCATCCTTCCTCTTGTGGCAGACCGGCATGAGCGCGCCCTGGTTGCGCTATCCCACGGCGATCGGCATCGGCTATCTGGCATGTCTGCTGCTGCTGTGGTCGAGGACGAAGCCGCGTGCCGAGGAAAGGCTCGACGAGAGTCTGGATTTTCTGTCCGACAGGCGGGGCGATGCGATGCGGCCGGATGCACGGGGGGGAGTTTCGCTTCCCGGCGCACCGGCACACCCTGCGGAGCAGGGCGCGCGCGGCGCTTACGACGCCGAAACGCTCGCCTTCGTGCTCATCGCCGCGACCGTGCTGTGCGGGGCGGTATGGGCTGCGGTGTCGCTCGTAACGGCCAACCCGACGTTGTCGGTGGATCTGTTGCTGGCCATCGTGCTCGCGCTCGCGCTGTGCTGCAGCCTGTACAACGTCGAAAGCGAAGAGTGGTTCCGTACGGCGATACGCCGCACGGTCTGGGGAGTGGCGGCGGTCGCGTTGCTGGGGGTACTGCTCGGCGCGGCGATACAATCCTATGGACCGGGTATCGCCGCATGGGGCGAGCTGGTACGGGCAGGTCCGCTGAGCGCCGCAGCGCCCTGAACCCTTCCGCGCGGCGCACAGGCGCCGCACGATGCGGCGGGGACGGACAGTGAACGGCGAGGATCGATCCCGCATCACCACGACGACGTTGCGTCACTACGACGCCCACGCCGAAGCTTTCTGGGCCGGCACGCGCGACCACGATGTCTCGCAGAACATCGAGGCGCTGCTCGGCGCCATCGAAGCCGAACCGCCTTTTACCCTGCTCGACCTCGGCTGCGGGCCGGGACGCGATCTCAAGGCCTTCAACGAACGCGGCCACGTCGCTATCGGCCTGGACGGCGCGCCGCGCTTTTGCGAAATGGCGCGCGCCTACAGCGGCTGCGAGGTGTGGCAGCAGGACTTTCTCGCACTCGAACTGCCGGCGGAACGCTTCGACGGCATCTACGCCAATGCTTCCCTGTTTCACGCCCCGCTGTCCGAATTGCCGCGCGTGCTCGCCGAGCTGCGCGCCGCGCTCAAGCCGCGCGGCGTGCTGTTCAGCTCCAATCCCCGCGGACAGGACGAGGCGGGCTGGGTGCAAGGGCGCTACGGGGTTTTCCACGCGCCCGAGAGCTGGCTTGCCCATGTGCGGGCGGCCGGCTTCGAATTGATCGACGCCTACTACCGCCCCCCCCGGACTGCCGCGCGAACGCCAGCCCTGGTTCGCCAGCGTCTGGCGCAAGGCCGGCGCGTGAGCGGAATTGAAACGGCTTCCCGAGCCCGCTAGGCTTCGCGACGACGACGTGGGTATGGGCCTTGCCGTGCGCCCAGGCGACCCGCGTCCCCGAAGGAGGAAGCTTTTCCATGACGACCCGTATTCGAGCCTGGGCCGCCCGCACCCCGGGCGGTCCACTGCAACGCTTCGATTACGATCCGGGCCCGCTGGGCACCGAGGACGTGGAGATCGCCGTCGAATACTGCGGCATCTGCCATTCCGACCTCTCCATGCTCGATAACGCCTGGTCGATGACGCAGTATCCCTTCGTGCCGGGCCACGAGGCGATCGGCCGTGTGGTGGCCGTCGGCGAAGACGTCAAAGGGCTCAAAGTGGGACAACGCGTGGGCGTGGGCTGGAACGCCAGCAGTTGCGCCCACTGCGCGAGCTGCCTGAGCGGCAACCACCATCTCTGTTCCGGCGTGCAAGGCACCATCGTCGGCCGCCACGGCGGCTTCGCCGACCGCCTGCGGGTGCACTGGCTGTGGGCGGTGCCGCTGCCCGCGGGGTTGGATGCCGCGAGCGCCGGGCCGCTGATGTGCGGCGGCATCACGGTGTTCTATCCGCTGCTGATGACCAACCTCTCGCCCACCGCGCGCGTGGGCGTGGTCGGCATCGGCGGCCTCGGCCACCTCGCGCTGCAGTTCCTCAACGCCTGGGGTTGCGAGGTGGTGGCCTTCACCTCCAGCGCGTCCAAGCGTGAGGAAGCGCTTGCGCTCGGTGCGCACCGTGTGGTGTCGAGCACCGACGCCGCGGCCATGCGGGCGCTGCAGGGTTCGCTCGATCTCATCCTCTACACCGTCAACGTTCCGCTCGACTGGGATGCGCTGATGGCGACGCTTGCACCCAAGGGACGGCTGCATTTCGTCGGTGCGGTGCTGGAGCCGGTGCCGGTGCAGGCGATGCAGCTCATCAGCTTCGAGCAGCATGTGAGCGGATCGCCGACCGGGCCGCGTCACGCCATGGACAAGATGCTGGAGTTCGCGGCGCGCCACAACATCACGCCGCGGGTCGAGCATTTCCCCATGCGCGAGGTCAACGCCGCGCTGCAGCGGCTGCGCGAAGGCAAGCCGCACTATCGCATCGTGCTCGACGCGGACTTCGAATAGGGCGTCGGGATCTCGTCAATCGCGCCGCCCCGGCACGGGGCGGCATATGATTCTGCATTGAGATGCGCCAAGCGGCCCGCGCGGCGGCCGGTGGTGTGCACGAAAAGGCCGCGCTCACCGACGAGGAGGATCTATGCGTGTATTGCGTGCAATGGCGATATTGTGCGGCGCGCTCCTGACCGGGCTCGTGCCGTTTTCGGCAACGGCCCAGGAGTGGCCGGCCAAACCTGTGACCATCGTGGTGCCCTGGCCGCCCGGCGGGCCGTCCGATATCGCGGCGCGTCCGATCGCCAAGGGACTGACGGAACTGCTGGGGCAGACCTTCCTGGTCGAGAACCGCGGCGGCGCGGGCGGCAACGTCGGCACGGCGGCGGTGACCAAATCCGCGCCCGACGGCTATACCCTGCTCATCACCTCGAGCGCGCCGATCGTGATCAACCCCAGCCTCTACAGCAGCATGCCCTTCGATCCGGCCAAGGATCTGATTCCGATCACCAACCTGCTGCGTGTACCGCTGGTGCTGGTGGCGCATCCCTCGGTGCCCGCCAACAACCTGAAGGAGCTGATCGAGCACATCAAGGCGCAAAAGGGCACCTTCCAGTACGCCTCCGCGGGCAACGGCACGCCGCAGCACCTGACCGGCGAGCTGTTCAAGTCGGTCGCGAAGCTCGACATGATCCATGTGCCCTACAAGGGCTCGGCGCCCGCAATCAACGATCTGCTGGGCGGCCACGTGCCGGTGATGTTCGACAGCATGATCGCGATCACGCCGCACATCAAAGCGGGCAAGGTCAAAGCGATCGCGATGAGCGGGGCGCAGCGTTCGCCGCAGTTCCCGGACATCCCGACCTTCGCCGAACTGGGCTATCCGGAGGTGGAGTCCTATGCCTGGTACGGTTTCTTCGCCCCGGCCGGCATGCCGAAGGAACTCGTCGACAAGATCAACGCCGCCGCGCTCAAGGCGATGAAGATGCCCGACTTCCAGAAGACCCTCGCCGACACGGGCTCTGACTTCGTCGGTGACACGCCGGAGAACTTCGCCAAGTTCGTCGAGGCCGAACGCGAGAAGTGGTCGAAGGTGGTGAAAGCGAGCGGCGCGCGGGTCGACTGAGCGCCTGAGACCGCCGCCTCAGGCGGCGGTCGTTTCCAGCTTGTCGATCTCGGCCGCTACCCGCTCCGGCTCGAGATCGTTCAGACACTTGAAATGCCCCAGCGGGCATTCGCGCTGATAGCAGGGGCTGCATTCCAGACTGAGCGTCACCAGCCGCGCGTTGGGGCTGAGCGGCGGGGTGTGGTGCGGGCTCGACGACCCGTACAGGGCGACGATCGGCCGTCCCAGCGCCGCCGCGACGTGCATCAGCCCGGAGTCGTTGGTCACCACGCATTGCGCCACCGACATGAGGTCGATGGCCGAGGCGAGGTTGGTGCGGCCGCAGAGATTGACGCAGGCGCCGTCCGAGAGCGCCACGATTTCGTCGGCGACCGGGCGGTCCTTTTGCGAACCGAACAGCCAGACCGTTTTGCCGCGCGCGCGCAGCTTGCGCGCCAGCGTGGCGAAATGCCGCGTGGGCCAGCGCTTGGCCGGCCCGTATTCAGCGCCCGGACACATCGCGACGACCGGCCGCGAGCGGTCCAGGCCCAGCCGGCCGATGTTAATGATGAGATTGGCCTCGTCCACGCGCAGCCGTACCCGCGGCAGCGGCCGCTGCGGCGGCTCGGACGGATCCTCCGCTAGCTTGGCATAGCGCTCCGCCATCAGCGGCAGCGCTTTCTCGTCGAGTTTGTGGATGACGTTGAGCAACCCGTAGCGCGCCTCGCCCACGTAGCCGATGCGCTCCGGAATGCCCGCGAAAAAGGGCACCAGCGCCGATTTCCAGCTGTTGGGCAGCACGATCGCGCGCGCGAAGCCGCGCTCTTTGAGCCGCCGGCCGAGACGCCAGCGCGCCGCGAGTTTGAATTCGCCGTGATCGAAGGGCGACTGGATCACTTCGTCGATCTCGGGCATGCGCCCGAGCACCGGCGCGGTCCACGGCGGCGCGAGCGCGTCGATGCGTTCGCCCGGCCGCTGTTCGCGCAGGCGTGCGAACAGCGGCTGCGCGAGCAGCGCATCTCCGATCCAATTGGGAGCGACGATCAGGGTGCGGGACATGAGGCGCGACCGCAAACGACGGGTACGCTACTGGATGACAGCAGCGTGCCCGATTCGTTCTGGTTCGTCCAGTGTCGGTGCGGCGCGATGCGTGCGGTGTTGCGCGCGGAAGAGGGGATCAGTGACCGGCGGGACGCTCGCCCTTGTACTGGTAGATCGTGCCGCAATAGGGACAGCGCACCGTGCCGAGGTCGACCACGTCGAGAAACACGCGCGGATGGTAGTTCCACACCGGTGTGTCGGGCGTGGGACAGTGCAGCGGCAGGTCTTTCTCGGTGACCTCGACAACCGTTTCTTTTTTCAAGGCTTCAGCCATTTTCGTCGTTACTCCGTCTGGACGTTGGCCGGCCGCGCTCAGGCGACCGGGGTCAACCATTCCGCGTATTTGCTGTTCTTGCCGGCGACCAGGTCGAAGAAGGCCTTCTGCAGCCGCGTCGTGACCGGGCCGCGCTTGCCTTCGCCGATGGTGCGGCCGTCCACTTCGCGGATCGGCGTGACTTCGGCCGCTGTGCCGGTGAAGAACGCCTCGTCGGCGATGTACACGTCGTCGCGCGTGAGGCGCTTCGACTTGACCTCGTAGCCGAGGTCGTTGGCGAGCGTGATGATCGTCTCGCGCGTGATGCCGATCAGCGCCGAGGCGATTTCCGGTTCGTAGATGCAACCTTTCTTGACGATGAAGAGGTTCTCGCCCGGGCCTTCGGCGACGAAGCCGTCCACGTCGAGCAGCAGACCCTCGTCGTAGCCGTGCTCGGTGGCCTCCATGTTGGCGAGAATGGAGTTGGCATAGGTGCCGGAATACTTCGCGCGGCACATCGACACGTTGACGTGGTGGCGCGCGTAGGAGGAGGTCTTGACACGGATGCCGCGTTCCAGGCCGTCGGCACCCAGGTACGCGCCCCAGGGCCAGGCGGCGACCGCCACGTGCACCTTGGCGCCGAGGGGCGAAACGCCCATCTTTTCCGCGCCGTAGAAAGCGATCGGCCGGATGTAGGCGCTTTCCAGCTTGTTGGCGCGCACCACTTCCTTCTGCGCCTCCATCAGCTCCTCGGGCGTGAAGGGCAGCTTCATGCGGTAGATGTGCGCAGAGTTGAACAGCCGCTCGGTGTGTTCCCTCAAACGGAAGATGGCCGTGCCGTTGACGGTGTTGTAGGCGCGTACGCCTTCGAAAACGGCGAGTCCGTAATGCAGCGAGTGGGTGAGGACGTGGGTGGTGGCATCACGCCAAGGCACGAGCTTGCCGTCATACCAGATCCAACCGTCGCGGTCGGCCATGGACATGTCGTTGTTCTCCGGGATGATTTCGGGCGTCCCGCGGGCCGGGGCGGCGCGGGAGCAGGGTTGAAGCAAAGCCGGCATTCTAGCGAAAAAGCGCCGCGCGCCGCAGCGGTGCCGCGCATCCGCGGCCGGGCCTTAGTCACGCCCGAACACCGTCTGCCACAGCGCGGTGGTGGCTTCGATGTAGGGCGCCACGGTTTCGTGCTCCACGCGCGCGTACTGCGCGCCGTTCAAGCGCAATTTGTGCTGCAGCCGCCGGTATTCGCGGTAGGCGTCAGCCACCGCCGAGGCGAGCGCGGAGGGGATCAGGTGCAGGCCGCCGGCCATGTGCAGCAGCGCGATGTTGCCCAGGTTGGCGGTCAGCTCGTAGTGGCGCGGGGCGTGGGCGAGCACCAGGTACTGGACGATGAACTCGATGTCCACCATGCCGCCGCGGTCGTGCTTGATGTCGAAGAGCTGGGAATGATTCGGGTGGCCTTCGAGGAGCTTCGCCCGCATCGTCAGCACGTCGTTGCGCAGGGCTTCGATGTCCACCGGCGCGGTGAGGATGTCACGCCGCAGGGCGTCGAACAGCGCCCCCAGCGCCGCGTCGCCGGCGCAGAAGCGCGCCCGGGTGAGGGCCTGGTGCTCCCACGACCAGGCCGATTCGAGCTGGTAGCGGCGGAAGGCGTCCATGGAATGCGCCAGCAGCCCGGCCTCGCCGTTCGGCCGCAGGCGCAGATCGGTCTCGAACAGCGTTCCGGCCGCGGTGTGGCTGCCGAGCCAGGTGTTCATGCGCTGCACCAGGCGCGCGTAGTTCTCCGGCGCGGCGGAGTGGTCGTCGTCGTAGATGTAGACCAGATCCAGGTCCGAGGCGTAGCCCAGTTCCTTGCCGCCCAGCTTGCCGTAGCCGATCACGGCGATGCGCGGGGTCTCGCGGTGGCGCTGCCTCACGAGCTTCCAGCATTGCTCGAGCGAAACCGCGAGCACCAGATCGGCCGCCATGGACAGGTGATCCGCCAGGCGCTCGACCGTCAGCAGTCCCGCCAGATCCTGCGCCAGCAGCCGGAACACCTGGGCATGATGCAGCTCGCGCATCAGATCCATCTGGCGCTCGGTGTCGCCCTCGTTCGCGGCCATTTCCGTGCGCAACTGGAGCAGGAATGCGCTCCAGTCCGGCGGCGTGTGCAACTGACGGGGGTCGAGCAGTTCGTCGAGCAGGATGGGGTGGCGGGTGAGATAGCTCGCCGCCCAGGGTGAGGCGGACAGAAGCTCGGCCACGCGCGCCAGCGCCTGCGGGCTCTCCTGCAACAGGGCAAGGTAGGCGGCACGGCCGCCGATCGCCTCCAGGAGCTCCAGGCAGCGCGCCAGCGCCGCATCGGGCGCAGCGGTGCGGCATGCGGCTTCCACCACGCGCGGCAGCAGCGCGTCGAGCCGCGCCTGGCTGCTGGCCGGCAGCGAACGGTAGCGCGCACTGCGCTGGAAGGCGTAAAGCCGCTCGGCCGCGCCGCGGCCGTCCTCGAAACCCCAGCGCGAGAGCTGCACCGCCGCTTCGGGTACCGACAGCCCGCCGTCGCAAACCGGCTGGAAACTATTGCGCTCTTCCTCCTCGCCGGCCGCGAACACGCTTTCGAAGCGCGCCGTCACCACCGCGCGGTGGGCGTCGAGCGCGGCGCGCAGCGCCTCCCAGCCGGCCCAGCCCATGGCTTCGGCGACGAGCGCCCGGTCCGCCTCGTTCGCCGGCAGACGGTGCGTCTGGTTGTCGTCGAGGTATTGCAGCCGGTGCTCGAGGCGGCGCAGGAAGACGTAGGCCTCGCGCAGCTGCGCCACGGCCTCGGGCTCGAGCAGACGCTTGGCGCCGAGCGTCTGCAGGATCTGCAGCGTGGACCGCTCCCGCAGCGCCGACTCGCGGCCGCCACGGATGAGTTGGAAGGACTGGGCGATGAATTCGATTTCGCGGATGCCGCCGGGGCCGAGCTTGATGTCGTCGACCAGGTCGCGCCGCATGACTTCGCGCCGGATCTGGGCGTGCAGGGTGCGGACGGCGCCGATGGTGGCGTAGTCCAGGTATTTGCGGAACACGAACGGGCGCACGAGCTGTTCCAGCTCGGCGATGCTCTGGGCGTCGCCGCCCGCCACCACGCGCGCCTTGATCCAGGCGTAGCGCTCCCACTCGCGGCCGTGGGCGACGAAATACTGTTCCAGGGCTTCGAAACCCGTGGCCAGCGCGCCGGCATCGCCCCAGGGCCGCAGGCGCATGTCGACGCGGAACACCTGTCCGTCGGCGGTCACTTCGCTCAGCGTCCGGATGATGCGCTGGCCCAGCCGCACGAAGAATTCCTGGTTCGCCAGCGGCCGCTCGCCGTCGGTCTCGCCTTCCCCGGGGTAGAGGAATACCAGGTCAATGTCCGAGGAGACGTTCAGTTCGCCGCCGCCGAGCTTGCCCATGCCGACCACCAGCAGCGGCTGTACGCGGCCCTCGGCCAGCGGCCGGCCGTAGCGCGCCGTCAGGCGCGCGTAGTGGAAGTCGAGTGCCGTCTGCAGCGCCACCTCCGCCAGCGCGGTCATGGTGGTCGTCACTTCCTCGAGCGGGGCGAGCCCGGCCAGATCGCGCGCCGCCAGGCGCAGCATGACGCGGGCGCGCAGTTCGCGCAGGCGCGCGGCCAGGGCCGCTTCGGGATCGTCTCCACGCTGCCAGCTGTCGGGCGCAAGGAACGCACGCATCGCCGCGGCGCTCCAAGCCTCGGTGCGCCCGCGTTCCAGCTCCTCCGCATATTCCGGACGGGCCTCGAGCAGCCGCTGCGCGTAGCGCGAATAACGCAGAGCCGAGCGCAGCGACGCGGTATCGGAGAAAGTAGGCGGAGGCGAGGCGGTCGTCATAGAAAGAAAGGCGAGCGCGGCGATAGAATCATCGACTCGGCACGGCGGCGCTGCACTGCAGGCGATCGTGGCATTGTAAGCGGGCCGCCGGACCCCGGGCGAGGCGGGCGCCCGATTTGTGCATTGACTGTGCATGACGCTCCCGCACCGTCCTGGACTGGAGCGTGAAGCGAGCGATCATCCCATAACCGTCCCTCCTGCCGACCCGGTCTTGTCCCACACCGTCCACAACCTGGAACCCGGACCTGCCGCACGCGAACGCGCTTGGCTGCGCTGGCTGCGGCGCGTCGGCTGGCTGCTCGTCGGTCTGTACTTCCTGGCCGCGCTGGCGCTGCTGGCGGCGCGGTACTGGCTGGTGCCGCAGTTGCCGGAATACCGGGAACGCATCGCCCAGGCGGCATCAAAGGCGCTCGGCCAGCGCATCACCATCGACGCCTTGAGCGCCGACTGGCGCGGGTTCCATCCCTGGATCGAGCTGCGGGGGGTGACGGTTTACGACCGCGAGGACAACCCTGCGCTGACCCTGCCCCGGGTACACGCGGTGTTCGCCTGGCGGTCGATCCCGGCGCGCGAACTGCGGCTGCGTTCCCTGGTCGTCGAGCGTGCCGATCTCGACATCCGGCGCTCGGCCGACGGGCGGCTGTATGTGGCCGGCATGGAGCTCACGCCCAGCCCGGATTCGGCGGGCAACGCCGCCGACTGGGTGCTGCGGCAGGGCGAGATCCACATCCGCGACGGCAGCATCGAATGGCTCGACGAGCTGCGCGGTGCTCCGCCCCTGCGCTTCGACGGCCTCAATCTGCTGCTGCGCAATGGCCTCAGCCGACACGAATTCGCTTTCCGCGGCGCGCCGCCGGCCGAATACGGCCAGGCCGTGGACATTCGCGGACAGTTCGACGGCCGCAGTTTCGCGCGCTGGCAGGAGTGGAGCGGCAGGCTCTATGCCGCCGTCGACGACATCGATCTGGACGCTTGGCGTCAGTGGGTGGACTATCCCTTCGACCTGGGCGGCGGGCGCGGGGCGTTGCGCCTGTGGCTGTCGGTAGGCGAGCGGGGTGTCCACGAAGTGCGGGCGCAGGTCGCGCTGGCCGATGTGCGCTTGCGCGCGCGTGCGGATCTGCCCGAGCTGCAGCTTGCGGCGCTGCAGGGCGAGCTGGGCGGCAGACAGAGCCGCGACACGCTGGCGCTGCTGGGATGGTCCACGAACGCGGCCTACGAGATCTACGGTCGGGAACTGCGCCTGCAGACCCGCGACGGCGAACGTCTCCAGCCGGGAGACTTCACCGTCCGCTGGGCGCTCGACGAAGCCGGCAACCCCGCCCGCGGCGAAATCACGGCCGCGAAGATCGAACTCGAACCGCTTTCCCGGCTGAGCGGCTATTTCGTGCTGCCGGAGGATTTCCGCCGTCTGGTGGAGGCGGCCGCGCCGCAGGGCACCCTGCATCAGGTGGAGTTCGCTTGGCGGGGGGCGCTCGAGGCGCCCGCCGGCTACAGCGCCCGCGCGCGCTTCGAAGGGCTCGGGATGGCTGCCCACGGTGACCTGCCCGGCTTCCAGCGCCTGGACGGCGAAGTGCAGCTCAGCGAAACCGGCGGGCGCCTCAAGGCCGAAGCCCGCGATCTGGCGCTTCACTATCCGGGCGTCTTCGCCGTCGACCGTTTCGCGCTCGAGCGCATGAGCACCCGCATCAACTGGAACGTGCGCGAGGGTGCGGTGGATGTGCGGGTCGAAGAGCTGCTGTTCGAGAACGCCGATGCGAGCGGCAGCCTGAGCGGCCGGGTGCGCACCACCGCCTCCGGCAGTCAATGGCTCGATCTCACCGGCCGAGCGACGCGCGCGCACGGTCCGGCCGTCTACAAATACATTCCCTATCTGCCGCCGGAAGTGGCGCAGTGGCTGCGCGAGAGCATCCTGGCGGGGCGGGGGAGCGACGTGCGGTTCCGGCTGCGCGGCGACCTCGCCGACTTCCCCTTCCGCGACCCCCGCAAGGGCGAGTTCCGCATCGCCGCGAACCTCGCCGATGTGCATTTGCGCTATGCGGCGGACTGGCCGGCGATCGAGCATCTCAGCGGCGAGATGCTCTTCGACGGCCCCTCGCTCACCATCCTGGCCCAGCGCGCCACTACGCTCGGTGCGCAACTGCAATCGGTCGAAGCGCGATTCGACGAGCTCTACCACGACGCGCCGGTGCTGCGCGTCACTGGCAGGGCGCAGGCGCCGACCGAAGCCCTGCTGCACTACATCGCCAAGAGCCCGGTGCGCGGCTACATCAACGGTCTGACCGACGGCTGGACGGCCGAAGGCCCGGGACGGCTGGAGCTCGCTCTGGTGCTGCCGCTGGAGGCGCTGGAGCGCAGCCGGGTCCAGGGCCGCGTGGTGTTCGACGACAACACCATCGTGATGGCGCCCGGCGATCTGCCGATGACGCACGTGAAGGGCCACGTCGATTTCAGCGAGCGCGGAGCGAGCAGTCCCGGCATCCAGGCGCAGTACGCGGGCGGTCCGCTCACCGTCAGGATCGAGCAGGACGGCGATGCCATCCTGACCCGCGCCTCGGGCCGTGGGGAGGCGGCGGCATTGGCGCGCAGCGTGGGTGTACCGTTCGCCGAGCGCCTGAAGGGCATGCTCCAGTATCAGGCCGTCCTCCGCAGCGAAGGCGGCCGCACGCACAGCGTGTTCGAGTCGGATCTACGGGGCGTGGCGATCGAGCTGCCGGCTCCGCTTGCCAAGGCGGCGGCCGAAAGCTGGCCGTTGCGGATCGAACGCGCGAGTGAAAGCGCCGCGCGTCAGCGCCTGAGCGTCAGCCTCGGAGAAGTGTTCAATCTTCAGGGCGTGCTGCGCAGGGAAGGCGCGCGTACGGTGCTCGAACGAGCCGGCGTTGCGATCGGCAGTGCCGCCGTGCCCCGGCCCGCGGGCGCCGCGATCGCCGTGGCGGTGGAGGTGCCGCGCGTCGACCTCGACGCCTTCGCCCCGCTGCTGCAGGGCGGTGCCGGCGGCGCAACGATGGCGCCGGTGGCGAGTCTCGATTTGCGTACCAAGGAACTCGTGGGCGTTGGGCGCGTGGTGCACGACGTGATCGTGCGGGCGCAGCTGCGCGACAAGGTCTGGCGGGCGGAGGTGCAGGCACGCGAACTGGCGGGCGAAGTGAGCTGGCTGCCCAAAGGCAACGGCGTGGTCAAGGCGCGGCTGCGTTACCTGCATCAGCCGCAGCCCGTGGCGGAGCAGGGCGGCGAGCCGCCCGAGCGACAGAGCCTGCCGGCGCTCGACATCGTTGCCGAGCGCTTCGTCCTCGACGGACGGGAGCTCGGCCGGCTGGAGTTGCAGGCGTTCAACGAACGCGGCGGCTGGCGCATCGACCATGTCGCGCTCGCCACGGCCGCCGGGACCGCCTCGGCCAGCGGCTACTGGCGGCCGGCGCGGCTGGGGCAGGAGCGTACCGACCTCAACATCAAGGTGCAGGTGCAGAACATCGGCGCCTACCTGAAACAGTTCGGCTATGAGGACACAGTGCGCGGGGGCGAAGGCGAACTGAGCGGTCAGGTGGGCTGGAATGGGCCGCCCACGGCGCTCGATTACGGCAGCCTTTCGGGCACTCTGCAACTGCGGGCGGAGAACGGCCAGTTCGTGCAGATCAAGCCCGGCATGGGGCGGCTGCTCGGCGTGCTGAGCCTGCAGGCGCTGCCGCGCCGGATCGCGCTCGATTTCAAGGATGTGTTCGGCGAAGGCTTTGCCTTCGACCGCATCGACGGCACCGCGACCATCACCCGCGGGGTGATCCGGACCGACAACCTTGGTATGGTTGGCCCTTCGGCCACCGTGGTGATCACGGGGACGGCCGATCTTGCGCGCGAGACCCAGAACCTGCACGTGCGCGTCGTCCCCACCGTGGGCGACAGCGTCGCCACGGCGGCCGGCCTGGCGCTGCTGAACCCGGTGGTCGGCGTCGGCGCCTGGATCGCCCAGCGCATCCTCAAAGACCCGATCGGCCAGATGTTCGCCTACGAATACGCCATCACCGGCAGCTGGCACGATCCCAAGGTGCAGAAGCTGCGCGCACCCGACGAAGAAGGAAACGCGCCCTGATATGAGCCAGACCTACAAAGTCGCCGCCATCCAGATGGTGAGCGAGCCCGACATCGACGCCAACCTCGCCGCGGCCGAACGGCTGATCGGCGAGGCGGCCGGCGCAGGCGCGCAACTGGTCGCGCTGCCCGAATACTTCTGCCTGATGGGCGCCGAGACCGACAAGGTGAAATGTTGCGAGGCGGACGGCGACGGCCCCGTGCAGCGTTTTCTCGCCGAAACGGCGGCGCGGCACGGCATCTGGCTGATCGGCGGCACCGTGCCGATCCGCTGCGCCGATCCGCAGCGCGTGCGTAACGCCTGCCTGGTTTACGACCCCGAAGGCCGGCGCGTTGCGCGCTACGACAAGATCCATCTGTTCGGCTACCAGAACGAACGCGAGCGCTATCGGGAAGCCGAGACCATCGAAGCGGGCGACCGGCCCACGGCGGTCGACACCCCCTTCGGGCGGCTGGCCCTGTCCGTGTGCTACGACATCCGCTTCCCGGAACTCTATCGCGCGCTCGCGCCGGTGGATCTGATCGCCATCCCCGCAGCCTTCACCGCCACCACCGGCGAGGCGCACTGGGAGATCCTGGTGCGCGCCCGGGCAGTGGAGAACCTGGCCTACGTGCTCGCCCCCGCCCAGGGCGGCAGGCATCCCAACGGCCGGCGCACGCACGGCCACACCATGATCGTCGATCCCTGGGGCCGGATCCTGGCGCTGCAGGCCGAGGGGCCGGGTGTTGCAATCGCCGAAATCGACCCGAGTTACCAAGCCAAGGTGCGCGCCAGCCTGCCCGCACTGGATCACCGGGTGCTGCGCTAGCCGCACCCTTCTATCCCGAACGGAATCAACCGCCCATGCAAACCGATACGACCGTCCTACGTGCCGCGACCGAAACCCTGCTCGCGCCCTACGATCTGGAGGAAAACAAGCTTGCGCGCATCTTCGGCGTGCTGATGCGCCACCAGGTGGATTACGCCGACCTGTATTTCCAGTACCTGCGCAGCGAGGGCTGGAGCCTGGAAGAAGGCATCGTCAAATCCGGCAGCTTCAACATCGATCGCGGTGTCGGCGTGCGCGCGATCAGCGGCGAGAAGACGGCGTTCGCCTATTCGGACGAGATCAGCCTGCCGGCGCTGGAGGCGGCTGCCAATGCCACGCGCGCCATCGCGCAGAGCGGCCGTCAGGGCAGGGTGCCGGCGGTGCGTGTCGGCCGGGGGCTTGCGCTCTACCCGGGACTGGATCCCCTGGCTTCGATCCCGGACACCGAGAAAGTCCGGCTGCTGGAACGGCTGGAACGGTTGTGCCGCGCGCGCGATCCGCGCATCACCCAGGTGATGGCGAGCCTCGGCGGTGTGTACGAGGTGGTCCTGATCGCGCGCAGCGACGGCCTGATGGCCGCCGACGTGCGGCCGCTGGTGCGGCTGTCGGTGCAGGTGATCGCCGAGCACAACGGCCGCCGCGAGCAGGGCTATGCGGGAGGCGGCGGCCGTTGCGACTACAGTTTCTTCACCGACGACGTGCTGGCGGACTATGCACGGCAGGCGGTGGATCAGGCGCTTACCAATCTGGAAGCGCGTCCGGCGCCGGCGGGCACCATGACGGTAGTGCTCGGTCCCGGCTGGCCCGGCATCCTGCTGCACGAGGCGGTGGGTCATGGTCTGGAAGGCGACTTCAACCGCAAAGGCTCGTCGGCTTTCGCCGGCCGCATCGGTCAGCGCGTCGCGGCGCCGGGGGTCACGGTGGTGGACGACGGCACGCTCGCCGGGCGGCGCGGTTCGCTCAACGTCGACGACGAAGGCAATCCGACCCAGTGCACGGTGCTGATCGAGGACGGCATCCTGCGCGGCTACATGCAGGACAGCCTCAACGCGCGCCTGATGAAGCAGCCGCTCACCGGCAACGGCCGGCGCGAATCCTACGCCCACAACGTCATGCCGCGCATGACCAACACCTACATGCTGAACGGCGACAAGGACCCGCAGGAGATCATCGCCTCGGTGGAGCGCGGCCTCTACGCGGTCAATTTCTCCGGCGGCCAGGTGGACATCACCAACGGCAAGTTCGTGTTCGCGGCCTCCGAGGCCTACATGATCGAGGGCGGCAGGATCACCTATCCGGTGAAAGGCGCCACCCTCATCGGCAACGGTCCGGACGCGCTCACGCGCGTGACGATGATCGGCAACGACATGGCGCTGGACAGCGGCATCGGCACCTGCGGCAAGGAGGGCCAGAGCGTGCCGGTGGGCGTGGGCCAGCCCACCTTGCGCATTGACGGCCTCACCGTGGGCGGGACCGCCTGAACGCGGCGCCCGGGCCTAGTCCGGCAGTTCCTTGGTGCTGCGGATGACGGCTTCGATGTCGCGGCTGTTGAACCAGGAAACGTTCTTCGGGATCTCCTTGCAGATCATGCGTTGCGCTTCCTTGCTGAGGGTCTTGCGCAACAGGCCGAGGAATTTCGGCGGGGCGATCAGACAGAGTTCGTCGTAGCGGTTCTCGACGCGCGCCTTGTCGAGAAATTCGCCGATGGTGCGGCTGAAGACCTCGGCTTCGTGTTCGGTGGGTTCGGTGCGTTCTCCCGTCGCATGGCCCACGTTGCTGCCTTGCGCGCCCTTGGCGAAAGCCTGCCCGCTCGCATCGGTGCGCAGTTCGCGGTCCTTCTGGCGACCCGCAGGGTGGATGAAATCCTCGATCTCCTCGACTTGACTGCGGCCCAGCATCCGAAAGATCCGCGCGCGACTCGCATCCGCGGCGACGACCCAGGTGGTGCGCATATCCGGTTCTCCTTTGCTTGAAGACCTGCACAATGCCGTGAAACGCCCGCCGCCGCGCCGGCGCTGCCGGCGGAGCGGACGATACGTTACCCCGGCGGTGGCTTTGCCACAGGATGGGACTGCGCCGGCTCGCGTAGCGTTCCCGCGGGCGGCCGCAATCCGCGCCGGGCGGCAAATGAAGTATCGGACGGGAAATGGTGCGGGTTTTGATCGACCGCAACCCGCGTGCCCGCGCGGGTCGCGGCGCCGCGGGACGGCCCGCCCGCGGCGGAGGATGGTCTAGCGGAAATCGTTGATCAGGCTGGCGAGCGTCTCGGGCGGGATGGTCGTGCTGGCCGTGTAGTTGGGATGGTCGCAGCCGAGCGTCACGCTTGCGCCTTCGCGGATGGCCGCGCGCTGCGCTTCGTCGAACTCGAAACGCAGGAAATGCACCGAAGAGGTTTTTTCCGGCGTCTCGCGCTCCAGGTCTTCGTCGGCGATGGCATAGACGCGTCCGTGGCCCTCGATCTCGATGTACATGCGGTCCTCGATGTCGATCAGCCGAGCCAGTTCGCGTTTGCGCTGTTCGATGTCGGGGTACTCGAGCAGCATGGTGGCTTTCCAGTTGGTGCCGTCGGGGACCAGCGGCTGATAGGCGTCGATCTCGTCCTGGATGCCTTCCTCGTCGAAGATCCGCTCGATGTACAGCATCTCCTGGATCTGGCGGCGGATCGTCTGCTCGTCCTCGAATTGCACGCTGATGTGTTCGCCCAGCCGCACGGTGCGCCGCCAGCGATGCGCGATGGCTTCCTTGCGGGTGCTCTTGCGGATCTTCGAGTAGGCCTCCAGGGTGAGAAGGCTGTCAGGCGTGATGATTCCCATTGCCACTCCTTTCATTCCAAGCCGTAGGCACGGCGCATCAGGCTCAGAGGGTGTTCGAGCCGGACGTTCGCGGCATCGCCTTCCGCCATGCCCTGTGCGATGTGGTGACCGGCGAGCGCGCAGTCGGAACTGATGTAGTCCGGCGCGTCCTTCGCCATGGCGCGGAACACCGGCCGGCCGATCTTCATGGCGATCGGATGGGTCGGCGTCTTCACGCCGTAGGTGCCGGCGTGGCCCGAGCAGCGCTCCACCGTGTTGAGCTTCACTTCCACGCTCTGGCCGATGAGCTTAAACATTTCCTCGGTCTTGCGGCCGATGTTCTGCACGCGGCCGTGACAGGGAATGTGGTAGCTGACCTTGCCGAGCGGCTGTTTGAAGTCGGTTTTCAGCAAACCGTCCTTGTGCCGCGCGACGAAGTATTCGAAGGGATCGAACATCGCTTCCTTGACCGCCTGCGTGTCCGGACAGTCGGGAAACATGAGCGGCAGCTCCTGCTTGTACATCAAGGTACAGGAGGGCACCGGGGTGATGATCGCCCAGCCTTCGCGGGCGTAGCGCGCCAGCACCGGGATGTTGGCTTCCTTGTGCCTGGCCACCGCGTCGAGGTCGCCGAGCTCGAACTTCGGCATGCCGCAGCAGCTTTCCTTCTCGACGATCTCGTACGGGATCTCGTTGTGCTCGAGCAGCTTGACGAGGTCGTGACCGATGCCCGGCTCGTTGTAGTTCACATAACAGGTGGCGTAGATCGCCACCTTGCCGGGTGTGCGTTCTCCGTTCACCACCTTCGTTGCGCTGCCCCGCCGCGGCGCGGCGGAACGGAAGCGCCGGGTGGCCAGATCGGGCAGCCAGGCATTCGGATGCACGCCGAGCGTACGGTCCATGAGCTTGCGTGCAGTCCGGGTTTTGTTGACCGCGTTGATCGTCTGCGCGACGATGGGAATGCCTGCGAACTTGCCGTGCACGTCGGTGGAGGCGAGAAAGCGCTCCCCCGCCTTCACCTTGCCCTGTTTGAAGCGGATCGCCTTCGCGCGCAGCATGGTGTGCGGGAAGTCGAGGTTCCAGGGGTGCGGCGGCACGTACGGGCATTTGGTCATGTAGCACAGGTCGCAGAGGTAGCACTGGTCGACCACCTTCCAGTAGTCGGCCCGGTCGACGCCGTGCAACTCGCCGTCCTCCGTCGCGTCGACGAGATCGAACAGGGTGGGGAAGGCCTGACAAAGACCCACGCAGCGCCGGCATCCGTGGCAGATGTCGAAGATGCGCGCCATCTCTTCGAGACAGGCCGCTTCGTCGTAGAACTCGGCGCTCTTCCAGTCGATGGGGTGACGAATGGGCGCCTCGAGACTGCCTTCGCGTACGTTCATTCGCGTCCTCCTCTATCGAGTCCCTCCAACCCGATCCAGCAAAAAGGGGGCGTGCGCCCCCTTGCGTACCAAGTGCCCGGACGCACTCAGTCGGCCAGCTGATCCAGCGCTTTCTGGAAACGGTTGGCGTGCGAGCGTTCGGCCTTGGCCAGGGTCTCGAACCAATCGGCGATTTCGTCGAACCCTTCCTCGCGCGCCGTCTTTGCCATACCCGGGTACATGTCCGTGTACTCGTGCGTTTCCCCGGCGACGGCGGCCTTCAGGTTGTCGCGCGTCGAGCCGATCGGCAGGCCGGTGGCCGGGTCGCCGACGGCCTCCAGGAATTCGAGGTGGCCGTGGGCGTGGCCGGTTTCGCCTTCGGCGGTGGAACGGAACAGCGCCGCGACATCGTTCTGACCTTCGATGTCGGCCTTGTTGGCGAAGTACAGATAACGGCGGTTGGCCTGCGATTCGCCCGCGAATGCGTACTTCAGGTTCTCCTCGGTCTTCGAGCCTTTCAGTTGCATACAGACCTCCTCTCTTGAATGGGCCAGGACAGCCGCCCGACGCACGAGCGGCTCATACTATGACACTACCCTAGAGAATTTAAATGGGCCAATACAAACTGTTAATCGGCCCGATTGGCGGCGGGCATCGCGGCCCGGGCGCATTCAGCAGGCTATACAGGGAGAACGGATGCGGTCGGCTTTGTTGTTGTGCATGCTCTTATGGGGCGGATTCGTCTGTGCCGAAGAGGAGCGGACGGGCTGGAGCTTCGGCGGCGCGGTGCGCTTCAATTACCACCAGAACGATTACACCGCAGGCTACGGCGGGCGCGGCAAGCTCGATTTCGATACCGCGCGCATCAACGTTGACTACCGGGACGGGGCCTTCGTCGCGTCCGCCGAATACCGTTATTACCGCTCGCGTGCGGCGAAGGACGGCCGCTTCGTGCAACGCTTCGGCGGCGACAGCGAGGACACTCATTTCCTGCGCCACGCTTGGCTGGGCTGGCGTGCGGGCGGGGACGAGTTTCAGGCGGGCCTGAACAAAATGCCGTTCGGCGCGCTGCCCTTTGCCAGCCATTCCTACTTCTTCCAGTTGCCCTATTACGCCGGACTGGAGGATGCGTACAACCTCGGCCTGAAATACGAGGCTTCACGGGGCGATTGGCGCGCGCACCTGGCGTTCTATCTGCGGCCGGGACCGGACGGCCACGGCCAGAGTAAGGACAGCGCGCGCTACACCTACAACGTGGTCGAGACCGATGCTTCAGGCAACCGGGAGCGCAACACGGCCGTCGCCCGCCTCGCGCGGGTTGTGCGCCACGGGGCGCAAGCATCGACCGAGATCGGCCTCTCGGTGCTTGCGGGGGAGGTGCCGGACCGGCTGAGCGACAAGACCGGCCGTCGCTGGGCGGCGGCGCTGCATGCGCAGGGGAACTACGGCCGCTGGGGACTGAAGCTGGAAGCCATCCGCTATCGCTACCGGCTGAAAAGCGCTGAAGACAAGGTGGTGACGATGGGCGCCTACGATGCGCCTTACGAGGTGGCCGCCGCGGGAACGTTCCTGGTTGCCGGCTTGAGCTACCGGCTGCCGGTGAATCGCGGTCCGCTCGAGACAGTCACCCTCTATTTCGACTGGAGCATGCTGCACAAGGACACGGGCCGCTTTCCCCACAGTCGACAGAATTTGATCGGCGCGGCGTGGACGCTCGGCAATTGGCTCGTTTACACCGACCTCGGCTTCGGCAAGCATCATCCCTTTCTGGGGCCGGATTACGGCACCGCGCTCGGCCGGGGCGGCAACGACGAGTGGCATCGGCGCTTCAACATCAACATCGGTTTCTACTTCTAGCTCACCAGCCGATCCACTTTGCGTATTCAACGAGGAAATTCTGGTAGATGCGCTGCCGGTCGAAGCCTTCCAGATCCACTTCGTGCACCACGCCGCCGCGCAGGATGATGTCCACGCGGCAGCGCGGTTTGTCATCGGCGCGAGACAGCTCGGGAAAGACGAAGGCGGCACGGCGCAAGGTGCGCCCGCGCAGCGTGTACGAAAACTCCTCGCGGCCGTTGCGCAGCACGACCAGCGTGATCTGGTAGGCGTGCCGGCTGATCGTCGTTTCACGCCCGTGACGCGCCAGTTCCTCCGCCAGTTCGCGGAAGGCCTCGTTCGCCTCTTCGATGAAAGCCCGGATGCGTTCCCGGCAGGCCGCGATCTCAGGAGCGACCTTGCGCTGCGCGGGCTGTCGGCCCATGAGCGCGCGCAGTTCGGTGCGCCAGTCCGGCGGCGCTTCGCCGTTCGCCTCGGCGCCGCCCTCGAGCGGCATCTGGCGGGAGAACGCGCCGCCCGCCTCGGTGTCCATGGCGGGCTCGGCGCGTAACGCCATGTACAGGCTGACGCACATGAAAATCATGACGATGGAAAACGGCAGGGCCGAGGCCAGGGCCGCCGTCTGAAGCGCTGCGAGTCCGCCGGCGAGCAGCAGCACGGCGGCCACGAACCCTTGCGACAGGCCCCAGAAGACGCGTGTGGCCACGGGCGGGTTGGGATTGCCGCCGTGGGCCAGGATATCGATCACCAGCGAGCCCGAATCGGACGAGGTCACGAAGAAGGTCATGATCACGATGGTGGCGAGCGTGGTGGTGATGGCGGCAAGGGGCAGCTTGTCGAGCATCACGAACAGCGCGGTGGGCACGCTTTCGCGAACCGCCTCGACGATGCCGCCGTCGCCGAACAGCTCCATGTGCAGCGCCGTGTTGCCGAATACCGCGAACCAGATGAAGCCGACCAGCGTGGGTGCGAACAGCGCGCCGCCGATGAACTCGCGCAGGGTGCGGCCGCGCGAAATCCGCGCGATGAACATGCCGACGAAGGGCGACCAGGAAATCCACCAGCCCCAGTAGAACATCGTCCAGCTCGCCTGCCACTCGATGCCGCGGTAAGCCGCGGTGCGGAAGCTCATCTCGATCAGCGTCTGCACGTAGTGGCCGACGTTCTGCACAAAGGTGCTCAGCACGAACACGGTGGGGCCGGCGAGGAAGACGAAGAGCAGCAGCAGACCGGCGATGGCGAGATTCAATTCGCTGAGCCGCCGGATGCCGCGGTCGAGGCCGGAGGCGACCGAGATCGTTGCCAGCAACGCTATGCCTGCGACGAGCCAGAGCTGATTTTCGGTGGAGACGGCTAGCAGCCCGAGATACGCCAGACCGGAATTGATCTGCGCGGCGCCCAGGCCCAGCGAGGTCGCGACCCCGAACAGCGTGCCCAGTACCGCCATGATCTCCACTGCATGGCCGATTGCCCCCTGGGCCCGCTCTCCCAGCAGGGGATAAAGCGTGGAGCGGATGGTGAGCGGCAGGTTGTGGCGGAAGGAGAAATAGGCCAGCGCCAGGCCGACCACGATATAGACGCCCCAGGCGTGCAGGCCCCAGTGGAAGTAGGCCAGTTCCATCGCCTCGCGCGCCGCAGGCACCGATCGGGGCGCGCTCTCCAGCGGTTCGCTGAAGTGCAGGATGGGCTCGGCCACGCCGTAGAACAGCAGGCCGATGCCCATGCCCGCTGAGAACATCATGGCGAACCAGGTGGGATAACTGTACTCCGGCTCCTCGTCGTCGCCGCCCAGCCGGATGGCGCCGTAGCGGCTGAAGAACAGAAACAGCACGAAAAATAGGAAGGAGGCGACCGCCAGGATGTAGAACCAGCCGAAATTGGCGACGATGCCGGCCTGCAGTGCGGCAAGCGCGGCCGACATCGTGTTGGTGAAAAGTACGGTCAGCAGGACCAGGACGACGACGAACCCGGCCGAAATGTAGAAGACCGGGCGATTGAGATCTGGATCGCTTCGGGCGAGTGCGGGCACCTGCAACGAAATCCTCCCTAGGGTTGAAGGCCGGCAGCGTCGGATGCCAGGCGGCGTCTAGTCCGCCGCCCAGGCCCGGGAGCGCTCGACGGCGCGTCGCCAGCCGCGCATGCGTTGTTCCGCTTCGTCGCGGCTCATCTTCGGCGTGAACACCCGGTCCTGCTGCCAGAGCGCGCTCAGTTGCCCGGGATTGTGCCAGACACCGGTGGCGAGACCGGCCAGGTACGCCGCGCCGAGCGCGGTCGTCTCCTGCACCACCGGACGCACCACGGGCACACCGAGCAGATCGGCCTGGAATTGCATCAGCAGATCGTTGGCTGCGGCGCCGCCGTCCACGCGCAACTCCGCCAGGCGGTTGCCCGCGTCCTGTTCCATGGCGCGCAGAACGTCCGCCGATTGGAAGGCGATGGATTCGAGTACGGCGCGCGCCAGATGCGCCGCAGTGGTGCCGCGCGTCAGGCCGTACATCGCCCCGCGCGCATAAGGATCCCAATGCGGGGCGCCGAGGCCGGCGAAGGCCGGCACGAAATAGACGCCGCCGGCATCCGGAACCTGGCCGGCCAGGGTCTCGATCTCCGCCGCATGGCGGATGAGCCGCAGTTCGTCGCGCAGCCATTGCACCACCGCACCGGCCACGAACACGCTGCCTTCGAGACAGTATTCCGGGGCTGCGCCCGGCGCGGTCGCGGCGCGCGAGCTGATCAGTCCCTGCTGCGAGGCGATGCAGTGCGCACCGGTGTGCAGCAACATGAAGCAGCCGGTGCCGTAGGTGTTCTTGGCCATGCCGGGCTGCAGGCAGACCTGGCCGTAGAGTGCAGCCTGCTGGTCGCCGGCGATGCCGGCGATGGGAATGGCGCGGCCGTACAAGTGCGGCGCGGTTTCGGCGATCACGCCCGAGGAAGGGCGTATCTCGGGCAGCACGCTGCGCGGGATGCCGAACAGGGCGAGCAGTTCGTCGTCCCAGTCGCCGGTGTGCAGGTTGTAGAGCAGGGTGCGGCTGGCGTTGGTGGGATCGGTGACATGGACGGCGCCGTCCGTGAGTTGCCAGACGAGCCAGGTGTCCACCGTGCCGAAAGCGAGCTCACCGCGCTCCGCGCGTTCGCGCGCGCCCGGAACGTGGTCGAGCAGCCAGGCGAGCTTGGTACCGGAGAAATAGGGGTCGAGCACCAGCCCGGTTTTCGCGCGCACCAGTTGCTCGTGTCCGGCCGCCTTGAGCCTTTCGCAATCGGCCGCGGTGCGGCGGTCCTGCCAGACGATGGCCCGGTACACGGGCGTGCCGTCGCGGCGGTCCCAGAGCAGGGTGGTCTCGCGCTGGTTGGTGATGCCCAGCGCTGCGATGTCGCGGGCGCGTACGCCGGCGTTCTCCAGCGCGGCGGCGGCCACATCGCGCTGGCTGCGCCAGATTTCCATGGGATCGTGCTCCACCCAGCCGGGCTGCGGGAAGTGCTGGGTGAACTCGGCCTGCGCCATGCCGCGGATGACCCCGCGTTCGTCGAAGACGATCGCCCGGGAACTGGTGGTGCCCTGATCGAATGCGAGTACGAACGCCATCATGCCTCCTCCGGTCACGCCGTCGCCCATTGTAGTGCGCGGCTTGGCGGCCGGTCCGGCCGCCCGTGCTTCGCGCAGATCAACGCCGCGGCGCGTCCGCGTGCTAAACTCCGCGCCTTTCCGGTCTTGCTGAGTCTTTTTGCGGCTCGTCCGTGCGTTTCTTTGCGGCGCGCAAAAGATTTAGCTTGATTTCAGTCAATGCCGCATCCCTGCGGCATCTTCCACACTCGCGTGCTACACCAAGGGGGTGCGATGAAAATCCACGAATATCAAGCCAAAGAAGTGCTGCGCAAGTACGGCGTTCCCACGCCGCGCGGCATTCCGTGTTTCTCCGTTGACGAAGCAGTCAAGGCTGCGCAGGAACTGGGCGGTAACGTCTGGGTGGTGAAGGCGCAGATTCACGCTGGCGGCCGTGGTAAGGGCGGCGGTGTGAAGGTGTCGAAATCGCTCGACGAGGTCCGCGAAAACGCCAGCAAGATCCTCGGCATGCAGCTCGTGACGCACCAGACCGGTCCCGAAGGCCAGAAGGTCCGTCGCCTGCTGATCGAGGAAGGCGCCGACATCAAGAAGGAGCTGTACGTCGGCCTGGTGGTCGACCGTCAGACCCAGCGTGTGGTGGTCATGGCGTCCAGCGAAGGCGGCATGGAAATCGAAGAAGTGGCCGCGAAAACGCCCGAGAAGATCCACAAGGTCTTCGTCGATCCGGCCACCGGCCTGACCGATGCCGAAGCGGACGATCTGTGCCGCAAGATCGGCATTCCGGAAGCCTCCATCGGCGAAGGCCGCAAGGTGATGCAGGGCCTCTACAAGGCTTTCTGGGAAACCGATGCCAGCCTCGCGGAAATCAACCCGCTCATCGTCACCGGTGACGGCAAGGTGCTGGCGCTCGACGCGAAGATGAACTTCGACTCGAACGCGCTGTTCCGTCATCCCGAGATCGTCGCCATGCGCGACCTCGACGAAGAGGATCCGGCCGAAGTCGAAGCCTCCAAGTACGACCTGTCGTACATCTCGCTCGACGGCAACATCGGCTGCCTGGTGAACGGTGCCGGCCTGGCGATGGCGACCATGGACGCCATCAAGCTCTACGGTGGCAACCCGGCCAACTTCCTCGACGTCGGTGGCGGTGCCACGGCCGAGAAAGTGACCGAAGCCTTCAAGATCATGCTGAAGAACCCCAAGATCAAGGCGATCCTGGTCAACATCTTCGGCGGCATCATGAAGTGCGACGTGATCGCGACCGGCGTGGTGCAGGCGGCCAAGGAAGTGAAGTTGAACGTGCCGCTGGTGGTGCGTCTGGAAGGCACCAACGTCGATCTCGGCAAGAAGATCCTCGCCGAATCGGGCCTGCCCATCATCTCGGCCACCAACATGGCTGACGCGGCGCAGAAGGCTGTGGCCGCGGCCCAGAAGCAATAAGGAGCGAGGAACATGTCGATCCTCATCAACAAAGACACCAAAGTCATCACCCAAGGCATCACCGGTAAGACGGGCCAGTTCCACACCCGCATGTGCCGTGACTATGCCAACGGCAAGAACTGCTTCGTCGCCGGCGTGCATCCGACCAAGGCCGGCACCGACTTCGAGGGCATCCCGATCTACGCTTCGGTGAAGGAAGCCAAGGAAGCCACCGGCGCGACCGTGTCCGTGATCTACGTGCCGCCGGCAGGCGCGGCCGCCGCCATCTGGGAAGCCGTCGAGGCCGATCTGGATCTGGTGATCTGTATCACCGAGGGCATCCCGGTGCGCGACATGATCGTCGTGCGCAACAAGATGAAGGAGAAGGTCGCCAAGGGCGGCAAGGAAACCCTGCTGCTCGGCCCGAACTGCCCCGGCCTGATCACGCCCGACGAAATCAAGATCGGCATCATGCCCGGCCACATCCATCGCAAGGGCCGCATCGGCGTGGTGTCCCGCTCCGGTACGCTGACGTACGAAGCCGCCAGCCAGCTGGCCGAGTACGGCTTCGGTCAGTCCACCGTCGTCGGCATCGGCGGTGACCCGGTGAACGGTCTGAAGCACATCGACGTGCTGAAGATGTTCAACGACGATCCCGACACCGACGCGGTGATCATGGTCGGCGAGATCGGCGGTTCCGACGAGGAAACCGCCGCGCTGTGGGTGAAGGACAACATGAAGAAGCCGGTCGTCGGCTTCATCGCCGGTGTCACCGCGCCGCCCGGAAAACGCATGGGCCACGCCGGTGCGATCATCTCCGGCGGCAAGGGCACGGCCCAGGAGAAGCTCGAAATCATGGAAGCGTGCGGTATCCGTACCACGCGCAACCCTGGTGAGATGGGCAAGCTGGTGGCCGAAGTCCTCAAGAAGGCCTAAGCAGACGACAAAGGGCGCGCCGCAGTGTGCGCCCTTTTTTCTTTCCCGATCGAATACCATCCGGTTGAAGTTCGCGGTACGGCGATTGCGCCGGGCGGTTGTGAATCTTTGTCCGCACGACTGTATTCCCGGTAGCCGGCGCGCCATACTGCGACTTCAGTCGGACTGGCCAGAACCCGGAGGAGGGTGGTTGGAGCTGGGAGTCCGACCGAACGGTGACGGAAGCTAGGTAGCGCACAGACGGCCTCACGTTGAACACGATCGATCGGCACACTCATCAACCCAGCCAATGCGATAGCCGGCGGCGGTTTCTGACCGCCGCCGGCTTTTCGCTTCTGCTCGGCGGCTGCGCCGGTCCCGGCGCGCTTCTGGGCGGCGCATCGCGCGAAACCGGTTACGTCGAGGTGGACGGCGGCCGGCTCTACTACGAAGCGGCGGGCAGCGGCGATCCCGTCATCCTGCTGCACGCCTTCACGCTCGACACCCGTATGTGGGCGCCGCAGTTCGAAGCGCTCGCCGGACGTTACCGCCTCATCGCTTACGACGCGCGCGGCTTCGGCCGCTCGAGCCTGCCTGCGGAAGGCGTGCCCTATTCGCATGTCGAGGATCTGCGCGCGCTGCTCGCGCAGCTCGGCGTCGATAGGCCGCATCTCGTGGGAGCATCCATGGGGGGCCGCTTGGCGCTCGACTACGCGGTCTCGTATCCCGGTCAGTGGCAGTCGCTCGCGTTGGCCGATGCGGTGCTCGGCGGCTGGGAATGGTCCAAGGAGTTGCTGAATTCCTACGCGCCTGTGATCGCCGCAGGGCAGCGCAAGGACGTGGCCGCAGCCAAGGCGGCCTGGCTGGCGCATCCGGTGTTCGCCATCGCGCGCGGCAACGACGCGGTCTATGCGCGGCTGCGCCGCATGGTGGCCGACTACAGCGGCTGGCATTTCATCCATCAGGATCCGGCGCGGACGCTCGACCCGCCGGTCGTCAAACGGCTCGCTCAACTGCGCGGCCCGGTGCTCGCCCTGGTGGGCGAGTACGACATGCCGGATTTCCATCTCATGGCCGACGCGCTGGTGCGCGAAGCGGGGGCGGAGAAGCGCGTCGTGCCCGGTGCGGGGCATCTCGCCAGCCTCGAAATGCCCGCGGCATTCAACGAGCAGCTGTTGGCGTTCCTCCAACGCGCCGGCTAGCGCCTCGCCTCCGATATGCCGGCCGATGCCCATCGGAACGGTTATCGAGGAAAGTAATTAATAGATCATTGCTTCCTCTTGGGCACGGTGGGACGCCGCCATATAGCTTGGTGGTAAACTCCCGGCTCGCCTCTGTCATGGGCGCCCTTTAGGTTCGGCTTTCTTCAGTCCGGATCGGTTGGTGTTCGAGCCTCCTATTGTTGACAGGGGTCAATCGTAGGCGCAATGTCGAATCGCTAGAATTTCCTGATTTCAATCCCGTCGGTCAAAGAACCACCAAGGCTTCAGCCGCGGAAACCGTGACCGGAAAGAGGCTTAATATGAACGACCGCTATCGCGGCAATTCGCAACCCATTCCTCTCGTGCCCATCAAAGTGCGGCCGACGTTGAAAGGTCGCCGCCCCGATCCCCAGGCCCTGGCCGAAGTGCAGGCGCTGCTGGGTAACGAGTCGCGCCGGCGCGACCTGCTGATCGAGCATCTGCACAAGATCCAGGATCATTACGGCTGTCTGTCCGATCGTCACCTCGTCGCGCTCGCGCACGAAATGAAGCTGGCGATGTCCGAGGTGTACGAGGTCGCGACCTTCTACCACCATTTCGACGTGGTGAAGGACGGCGAGGATGCGCCGCCCGCGATCACGGTGCGCGTCTGCGAATCGCTGTCCTGTGAGATGGCGGGGGCGAACGAGCTGCTCGCCAAGCTCCCGCAGATCCTCGGCAAGGAAGTGCGCGTGCTGCGCGCGCCCTGCGTGGGCCGCTGCGAGACCGCGCCGGTCGCGGTGGTGGGTCAGAACCCGGTGCCGCATGCGACCGTGGAGAAGGTGCAGAAGCTGGTGCAGGAGAAGGCCGTCAAGCACGGCTCCGGCTCGCACCCGGATCTGAAGATCATCACCCCCGGTCACATCGGCTTCGACGAATACGTCAAGAACGGTGGCTACAAGCTCATCAAGGACTGCCTGGAAGGGCACGTGGACCGCGAGACGGTCATTGCCAAGATGGAGCACTCCGGCTTGCGCGGCCTGGGCGGCGCCGGCTTCCCGGCGGGGCGCAAGTGGCGCATCGTCTCCTCGCAGCCCGAACCGCGGTTGATGGCTGTGAACATCGACGAGGGCGAGCCGGGTACCTTCAAGGACCGCTACTACCTCGAACGCGATCCGCACCGCTTCCTGGAAGGCATGCTGGTTGCCGCGTGGGCGGTAGGCATTGCCGAGGTCTACATCTATCTGCGCGACGAGTATCACGGCTGCCGCGAGATCCTGCAGCAAGAGCTCAAGAACCTCACCGAGAAGGCCGACTTCCCGCTGCCGCCGATCCAGCTGCGGCGCGGGGCCGGTGCCTACATCTGCGGCGAGGAGTCCGCGATGATCGAGTCGATCGAGGGCAAGCGCGGCGAACCGCGCCTGCGTCCGCCCTATGTGGCGGAAGTCGGTCTGTTCGGCCGGCCGACCCTTGAGCACAACATGGAGACGCTGTTCTGGGTGCGCGACATCCAGGAAAAAGGTCCCGAGTGGTTCAGCAGCCACGGCCGCCACGGCCGCAAGGGCCTGCGTTCCTTCTCGGTCAGCGGCCGGGTGAAGAAGCCGGGCGTGCATCTCGCGCCGGCGGGCATCACCATCAAGGAGCTCATCGAGGAGTACTGTGGCGGCATGCAGGATGGCCACACCTTCTACGGCTACCTGCCGGGCGGCGCCTCCGGCGGCATCCTGCCGGCGTCGATGGGCGACATTCCGCTGGACTTCGACACTCTGAACGAGTACGGCTGCTTCATCGGCTCCGCTGCGGTGGTCGTCCTGTCGGACAAGGATAGTGCCAAGATGGCCGCTCGCAACATCATGCGCTTCTTCGCCGACGAGTCTTGCGGCCAGTGCACGCCCTGCCGCGTGGGCACGGCCAAGGCGGTCAAGCTGATGGAAGCCGAGAAGTGGGATCAGGAGCTGCTGAAGGAACTTTCGACGGCCATGATGGACGCATCCATCTGTGGCCTCGGGCAAGCGGCGCCGAACCCTGTCCTGTGCGTAATGAAGTACTTCCCGAACGAATTGGCGTAAGGGTGACCCTATGACAGCAATCAGCAAACAGGAAGTCGCGGCCCTGCCCGTCGAGTTCAAGATCAACGGCAAGACGGTGATCGGCCGTGCCGACGAGACGATCATCCAGACGGCCAAGCAGTACGGGATCGAGATTCCGCATCTCTGCTACAAGGAAGGCTACCGCCCCGACGGCAACTGCCGCGCCTGTGTGGTGGAGATCAAGGGCGAGCGCGTGCTGGCTCCTTCCTGCTGCCGCTATCCGAAGGACGGCATGGAAGTGGTTACTGACTCCGAGCGGGCGGTCTCGGCCCAGAAGATGGTGCTGGAGCTGCTCCTGTCCGACCAGCCGGAGACGCGCTATACGCTCAATTCGGAACTGGACCTCTGGGCCAAGAAACTCGGCGTGGGCGAACCGCGTTTCCCCGCGCGCCAGCAGCCGCGGGCCGACCTGTCGCATCCGGCGATGTCGGTCAACCTCGACGCCTGCATCCAGTGCACGCGCTGCGTGCGCGCCTGCCGTGAAGAGCAGGTCAACGACGTGATCGGCTACGCCTACCGCGGCGAGCATTCCAAGATCGTCTTTGACCTGGACGACCCCATGGGCGCCTCGACCTGCGTCGCCTGCGGCGAATGCGTACAGGCCTGCCCGACCGGCGCGCTCATGCCCGCGCGCGACGTCGGCCTCATGGAGGTGGACAAGAAAGTCGACTCCGTCTGCCCGTTCTGCGGCGTCGGCTGTCAGCTCACCTACCACGTCCGCAACAACAAGATCATCTACGTGCAGGGCCGCGGCGGTCCCGCGAACGAGTCGCGCCTGTGCGTGAAGGGCCGCTACGGCTTCGATTACGTGCATCACAAGCACCGTCTGACCAAGCCGCTGATCCGCAAGCCCGGTGTGCCCAAGACCAAGGACTTCGTGGTCGATCCCGACAAGTGGCACGAGGTCTTCCGTGAGGCGACCTGGGAAGAGGCGCTCGACTTTGCCGCCGGCGGCCTGAAGAAGATCCTCGACCGCGACGGCCCCTCGGCGCTGGCCGGCTTCGGTTCCGCCAAGGGCACCAACGAAGAGGCCTACCTGTTCCAGAAGCTGGTCCGCACCGGCTTCCGCTCGAACAACGTCGACCACTGCACGCGACTGTGCCACGCCTCGAGCGTTGCGGCGCTGCTGGAAGGCATCGGCTCGGGTGCTGTGTCCAACCCCGTGCGCGACGTCGAGAAGGCCGAGGTCATCATCGTCATCGGCGCCAACCCGACGGTGAACCACCCGGTCGCAGCGACCTGGATCAAGAACGCGGCCAAGCGAGGCGCCAAGCTGATCGTCGCCGACCCGCGCCGCACCGACCTGGCGCGCCACGCGACCTACGTGCTGCAGTTCAACCCGTCCACCGACGTGGCGCTGCTGAACGCCATGCTGAACGTCATCGTCACCGAAGGCCTGGTGAACGAGGAGTTCATCAAGACCCGCACGCTGAACTACGAGGCGATCAAGGAGAACGTCCAGAAGTTCACGCCCGAGGCGATGGCGCCGATCTGCGGCATCCCGGCCGACACCATCCGCGAGGTGGCGCGTCTGTACGCGACCTCCAAGGCGTCGATGATCCTGTGGGGCATGGGCGTGTCGCAGCACACCCACGGTACGGACAACGTGCGCTGCCTGATCGCGCTGGCCATGATTACCGGCCAGATCGGCCGTCCGGGCACGGGCCTGCACCCGCTGCGCGGCCAGAACAACGTGCAGGGCGCGTCCGACTCGGGTCTGATCCCGATGGTCTACCCGGACTACCAGCGCGTGGACAACCCCGAGGCCAAGACGCGCTTCGAGAAGCTGTGGGGCATGGAGCTGGATCCCAAACCCGGCCTGACGGTGGTGGAAGTCATCAACGCCGCCTGCGACGGCAAGATCAAGGGTATGTACATCATGGGCGAGAACCCCGCGATGTCCGACCCTGAGGCCGACCATGCCCGCGAAGGTCTGGCCAAGCTCGAGCATCTGGTGGTGCAGGACATCTTCCTGACCGAGACGGCCTATCTTGCCGACGTGGTGCTGCCGGCCACCGCCTGGCCCGAGAAGCTCGGCACGGTGACCAACACCGACCGGACCGTCCAGCTCGGCCGCCCGGCGTTGACCCCGCCCGGCGACGCGCGCGAGGACTTCTGGATCATCGTCGAGATGGCCAAGCGTCTGGGCCTGCCGTGGACCTACACGCATCCCAAGGAAGTGTTCAACGAGATGCGCCAGGCCATGGACTCGATCCGCGGCATCACCTGGGAGCGCCTGGAGCGCGACTCCGCGGTGGTGTACCCGTGCCCGAACGAGGGCGATCCGGGCGAGCCGGTGATCTTCACCAACACCTTCCCGACCGTCACCGGCAAGGCCAAGCTGGTCCCCGCCGACCTGCTGCCGGCGGCCGAACGTCCGGACAACGAGTACCCGATGGTGCTCATCACCGGCCGTCAGCTGGAGCACTGGCATACCGGGTCGATGACCCGCCGTTCCGGCGTGCTGGACGCGCTGGAGCCGGAGCCGGTGGCGTCGATGCACCCGCTCGACATCGCCCAACTGGGCGTCAAGCCCGGCGACATCATCACGGTGGCTTCGCGCCGCGGCCAGATCTCGCTCTATGTCCGCATGGACGAGGGCACGCCGCGCGGCGCGGTGTTCATCCCCTTCTGCTACTACGAAGCGGCGGCGAACAAGCTCACCAACCCGGTGCTCGACCCGTTCGGCAAGATTCCGGAGTTCAAGTACTGCGCGGTCAAGGTGACCGCCGGCGGCGAGAAGCCGCAGCGCTTGAGCTACGGCGGCGGGCAGGCGCTGGCGGTCGCCTAAGACGCACAGCCGTGCAAGCCGAACCCCGGTCCTCGCGACCGGGGTTTTGCTTTCGAGGGGTGGGCATCTATTGATGCTCGTCAATGTGGCGCCTTCCCCCCACCGCCTATATTTCGCCGGTTCTGATGCGGCCAGAGCATGGCCGTTATCCTTTTTTAGCGACTAAGAATTCCAGGAGACAAGGTAATGCCTTCAGATATCGAAATCGCCCAGGCAGCTAAGATGAAGCGCATCACGGAAGTGGCGCAAAAGCTTGGGATTCCCGACGAGCACCTCGAGCCCTACGGCCACTACAAGGCCAAGGTCTCGCTCGAGTTCGTTGACTCGCTCAAGGACAAGAAGGACGGCAAACTGATCCTGGTGACGGCGATCAGCCCCACGCCCGCGGGCGAAGGCAAGACGACCACCACCGTGGGTCTGGGCGACGCGCTGAACGCGATCGGCAAGAAAGCGGTCATCTGCCTGCGTGAACCGTCCCTGGGTCCGGTGTTCGGCATGAAGGGCGGCGCGGCCGGTGGCGGCTACGCCCAAGTCGTGCCGATGGAGGACATCAACCTGCACTTCACGGGCGACTTCAACGCCATCCAGCTGGCCAACAACCTGCTGGCCGCGATGATCGACAACCACATCCACCACGGCAACGAGCTGGGGATCGATGTGCGTCGCATCACCTGGAAGCGCGTGCTGGACATGAACGACCGCGCGCTGCGCCAGATCGTCAACTCGCTGGGCGGCCCGGGCAACGGCTATCCGCGTGAGGATGGCTTCGACATCGTCGTGGCCTCCGAAGTGATGGCGATCTTCTGCCTGGCGAACTCGCTGGAAGACCTGAAGAACCGTCTGGGCAACATCGTCGTCGGCTATACCCGCGACCAGAAGCCGGTCACGGCGCGTCAACTGAACGCTCACGGCGCGATGACCGTCCTGCTGAAGGATGCCTTCAAGCCGAACCTGGTGCAGACGCTGGAGAACAACCCCGCGTTCATCCACGGCGGTCCGTTCGCCAACATCGCGCACGGCTGCAACTCCGTGATCGCCACCAAGACCGCGCTGAAACTGGCCGACTACGTCGTGACCGAAGCCGGCTTCGGTGCGGACCTCGGCGCCGAGAAGTTCATCGACATCAAGTGCCGCAAGTCGGGTCTGCGTCCTGACGCGGTGGTGATCGTCGCGACCCTGCGCGCGCTGAAGTTCCACGGCGGCGTCGACGTCAAGGAAGTCAACAAGGAGAACCTGGCCGCGCTCGAGAAGGGCATCGCCAACCTGGAGCGCCACGTCTACAACGTGCAGAACCACTACGGTCTGCCCTGCGTGGTGTCGATCAACAACTTCACCTTCGACACCGAGGCCGAACTCGATCTGCTCAAGCGCAAGATGTCGCAGATGGGCGTGCCGGTCGTGGTGGCGCGTCACTGGGCGGAAGGCGGCAAGGGCGCCGTCGACCTGGCGAAGACGGTGGTCGAGCTCATTGAGAAGGGCGAGAACAACTTCAAGTTCGTGTACGACGAGAACGCCCCGCTGTGGGAGAAGATGAAGACCATCGCCACCAAGATCTACGGCGCGGCCGACATCACCGCCGACTCGAAGGTGCGCAACCAGATCAAGAAGCTGCAGGACGAAGGCTACGGCCACTACCCGATCTGCGTGGCGAAGACGCAGTACTCCTTCTCCACCGATCCGAACCTGCGCGGTGCGCCCTCGGGCCACACCGTCAACATCCGCGAAGTGCGCCTGGCGGCCGGTGCGGAGTTCATCGTCATGATCTGCGGCGACATCATGACCATGCCGGGTCTGCCGAAAGTGCCGTCCGCGGAGAAGATCGACCTGGTCGACGGTAAGGTCGTCGGGTTGTTCTAAGCTTCCGTGAAGGTGGAACGCCGGGCACGTGCGCAAGCGCTTGCCCGGCGTTTTCATAAGCGCCCCGGCCACTCGTAGCCGGGGAGAGCAAATAACGATTTTCATTGACTAGGAGACAACGCTATGGAGTTCGGATCACCTGAATTTTGGGCGGGGCTGATGAAGATCATCGGCATCAACATCGTCCTGTCCGGCGACAACGCCGTGGTCATCGCCCTGGCGGCGCGTTCGCTGCCGCCGCACCAGCAGAAAATCGCGGTCTGGGGGGGAGCCGGCGCAGCGATCGTGATGCGGATCATCCTGACCTTCTTCGCTGTGGCGTTGCTCAAACTGCCCTACCTCAAGCTCGCAGGTGCCGCACTCCTGTTGTGGATCGGTGTGAAGCTGCTGCTGCCCGAGGAGTCGGAGGAGGGCGGCGAAGAGGCTGCCAGCAGCTTTTGGGCGGCCGTCCGGACCATCGTGATCGCCGACTTGGTGATGAGCCTGGACAACGTGATCGCCGTGGCGGCCGCGGCCAAGGGCAGCTTCCTGCTGCTCGTCATCGGTCTGGCGATCTCGATCCCGCTGGTCGTCTTCGGCAGCACCCTGCTGCTCAAGGTGATGGAACGCTTCCCGATCATCATCACCATCGGCGGCGGCCTGCTGGGCTTCGTCGCAGGCGAGATGGCGGTGACCGACCCGGCCATTGCCGACTGGGTCAGGTCGACCTTCACCACCGATGAAGCCGGCCATGCCTTCGTGGGCGGCGTGAAACTGGAGTACATCACGGGCATCATCGGCGCGATCATCGTGATTGCCATCGGCAAGGCGCTTGCCAAACGGCAAACCGAGAAAGAAAAACAAGTCGACCTGGCCGGTTGATCGGATCGGAGGGCGGCGCGAGCCGCCTTTCCACCTAAGAGACGAGGAGAACATTCATGAAAAAAATTCTGATAGCGGTTGACGGCTCCGAGTGCGCGCTGCGAGCGGTCAAGTACGTGATCGGGCTGCTGCCCAACCTCGCGAATGCCGAGCTGCATCTCATCAACGTCCAGCCCGCCCTGCCTGCGGACGTGAGCCGCTTCGTCAGCGCCGAGGACATCAAGAAGTTCCACCAGGACGAGGCGGCCAAGGAACTGAAGACCGCCCAGGAGGCTCTGGACGCTGCCGGCGCCAAGTACGCCACCCACATCGTCGTGGGGGATCCGGCCCAGTCCATCACCCGTTTTGCCGAGGAGAACGGCGTGGACCAGATCGTCATGGGCACCCACGGCCGGACCGGCCTGGCGGGGGTGGTGATGGGGTCGGTGGCGACCAAGACCCTGCACCTGTCCAAGGTGCCGGTTCTGGTTGTCCGGTAGGGCAATCCCCGACGCCTCGCGTCGGGCATACCCGAATTTCCAGGTGTACAAGCTGGAATTTTGGTGCACACTAGCGGCGCTGGCTCTCGGGCCGCGCCGCATACCCGGTTTTGCGGGCGGAGCATTGGTCGCAGGATTCGGCTTCGGGGCTTGATCGCGATCAAGCGTTTTGCGCGCAAAAGTAGGGAACAATACGGCGCAATAACGAGCCTTCAAAAGCCACCGCAGAGGTAGTTTCCCGCAAGGGAGCAGGTGGCCGGCACAGCAATCCACTTAAGGAGGAGTACTCATGACGTTTCGCACGCTCAAGCCGCTGCGATTGGCGGTAATTGCATCCGCTACGGCTGCAGCCTTTGCGGCAGCCCCCGCCCATGCCTGGGAACCGACCAAGACGGTGGAATTCATCGTTCCGGCCGGTACCGGCGGCGGTGCTGACCAGATGGCACGCCTCATCGACGGCATCATCAAGAAGCACAACCTGATGAAGCAGCCGATGGTGGTGATCAACAAGGCGGGTGGTGCCGGCGCGGAAGGCTTCATGGAGGTCAAGAATTCCAAGGGCGATCCGCACAAGATCATCATCACCCTGTCGAACCTGTTCACCACGCCCCTGGCGACCGGCGTTCCGTTCAACTGGCGTGACCTCACGCCCGTTGCGATGCTGGCGCTCGACCAGTTCGTGCTCTGGGTGAACAAGGACAACCCGGCCAAGACCGCGAAGGAATACATCGACATGGTCAAGGCCAACCCCGGCAAGTACAAGATGGGGGGCACGGGTTCCAAGCAGGAAGACCAGATCATCACGATCGGTATCGAACAGCAGACCGGCGCCAAGTTCACCTACATCCCCTTCAAGGGCGGTGGCACGGTGGCGACCCAGCTGGTCGGCGGCCACGTCGACTCCTCGGTCAACAACCCCGCCGAGGCCGTTGCCCAGTGGCGCGGCGGCAACCTGAAGCCGCTCTGCGTGTTCGACAACGAGCGCATGCCGTACAAAGAGAAGGTCGCCGGCGACATGTCCTGGTACGACATCCCGACCTGCAAGGAAGCGGGCGTCGACATGGACTATGTGATGCTGCGCGGCATCTTCATGCCCGGGGGCGTGACCCAGGAGCAGGTCGACTACTACGTTGAGCTGTTCAAGAAAGTCCGCGAGACCCCCGAGTGGAAGGACTTCATGGCCAAAGGCGCCTTCAACCAAACCTTCATGACGGGCGAGGAGTTCAAGAAGTGGGTGGCGGAAGCCGAGGAAACCCACAAGGCGCTCATGAAGGCGGCGGGCTTGCTGGCCAAGCAGTAAGCTCGTGAAAGCATGCCGGTCCGCAAAGGACCGGCATACGGTAGTACTTCTGCCGCGGCCGGGGGGGCCGCGGCTTTTTACAAGCCTCAGGATTCACATCATGCATGAGTCGAATGATCGTCCTCTTCTGACGACGCGCGCGGCCGAGTTGCTCGTAAGCGCGTTCTTCATCATTTTGGCCTCCATCACCCTGTGGGATTCGTTGAAGCTCGGTGCGGGGTGGGGTGACTTCGGGCCGGAATCGGGGTACTTCCCGTTCTACACGTCCCTGTTCGTCATCCTGGCGTCCATTGGGATTTTCTTGATCGGATTGCGTGACAAGAAAGCCGCCGCCGAGACCTTCGTGTCGGTCCAACAGTTCAAGCTGGTGCTGAAGGTGCTGGTCCCGTCCATCATCTATGTGGCGCTGGTTCCCCTCATCGGAATCTACGTGTCGATGATCCTGTTCATCGGGTTCTTCATGATGTGGATCGGGAAATACAACATCATCAAGGCCGGCGCCGTCAGCATCGGCGTGACAGCCGTCTTGTATCCGACGTTTGAGATCTGGTTCCGCGTTCCGCTGCCGAAAGGTCCGCTGGAAGCAATGCTGGGGCTGAACTAATAGAAAAGGGTTTTTCGGGAGAGCTTCCGTGGAAGAGCTAGGACTGTTATTCCAAGGTTTCGGCGTCGTCATTTCGCCGTTTAACTTGATGCTGATGGTCATCGGGATTGTTCTCGGTGTGCTCATCGGCGTGTTGCCGGGCTTGGGCGGCGCGAACGGTATTGCCATTCTGCTGCCGTTGACCTTCACCATGCCGCCGACCTCGGCGATCATCATGCTGTCGTGCATCTACTGGGGTGCGTTGTTCGGCGGGGCGATGACCTCCATCCTGTTCAACATCCCCGGCGAGCCCTGGTCGGTGGCGACGACCTTCGACGGTTATCCGCTGGCCCAGAAGGGCAACCCCGGCGGTGCGTTGACGGCCGCGTTCACGTCCTCGTTCGTGGGCGCGGTCGTGGCGGTGATTCTCATCACCTTCCTGTCGCCCATCATCGCCGAGTTCGCGCTGAGCTTCGGTCCGCCCGAGTTCTTCTCGGTGTACCTGCTCACCTTCTGCGCGTTCGTGGGCATGGCCAAGGGCGCGGCGCTGAAGACCATCGTCGCCATGATGGTCGGCTTCACGCTGTCGGCTGTCGGCATGGACACCGTGACCGGTCAGCTGCGTCTGACCTTCGGCTTCACCGACCTGCTCAAGGGCTTCGACTTCCTGATCGCGGTGATCGGCCTGTTCGGTATCGGCGAGATCCTGCTGACGATGGAAGAGGGCCTCGAGTTCAAGGGCGCCAAGGCCAAGATCGACATGAAGATCGTGCTGAACACCTGGAAGCAGCTGCCGCAGTACTGGGGGACCTTCCTGCGCGGTTCGGCCGTGGGCTGCTTCATGGGGATTGTGCCCGGCGGTGCGACGCCCGCGTCCTTCATGAGCTATGGCGTGGCCAAGCGCTTCGCCAAGAACCCGGACAACTTCGGCAAGGGCGAGATGGAAGGTATCGTGGCGCCGGAAACCGCGGCGCACGCTGCCGGTACCTCCGCGCTGCTGCCGATGATCACCCTCGGCGTGCCGGGTTCGCCCACCGCGGCGGTGCTGCTCGGCGGTCTGCTGATCTGGGGTCTGCAGCCCGGTCCGCTGCTCTTCCAGGAGCAGGCCGACTTCGTGTGGGGTCTGATCGCCTCCATGTACCTCGGTAACGTGGTCGGTCTGATCATCGTGCTGACCTGCGTGCCGTTCTTCGCGGCGATCCTGCGGATCCCGTTCGCGATCATCGCGCCGATCATCCTGGCGGTCTGCTCGATCGGTGCCTACACCGTGGCGAACTCGGTCTTCGACATCTATATGATGGTCGTCTTCGGGGTCTTCGGTTACCTGCTGCGCAAGCTGAACTACCCGCTGGCGCCGCTGGTTCTGGCGATCGTGCTGGGCAACCGCGCCGAAGACGCGTTCCGCCAGTCCATGCTCTACTCGCAGGGCGAGCTGTCGATCTTCTTCTCGAACTACCTGGTCGGCAGCATCACGGCGCTGTCGCTGTTCCTGCTGTTCCTGCCGATGGTGCAGGGCTTCATCGCCAAGCTGCGGAAGCCTGCGGCAGCCTAAGCGCCACCAGCCCGGCATTGCCGGGCGCCCAACTGAAACGGCCCTCCGGTTGGAGGGCCGTTTTTTTTTTGCCGCGACGCGTGCAGATTGCGCGTGTGGCGGGACCGTAGGCACGTACAGGCGCCTCAGGCGATGGAATGCTTCTGTTTCAGGCGGGACAGCGTTTCAGGGGTGAGATTGAGGTAGGAGGCCAATTCCTTGTTCGGGATGCGGCCGATCAGGTGGCGGTGCTTGCGCTGGAAGCGAGCCAGACGGCCGGGCGCATCGAGCAGGTGCAGGGTGATGGTATGCGCCATGACTTCCGACATCAGGTGCATGACCTCGTACTCGAAGCGGGCTTTAACGTCCGGATGCCGGTCGAGGAACTCCACCCAGCTCTGCATGCTCAATTTCGCCATCCGGACCTTGGTGACGGCAACGATGCTGTAGGGGACGGGGGTCTTGAGCCGCCAGGCCGCATAGGAGGTGTCCATGTCGCTTTCGGCGGCGAAGCGGAGGATCATCTCTTTGCCCTCGGCGTTGCTGACGACGCGCTTGAGGATGCCCTCCAGGATGAAGAACTGTTCCATCTGGTGCCCGCCCTGATGGACCAGCAGATCGCCCTTGCGGTACTCGACGATCTCCAGCCGGGGCTCGAGATCGTCCCACGCCTCCTGTGACATGCCGCCGAGGATCAAGTTATTCTTGAGTTCCAGGCGGATGGTGTTGCGCAGTGGGTGAGTCGCGATACTAGACATGCGATTACAGTCACGGGATACAGCAACGGGCTCGCATACCGCCCAAAACGCTTAATTAGAGCCGTAATCCTTGACCTCAGTCAAGGTTGATCGGCCCTTGCATTGCCTATGCTAGGCTACGTTTTTACCGAACCTTCTGGCTCTGCTGTGGTGCAGGATTTCCCGCCGCCAGCAGGGCAATTAGCCCCAAATAGGAGAATTCCATGGGTACCGTTGAACCCCAAGTCGCCACCGCAAGCGACGCGCAGCAATCACAAGAGATCGACGGCTTTCATCTGGTCATTGAGGCCCTGAAGCTCAACGGGATCAACACGATCTACGGCCTGCCGGGGATTCCCATCACCGACCTGGCCCGCCTGGCCCAGGCCAACGGAATGCGGGTGATCTCCTTCCGCAACGAGGTCAACGCCGGCAACGCCGCCGCGATCGCTGGCTACTTGACGGGCAAGCCTGGGATCTGCTTGACCGTGTCGGCTCCCGGCTTCCTCAACGGCCTGGTGGCGTTGGCCAACGCGACCACCAACTGCTGGCCGATGATCCTGATCAGCGGCTCCAGCGAGCGCGAGATCGTCGACCTCCAGCAGGGCGACTACGAGGAGATGGACCAGCTTGCCATCGCCAAGCCGCTCTGTAAAGCCGCTTTCCGCGTTCTGCATGCCGAGGACATCGGCGTCGGTATCGCCCGTGCCATCCGCGCCGCCTGCTCCGGCCGTCCGGGTGGCGTGTACCTGGACCTGCCTGCCCGCCTGTTCCCGCAAACCCTGCCGGAGGAAGTGGGCCGCAGCACGCTCATCAAGGTCGTCGATCCGGCGCCCGCCCAGATTCCGGCGCCCGAGGCCGTCAAGCGTGCCCTGGACCTGCTGAAGAGCGCCAAGAAGCCGCTGATCATCCTCGGCAAGGGCGCCTCCTATGCCCGCGCCGACGAGGAGATCCGCCAGCTCATCGAGAAGACCGGCATCCCCTACCTGCCGATGTCGATGGCCAAGGGCCTCCTGCCCGACGTCCACGAGCAGTCCGCCGCCGCGGCGCGTTCCTTCGTGCTGCCGAACTCGGACGTGGTCATGCTGATCGGCGCCCGTCTGAACTGGCTGCTGTCGCACGGCAAGGGCAAGACCTGGGGGGCTTCCTCGCCGAAGGAATGGGGCAAGCAGAAGTTCATTCAGATCGACATTTCGCCCACCGAAATGGACAGCAACGTGCGCATCGACGCGCCGGTGGTGGGCGACATCAAGTCCTGCGTGACCGAGCTGCTGAAGGGTATCGACGCCAACTGGCCGAAGCCGCCGCAGGAGTGGCTGGACGCGATCAAGGAGCGCAAGAGCAAGAACATCGCCAAGATGGCCGAGCTCCTGTCCCAGGATCCGCGCCCGATGAACTTCCACAGCGCCCTGAACGTGGTGCGCGACATCGTCAAGGCCAACCCGGACGCGATCTTCGTGAACGAGGGTGCCAACGCGCTCGACTTCGCCCGCGCCATCGTCGACATGTACAAGCCGCGCAAGCGTATCGACGTGGGCACCTGGGGCGTCATGGGCATCGGCATGGGCTTCTCCGTCGCCGCCGCGGTCGAGACGGGCGAGCGCGTCATCGCGGTCTGCGGTGACTCCGCGTTCGGCTTCTCCGCGCAGGAAGTGGAGACGATCTGCCGTTACAACCTGCCGGTCTGCATCGTTGTCTTCAACAACAACGGTGTGTACCGCGGTACGGACGTCAACCAAGGCGGCGGCCCCGATCCGGCGGTGACCGCGTTTGTCAAGGACGCCCGGTACGAGAAGCTGATGGAAGCTTTCGGCGGTGTGGGTGTCTACGCCACCACGCCGGCTGAGCTGCGTAAGGGGATGGAGGAGGCCCTGAAGTCGGGCAAACCGACCCTGATCAACGCCATCATCGACGAATCGGCGGGTACCGAGAGCGGTCGTATCACCAACCTCAACCCCGCCGTGGCGAAAAAGAAATAACATAGCAAACTAGCGAAAGGACGCGCCCCGCTTGCGGGGCGCGTCCGTATTCCAATTCCCATTGGAGGAATCAAGGCAATGAAGAAAGCACTTGAAGGCATCCGAATCCTCGACATGACGCACGTGCAGGCGGGCCCGACCGCTTCGCAGCTGCTCGCGTGGATGGGCGCTGACGTCATTAAATTCGAGCCGCCCACGGGCGACATCACCCGGTCGCAGCTGCGGGACATCCCGGATGCGGACAGCCTCTACTTCACGATGCTGAACTGCAACAAGCGGTCCATCACCGTGAACATGAAGAACCCCGAGGGCAAGAAGGTCTTCGAGGAGCTGGTCAAGAAGTGCGACGTGGTCATGGAGAACTTCGGCCCCGGCGTGCTGGATCGCCTCGGCTACCCCTGGGAAAAGATTCAAGAGCTGAACCCGCGCTGCATCCTGGCTTCCATCAAGGGCTTCGGCTCGAAGGGCCCCTTCGCCAACTGCAAGGCCTACGAAAACGTCGCGCAGGCGATGGGCGGCGCCATGAGCACCACCGGTCTGAACGACGGCCCGCCCCTGGTCACCGGCGCCCAGATCGGCGACTCGGGCACCGGTCTGCACCTGGCGATCGGCATCCTGGCGGCGCTGTATCAGCGTACCCATTCCAACAAGGGCCAGTTCGTGGAAGTGGCGATGGTCGACGGCATCATGAACCTGTGCCGCGTGAAGTTCCGCGACCATCAGCGTCTGGCGCGCGGTCCGCTCACCGAGTACTCCGTGCCGACCGAAGGCCTCACCGAAGTGCCGCGTGCCGGTAACGACTCCGGCGGCGGGCAGCTCGGCAACGCCCTCAAGTGCAAGGGCGGCGGCCTGAACGACTACCTGTACATCGTGGTGCAGGAAGCCATCTGGCCGGATCTGGCCAAGCTGGTCGGCGGCGAAGAGCTCGCCAACGATCCGCGCTTCGCCACGATCGGCGAGCGCCGCAAGAACCAGAAAGAGATGTGGAAGATCCTCAACGACTTCGCATCCAAGTACACCAAGTGGGAACTCATGGAGATCTTCAACAAGATCGACGTTCCCTGCGGTCCCGTGCTCTCGACCAAGGACCTGGCCGAAAGCGAGCACGCCAAAGTGCGCGAGATGTGGGTCGAGGTGGATCACCCGGTTCGCGGCAAGTACTTCAACGTCGGTATGCCGATCAAGCTGTCCGACTCGCCGGTCGAAATCAAGCGTTCGCCGCTGCTTGGCGAGCACACTGAAGAGATCCTGCGCGAAGTCTGCGGCTTCGATCAGGCCACTATCGAATCGATGAAGGCCGCCGGCGCCTTCAGCAACCCGCCCAAGAAGGCTGCCTAAGCCGCAAGGGCGTTCAAACCATCCGACTCGGCGAAAGGCGCGGGCCCTGCCCGCGCTTTTCGTTGGCCACCTGCAGTACCGGTGGCGTCAATTCCCAATAACCTGAGGTAAGGCTCATGCGTATCGTAATCATCGGACAACAGGACTTCGGCAAAGCCGTGCTCGAAGCTTTCCTGGCCCGCGGCGATGAAGTCGCCGCCGTGTTCTGCGCGCCCGAGAAGGAAGGCGCGAAGGCTGACCCGCTGAAGACCGCAGCGCTGGAGAAAGGTCTGAAGGTCTATCAACTGCCCTCGCTGAAGAGCCCTGAGGCCCTGGAAGCGATGAAGCAGTGCAATGCCGATATCGGCATCATGGCCTACGTGCTGCAGTTCGCGCCGCAGGAGTTCGTCAACATTCCGAAGCACGGCACGATCCAGTACCACCCCTCGCTGCTGCCGAAGTACCGCGGCCCGAGTTCGATCAACTGGCCGATCGCCAAGGGCGACACCAAGACCGGTCTGACGATCTTCCGTCCGACCGACGGCCTCGACGAAGGTCCGATCATCCTGCAGAAGGAAACCGAAATCGGTCCGGACGACACGACCGGCTCCGTGTACTTCGAGCGTCTGTTCCCGATGGGCGTGCAGGCGATGCTGGAAGCGGCCGACCTGGTCGTGGCCGGCAAGCACCAGGAAATCCCGCAGGACGAGAGCCAGGCCTCGTACGAAGGCTGGATGCGCGCGGCCGAGTCGAAGCTCAACTTCGCCAATCATATCGATCAGGTCTACAACCTGGTTCGTGCGTGCAACCCTGCTCCCGGCGCCTGGACGACCTTCAACGGCAAGAAGATCCAGTTCTACGACGCGCGCAAAGAAGTGTTCCGCACCTTCGGCGGCGTCAAGGGCAAGATCGGCGAAGTGTCGGAAATCACCGACGAAGCCATCTTCATCACCTGCCAAGGCGGTCGTCTCAAAGTGATGCGCGCCAAGGGCGAGGACACCAAGAAAATGGCGGCGCCCGAACTGGCGGCTCAGCTCGGGATCACCGTCGGCACGATCCTCGGCAGCTAACAGCCAGGCCAGGCTGAGAAGAAAAGCCCCGCTCAGGCGGGGCTTTTTGTTTAGGAATAGGGCTTGTTGCACTTGGGGGAAATTTGACGAAATTCCTACCGGGAGCCAAGAATGAAAATTATGCTGCTAGCGCTCACCACAGCGGCTTAAAGTCCCGGTGTTATGCATACCGGGTACTCGGCGCACAGGTAATCGCGAGGCGGCCGGCTGACTTCATACGGTGCGCCGTGGAAAGCGTCCACGCGGGCGTACTTCAGATGGATTTGAGTCAAGCGCTCGAAATAGCAAGTTGCACCGATCCCGGCATGGTCCGGTCGCACAACGAGGATTCCGTGGCGGCCGACGCGGCGAACGGCCTGGTCGTGCTCGCCGACGGCATGGGCGGCTACAACGCCGGCGAGGTGGCCAGCGGCATCGCCACGGCGGTCATCACCACCGAGTGGCAGCACGCCTTGCTGGAACGACCGCTGCACACCATCGACCCTACCCACCGCATGGCGCTGCTGCAGCGTTTGCTGGTCGAGCAGATCGCCAAGGCCAACGGATCGATCTACCAGGCTGCGCAAACGCAGGCGCAATACGCCGGTATGGGCACCACCCTGGTGGCCGCGATCTTTTACGACAACCGCGTGACCGTCGCCCACATCGGCGATTCGCGGCTCTACCGTCTGCGCGGGAACAAGCTGGAGCAGCTCACCAAAGACCATTCCCTCTTGCAGGAGCAGATCGATAGCGGCATGCTCACTGCCGAACAGGCCAAGTTCTCGCAGAACAAGAATCTGGTGACGCGCGCGCTGGGCATCGAAGCCTATGTCGAACCGGAAGTCGCCGAATTCCAGACACGGCCCAACGACATTTACCTGCTGTGCTCGGACGGCCTCAACGACATGGTCTCGGACGCCGATATCGCGATGACCCTGCGGACGCTCTCTAACGATCTGCGCCTGGCTGCACAGCAGCTGGTCCAGCTGGCGAACGACAACGGAGGGCGCGACAATATCTCCGTGATTCTCGTCAGGATCGTGCGCGACTACGCGGCGACGCGCAGCTGGCGGGACCGGCTCTTCGGTTGGATGAAATAGCGGGTTCTGCGCCCGGTCGGAGGAGACAAGGATCGCCTCATGGCAAAACTGATCTTGAGCATGGACGGGCTCGTCCTCAAGGAAATCCCCTTGACCAAGGAACGGACGACCATCGGACGTAAACCGCACAACGACATCCAGATCGACAATCTGGCCGTGAGCGGCGAGCATGCCGTCATCGTCACGATCCTGAACGATTCCTTCCTCGAGGATCTGGGGAGCACCAACGGCACCCTGGTCAACGGCCGGCCGATCAAGAAGCACTTCCTGCAGCACAACGACGTCATCGAGCTCGGCAAGTACAAGCTCAAGTACGTGAACGAGGTGGCCGTGCCGAACAAGGCCACCGAGGATTTCGAGAAGACGATGGTGCTGCGGCCGAACGCCGTGCCGCCTGCTCCTTCGCTCTCTGCGGTGAATGCCGAGACGGTCGACACGGCGGTCGCGCCGCCTGACACCCCCGCGATCACCATTTCGCAGCCCATCCGTCCGCTGACCGAATCGCAGACGCTGCGGCTGTCCACCTCCCAGCCCACGGTTCCGGTATCCCCGGCGCCGGGCGCGGGTGTGGCGAGCCAGGCGGCAGAGGAGGGCGTCGCGACTCTCCAGGTGCTCACCGGCAGCGCCGCCGGGCGCGAGCTGGCCCTGACCAAGGCACTGACCACCATCGGCGCCACCGGCAAGCAGGTGGCGGTCATCACGAGGCGGCCCCAGGGCTATTTCATCACCCACGTCGAGGGGGACCAATTCCCCATCGTCAACGGCAAGCCCATCGATGTCCAGGCCCATCCGCTCAAGGATCACGACATCATCGAGCTTGCCGGGGTCAAAATCGCATTCTTCCAGAAAAGCTGAGGCGGGGCTGACGGCGCGCCGACACGGATGTTGCGCGCCGCAACATTGTTCCTTAGTCCGGATACCCGGCTGCGCTATCGTTGACCATTTGCGAGCCGACGGCTCGCCATCTCTGACCTTATCGATCGCCCTTATTCATGCGCTTGCGCGTACTCGGATGCAGTGGCGGGATCGGCGGCAGCCATCTGCGCACCACCTCTTTGCTGGTCGACTCCGACATCCTGATCGACGCCGGCACTGGTGTCGGCGACCTGTCAGTGGCGGAGCTGACGGCGATCGACCACGTGTTCCTCACGCATTCCCATCTGGACCATATCGCCTCGATCCCCTTCATGCTCGACACGGTCGGCCAGCTGAGGGAGCGGCCGATGACGGTGTACGCGCTGCCCGAGACGATCGACGCGCTGCAGCGGCACATCTTCAACTGGACGGTGTGGCCGGATTTCACCGCCATTCCCAACCGCGTCGCGCCTGTGCTCCGCTACGAGCCCATCGCGGAGGGCCAGACGGTTATGCTGGGCGGTCGCCGGATCACTGCGCTGCCGGCCAACCACGTCGTGCCGGCGGTGGGCTATCACCTGGACAGCGGGACGGCCAGCCTGGTCTACACGGGAGACACGACCACCAATGACCGTCTGTGGCCGATCGTCCGGGCGATCGGGAACCTGCGAGCGCTGATCATTGAATGCGCCTTCTGCAACAGCGAGCGCGAGCTGGCGGTGCTGGCCAAGCATCTGTGCCCCAGCCTGCTGGCCGAGGAGCTGCGCAAGCTCGACCGCGACGTGGAGCTCTACATTACCCATCTGAAGCCCGGCGAGATCGAGTTGACGATGGCCGAGATCCAGGCCGAGGCGGGCCGCTACCGCCCCCGGATGCTGGAGAACGGCCAGGTCATCGAGTTCTGACCCCGCGAACGTCCGATTTGAAATAAGCCTCACGCAGGCGGGCATCGGCATTGCCGACGCCGTAGCGGCGCCGATAGCATCAAATGAGGCCCATTCCCGGCCTTGAGGTGCATCGACCTTCTCCCAGACGAACGACGATGAGCGCAGTGCTGAGCCAGAACCCGACCGCCATATCGACGCTGCCCAAGGAGCTTGCCCCGATCTTCGATCGTTTGCAGGCCGCGGGCGACGTCGACGAAGCGCTCACCGGCATGGTGAACGAGCTTTGCAAGCTGTTCGACGCCGAGCGCTTCACCATCTACGGCGTGGGCGACGGGGGCAAGATCATCGTGTCCCGCGTCAAGGTCGGCCTCAACTCCTTCCGCGACCTGAAGCTCCCCGTCGCGCCCCATTCCGTCGCCGGCTTCTGTGCCATGTCGAAGCGCGTCCTCAACATCAAGGACGTGTACGACGCGGCCGAGCTGAAGCGCATTCATCCCTCCTTGCGCTTCCTGCAGGAAGTGGACAAGCGCACGGGTTTGCGCAGCAAGCAGATGCTTGTCGTCCCGATGGTGGACGACAAGAACGAGCTGTGGGGGGTGGTGCAATTCATCAACACTCGCTCGGGCGGCCCGTTCGATCCGCAGCTCGAACAACTCGCGGTGCAATTTGCCGGCGCACTGACGGCCGTCTACAAACAACGCCGCGATCGCACGGGTCTGAACACCAAATACGACTCCCTGGTCGCCGACGGCATCATTACGGCCGCGGAGTTCGAGCTTGCCACGCGCTCAGCGCGCAAGAAGGGCGTCGACCTGGAAGAGGTCCTGATCGAGGAATTCAACGTCAAACTGCCGGAGCTGGGCGCGGCTTACGCGAAATTCTTCGGTGTCAACTACGAGCCCTACAAGCCCGACCGCATCAAACCGGCCGACCTCTTGCGCAACCTCAAGCGCGAGTACGTCGAAGCCAACGAATGGCTGCCCGTCGAGGAAACCAAGGAGGGCCTGCGCGTCATCTGTCTCGATCCCGAGAAGATCAAGAGCTCGCGCATCGTCAACAATATCTTCCCGAGACACAAAATCCGTTACGCGGTCACGACGCACCGGGAGTTCCGCGACACGCTGAATCAGTTCTTCGGCATCGAGACGGATCTCGGCGACATCGGCGATCTGCTGGGCGAGTTGAGCGAGGAAGAATCGGACGAATTCAGCACGGCGGACGATCTCTCCGCCGCGGCGGACAACGAGCTCGTCAAGCTCGTCAACAAGATCATCATCGACGCCTACCACCAGGGGGCGTCGGACATCCACATCGAGTCCTATCCCGGCAAGGCCAAGACGGAGATCCGGTTCCGGCGCGACGGCAGCCTGGTGCCCTACATCGAAGTGCCGGCTTCCTACCGGAACGCGCTGGTCGCTCGCATCAAGATCATGTGCGACCTCGACATCTCCGAACGCCGCAAGCCGCAGGACGGCAAGATCAAGTTCAAGAAATTCGGTCCGCTCGACATCGAGCTGCGCGTGGCGACCATTCCCGTGCAGGGCGGCGTCGAGGACGTGGTCATGCGTATCCTCGCGGCCGGCGAGCCGATCCCGCTCGACAAGCTCGGCCTCACCACGCACAACCTGAACATCCTCAAGGATCTGATCAGCAAACCCTACGGGCTGTTCTTCGTTTGCGGTCCCACGGGTTCCGGTAAGACGACCACGCTGCACTCCATCCTCGGCTACCGCAACACGCCGGACACCAAGATCTGGACGGCCGAGGATCCGGTGGAAATCACGCAGAAGGGCCTGCGGCAGGTGCAGGTGAACCGCAAGGCGGGGCTCGATTTCGCGACCGTGATGCGCGCTTTTCTGCGTGCCGACCCGGACATCATCATGGTCGGCGAGATGCGCGACAAGGAGACGACCGCCATCGGCATCGAGGCATCGCTGACCGGCCACCTGGTGTTCGCCACGCTGCATACCAACAGTGCGCCGGAGTCCATCGTGCGTCTGCTCGACATGGGCATGGACCCCTTCAACTTCGCCGATGCACTGATCGGTATCCTCGCCCAGCGGCTGGCGAAGCGTCTGTGCGTCAAGTGCAAGGAGGCCTATACGCCGAGCGCCGAGGAGGTCAAGGCGCTGCTGTCGGAGTATTGCCAGGAGCTGCTCAACACACCCACGTTCAAGAAGGATCCCAAGGCGGCCTACGAGGCGGTGTACAAGGAATGGGTGCAGAACTACGCCGACGCCAACGGCCAGTTCACGCTCTACCGCAAAGTGGGCTGCGAGGTGTGCGGCCATACCGGCTACAAGGGACGGGTGGGTCTGCACGAACTACTGGTCTGCACGGACGCCATCAAGAAGCACATCCAGGAGCACGCGCGGGTAGCCGACATCCTGGCGACGGCGCTCAACGAGGGCATGCGCACGCTCAAGATGGACGGCATCGAGAAAGTCCTCGCCGGCATCACCGATATCGCCCAAGTCCGCGCGGTCTGCATCAAGTAAAGGGCGCGATTTCCGGTCGCCGCTCCAAAGGTAAGTGCGACCGGAAGCGTGCGCCGAAATCTTTGTGTGCTGAAGCATGCTTGCGCTGTCGTTTGAAGCAGGCGTGCGTTCGTCGGACATTCATTTGCGAGGCGTCACATCGGATCTGTCGGCGCTTCGTCGCTGTCCTTCCTCCGACACTTACCATTTGCGCCAGCTAAGTGACGCGGAGCGTCAGTACCCCGGAGCCC
>Ga0207747_1000335_pt1 | contig 57590 bp, 57 predicted proteins | sample HigsolmetaGSP11D_FD_184839 | JGI IMG/M metagenome (GOLD analysis project Ga0207747, IMG submission 184839) | High solid enriched microbial communities from the Joint BioEnergy Institute, USA - SP1-1-D (SPAdes) | ecosystem: Engineered > Bioreactor > SSF (Solid state fermentation) > Aerobic >...
GTGAGGCTTCGGCCAGGGCCTCGCCAAGAAGGCCGGCAGGGTCGACAATGTGGGGTGCGGTCATCGTGGGGCTCCTCGAGGATTCTGTGGAAGGTTGACTCGACGGATCACGCGGTGGCCGCTTTACGTCCATCACCGACACGATGACGAACCCAGCAACCGCGCTACACCACTATGCGGGACTCAACTCGTTGCGGCCGGCGACGGCGACAGTTCGGGGGAATGGCTGTATCCGCTGGGATATATACCTTGTCTAGATATTGGCGCATATCTGTATCTCCCGCGCCGGGTTTTCCTGAGCGGGGCTGAGCCCGAGGTGTGCCGTGGGTCAGCAACGCCATTCGCGGGGTGTTGCCGAGGACGGGCAGAATAAGTTGACTTACCTCCGAGGAACGAACGGAACCGTGCGTGACTGCTTCCCCCCGGGCCGGTGACCGCGCCGGCGCGCCGGCCCGCCGGTCCAACGTCGCGATCTTCGCGCTCTACGTCGTGATGGGGCTGGCCATGGCGACCTGGGTCACCCAGACCCCGGCGGTGCGCGACGCCCTCGCGGTGTCCATCGCGCAGATGGGCAACGTGATCCTGATGCTGGCCGGCGGCAGCGTGGTCGGCCTGCTCGGGGCGGGACGGTTCGTCGACACCTTCGGGGCCCGCGCCGCCGTGATCCTCGGCCTGGCCCTGGTGGCGGCCGGGCTCGGGGGCACCGCGCTGTTCACCGCGTGGGGCTCGCTCGCCGCCGTCATGGCCGGGTTGTTCGTCTTCGGATTCGGCAACGGCCTGACCGACGTCGGGCTCAACGTGGAGGGGGCGGTCGCCGAGCGCGACGCCGGACGCTCACTGATGCCGGTGCTGCACGCCGGCTACAGCGCCGGGAACCTGCTGGGCGCGGGCATCGGCGCCGCCGCCGCGACACTCGGCGTGTCCGCACCGGTGCACCTGACCGCGGTCGCGGTGCTGGCCTCCGGCGGCCTGGCCGTCGCGCGTGGCTGCCTGCCGCGGCCCGCACTCGAACCGCACGGTTCGACGAAACCCGGTGCGGCCGTGTCGATCTGGCGGGACTGGCGGCTGTTGTGCCTGGCCGTGCTGATCGCCGGGGCGGCGCTGGCCGAAGGGGCGGGCCACGACTGGATCCCGCTGCTCATGGTCGACGGCTACGCCACCGACCAGGCCGTCGCGGCCGCGACCTACGGCGCGTTCGTCACCGCGATGCTGGTGGTGCGGCTGCTGGGCGGGCGGCTGGTGGACCGGTTCGGCCGGGCCGCCGTGTTGGGGGTGTCCGGGCTGTGCGGGGCGGCCGGGCTGCTGCTGGTGATCCCGGGCATCGGCACGGCGGTGGCGGTGGCCGGGGTGCTGCTGTGGGGCATCGGCGTCGCGCTCGGCTTTCCGCTGGTGATGTCGGCGGCCGGCGAGGCCGAGCACGGGGCGGCCACCCGGGTCGGCTTCGTCGCCGTCGTCGGCTACGCCGGGCTGCTGGCCGGCCCGCCGCTGCTGGGCCACCTCAGCCACGCGGTGGGGATCCGGCACGCCATGGTGGTCGCGCTGGTCGCGCTGCTGGTGGCCGCGATGGCCGCACCCGCCGCCCGCTCGACCCGGCGTCAGCCGCGCCCGTACCAGCGGGCGATGTCGGGGGAGTCCGGCCAGCCGGAGTAGGCCGGCCGGGTCGGCCAGCCCGCCGGGCTGTCCTGCCACTGCTCCTGACGGCCCCACGGCAGGATGTCGACCAGGCTGAAGATGTAGCCGAGCTGCTCGACCCCGCGGCCGGTGGTGTGCCAGGTCCGGAAGACCCGGTCCCCGTCGCGCAGGAACACGTTGACCGCGAACCCGCCGCCCGGCGGGGCGTCCACGTCGGCGCCGAAGGTGCTGCCCGCCGTGGAGTACCACGTCATCCGGTTGCCCACCTTGTCGCGGTAGGCGAGCACTTCCTCGATCGGCCCGTTGGTGACCACGACGAACCGCGCGTCGTAGTTGTCCAGGAAGTCCAGCCGGGTGAACTGCGAGGTGAAGAACGTGCATCCGCCGCACTGCCACTCCGCACCGTCGGTCCACATGTGGTGGTAGGTGATCAGCTGGGCGCGCCCGGCGAACACGTCGACCAGCCGAACCGGGCCCTCGGCGCCGACCAGCGTGTAGTCGCCCATCTCGACCATCGGCAGCCGGCGCCGTTGTGCGGCGATCGCGTCCAGCTCCCGGGTGGCCGCCTTCTCCCGGCGGCGCAGCCGCTCCAGTTCGCCTCGCCAGGTCTGCTCGTCGACGACCGGCGGCAATCCGGTCGCGGTGGGGCGCGTCATGTCGGTCTCCTCCATCGTCGGTGTGCTGTGCTGGTACGGGTACCGACCCGGCGGCGGCCCGAAACTCATCGCCGCGCACCCGCCGCCCGATCGACCGGAGGTGAGCCAGGATGTCCGTCCGCACCGCACTGCTCGGGGCCGTGATCGTCGCCGGTGCACTGACCGGGGTACCGGTCGCGGCCGCGCAGCCCTGCCCGGACGTCGAGGTGGTGTTCGCGCGCGGCACCACCGAACCCCCGGGCGTCGGCGGCACCGGGCAGGCGTTCGTCGACGCGCTGCGGGACCGGCTCGACGACCGGTCGATGCGGGTCTACGCCGTGGCCTACCCGGCCGATCACGACTTCCAGACCAGCACCCCCGCCGGCGCGGCCGACGCCGCCGCGCGGGTGCGGGCCGTCGCGGCGAGCTGCCCGGAGACCCGCATCGTGCTGGGCGGCTTCTCGCAGGGCGCCGCCGTGGTCGACCTGGCCACCAATCAGCTGCCGCCCGAGCTGGCCGACCACGTCGCCGCGATCGTCGACTTCGGCGGGCCGCGTTCGGGTTTCGCCGACACGGTGCTGGCCCGGGGCCGCGCCCCGCGGGTGGCGCCGGCGTTCGCCCCCAAGGCGCTGGACCTGTGCGTGCCGCACGACCCGATCTGCTTCGACGGCGGTTTCGACATGAACGCCCACAACAGCTACATCGCCACCGGGCTGGTGCAGCAGGGCGCGGCGTTCGCCGCCGAACGCCTCGGATGACCGGCAACGGCCTGCACAAGACTCGGTAACGAGCCGATCAACCCCCGGCGCTGCGTCCGTGCCGGCGCGGTCACGCGTTGTTAGCGTGCGCGCGAGTCACGGAGGAGATGAGGTGTGACTGAATTGGGTGATCGGCGCAAGGGTCTGACGCGGCGCGCACGTGCGCTGGGTGCCGCACTGATGGCACTGGTGCTGCCCGCCCTGGCGGTCCACGCCGGCCCGACGGCCACGGCCTACTCGCGCGACGGGCTGCCGATCGAGGTCCTCGAGGTGCCCTCGGCGTCGATGGGCCGCGACATCAAGGTGCAGTTCCAGGGCGGCGGGCCGCATTCGGTGTACCTGCTCGACGGCATGCGCGCCCAGGAGGACGCCAACGGCTGGGACATCAACACCCAGGCCTTCGAGTGGTTCTACAAGTCCGGCATCTCGGTGGTGATGCCGGTCGGCGGGCAGGGCAGCTTCTACGCCGACTGGTACCAGCCCGCGGTCGGCACCGACGGGGTGCGGACCTACAAGTGGGAGACCTTCCTGACCAAGGAACTGCCGGAGTGGCTCGCCGCCAACCGCGGCCAGGACCCCAAGCGCAACGCCGTGGTCGGGGTGTCGATGTCGGGCAGCGCGGCGTTGACGCTGGCCGCCTGGCATCCCGAGCAGTTCATCTTCGCCGCCTCGCTGTCGGGCTACCTCAACCCCTCGGCCGGCTGGTGGCCGACCCTGATCGGGCTGGCCATGAAGGACGCCGGCGGGCTGACCGCCAGCCACATGTGGGGCCCGGTCAGCGACGTGGCCTGGCAGCGCCACGACCCCACGGTCAACGTCAACCGGCTGGTCGCCAACGGCACCGCGCTGTGGATCTACTGCGGCGCCGGGGTGATCTCCGACCTCGACACCGGCAACGATTTCGGGCTGAACTTCAGCTCCCAGTACCTGGAGAACATCACGCTGTCGTCGAACAAGGAGTTCCAGCGGCGCTACCTGGCCGCCGGCGGCCGCAACGCGGTGTTCAACTTCCCGCCCAACGGCACCCACACCTGGGCGTACTGGGGCGAGCAGCTCAAGGCGATGAAGCCGGATCTGCTCCGGGTGCTCGGCGTCGGTGGGCAGCAGGCCGCCCCCACCACCAGCACCCCGGCGAGCCCGACGAGCACGCCCACCACCAGTACTCCGGCCACCACCCCGGCGAGCCCGACGAGCACCCCCACCACTACGACGGCGCCGACCCGGGCGCCGAACTGACCGGCACCCGGTGCGCGCCGAAACTTTGCTGAGGGCCGTAACTTTGCTGAGGGGCAGTGTGATCTGCCCCTCAGTTTTTTCGGGCGAACCTTAGAAACCACAGGCTTGCCTGATGTTGTTTCCGCCCGGCCGCTCCCGGGCGCCGGGACGTCCCGCCTGGTTAACGGGATGTTTCCGGCGTCCGGAGAACCGTAACGATTCGATAACGAAGTGTTCTTTAAGTGGATTCTGAGAAGGGTGCGGCGGCGGTGACCCGGTTCCGGTCCGCGGCGCTCCGGCTTGTCGGTTTCCGTCGCTAGACTCGACCGCGGTCGTACCGGACCGGTGCGGCCGCAGTGGAATCGAGTGCCGGTACACGCCACGCCGGCGGAGGTGCCGAAGAGCTATGGCAAAGGTTGAGTCGCGGGTCGGACAGCGCGCCGCCGGTGTCGCCTCCGACGAGTTCGCAGCCGTCGAACACAGCTTCGGGTTCGTCGGGGCGGTGGCCAGCCCGCTCGGGGCGATCGCGGACGTCGCCGTCGCGCCCTGCGGCAGCCGGATCGCGGTGGCCAACGTCGTCGACGACAGCGTGTCGATCATCGACACCGCCCGGATGAAGGTCGCCGCGGTGGTGCCCCTGGCGGGCGAGCCGACCGCGGTCGTCGTCACCGAGCAGCACGTTCTCGTCGGCACCGCCGCGATGCGTACCGACGCCGTCACGGCGATCGGCCTGGACACCGGCACCGTCGAGCAGACCTACCCGGTGGCGTTCACCACCACCGCCCTGGCCGCCGGGCCGGACGGCAAGCGTGTGTACGCCGCCCGCACCACCGGTGAGCAGGCCGACATCGCGGTCATCGACACCACCGCCGAGCGGGTCGGCACCATCACCGTCGCGCAGGGGCCCGGCATCACCGTCGACGCGCTGCGGGTCGACGCCCGCGGCCGGCGCATCTACGCCGGAGTCACCGACGCCCGCGGCGGCCGGCTGCTGGTGATCGACGCCGAGACCACCCGTGCGGTGGGCGCGGTCCACATCGGTGCCCCGATCCGCGACCTGGCGCTCGGCCCGGACGGCACCGCCTACGTGCTCACCTCCGACCGGGTCCGCGGCGGCTCGGTGTCGGTGGTCAACCTGCCGACCAACGAGGTCCGCGACCGCATCGACCTCGGCGGCGCGCCCACCCGGCTCACGCTGAGCCCGGACGGCAGCTGCGCCTACATCGTCGACTACGACGACGTCGCGGTGCTGTGCACGATGACCAACCAGGTCGTGCACAGCATCAGCACCGGGGCCGCGCCGTCGGCGGTGGCGGTCAGCCCGGACGGCGGGCGGCTCTACATCACCGACTACGCCGGTGGGGTGTCGGCGTTCTCGGTGGCCACCACCGGGGCGATGTACGCGTCGTTCATCGCCGACGCGGTGCGGGTGCCCGCGGCGGTCTGACCCGCCGGCATTGCCGGCGCTCGCTCAGCGCCCGGTGCAGTCCAGCGAGACCGACACCGTCTGGCTGGTGACCACCTCGACCAGCACGGTCTCGTTCCTGGCGCCGCCCAGGGTCGGGCCCACGTACGGCACCCACTGGGTAACCCGTTGCGGATTACGGACATTGGTGACCGTGCAGTCCTCCAGTGGGCCGGTGCCCACCCGGTCGACGGTGACCGTGTAGCCCTGCGACTGCAACCGGTCGATGGTCTCCTGGGCGGTCTCGCCCGACGCGAGGGCCGTCGGCGCCACGCCGACCGCGAGCACCGTCGGCGCCACGCCGACCGCGAGCACCGTCGCCGCACCCGCGGCGAGTGTCGTCCTCATGCGCATGGCCGCACCTCCCGTCGTCGGTGACACCGTCCATCCTGCGCCCGGTGCCGCGCCCCGCCAAGCCTAGTCGGTTCCGCACCCGCGGGCGGCCGGCCGAGGGATAGCATCGCGGCCGAGTGACAACCGCAGGGAGGCGCCCGATGCTGAGCACGATGCAGGATGTTCCGTTGACCGTGACCGCCATCATGCGGCACGCCTGCGGGGTCAACGGCGACCGCACGGTCACCAGTCCGGCCGCCGACGGCGGCTACCGCACCATCACCTACCGCGAGGTCGGGCAGCAGGCCGCGCGGCTGGCCAACGCGTTGCGCCGGCTCGGCATCACCGGTGACGAGCGGGTCGGCACCTTCATGTGGAACAACACCGAGCATCTGATCGCCTACCTGGCCGTCCCGGCGATGGGCGCGGTGCTGCACACCCTCAACATCCGGCTCTCGGCCGAACAGATCGCGTTCATCGCCGACGACGCCGAGGACCGGGTGATCATCGTCGACGGCTCGCTGGTGGGGCTGCTGGCCCCGGTGCTGGCCGACACGCCCACCGTGCACACCCTCATCGTCACCGGCGAGGCCGATCCGGCCCCCCTGCGCGCGACCGGCAAGACCGTGCTGCGCTGGGACGAGGTCCTCGCCGCCGAGTCCGACGCGTTCGACTGGCCCGAGCTCGACGAGCGTTCCGCGGCCGCCATGTGCTACACCAGCGGCACCACCGGGAACCCGAAAGGCGTTGTCTACAGCCATCGTTCGACCTATCTGCACGCGCAGGCGGTGTGCACCGCCAACGCGCTGGGGGTGTCGGTGGCCGACCGGGTGCTGCCGGTGGTGCCGATGTTCCACGCCAACGCCTGGGGGCTGCCCTACGCCGCGCTGGCGGCCGGGGCGGACCTGGTGATGCCGGACCGGTTCCTGGGCGCCGAGGCGCTGGTGGACCTGGTCGAGACGCAACGGCCCACGCTGGCCGGCGCGGTGCCCACCATCTGGAACGACGTGCTGCACTACCTCGACGCCAACCCCGGCCGTGACGTGAGCTCGCTGCGGATGGTGGCCTGCGGCGGCTCGGCGGTGCCGGTGTCGCTGATCCGCGAGTTCGAGCGCTACGGCGTGACCGTCCAGCAGGCCTGGGGGATGACCGAGACCTCGCCGATCGCCACCGTCGCGCACCTGGTGCCCGGCCTGCCCGAGGAGCAGGTGTGGCCGGCGCGCGGCAGCCAGGGCCGGCCGATCTGCGGGGTGGAGGCCCGCATCGTCGACGACGCGGGCAATCCGGTGCCGCACGACGGCGAGTCGGTGGGCGAGCTCGAGGTGCGCGGGCCGTGGATCACCGGCGCCTACTACCGGGGCCGCGACCCGGAGCGGTTCGACAACGGTTGGCTGCGCACCGGCGACGTCGGCCGCATCGACCCCTGGGGCTATGTCACGCTGACCGACCGTGCCAAGGACGTCATCAAAAGCGGCGGGGAGTGGATCTCCTCGGTGGAGCTGGAGAACCACCTCATCGCCCACCCCGAGGTGCTCGAGGCCGCGGTGGTCGGGGTGCCCGACGAGCGCTGGCAGGAGCGGCCGCTGGCGGTGGTGGTGCTGCACGAGGGCGCGACCGTCGACGCCGAGGGGCTGCGGGCGTTCCTGGCCGAGCGGGTGGTGCGCTGGTGGCTGCCGGAGCGGTGGACGTTCGTCGACCAGGTGCCCCGCACCAGCGTGGGCAAGTACGACAAGAAGGTGATCCGCGCCCGCTACGCCGAGGGCCACTACGCCGTCACCCTGGTCACCCCTCCCCGCGAGCAGACGTAAAACCCCCCTGAAACGGCGCGAATTCGGGGGAGTTCGCGACTGCTCGCGGTAAGAAAGAGGGCGTGACCTTCCGGGTGATCCAATGGGCGACCGGCGGAGTGGGCCGGGCCGCCGTGCGCGGCATCCTCGACCACCCCGACCTCGAGCTCGCCGGCTGCTGGGTGCATTCGCCTGACAAGGCCGGCCGTGACGTGGGCGAACTCGTCGGCACCGAACCGCTCGGGGTGCGCGCCACCGCCGACGTCGACGAGATCCTGCGCACCGACGCCGACGCGGTGATCTACGCCCCGCTGCTGCCCAACCCCGACGAGGTGGCCGCGCTGCTGCGCTCCGGCAAGAACGTCGTCACCCCGGTCGGCTGGTTCTATCCCGGCAGCCGCGAGGCCGCCCCGCTGCAGCAGGCCGCACTGGCCGGCAACGCCACCCTGCACGGCACCGGCATCGCGCCCGGCGGCATCAGCGAGAAGCTGCCGCTGGTGCTCTCGGCGTTCGCTACCGGTGTGAGATTCGTTCGCGCCGAGGAATTCTCGGATCTGCGCAGCTACCACGCCCCGGCCGTGCTGCGGTACGTGATGGGCTTCGGCGACACCCCGGACAAGGCGCTGTCGGGCCCGATGCAGAAGCTGCTCGACGGCGGCTTCATCCAGGCCGTCCGGATGTGCGTGGACCAGCTCGGCTTCGCCGCCGAACCGCGCATCCGCACCCACCAGGAGGTCGCGGTGGCCACCGCCGGGATCGACTCGCCGATCGGCGTCATCGAACCCGGCCAGGTGGCCGCCCGCCGGTTCGTCTGGGAGGCCGTCGTCGGCGACGAGCCCGTGGTGCAGGTCGCGGTCAACTGGCTGATGGGGGAGGAGCACCTCGACCCCGCCTGGACCTTCGGCCCGGCCGGGCAGCGCTACGAGGTGCAGGTGCGCGGCAACCCGGATTTCACCGTCACCGTCAAGGGGTTCCAGTCCGAGGCCGACGACGACGGCCCCGAGGCCGGGATCGTCGCCACCGCCGCGCACTGCGTCAACTCCGTGCCGGCGGTGTGCGCCGCCCCGCCCGGGCTGCTGCACTACCTGGACATGCCGCTGGTCAGCGGCCGGGCCGCGGCGGGGCTAGGAAGGTAGCCGCTGCAGCGCCTCGGCCGCCAGCCGCCGGCCCACCTCGATCACCTCGGCGGCGCGGTGGAAGTCCATGCTCCGGCACACCGACCGGGGCACCTCGATGACCACGTCCGGCGGATAGGCCGCCAGCGTGTGCCGGGCCAGCGCGGCCTGCGCGATGTCGATCGAGCGGTTCATCACCTCGAAGGTGCCCAGCTTCGGCACCGCCACCTCGGTGGCGTCGTCCACCAGGTCGGCCCCCTCGGCACCGCCGGTGTCCGACGGCCCGAACCGGTCCAGCACCGCGCGCACGGCGTTGGTGTCCAGCAGCGCCGACGTGCCGCGCAGCAGCTTGCTCAGCCACTCGGCGGTGGGCTTGGTCTCCGAGCCGGCCTCCGGGGCCGGCTGGGTGTCGCCGGCCAGGCTCACCGCGATGGTCAGGTCGGCGTTGACCGAGGCCACCGGCGCCATCGGCAGCGGATCGAGGATCCCGCCGTCGGCCAGCAGCCGCCCGTCGAACACGTGCGGGGCGATCACCCCGGGGATCGCGATCGACGCCCGGATCGCCGCGTCCACCGGGCCGCGCTGCAGCCACACCGACTTGCCGGCCACCAGGTCGGTGGCCACCGCGGTGTAGGGGATGGGCAGCTCCTCGATGGTGACGTCGCCGAGGATCTCGCGCACCACGTCGAGGATCTTCTCCGCCCGCAGCACCCCGGCCGCGGTCAGCGACGGATCCAGCAGCCGCAGCACCGCCCGCTGGGTCAGCGAGCGCGCCCAGTAGGCGAAGTCGTCGAGCTTGCCGGCCGCCTCCAGGCCGCCCACCAGCGCCCCCATCGAGGACCCGGAGATCCCGGCGATCCGGTAGCCGCGGTCGCGCAGCTCGCGGATCACCCCGATGTGCGCGTAGCCCCGCGCGCCGCCACTGCCCAGCACCAGGGCGACGCGCTTGCCGGACACCGACGCAGTCACATCCTCAAGTCTGCGCCACTTCGGCTCGGCGTGATTCAAACCCCGCTCAGCCGCACAGTCCGTCCGCGGCGGCCCGCACCGCGACGATCACCGCGGCCTGCCGGCCCGGGGCGAGCCGCGACCACGGGCTGCCGAACGTGCCCGGCCCGGACGACTCGGTAGCCTGCAGCTCGGCCAGGTACGGCTCGATGAGGGTGTGCGGGTCCCCGCCGCGCGCGTCCATCCACGTTTTCGCTGCGTAGCAGGCCTGGAAGTACTCCTCCTCGGTGGACTCCGCGGGCGCGCCGACGGCGGTGGTCACCCCGCCCGGCGACAACGCGACCTCGCCCGGCGGCGGGGCGGCCGCGGTCGTCGGCTCGGCCGTCGAGGGCGTCGTCGACGGTGCCGTCGGGGCCGGTTGCGGGTCCGACGAGCACCCCGCCAGCACGGCCGCCAGCACCCCGGTGGCACAGAGCAGGTGGGCACGCATGCCAGTCAATCTATGCAACACTGGCCGCCATGACCCAGGTGGTGCTGCTTCGCGAGTGTTGTCGGGCGCGCTGACGCCCGATCCTTGCCGTCCGCATTCCCTGGAGTCCGAACGATGTCCCCGATCCCCGCCGTGTCCGCACCCACCCGGCTGCGCCTGCCCGATCTGCTGCACGCCACCGACCGGTACGCCGACGACGTGCTCTCCGGCCGCTACGACCACCTGCTGCCGCCCGGCGGGCTGCCCCGCGACGAACGCTGGTACGTCCGGCTGCACGGCGACGACGAGCTCGACGTGTGGCTGATCAGCTGGGTGCCCGAACGCTCCACCGAACTGCACGACCACTGCGGCTCGCTCGGCGCGCTCACCGTCATCGACGGGTCGCTGGTCGAAAGCCGCTGGGACGGGACGAAACTCCGGCAACGTCGGCTGGAGGCCGGGGACCAGGCCGGGTTCCCGCTGGGCTGGGTGCACGATGTGGTGGGCACCGCGCCGGTGTCGCTGAGCGTGCACGCCTACTCGCCGCCGCTGACCGCGATGAGCTACTACGCCGTCACCGAGCGGAACACGTTGCGGCGCATCCGCACCGAGCTCACCGACGGCCCCGAGCAATGAGCCGCGTCGACGCGCTGCTCGCCGCGGCCCGGACCCGGCTGCGCCGGCTCGAGGCCGGCGAGGTGCCCGCCGCGCTCGCCGCGGGCGCCGTCCTGGTCGACATCCGGCCGGCGGCCCAGCGCGCCGCCGAGGGCGAGCTGCCCGGCGCGCTGGTGATCGAGCGCAACGTGCTGGAGTGGCGCTGCGACCCCACCAGCGACACCCGGCTGCCGCAGGCCACCGGCGACGACGTGTACTGGGTGATCGTCTGTTCGGAGGGCTACACCTCCAGCCTGGCCGCCGCCGCGCTGCAGGACCTCGGCCTGCACCGGGCCACCGACGTGGTCGGCGGCTACCGGGCGCTGGCCGCCGCCGGCCTGGTCGAACCGGCGCCGGCCTAGGAGGTCGACCCCGAACCCGGGCTCGATCCGGAGCCCGACGGCAGCGCGTCGGCGTGCAGCAGCGGCCGCAGCCGCTCGGTCTTCTCCGCGGTCCAGCCGGGCGGCGCCAGCACCGCCGCCCAGGCGTTCGCGACGTCCTTGACGTAGACGTGGCCGTGCCCGTCGGGCACCTGCACCGCCACCGCCATGTCGGCGGCCACCTGCAGGAAGGTCACCACCGGAATCCACTGCATCCGCCCGGTGACGTCGTAGCCGCGCGGCTCCCTGAGCCAATCCGGTTCGGCGAACAGCAGTTTCGGTGACCACCAGGCGATCGGGTCGGAGGCGTGCTGCAGGTACACCACCCGTGGCCGCTCCCACGGCGCATCCGGGCGGCCCAGGTCGTCGGCGCGCGCGACGAACCGCACGTTGGCGCCGTCGTCGTAGATCGGCAGCCACATCGGCGAGCCCGGATCCCGGTTGCGGGTCAGCTCGGTCCAGATGGTGTTGTTGAACGTCGGGCCGGAGAACAGTGCCCCGTCGGTGCGGGCCACCAGGTTGTTCAGCGCCAGGAACGGCGCCTCCCCGCCGAACGAGCCCAGGCTCTCGCCGAACACCACCAGACGGGGCCGCTCCGCCTCCGGCAGCTCGCGCACCATCGCGTCGACGGCCTCGAACAGCGCCTGGCCGGCCTGCCGGGCGTTCTCCTTGTCCACCAGGAACGAAAGCCAGCTCGGCAGGTACGAGTACTGGATCGACACGATCGCGGTGTCGCCGTTGAACATGTACTCCAACGCCGACGCCTCGGCCTCGTTGATCCAGCCGGTGCCGGTGGTGGTGGCCACCGCCACCACCGCGCGCTGCAGGCCGCCGGTGCGCTTGAGCTCCTCGGCGGCCAGCTGGGCGGAGGCCTTGATGTCGTCGGCCGAGCCGAGCCCGGCGTAGACCCGGATCGGCTCCAATGCCGGTGCGCCGTTGAACTTCTCGAGCTCCGCAACGCTCGGGCCGCCGTCGACGAAGCGGCGGCCCTGGTTGCCCAGCGATTCCCAGGTCACCAACGAGCCCGGCCCGCCGGAGCGCAGTGCGGACCCGGGGGCGGGGAAATCCGGGCTGTCCTCGTCGTTGGCGGCGGCGAAGGTGCTGTTGATGACGTCCATCGCCACCCGCACCACCACGCCGTTGAGCAGTGCCACCCCCAGCGCCACCAGCAGCGCCACCGAAACCACGAACGAAACCCGCGGCGGTGCAACGCGAGCGAGCTGACCGGACAGGAACCGCACCGCGGTCCAGATCAGTTTGCCGATCAGCACCAGCAGGAACAGCACGACGATCGCGATCGCCCCGGCCAGTGGGTGATCCCAGAACGTCAGCCGCGCCGCGCCCACCGCGTCACGGACCTCGTCCTGGCAGATGCGGAAGTAGTTGATCATCAGCACCTGGCCGACAACCCCCACCACCGCCAGCGCGATCCACGCCCAGCGCGGGGCCCGCGGGCTGGAGTCCTTGGAGCGCATGTAGCGCACCAGCCACACCCCGAACACCCCGAAGCCGTACCCGATCGCCCCGGACACCGCGCTGATCAGGCCCTGGAACAGTGGCCCGCGCGGCAGCAGCGACGGGGTCAGCGACAGCCACACGAAGACCAGCCCGGTCGCGGTGCCGAAGAACGTGAAATGGCGAGCCCACCACACCGGTTCGGGTGCCGGGGTGGTGGGCTCGGGTGCGGAATCCGGGGTGGATTCGTGCTGTTCGCGCGTGTCTGTCACGCCCGAACTTTAACGGTGGGTGAAGTTCGGCGGGCGCTTCTCCACGAACGCCGCCATGCCCTCGGACTGATCGGCGGTGGCGAACGCCGAATGGAACAGCCGCCGCTCGTAGAGCAGGCCCTCGCTCAGCGTGGTCTCGAAGGCGCGGTTGACCGCCTCCTTGCACATCCGGGCCGCGCTGCGCGACATGCCCGCGATGGTCCGCGCGACCTCCCTGGCCTCGTCGAGCAGTTTGTCGGCGGGCACCACCCGCGACACCAGGCCGCACCGGTCGGCCTCGGCGGCGTCGATGGTGCGGCCGGTCAGGATGAGATCCATCGCCTTGGCCTTGCCGATGGCCCGGGTGAGCCGCTGCGAACCGCCCATGCCCGGCAGCACCCCGAGCTTGATCTCCGGCTGGCCGAACTTCGCGGTGTCGGCGGCGATCAGGATGTCGCACATCATCGCCAGCTCGCAGCCGCCGCCCAGGGCGTAGCCGGCCACCGCCGCGATGGTGGGGGTACGGGTGGCGGCGAACTTCGACCACGGCTCGAAGAAGTCCGCGTCGAACACGTCGGAGAACTCCAGCGTGGCCATCTCCTTGATGTCCGCGCCGGCGGCGAACGCCTTCTCGTTGCCGGTGAGGATGATCGCGCCGATGCCCGGGTCCCTGTCGAACTCGGCTGCGGCGGCGGTCACCTCGGCCATCACCTGGCTGTTGAGCGCGTTGAGCGCCTTGGGTCGGTTCAGCTGGATGATGCCGACCCGGTCCTCGCGGGTCACCAGGATCGTCTCGTAGCTCATCACTGCTCCTCGAAGGTCAGTTCGGGATCGACGGGGGCGAAGTAGGCCTCGACATCGGCCTGGGTGACCGCGTCCAGCGAGGCCGGTTGCCACTTCGGGTTGCGGTCCTTGTCCACCAGCTGGGCCCGGATCCCCTCGACGAAGTCGTGGCTGCGCAGCGACGCGCACGAGATCCGGTACTCCTGCTTGAGCACGTCCTCCAGGGTGGCCAGGTGCGCCGCCCGGCGCACCGCCTCCAGCGTCACCGTCACCGCGACGGGGGAGCGGGACGCGATGAGCTCACCGGCCTGGTTGGCGGCCGGGTCGGGGTGCGCCCTGAGCCGTTTGACGATCTCGACGGCGGTGTCGGCGGCGTAGCACTCGTCGATCCAGTCCCGCTGGGCCGCCAGCGTGCCGGCCGGCGGTTCGACCGCGTGCGCGGCCAGCGCGGCGTCCACGCCGTCGTCGATCACGGCGCGCACGAACGCCTCCAGTCGTTCCTTCGGCACGAAGTGGTCGGCGAAGCCGAGCGCGATCGCGTCGGCGCCGCCGAAGGTGGCACCGGTCAGCGCAGCGTGCAGGCCGAGCTTGCCGGGGGCCCGGGACAGCAGGTAGGTGCCGCCGACGTCGGGGATGAACCCGATGCCGACCTCGGGCATGGCCATCCTGGTGGCGTCGGTGACCACCCGGACGTTGCCGTGCGAGCCGACGCCGACGCCGCCGCCCATCACGATGCCGTCCATCACCGACACGTACGGTTTCGAGTACCGGCCGATATGGGCGTTGAGCCGGTACTCGTCGAACCAGAATCGGCGCGCGGCCGAGCCGTCGGCCTTCGCGCTGTGGTAGAGCGCGACGACGTCGCCGCCGGCGCACAGCCCGCGCTCGCCGGCGCCGGTGAGCAGCACCGCGCGGATGCCGTCGTCGTGCTCCCAGGTCTTCAGTGCCCGCGCCAGCGCCTCCACCATCGCCTGGTTGAGCGAGTTGATCGCCTTCGGGCGGTTGAGGGTGAGCAGGCCGACTCCGCCCTCGACGGAAACTAGGACATCCTCGTTCTCGGCGGTCACGGGGGCCAATGTAGATCATTGCCCCGCTGATGCAATTGCCGGGTAGGGTTTGGCAGGAAAAATGCCGTGTCGAGCGGGAACGCGACGGCGCGGCGAAACGTTGAGCAGATGTTCAGCAGACGTTCGTAGCGGTACGAACGACGCCTTCAGAGAGGAACCGACGGTGCGCGAGAGCAGCAATCCGGTATTCCGAACCCTGCCGAAGACGCAGGGCGGATACGCGACCTTTGGCACCGGCGCCGCCGGCTACGGCGCCCAGCAGGTGCACGCCGATCCGTACGCGTACGCCGAGCAGACCCAGGCCGGCGTCGCCCGGCCGATGACGATCGACGACGTCGTCACCAAGACCGGCATCACGCTGGGCGTGCTGGCCGCCGCCGCGGTCGTCACCTACGCCCTGGCCGCGGTCAACCCGGCGATCGCCCTGCCGCTGGTGATGATCGGTGCGCTCGGCGGTCTGGTGATGGTCCTGATCGCCACCTTCGGGCGCAAGCAGGACAACCCCGGCATCGTGCTCACCTACGCGGCGCTGGAGGGGCTGGCCCTCGGCGGCATCTCGTGGGTCTTCGGCCAGAGCGTGGAGATCGCCGGCGGCAGCGCCGGTGCGCTGATCACCCAGGCGGTGCTCGGCACATTCGGGGTGTTCTTCGGGATGCTGGTCGTCTACAAGACCGGCGCCATCCGGGTCACCCCGAAGTTCACCCGGTTCATCGTGGCCGGCCTGTTCGGTGTGCTGGTGCTGATGCTCGGCAACCTGGTGCTGGGGCTGTTCGGCGTCGGCGGCGGTGAGGGCATGGGTCTGCGCGCCGGTGGCCCGATCGCGATCATCTTCTCGCTGGTCTGCATCGGCCTGGCGGCGTTCAGCTTCCTGATCGACTTCGACGCCGCGGACCAGATGATCCGCGCCGGTGCGCCGGAGAAGGCCGCCTGGGGCGTGGCGCTGGGCCTGACCGTCACCCTGGTCTGGCTCTACATCGAGATCCTGCGGCTGCTGTCGTACTTCCAGAACGACTAGCGGTTTTTCCGAGAAGGCCCGGTGCGATGACGCCCCGGGCCTTTTCTTTTGCCCCCCGAAAACGACGCTGCGCCCGGACCGCGAGTTCGGGCCGAACCGCGATCCGGACGCAGTGTGCGATGCTCAGAGGTCGATGCTCAGGGGATCGACGCTCGGGGGTCAGCTGAGCCGCTCGATGATCAGCGCCATGCCCTGCCCACCGCCGACGCACATGGTCTCCAGACCGAACTGCTTGTCGTAGGTCTGCAGGTTGTTGATCAGCGTGGCGGTGATCCGGGCGCCGGTCATGCCGAAGGGATGCCCGAGCGCGATCGCCCCACCGGAGACGTTCAGCTTGTCCAGGTCCATGTTCAGCGCGTAGGCCGAGCCGAGCACCTGCACCGCGAACGCCTCGTTGATCTCGTAGAGGTCGATGTCGTCGATCGTCATCCTGGCGTTGGCCAGCGCCTTCTTGACCGCCTCGATCGGGCCGAGGCCCATGATCTCCGGCGACAGGCCGCTCACGCCGGTGGCCACGATCCGCGCCAGCGGCGTCACACCCAGCTCCTTGGCCTTGGTGTCGCTCATGATCACCAGCGCCGCCGCGCCGTCGTTGAGCGGGCAGGCGTTGCCGGCGGTCACCGTGCCGTTGGGCCGGAACACCGGCTTGAGCTGCGACACCGCCTCGTAGGTGGTGCCGAACCGCGGCCCGTCGTCCTTGCTCACCACGGTGCCGTCCGGCAGCGTCACCGGCGCGATCTCGCGCTCGAAGAAGCCGGCCTTGATGGCCTCCTCGGCCCGGTTCTGCGACCGCACGCCCCAGCGGTCCTGCTCCTCGCGGCTGATGCCGGTGTGCAGGGCGACGTTCTCGGCGGTCTGGCCCATCGCGATGTACAGGTCGGGCAGCAGCCCGTCCTCGCGCGGGTCGTGCCACTCCTCGGCGCCGGCGGCGGCCTCCTCCGAGCGCTTCATCGCGTCGGCGAACAGCGGGTTCTTGGTGTCCGGCCAGGCGTCGGCGTTGCCCTTGGTGAACCGCGACACCGTCTCCACCCCGGCGGAGATGAACACGTCTCCCTCACCGGCCTTGATGGCGTGGAACGCCATCCGGGTGGTCTGCAGCGACGACGAGCAGTACCGGTTCACCGTGGTGCCCGGCAGGAAGTCGTAGCCGAGCTGCACCGCGACGGCCCGGCCGATGTTGAAACCGGACTCGCCGGCGGGCTGACCGCAGCCCATGATCAGGTCGTCGATGTCGTGCGGGTCCAGCTGCGGCACCTTGTCCAGCGCGGCGCGCACCATCTGCGCGGCGAGGTCGTCCGGCCGCATGTCGACCAGCGAGCCCTTGTAGGCGCGGCCGATCGGCGAACGTGCGGCGGCGACGATGACGGCTTCGGGCATGTTGTGCTCCTTGCTGCGGATCGGCGTGTGATTCCCGGAACGCTGCTCCGGGAAAACCTAGCCGGGTGTTGCGGTGGTCGGTGAAACCGGTTTCGATCCGCGGGACGGCGGGAATACCTCGTCTGCGCAACCAGCCGTCACGGTGCGGCATCAACTTCGGAATCGACTCACCGAAATTGGGCGTTGTCAATAGTGCCGGTGAGAGGCTAAGTTCACCAAGCCGGGTCAAAAGTGACACCGGTCACGGCTCTACAACGGTGTAGGGGGTGGTTGCGATGACCGCACCGAGCAAAGTGGTTCCGTCGGCACGTGCGGTACCGCCCCGCCCCCGCAAGTACCCGGTCAGCGACGTCGAACCCGTCGAGGTCGTCGAGGACGGCCCCAGCCTGGCCGGTCGGCTGCTGGCCTTCGCGGCGTTCGTGACCATCAAGCCCACGCTGGCCATCGGCGCCCTGGCACCGCGGCTGCCGTGGCCGTTCGGGCTGGTCGACCAGGCCGCCCGGATCCTGCGCCCGCAGCCCGGCACCGTGCGCGCCACCGTGCGGCTGCCGCACTGCGACGCCCAGCTGGTGCGGGCCGCGGGCGTGCTGCCCGCTGACGGCCGCCGCAGCGTCATCCTCTACCTGCACGGCGGGGCGTTCCTGACCTGCGGGGCGAACACCCACGGCCGGATGGTGACCGCGCTGTCGAAGTTCGCCGACGCCCCGGCGCTGGTGGTCAACTACCGGATGATCCCCAAGCACTCGGTCGGCACCGCCCTCGAGGACTGTTACGACGGCTACCGCTGGCTGCGTAACCAGGGCTACACCCCGGACCGCATCGCGCTGGCCGGCGACTCGGCCGGCGGGTATCTGGCGCTGGCGCTGGCCGAGCGACTGCTGGCCGAGGGGGAGCGGCCCGCCGCGGTGGCCACCATGTCGCCGCTGTTCGAGATCGACAACGAGGCCCGCGCGTCGCACCCGAACGCCCGCACCGACGCGATGTTCCCGCCGCACGCCTTCCACGCCCTGGTCGAGCTGGTGCACGAGGCCGCCGAGCGGCGCATCGTCGACGGCGAGCCGGAGCACGTCTACGAGCCGCTGGACCACATCGAGCCCGGCCTGCCGCCCACCCTGATCCACGTCTCCGGCTCGGAGGTGCTCATCAGCGACGCCCGCAAGGCGGCCCGCAAACTCGCCGCCGCCGGCGTGCCGGTGGAGGTGCGGGTCTGGCCCGGGCAGATGCACGTCTTCCAGCTCGGTGCGCCGCTGGTCGCCGAGGCCACCCGCTCGTTGCGGCAGATCGGGGAGTACCTGCGCGAGCTGACCGGGTAGCGGATGTCGGGGACCGCCGTCCGTCTGGGACGATAGAGCCATGCGGATCGCCGGGCACATCAGTGAACTTATTGGCAACACGCCCCTGGTCAGGCTCAATCGCGTGGTCCCGGAGGGCGCCGGGACCGTGCTGGCCAAGGTCGAGTACCTGAACCCGGGCGGCAGCTCCAAGGACCGCATCGCGGTCAAGATGATCGACGACGCCGAACGGCGCGGCCTGCTCAAGCCCGGCGGCACCATCGTCGAACCCACCTCCGGCAACACCGGCGTCGGCCTGGCGATGGTGGCCCAGCGGCGCGGCTACAAGTGCATCTTCGTCTGCCCGGACAAGGTCAGCGAGGACAAGCGCAACGTGCTGCGCGCCTACGGCGCCGAGGTCGTGGTGTGCCCGACCGCGGTCCCGCCGGAGCACCCGGACAGCTACTACAGCGTCTCCGACCGGCTGGTCCGCGAGATCGACGGCGCCTGGAAGCCCGACCAGTACTCCAACCCGATGGGCCCGGCCAGCCACTACGAGACCACCGGCCCGGAGATCTGGCGCGACACCGACGGCACCGTCACCCACTTCGTGGCCGGCATCGGCACCGGCGGCACCATCACCGGCACCGGCCGCTACCTCAAGGAGGTCTCCGGCGGCAAGGTCAAGGTCATCGGCGCCGACCCGGAGGGCTCGGTGTACTCGGGCGGCACCGGCCGGCCCTACCTGGTCGAGGGCGTCGGCGAGGACTTCTGGCCGGCCGCCTACGACCCGAGCGTGCCCGACGAGATCATCGCCGTCTCCGATGCCGACTCCTTCGAGATGACCCGCCGGCTGGCCCGCGAGGAGGCCCTGCTCGTCGGCGGCTCCTGCGGCATGGCGGTGGTGGCCGCGCTCAAGGTCGCCAAGCAGGCCGGCCCGGACGCGGTGGTCGTGGTGCTGCTGCCCGACGGCGGCCGCGGCTACCTGTCGAAGATCTTCAACGACGAGTGGATGTCGTCCTACGGCTTCCTGCGCAGCCGGCTCGACGGCAGCACCGAGGAGTCCACCGTGGGCGACGTGCTGCGCGCCAAGTCCGGTGCGCTGCCGGACCTGGTGCACACCCACCCGTCGGAGACCATCCGCGATGCCATCGAGATCCTGCGCGAGTACGGCGTGTCGCAGATGCCGGTCGTCGGCGCCGAACCGCCGGTGATGGCCGGCGAGGTCGCCGGCAGCGTGTCGGAGCGGGAGCTGCTCTCGGCGGTCTTCGAGGGCCGCGCCAAGCTCACCGACGCGGTGTCGGAGCACATGAGCCCGCCGCTGCCGCTGGTGGGGGCAAAGGAGCCGGTCAGCGCCGCGGCGAAGATGCTGCGCGAGTGCGACGCGGTGATGGTCGTCGAGGACGGCAAGCCGGCCGGCGTGCTGACCCGCCACGACCTGCTCGGTTTCATGTCGGAGGCATCGCCGAAGGCCTGATCGGCGCGCCGCCGAGATCCGATCTTGACAGGTGTCACTCCGGTAACGTGAGCATCACTTCCTGCAAACTCGGACTCGGAAGGTAGGGCATGACCGAGCAGCCACCCGGCAACACCCCGCCGCCCCCGGGCGGCAATCCGCCGCCACCCCCGCCGCCGCCCGGCGGCTATCCACCTCCGCCGCCGCCAGGTGGCTATCCACCCCCGCCGCCGCCCGGCGGCTATCCGCCCGCCGGCGGTTATCCGCCCCCGCCCCCGCCCGGCGGCTACCCACCCCCGCCGGCCGGGTCCTACCCGGCGCCGCCGACCGCGGGCGGCTACCCGCCGCCGCCGCCCGGTGGCTATCCGCCCCCACCCGTGCCCGGCGGCTATCCGCCGCCCGGGGCCTACCCGCCGGCGCCCGGGGCGGGCTACAGCGTCGGTGACGCGGTGGGCTGGGCGTGGAACAAGTTCAGCAAGAACGCCGGCGTCATCCTGCTCGCCACCTTGGTGTGGGGGCTGCTGCTGGGCGTGGTGTTCGCCGTGTACTCGATGATCGCCGGGGCGGTCGGCGGGACCGCGGAGACCAGCGTCACCGCCGACGACTCCGGGTTGATCGAGTTCTACAGCGAGCCCTCGGCGGGCATGGCGGTCATGGCGATCATCGGCTGGCTGCTGCTCGTGCTGCTCGCCGCCACGGCGCAGTCGGCCTACGTCGGCGGCATGCTCGACGTGGTAAGCGGCCGCGAGGTCACCCTCGGCTCGTTCCTGTCCCCGCGCAATGTGGGCGGGGTGGTCATCGCCGGGCTGATCGTCGGTCTGATCAGCGGTGGCGTGACGTTGCTGGGCTACCTGCTGTCCGGGCTCGGCCTCGGTCTGGCCGGCTTCCTGGTGAGCCTGCTCGGCGGGCTGTGGTCGCTGGCGGTGTCGGTGGTGCTGATGTTCACCATCCCGGCGCTGCTGGACCGCAATCTCTCCCCGATCGAGGCGATCAAGACCAGCTGGAACGTCGCCCGCGACAACCTCGGCGGCACGCTGCTGACCTGGCTGGCCGCCTTCGTGATCACGCTGGTCGGCGCGCTGCTGTGCCTCATCGGCCTGATCGTGGCGGTGCCGCTCGCCGAGCTCGTCGTCGTCTACGCCTGGCGGCGGCTGTCCGGCGGCCACGTCGCCCCGCAGACGCCGTGACCGCCACCGGCGGGCGCCGGAGCCGTCCGGCGCCCGCCGGTGACCGGGCCGGCCACCGCGAGCGATAGGCTCGCAGCGTTATGACCGAACACCGCAAGTGGCAGGGCCTGGCCACCAAAGCCATCCACGCCGGCTACGCGCCGGACCCGGCGACCGGCGCCGTCAACGCTCCGATCTACGCCAGCTCGACGTTCGCCCAGGACGGCGTCGGCGGGCTGCGCGGCGGCTTCGAGTACGCCCGCACCGGCAACCCCACCCGGTCGATCCTGGAGGCGTCGCTGGCCGCCGTCGAGGAGGCCCGGCACTGCCGGGCGTTCGCCTCGGGCATGGCCGCCACCGACTGCGCGCTGCGCGCCCTGCTGCGCCCGGGCGACCACGTGATCATCCCGAACGACGCCTACGGCGGCACGTTCCGGCTGATCGACAAGGTGTTCACCCAGTGGGGCATCCACTACACCCCGGTCGCGCTGTCCGACCTCGACGCGATCCGGGTGGCGATCACCTCGAAGACCAAGCTGATCTGGGTCGAGACCCCGACCAATCCGCTGCTGAACATCGCCGACATCGCCGCGATCGCCCAACTGGCCGGCACCTCCGGGGTGAAGGTGCTGGTGGACAACACCTTCGCCTCGCCGGCGCTGCAGCGGCCGCTGACGCTGGGTGCCGACATCGTGCTGCACTCGACCACCAAGTACATCGGCGGGCACTCCGACGTGGTGGGCGGGGCGCTGCTGACCAACGACGAGGAACTCGACGCGGCGTTCGCCTTCCTGCAGAACGGGGCCGGTGCGGTGCCCGGGCCGTTCGACGCCTACCTGAACATCCGCGGCCTGAAGACCCTGCCGCTGCGCATGCAGCGGCACAGCGAGAACGCCCAGCGCGTCGCGGAGTTCCTCGCCGAGCACCCGAAGATCGCCACCGTGCTCTACCCGGGCCTGCCGTCGCACCCGGGCCACGAGGTGGCCAGCCGGCAGATGGACGGCTTCGGCGGCATGGTGTCGGTGCGGATGCGCGGCGGCGCCCAGGCGGCCTACGAATTCTGTTCGCGCACCGAGCTGTTCATTCTCGCCGAGTCGCTCGGCGGGGTGGAGTCGCTGATCGAGTACCCGGGCGCGATGACGCACGCCTCCACCGCCGGCTCGCAGCTGGAGGTGCCCGACGACCTGGTCCGGCTGTCGGTGGGCATCGAGGACGTCGCCGACCAGTTGGCCGATCTGGAACAGGCGCTGGGCTAGGCCAGTGCCGGCCGCAGCGCCGCGGCGGTAACGGCGAGGTTGCGCTCGCCGACCGCCTGCGGCGCGTCGGAAACCCATGTGCCGTTGCCGATCTCGGTGGCGCGGGCGTGCACCCAGCGCCAGCCGCGGTCGTTGAGGTCCAGCAGCACACCGAGCCCGTCCACCGCGTGCAGCAGTGCGATGATCGCGGCGGTGGCCGGATCCGGGTTACGGCCGTCGAACAGCGCGGCGGCCACCGCCGCCCGCGCCGCCGCGGGGCGGCTGCGGTCGGCCAACGGCCAACCGTACTCTGGGCGGAACCTGTTGCCCGGCAGCCGGATTCGACGAACGAGCCCGGCCGCCTCGAGTTGGGCGTGCAGGGCGTCCGGAACCCGCCGGCGCAGCCTGCGCACCACCGCCGCCGGGCCGAGCGGGCGGCGCGCCAGCAGTTCGAAGGCCGGTCCGGTCACCGCGTCGAGCGGGCCGCCGCCGGCCAGTGCGATCAGATGTCCGGCCGGCGCCGGGTCGCCGGCGACGGCCGGGCGGATGCGGCACGCCCAGGCCAGATCGAGCAGGACCGCGGCGGCCAGCACCCGCTGCCGGCGCGCGGGATCCAGGGCGGGCTGTGCGGACGGATTGTCCAGCAGCAGCAACAGCAGGTCCTCGGCGATCCGTGCCATGACCCGGCCCGGTCCCGCGCGCCGCGGCCGTCAGCCGCGGTACGGCTCGGCGCTGACCAGGGTGACCTTCACGGTCGCGCCGCTGGGCACCTCGTAGGTCCGCGACTCGTTGACCTTGGCGTTCAGCAGCGCCCGGCCCAGCGGCGAGTTCGGCGAGTACACTTCGAGCTCGCCGTTGGTGATGCCCTCCTGCCGGGTGGCCAGCAGGAAGGTTTCCGTGTCGTCCGGGTCGTCGTCGTAGTAGACGGTGACCACCGAGCCGGGCAGCGCCACGCCGGACTCGGTGGGCGGCTCGCCGACCTTGGCGTTGTTCAGCAGCTCCTGCAGCTGACGGATGCGCGCCTCCTGCTGGCCCTGCTCCTCGCGGGCCGCGTGATAACCGCCGTTCTCGCGCAGGTCACCCTCCTCGCGCCGGTCGTTGATCTCGGCGGCGATGATGGGCCGGTTGGCGATCAGCTGGTCCAGCTCCGCCTTCAACCGGTCGTACGCTTCCTGGGTCAGCCAGGTGACCTTGGTCTCGGTCATGTCGTCGCGCTCCTGTCTGTGTGTCTCGCGCCTGGGTGGGTGGGGGTCCTCGAGCCGGTCCTGCGGTGTATCGCTGCGCATGGCGTGGGCGGTTCACCCCCCCCACAATGCAGCAATACACGGCCCAGCGAGGAACCGTGTATTCCCCGATCGTACCACCGCCGGATGTGCCGTCCCGGGCGGAAAATGCCGGGGCTCAGCCGGTGGTCAGGTAATCCGGCACGTCGAGCCCGCAGCCGTAGAGGTCGCCGACCACCGCGGGTTTGCTGGTTTGCACCACGGTGGTGACCTGGACGGTCTTGTCCTCCGACGGTGCGACGAGCAGTTCCCGGCGGCCGCTCTCGTCGCCGTCGTAGGAGCGGGCGCGCACGATGCACACCACCGGCCGGGACGGGTCCTTGCGGGTCACGCCGAGGGTGATCTCGACGGTCCGGTCGTCGAGCACCCGGAACGCCGCGACCTCGCCGGAGACGTCCTCGTCGGCGAACTGCCGCCAGCCCACGTAGGCCACCGCCAGGCCGGCGACCACGGCGAGCGCGGTCACCGCCGCCACCACCAGGCGGTTGCCACGGCCCGTGGTGCGGCCGCCGTAGCGGGCGGGAGGACGTTCGCTCATCGGTTTCGGGTGCCCGTCGGTCGGAGGGTCTGGGTGCAACTGGAACTATAGGGGGCGGACAGCGGACCTCTCGGTCGGCGGGCGGGCCAGCCCGCCGGACGGTAGTTAGATGGAAAGCGATGAGCGAACTGCGGTTGATGGCGGTGCACGCGCACCCGGACGACGAGTCCAGCAAGGGTGCGGCCACCATGGCGCGTTACGTCGACGAGGGCGTCCGCGTACTGGTGGTCACCCTCACCGGCGGCGAGCGCGGCGACATCCTCAATCCCGCCATGGACCTGCCCGAGGTGCGCGGCCGGATCGCCGAGGTGCGCCGCGACGAGATGGCCCGGGCGGCGGAGATCCTCGGTGTCGAACACCACTGGCTCGGCTTCGTCGACTCCGGGCTGCCCGAGGGCGACCCGCCCCCGCCGCTGCCGGAGGGCTGCTTTGCGACCGTGCCGCTGGAGATCCCGGTGGAACGGCTGGTCCGGGTGATCCGGGAGTTCCGGCCGCACGTGATGACCACCTACGACGAGAACGGCGGCTACCCGCACCCCGACCACATCCGCTGCCACCAGGTGTCGGTGGCCGCCTACGAGGCCGCCGCCGACTACCGGCTCTACCCGGACGCCGGCGAGCCCTGGTCGGTGCTCAAGCTGTACTACACCCACGGCTTCCTGCGGCAGCGGATGCAGCTGCTGCAGGACGAGTTCACCCGGCACGGCCGGACCGGCCCGTTCGAGAAGTGGCTGCGGCACTGGGACCCGGACAACGACGTGTTCGCCAAGCGCGTCACCACCCGGGTCGAGTGCGCCAAGTACTTCCCGTTGCGTGACGACGCGCTGCGCGCGCACGCCACCCAGATCGACCCCAACGGCGACTTCTTCGCCGCCCCGATCGAGTGGCAGCAGCGGCTGTGGCCCACCGAGGAGTTCGAGTTGGCCAGGTCCCGGATTCCGATCAAGCTGCCGGAAACCGACCTGTTCGCCGGGATCGAGGGACGATGATGACTGACGTGTACGCCATGGTGCTGCTGCTGGCCGAGGACGCGCCGAGCAACACCGGGCCGGAGTTCGGCAAGGCCAGCCCCGTCGGGCTGCTGGTCGTCCTGCTGCTGCTGTTGGCCACCTTCGGGCTGGTGTGGTCGATGAACCGCCACCTCAAGAAGCTGCCGAAAACCCTGGGCACCGAGGACCCCGGGCCCGAGTCCACCGACCCGCCCCGGCAGACCGGTGGCTAACCGGCTCGGCTCGGCCACCAGCCCGTACCTGCGCCAGCACGCCGACCACCCGGTGCACTGGCAGCAGTGGAGCCCGGCTGCGCTGGCCGAGGCCGAGGCCCGGGACGTCCCGATCCTGCTGTCCATCGGGTACGCCGCCTGCCACTGGTGCCACGTGATGGCCCACGAGTCGTTCGCCGATCCCGAGGTCGCGGCGGTGCTGAACGAGGGCTTCGTGTGCATCAAGGTCGACCGCGAGGAGCGGCCCGACCTCGACGCGATCTACATGAACGCCACCGTCGCGCTCACCGGGCAGGGCGGTTGGCCGATGACCTGCTTTCTGACCCCGGACGGGCGGCCGTTCTTCTGCGGCACCTACTACCCGAAAACCGAGTTCCTGCAGCTGCTGCTGGCCATCCGGGCGTCCTGGGACACCCGTCGCGCCGAGGTCGAGCAGGCCTCGGCCCGGATCGCCGCGGAGCTGCGCACCATCGCCGCCGGGCTGCCCGGCGGCGGCCCGGACATCGACGCCGAGCTGTGCGACGACGCGGTGGTGGAGGTGCTCGACGGCCTCGACACCCGCCACGGCGGATTCGGCGGGGCACCGAAATTCCCGCCCTCGGCGATGCTGGAGGCGCTGCTGCGCCACCACGAGCGCACCGGCGACCCGGAGGCGCTGACCGCCGTCGAACGGACCTGCACCGCGATGGCCCGCGGCGGCATCCACGACCAGCTGGCCGGCGGCTTCGCCCGCTACAGCGTCGACGCCGCCTGGGTGGTGCCGCATTTCGAGAAGATGCTCTACGACAACGCGCTGCTGCTACGGGTCTACGCGCACTGGGCGCGGCGCACCGGCGACCCGCTGGCGCGTCGGGTCGCCGAGCGGACCGCCCGGTTCATGCTCGACGAGCTGCGGGTGGACGGGATGCTGGCCGCCTCGCTGGACGCCGACGCCGCCGGAGTCGAGGGCCTGACCTACGTGTGGACCCCGCAGCAGCTGCGCGAGGTGCTCGGCGACGACGACGGCGCATGGGCCGCAACGGTGTTCGGCGCCACCGCCGACGGCAACTTCGAGCACGGGACGTCGGTGCCGCAGCTGCCCGCCGACCCCGACGACCCGGAACGCTTCGAACGGGTGCGCACGGCGCTGCTGGCCGCCCGGCGGTCCCGGCCCCAACCGGCCCGCGACGACAAGATCGTCACCGCCTGGAACGGCCTGGCCGTCACCGCGCTGGCCGAGGCGTCGGTGGCCCTGGATCGACCCGAATTCCTCGATGCGGCAACCGAATGCGCCCGCCGGGTGGTGGCGTTGCACCTGGTCGGCGGACGGCTGCGGCGGGCCAGCCTGGGCGGGGTGGTCGGCGAGCCCGCCGCGGTGCTCGAGGACCACGCCGCGCTGGCCACCGGCCTGCTGACGCTGTACCAGCTGACCGGTGACGCGCAGTGCTGCTCCGCGGCGGTGACGCTGCTCGAGCTGGCGCTGAAGCACTTCGCCGACCCGCAGCGGCCCGGCGCCTGGTTCGACACCGCCGACGACGCCGAGACACTGCTGGTGCGGCCGTCCGACCCCACCGACGGGGCCACCCCGTGCGGGGCGTCGCTGATCGCCGAGGCGTTGCTGCTGGCCGGACACCTGGTCCCCGGCGGGGACCGCTATGTCGAGGCCGCCCGCGCCACGCTGTCGGCGGCCCGGCCGCTGCTGGCCCGGGTGCCGCGCGCCGGTGGGCACTGGCTGGCCGTCGCCGAGGCGGCGGTGCGCGGCCCGATCCAGGTGGCGGTGGCCTGCCGGGCACCGGACTCGCCGCTGCTCGCGGCGGCCCGGCAGCTGGCGCCCGGCGGGGCGATCGTGGTCGGCGGGCCGCCGGACTCGACCGAACCGCTGCGCGGCCGCGGGCCGGTGGACGGGGCGGACGCCGCCTACGTCTGCCGCGGCCGGGTCTGCGACCGGCCGGTCACCACCGCGGCGGCGCTGGCCGCCGCGCTGGCACCTCAGACCAGATAGATCACGAACACCGCGCCGAACAGCACCGCCAGCCAGGCGTCGCAGGCCCGCCGCAGCCACGCCGGCCCGGCGTCGATCTCCATGAAGGAGTGCATGATCAGCCGCACCTTGACCGCGGTCAGCACCAGCACCAGCGCGGTGATCGGGGCGCTGGCCACCACGGTGCCGCGCAGGTGCGCCGGTGCCAGCCACCACGATCCGACCGTGACGGCCAGCAGCACCAGCCACGCCGCCGTCACCGCGCGCGTCGATCCGGTCATCGTCACCTCATCACGTACAGCAGCCCGAAGATGACCACCCACAGCAGGTCGACCATGTGCCAGTACACCGCGCCGGACTCGACCATCCACAGCCGCCGCCGGGCCGGGTTGCGCAGCTCCCGCACCAGCACGCCCAGCACGATCAACCCGATGAGCACGTGCACCAGGTGCACCCCGGTGATCACGTAGTAGAACGAGTAGAACAGCTGCGAAACCGTCTGCCCCGCAGTGATCTTCGACCACCACTCGTAGCTCTTGAAGACCACGAACAGGGTCCCGGCCGCCCCGCCGGCCCACAGCAGCCGGACCGCGCGCTCGGCCGCACCGGTGCGCGCGGCCAGCACCGCCCGCGCCACGAACCACGAACTCGTGAGCAGCACAACGGTGTTGAGCACGCCGATGTCGACGGCCAGGTGCTGCTGGGCGCGCAGGAACTCCTCGGCGTGCATGGTGCGGTAGATCGCGTAGACGACGAAGTAGCCGCCGAAGATGACCAGATCACCCAGCACCATCACCCACATGTGCAGGTCGCCGGGCAGGGTCCGGGTCCGCTGCCGGAGTTCGGTCACCGCGCCACCGCCGGCTGCCGGGGCCGATCGGCCAGTTCCCGCTCACCGGCGATGCGCAGCAGCACGATCAGCGCCGCCAGCCACACGGTGAACACCAGCACCGCCCACCAGAACGCGATCGACCCGTTCCAGGCGAACGGCCCGGCCCGGTGCACGAACATCTGGGTGGCGATCACCTCGGTGATGATCTGCCAGATGTTCACGTAGGCGAACCAGCGCGGGAAGATCTCGTTGCGGTCGTAGAGGATCGCGATCGCGAACACCAGGTAGGCCGCCGAGAAGCAGCCCAGCGAGCCGTTGTAGGACAGCATGCCCAGGTCGTAGAGCAGGCCCACCAACTCCGGATCGCGGTCGGCGCGGAAGGTGGCGGTCAAGAAGCACACCGCCACCAGCAGGAACCCGGGCAGGGCGCCCACCGCCATCCCGCCGATGTAGCCGTAGGCGAAGATCGGCCCGCAGCTCATCCGCGAGATGTGGTAGCCCACCAGGCCGTTGGTCACCGCCGCGCCGCCGAGCAGCACCATGAGCACGCTGAACCCGAGCTGGATGGTGGTGGCGTGCGCGGCGAAGAACGCCACCTTGTCGGCGGTGGTGACGTCCGGGCGCGGGGGAGGGGTGACCCGGGTCAGCACGCAGATGATCACCCCGAAGGCCGCGTACCAGACCGGGAAGAACCAGCACACCCAGCGCACGTCGCGCAACCCGGGCGGCACCCGCAGCGCGGCGCGCAACCGGCCGGCGGCCTCGCTCACCGGGCCACCCCGGTGGCCCGGGCCTCGGCGCGGATCGCGTCGCGCAGTACGAAGAACATCACCACCACGAACGCCGCCAGCGCCCCGTTGCGCAGCCAGAACGTCAGCAGCCCGTCCCAGGCCAGCGGGCCGGTGGTGAACACCCCGGCCGCCGCCGACGGGACGACGGCCAGCCCCACCGCCAGCGAGAAGTGCCCCACCCAGCGCGGGAACACCGGCTCGGGCGCGTCGTCGAAGTACACCGCCAGCGCCAGCAGCACGAACTGGGTCAGCAGCATCCCGACCGGGGCGGTGAACACGATCCAGGCCAGGTCGTTGAGCAACTGGATCAGGGCCGGGTCGCGCTCCGGGCGGAACGCCGCCACCAGGAAGAAGATGTTCGACAGCGCGAAGAACGTCGCCCCGCTGATCACCGCGGTCAGATAGCACCAGGCGAACACCCCGGACTGGGTGGTCATCCGCTTCATCTGCACCACGATCACGGTGAAGAACGGCACGATCATGATCCCGCACAGGTTGAACGTGACCTGGCTGAACCGGATCCAGGCGGTGTTGGCGGCGTAGAAGGCGGCCACCTGGTCGGCCGGGAGCGAGGGCGCCAGCGGCGGCCGGAACGCCGGGAAGGCCAGCGCGGCCACCAACAGCACCGCACCCACCACCGGCGCGGTCCACAGGCACACCCACTGGGCCTTGATCCGGGCTGCCTGCGGCAGGTCCTGTGCCTGCTCGAGCAGTTGCACCCCCCACCTCCGTACGACTCGGGCCCGGCGCTCCGATCCGGGGTGCGACCTCGCCATTCACCGGAACCACCGGATTTACCGTCGATGGCACGGTAACCCTTCCGGGTGCCCGCTGGAAAGACCCCGTTCCGGGCGCCGGATGCCCGCCCGGCGGGCACGCCGGGCCAACGGCGTTCCGGCGCAGCACTTCTCGGCCGGCCGGGCGCCCCCGTCCCGGTGATCGAGACGGCCGGCCGGACCGCCATGTACGCGCCGCACGCCGTTGGGTAACCTGCGCCACATGAGTGTGGACCCCGAAGCCCTCGTCAAGCGCTACCTCGACACCGTCGCCAACGGCACCCCGGCCGACATCGCGGCGCTCTACGCCGAGGACGCCACCCTGGAGGACCCGGTCGGCGGCGGCGAGGTGCACGTCGGCCGCAGCGCGATCGAGGGGTTCTACCAGGGCATCGGGGGCGCGCAGCTGAGCACCGAGCTGCTGCAGATCCGCACCGGCGGCAAGGAGGCGGCGTTCCTGTTCGCCATCACCATCGGCGGCGCCATGCGGATCGAGCCGATCGAGGTGATGACCTTCGACGACGAGGGCCGGATCACCTCGATGAAGGCCTACTGGTCACCGGAGAACGTGACCCAGCTCTAGGTCCAGAACACCGCGAACCACATCGCGATGTAGTGGCAGATCGCCGCCACCGCGGTGCAGGCGTGGAAGAACTCGTGGTGGCCGAAGGTCTGCGGCCACGGGTTGGGCCACTTCAGTGCGTAGAGCACCCCGCCGACGCTGTAGAGCACCCCGCCCACGGCCAGCAGCACCATCGCCGCCACGCCGGCGCCGTCGACGATTTCGCCGGCGAACCCCACCGCGACCCAGCCCAGCAGCAGGTACAGCGGCACGCCCACCCAGCGCGGCGCCGACGGCCACAGCATCTTCAGCGCCACCCCGGCGGCGGCACCGCCCCAGACGATCCACATCACCAGGCGGCCGCGGTCCGGCGGCATCGCGCACATCGCGAACGGGGTGTAGCTGCCGGCGATGAACAGGAAGATCATCGAGTGGTCGGCGCGCTTCATCCATTTGCGCGCCGTCACCGACGTCCAGTACACGCGGTGGTACACCCCGCTGACGGTGAACATCGCCACAATCGTTGCGGTGTAGATCAGCGTGGCCAGCCCGGCCCGGGTGGAGTCGACCGCCCAGGACACCGCGACCAGCGTCGCGCCGGCGATGAACGCCACCACCGCGGAATAGACGTGAATCCAGCCGCGGGCCCGTGGTTTTCCGATGAGCTCGGCGACGCCCTCGGCGATCGCCTCCGGCAGATCCTCCGGAGGCTCGGCGCCGCGGTCGGAGTCGAACGTGTCGAGCCTTGCGGTCATCTCACCTCCAGCGACGGGCGACGGGACACCACAGCGGTCACAGTAGTCTGGATCGCTGTGGACATCATTCCCCCGCGTCTCAAAGAACCGGCGTACCGGCTCTATGAGATGCGGCTGCGTCACGAGCTGACGCGGTCCCGGTCACAGCTGCCCCGCCACATCGCGGTGCTGTGCGACGGCAACCGGCGCTGGGCCCGCGACGAGGGCCACGACGACGTCAGCGTCGGCTACCGGGTGGGCGCGGCCAAGATCACCGAGATGCTGCGCTGGTGCGAGGCCGCCGGCATCGAGATGGCGACGCTGTACCTGCTGTCCACCGAGAACCTGCAGCGCGACCCCGACGAGCTCGCCGCGCTCATCGAGATCATCACCGACGTCGTGGAGCGGCTGTGCGCCCCGACCAACAGGTGGAGCGTGCGCACCGTCGGGGATCTGAGCCTGCTGGGGGAGGAGACCGCCCGGCGGCTGCGCGACGCGGTGGACTCCACCGCCGACCGGCCCGGCCCGTTCCACGTCAACGTCGCCATCGGCTACGGCGGCCGCCAGGAGATCGTGGACGCGGTGCGCGCGCTGCTGACCAAGAAGCTCGCCGACGGCGCCACCCCGGAGCAGATGATCGAGGCGGTCACCGTCGAGGGCATCTCGGAGAACCTCTACACCTCCGGTCAGCCCGACCCGGACCTGGTCATCCGGACCTCCGGCGAGCAGCGGCTGTCCGGATTCCTGTTGTGGCAGAGCGCCTATTCGGAGATGTGGTTCACCGAGGCGCACTGGCCGGCGTTCCGGCGGGTGGACTTCCTGCGCGCGCTGCGCGACTACACCCGCCGCGAGCGGCGCTTCGGCCGCTGAGCCCCCCACCAGGACAACAACGCTAGAGCTTGCGCAGCCGGATGCGGGTCACCGAGTGGTCGGAGTCCTTGCGCAGCACCAGCGTTGCCCGGGGCCGGGTGGGCAGGATGTTCTCGATCAGGTTCGGCCGGTTGATCGAGTTCCAGATGTCGCGGGCGGCCATGATCGCCTGCTCGTCGGTCAGCGTCGAGTAGTGGTGGAAGTGCGACTCCGGGTCGGCGAACGCGCCCTCGCGCATCGACAGGAACCGGTCGATGTACCACTGCTCGATGTCGTCGATGCGGGCGTCGACGTAGACCGAGAAGTCGAACAGGTCCGACACCATCAGCGCCGGGCCGGTCTGCAGGACGTTGAGGCCCTCGAGGATCAGGATGTCCGGATGCCGGATCACCTGCACCGCGCCCGGCACGATGTCGTAGCGCAGGTGCGAGTACACCGGCGCGGTCACCTCGTCGGCGCCCGCCTTGACCGCGGTGACGAACCGCATCAGCGCCCGGCGGTCGTAGCTCTCCGGGAAGCCCTTGCGGTGCATGAGGTTCCGCCGCTGCAGTTCGGCGTTCGGGTACAGGAAGCCATCCGTGGTGACCAGGTCCACGCGGGGGTGGTGCTCCCAGCGGGACAGCAGTGCCTGCAGCACGCGGGCGGTGGTCGACTTGCCCACCGCGACCGAGCCGGCCACGCCGATGATGAACGGCACCGGCCGGTCCGGGTTCTGCTGCGGCTCGCCGAGGAACTCCGCCGTCGCGGCGAACAGGCGCTGCCGCGCGGCCACCTGCAGGTGGATCAACCGCGCCAGCGGCAGGTAGACCTCTTCGACTTCGAGCAGGTCGAGCTTCTCACCGAGACCGCGCAGCCGGACGAGTTCTTCCTCGGTCAGCTTCAGGGGGGTCGACATCCGCAGCGCGCGCCATTGCTTGCGGTCGAACTCCACATAGGGGCTCGGTTCGCTCAGCCGCGCCATGGGCACAGTCTTGCAGCACGGATCGGTCGGCGAGCAACAAGGGGGCACCAAGCCCGTCGGCGAATACCGTGGTGGGCATGGACACCGCCGCCGCTCCCGACACCCTGATCCGCGAGTACCTGCTGCTCGGTCTGCGGTTCGACCGCATCGAGCGCGGCTACGTCGACGCCTACACCGGCGATCCGGAACTGCGCCGGATCGTCGCCGACGAACCCGCGCCCGACCCGGCCGAGCTGGCCCGCCAGGCCGACCGGCTGCTCGCCGCGGTGCCGCAGGCCACCGGGCTGGAACCGCAGCGCGCCGACTGGCTGGCCGCCCACCTGCGGGCGCTGGCGTGCGCGGCGCGCAAGTTCGCCGGGGAACCGATCGGCTTCGTCGACGAGGTGGCCGCCTACTTCGACGTGCACATCCGCAAGGGGGATCCGGACGTCTACCGGGAGGCGCACCGCCGCCTCGACGAGGCGCTGGGCGGCTCCGGGCCGCTGGCCGAGCGCATGCAGGCCTACCGGGCCGGCGAGGAGATCCCGCCCGAGCGGCTCGAGGCCTGCATCCACGCCTTCTCCAGCGCGCTGCGCGACCGGGTGCGCGCGGTCTACCCGCTGCCGGAGCGGGAGGCCATCACCTACGAGGTGGTCACCGACAAGCCCTGGTCGGGCTTCAACTACTACCACGGCGACTACCGCTCCACCGTGGCCGTCAACGCCGATCTCAAACAGCAGATGTCGAACCTGCCGCGGCTGGTGGCCCACGAGTCCTACCCGGGCCATCACACCGAGCACTGCCGCAAGGAGGAACGGTTGGTGGCCGGCCGCAACCAGGCCGAGCAGACCATCTTCCTGGTCAACACCCCGCAGTGCCTGATGGCCGAGGGCCTGGCCGACCTGGCGCTGTACGCCGTCGTCGGGCCGGGCTGGGGCCGCTGGGCCGCCGAGATCTACGCCGACCTGGGGCTGCGGTTCGACGGCGAGCGCGCCGAGGCGGTCAGCGAGGCGGCCGCCGGGCTGCTCGAGGTGCGCCAGGACGCCGCGCTGATGCTGCACGACGAGCACCGCGACCCCGACGAGGTGGTGGCGTTCCTGCAGCGCTGGCTGCTGACCACCGAGGACCGGGCCCGCCAGTCGATGCGGTTTCTGTCCTCGCCGCTGTGGCGCGCCTACACCAGCACCTACGTCGAGGGCTACCGGCTGCTGCGCCGCTGGCTCGACGACCGCCCGGCCGGCACCGGCCCGGCCGAGCGGTTCGGCCGGCTGCTCGACGAACCGCTCATCCCGTCGACCCTGGACGCGGCCTGACGGCCGGCGACCAGCCTGATCGTCGGGCCGGCGAGCGCCGGAAGTAGGCTGAACCCCATGACAGCAGACCCCGTGACCTCCAACGCTGCGGCTCCGGGCGCGGAGTACGCCGAAACCGCGAGTGCTGCCTACCGGGCCGCGCTGCAGGTCATCGAGAGCGTCGAACCGCGCATCGCCGAGGCCACCCGCAAGGAGTTGGCCGACCAGCGCAACTCGCTCAAGCTCATCGCGAGCGAGAACTACGCCTCGCCGGCGGTGCTGCTGACCATGGGCAGCTGGCTGTCGGACAAGTACGCCGAGGGCACCGTCGGGCACCGGTTCTACGCGGGCTGCCAGAACGTCGACACCGTCGAGGCGGTCGCCGCCGAGCACGCCCGCGAGCTGTTCGGTGCGCCGTACGCCTACGTGCAGCCGCACTCCGGCATCGACGCCAACCTGGTCGCCTTCTGGGCGATCCTGGCCACCCGGGTGGAGGCGCCGGAGCTGGCCGCGCTGGGCGCCAAGCACGTCAACGACCTGTCCGAGGCGGACTGGGAGACGCTGCGCAACAAGCTCGGCAACCAGCGGCTGCTCGGCATGTCGCTGGACGCCGGCGGGCACCTCACCCACGGCTTCCGGCCGAACATCTCCGGCAAGATGTTCCACCAGCGCAGCTACGGCACCGATCCGGAGACCGGGCTGCTCGACTACGACGCCGTGGCCGCCGCCGCGCGCGAGTTCAAGCCGTTGATCATCGTCGCCGGCTACTCGGCCTACCCGCGGCGGGTGAACTTCGCCAAGATGCGCGAGATCGCCGACGAGGTGGGCGCGACCCTGATGGTCGACATGGCGCACTTCGCCGGCCTGGTCGCGGGCAAGGTGTTCACCGGGGACGAGGACCCGGTGCCGCACGCCCACGTCACCACCACGACCACCCACAAGTCGCTGCGCGGCCCGCGCGGCGGCATGGTGCTGGCCACCGAGGAGTACGCGCCGGCGGTGGACAAGGGCTGCCCGATGGTGCTCGGCGGGCCGCTCGCGCACGTCATGGCCGCCAAGGCCGTGGCGCTGGCCGAGGCCCGCCGGCCGGAGTTCCGCAGCTACGCCCAGCGGGTCGCCGACAACGCCAAGGCGCTGGCCGAGGGGCTGCTCAAGCGCGGTGCCCGGCTGGTCACCGGCGGCACCGACAACCACCTGGTGCTGCTCGACGTCACCTCGTTCGGGCTGACCGGCCGGCAGGCCGAGTCCGCGCTGCTGGACGCCGGCATCGTCACCAACCGCAACGCGATCCCGGCCGACCCCAACGGCGCCTGGTACACCAGCGGCATCCGGCTGGGCACCCCGGCGCTGACCAGCCGCGGTTTCGGCGCCGACGACCTCGACCGGGTCGCCGAACTGATCGTCGAGACGCTGTCCAACACCACTCCGCAGGGCACCTCCAAGGCCAAGTACACGCTGGCCGACGGGGTGGCCGAGCGGGTGCAGGCCGCCGCCGACGAACTGCTGGCCGCCAACCCGCTGTACCCCGGCCTGACGTTGTGACCCCGACGTTGTGACAAAGGGCCCTAATCCGGGCCCTCCTTTTGGAAGAACCTGTGAACTCGGGTTACAGTTACTTCCATGGCCAAGAAACCCGTCCCGAACGCGCTGACCCTCGAGCTCGAGCCGGTGGTCGATCGTGAGCTGCGTCGCCACCTCGACACCGAGGTGATGTGGTACGCGCACGACTACGTGCCGTACGACCAGGGGGAGAACTTCGCCTTCCTGGGCGGGCGCGACTGGGACCCCGCGCAGGTGACGCTGCCCAAGCACATCACCGATGCGCTTGAGATCCTGCTGATCACCAAGGACAACCTGGCCGGCTACCACCGGGAGCTGGTGTTCAAGTTCATCCTCGAGGACAAGTGGGGGCGCTGGATCGGCCGCTGGACCGCCGAGGAGAACCTGCACGCCATCGCGATCCGCAACTACCTGGTGGTCACCCGCGAGGTGGATCCGGCCGCCAACGAGGACGTGCGCGTCCAGCACGTGATGAAGGGCTACCGCGCCGACCACTACACCCAGATCGAGACCCTGGTCTTCATGGCGCTGTTCGAGCGGGCGCACGCGGTCTACTGCCGCAACCTCGAGGCGCAGATCGAGGAGCCGGTGCTCAAGCGGCTGATCGGCAAGGTCGCCCTCGACGAGGAGCGGCACGAGGAGTTCTTCGGCAACCTCATCGCGCACTGCCTGCAGACCCACCGCGACGAGACCGTCGACGCGATCGCCCGCCGCGCCGCCGAGCTCGGCGTCATCGGCGGCGACATCGACGCCTACCAGGACAAGGTGGCCAACGTCGCGCAGGCCGGGATCTTCACCGAGGACGACAAGCGGCGGGTGATCTCCGACCGCATCGTCGCCTGGGGGCTGGCCGACGAGCCGAAGCTCCGCGAATTCGTCACGAATCGGTAACGTCCGCGGCGGCGCGCCTGCCCGGCGTGCGACACCCGACGGGAGTAGCGTCGGGAGTCGATGGCTAGCGTCAAGCTCTGCTATCCGGGCGGTGCCGATCGCTTCGAACGAAAGGGCCGGCCCCGGTCCTGGCACCGTGTCGTCCGCCAGTTCCGGCCGGCACCACCGCGGGCAGCGTCGACCGCTGCGGCGTCGGCCGCCTGCTCGAGGAGCGATTCGTGACCGATTCACGCCGCCGGACCTATGTGCTCGACACCTCGGTGCTGCTGTCCGACCCGTGGGCCTGCACCCGGTTCGCCGAACACGAGGTCGTGGTCCCATTGGTGGTCATCAGCGAGCTGGAGGCCAAACGCCACCACCACGAACTGGGCTGGTTCGCCCGACAGGCGCTGCGCCTGTTCGACGACCTGCGGACGGTGCACGGGCGGCTGGACCAGCCCATCCCGGTCGGTGACCAGGGCGGGACGCTGCACGTCGAGCTCAACCACAGCGACCCGACCGTGCTGCCGGCCGGGTTCCGCACCGACAGCAACGACGCCCGGATCCTCACCGTCGCGGCCAACCTCGCCGCCGAGGGCAAGGACGTCACCCTGGTCAGCAAGGACATCCCGCTGCGCGTCAAGGCCGGCGCGGTGGGGCTGCGCGCCGACGAGTACCGCGCCCAGGACGTGGTGGTCTCCGGCTGGACCGGGATGACCGAGCTGGAGGTCGCCTCCACCGACATCGACCAGCTCTTCGCCGACGGCGAGATCGACCTGGATGCGGCGCGGGACCTGCCGTGCCACACCGGGATTCGCTTGATCGGCGGGGGGTCGCACGCGCTGGGCCGGGTCAGCCCGGAGAAGCGGGTGCGGCTGGTGCGCGGCGATCGTGAGGCGTTCGGGCTGCGCGGCCGCTCGGCCGAGCAGCGGGTCGCGCTGGATCTGCTGCTCGACGAGTCGGTCGGCATCGTCTCGCTCGGCGGCAAGGCCGGGACCGGCAAGTCCGCACTGGCGCTGTGCGCCGGCCTGGAGGCGGTGCTGGAGCGCGGCACCCAGCGCAAGGTGGTGGTGTTCCGGCCGCTGTACGCCGTCGGCGGCCAGGACCTCGGCTACCTGCCGGGCAGCGAGGCCGACAAGATGGGCCCCTGGGCGCAGGCGGTGTTCGACACCCTCGAGGGGCTGGCCAGCCCGGCCGTGCTCGACGAGGTGCTCGCCCGCGGCATGCTCGAGGTGCTGCCGCTGACCCACATCCGGGGCCGGTCGCTGCACGACTCGTTCGTCATCGTCGACGAGGCCCAGTCGCTGGAGCGCAACGTGCTGCTGACCGTGCTGTCGCGGCTGGGGGCGGGTTCGCGGGTGGTGCTCACCCACGACGTGGCCCAGCGCGACAACCTGCGGGTCGGCCGCCACGACGGGGTGGCCGCGGTGATCGAGAAACTCAAGGGCCACCCCCTGTTCGCGCACATCACCCTGGTGCGCAGCGAGCGGTCGCCGATCGCGGCGCTGGTCACCGAGATGCTCGAGGAGATCAGCCCCGGCGCGCTGCCCTGACCCGGCGCCGGCGGCCAGGGACTTTGGTCCCTGGCCGCGCCGACCACCGGCCCTAGTGCGGCCGCGGCCGGCGGGTGACCATCGGGCCATGACCCGGCGGCCCCGCGGCGGTGCAGGATGATCCAACTTTCGGTGGTCAAGCACGCGGTGCGGCTCGCCTGCCGGGCGCCGTCGCTGCACAACACCCAGCCCTGGCGGTGGGTGGCCCGCCGCGACGGGCTGCACCTGTACCTGGACCGCACCCGGGTGATGGGCGCCACCGACGCCGCCGGCCGGGAGGCGCTGATCAGCTGCGGCGCGGTGCTGCACCACCTGCGGGTGGCGGTGGCGGCCGCCGGCTGGGACGGCGTGGTCACCCGGTTCCCGGACGGTGAGCACGCCGATCACCTGGCCGCCGTCCGGTTCCGGCCCACCGACGTCGTCGAGCCGTGCCGGCGCCGGTTGGCCGACGCCATCCTGGTCCGCCGCACCGACCGGCTGCCGTTCGCCGCGCCTCCCGACTGGGACACCGTGCACGCCCGGCTGCTCGGGCTGCTCGACGCGCTCGGGTTGCCCGGGGTGCACCTCGACGTGATCGCCGAGGCCGACCACCCGCGGCTGGTCGCTGCCGCCGCACTGGCCGACGCGTCCCGGCTCGACGACACCCGGTATCAACTCGAACTACACTGGTGGACAACGGATTTCGTCTTCACGGAGGGCATCCCGCGCAGTGCGCTGGTGACCGCCGCCGAGGGGCGCCGGGTCGCGGTGGGGCGCACCTTCCCGGCCGCCGCCGGGCGGGAGCGGCGCGGCGAACTGCCCGACGACCGGGCGGTGATCACCGTGCTATCCACCGCCGACGACGGCCCAGCCGCGGCCCTGCACTGCGGCGAGGCGCTGTCGGCGGTGCTGCTCGAGGCCACCGCGGCGGGGCTGTCCACCTGCACCCTGAGCCACCTCACCGAGGTGCCGGAGAGCCGCGCCGAGGTGGCCGATCTCATCGGCGGCGACAGCCGGCCGCAGGTGCTGGTGCGCATCGGGCGGGCCCCGGCGCTGGAGGGCGCCCCGGCGCCCACCCCGCGCCGTCCGCTCGACGACGTGCTCGACATCGATCCGGAACCGACCGGAGTGGCCCGGCCGTCCGGTGAACACTGGTGAGGCGAGAGCTGTTGAATGTACCCATGGTGAAGGTGTTCCTGGTCGACGACCACGAGGTCGTCCGCCGCGGGCTGATCGACCTGCTCAGCTCCGACCCCGAACTGGAGGTGGTCGGGGAGGCCGGCACGGTCGCGCAGGCGATGGCGCGCATTCCCGCGCTGCGCCCCGACGTCGCCGTCATCGACGTGCGGCTGCCGGACGGCAACGGCATCGAACTGTGCCGCGACCTGCTGTCGCAGCTGCCCGACCTGCGCTGCCTGATGCTGACCTCGTTCACCTCCGACGAGGCGATGCTCGACGCGATCCTGGCCGGCGCGAGCGGATTCGTCATCAAGGACATCAAGGGCATGGAGTTGGCCAAGGCGATCAAGGACGTCGGCGCCGGCCGGTCGCTGCTGGACAACCGGGCCGCCGCCGCGCTGATGGCCAAGCTGCGCGGCGCGGCCGAGCGCTCCGACCCGCTGGCCGGGCTGTCCGACCAGGAACGGGTGCTGCTCAGCCTGCTCGGGGAGGGGCTGACCAACAAGCAGATCGCCGCCCGGATGTTCCTGGCCGAGAAGACGGTCAAGAACTACGTCTCCCGGCTGCTGGCAAAACTCGGCATGGAACGGCGCACCCAGGCCGCGGTGTTCGCCACCAAGCTGCAGCGCGACAACCTCGTCGGCGGCGGCGATATGTCACGATGACCGGGTGACCGCGGATTCAGCGTCGCGGGGAAGCCCGCCGTACCTGCCGAAGACGCCGACCCTGCGTGACACCCTGTCGCAGCTGCGGCTGCGCGAACTGCTCGGCGAGGTCCAGGAGCGCGTCGAGGAGATCATCAAGGGCGGCGACCGCCTCAACGGGCTCGTCGAGGCGATGCTGGTGGTCACCTCCGGGCTGGACCTCGACGTCACGCTGCGCACCATCGTGCACACCGCCGCCGAGCTGGTGCAGGCCCGCTACGCCGCGCTCGGCGTGCGCGGGCAGGGCCACGACCTGGTGCAGTTCGTCTACGAGGGCATCGGCGACGAGGTGCGCCGCGAGATCGGGCATCTGCCCGAGGGCCGCGGCGTGCTCGGCCTGCTCATCGACGACCCCAAGCCGATCCGGCTGGCCAACATCCTCGAACACCCCGCCTCGGTGGGCTTCCCGCCCGGGCACCCGCCGATGCGCACCTTCCTCGGCGTCCCGGTGCGCATCCGCGACGAGGTGTTCGGCAACCTCTACCTCACCGAGAAGACCGACGGGCAGCTGTTCAGCGAGGACGACGAGGTGCTCGTCGAGGCGCTGGCCGCCGCGGCCGGCATTGCCATCGACAACGCCCGGCTCTACGCGCAGTCCCGCGCCCGGCAGGCCTGGATCGAGGCCACCCGCGACATCGCCACCGAGATGCTCTCGGGCGCCGACCCGACCACCGCGCTGCGGCTCATCGCCGAGCAGGCCCGCATCCTGTCGCGGGCCGAGGCCACCGTGGTCGCCGTCCCCGGCGACGCCGACGCCGCGCCCGAGGACGTCACCGAACTGCTCGTGGTGGAGATCTCCGGGACCACCCTGCCCGACGACGCGGTGGCCGCCATCCCGGTGGAGAGCCCGATCGGCCGGGTGTTCGTCGACGCCACGCCGCAACGCTTCGAGAAGGCCGACCTCACCGTCGCCGGGCGCACCCTGAGCGGGCCGGCGATGGCGCTGCCGCTGCGCGGCACCGACTCGGTGGGCGGGGTGCTGGTGGTGCTGCAGCCCGAGGAGGCGGTGGCGTTCACCGACGAGCAGCTGGCCATGCTGGCGGCGTTCGCCGACCAGTCCGCACTGGCCTGGCAGCTGGCCGGCACCCAGCGCCGGATGCGCGAGCTCGACGTGCTCGCCGACCGCGACCGCATCGCCCGTGACCTGCACGACCACGTCATCCAGCGGCTGTTCGCGGTCGGGCTGGCGCTGCAGGGCACCATCCCGCGCGCCCGCGACGCCGAGGTGCAGCGCCGGCTCTCCGACGCGGTGGACGACCTGCAGCAGGTGATCCAGGAGATCCGCACCACGATCTTCGACCTGCACAGCGGCGGCGGGCACACCCGGCTGCGGCAGCGCATCGACGAGGCGATCAGCCAGTTCGCCGGGCCCGACGTGCGCACCCGGGTGCAGTACTCCGGGCCGTTGTCGGTGGTCGACGCGCAGCTCGCCGACCACGCCGAGGCGGTGGTGCGGGAGGCGGTCAGCAACGCGGTGCGCCACGGCGGTGCCACCGAGCTGAGCATCGACGTCACCCTCGACGACAACCTGACCATCGAGGTGGCCGACAACGGCTGCGGCCTGCCGCCGCCCGAACAGCGCACCGACAGCGGGCTGGCCAACCTGCGCCACCGCGCCCGCGAGTGCGCCGGCACCCTGCAGCTCGCGGACCGGCCCGGGGGAGGGGCGCTGCTGCGCTGGTCGGTGCCGCTGCCCTAGCCCAACTCCCCAGCCCCCAACCCCGCGAGCGACCGTGTCTGCACGCCGACACGCCGGCGTGAGCGACCGTGTCTGCACGGGGCGGCGTGCAGACACGGTCACTCGCCGAGAAGGGGAACCCCAAGCAAGGGTCCCAACCCCCGCGGCCCAGGCAAGGGGAAGGAGCCGCTAGGACTGGCGGGCGACGATCACCGGCATCCGGGCCGACTGCACCACCTTCATCGCCACCGAGCCGAGCAGCATGCCGGGGAACCCGCCGCGGCCGTGGCTGCCGACCACCACCAGCTGGCAGGAGTCCGAGCGCTCCAGCAGATGCTCGGCCGGGTTGTCGCACACCACCACGCGCTCCACCGCGACGTCGGGGTAGCGATCCTGCCAGCCGGCCAGCCGCTCCGACAGTGTCTCCTCGCCCTGGGTGCGCATCTCGTCCCAGTCCAGGTCCGGCCACTGCCCGACGCCCCAGTCCCGCCAGGCGTGCAGCGCCACCAGCCCCACCCCGCGCCGCGACGCCTCGTCGAAGGCGATGGCGGTGGCCAGCTCCGAGGCGCGCGAGCCGTCGATACCGACCAGCACCGGCGCCTGGGCCGGGTGCTCCATCAGCGGGTCCTCGTCGTGCACCACCGCCACCGGGCAGCGGGCGTGCTGCACCAGGCCCAGGCTGACCGAGCCGAGCACGGCGGCGCGGATCGCACCCACCCCGCGCGCCCCGACGACGAACAGCTGCACGTCCTTGGACAACTCGACCAGCGTCGGCACCGTCACCCCGGACAGCAGCCGGCGCTCCACCCGGATGCCCGGCGCGGAGACCAGGGCCAACTTCTCGGCGTCGGCGAGCTGCTCGTGGGCCTGCTCCTCGTTCCAGGCCACCAGCCGCTCCGGCGCCGGCACCGCCGGCCACATCCGCGAACCCGCCGGCGGCACCACCCGGCACAGCAGCAGCGGCACGTTGCGCATCGCGGCCTCGCGGGCGGCGAAGTCCACCGCGACCCGGCAGGCCGGCGATCCGTCGACGCCGACGGCGATCCCGCCGGACGGGCTACTCAGGCTCATGCGATCTCCCCCACGCGTCCGGGACATTCCGACGAATCCAACCCTAGTGCCCGGCGCCCTGCCGATCGGGCAGAGCGAGCGGACCGCCCTCGAGGTCGGCCACCACCGCCGTCAGCGGCCAGCGCGGGGTGGCGGGCAGCGGGTCGGCGTTGACCGGCGCCCAGCCCACCCGCAGCAGCATCTGCGGATACTCCTGGTCCTCGAAGATGTCGCTGCGCACCGACGCCCGGGTCTCGGCGATCTCCAGCGGCTCGGTGATCGGGCAGCTCGACAGGCCCAGCGCGGTGGCGGTCAGCAACACCAGGCTGGTGGCCTCGCCGGCGCGCAGCCGGGCCAGGTCGTCGTCGTCGCGGGTGCCCAGCGCCAGCGTCACCCCGTTGTCCTCGGCCGGGTCGGCGTCCGGCGGCTGGGCCAGCGCGGTGCCGGCGAACCAGCGCGACGGCAGCGGTGCGCCCGGGTCGGGTTCGGGGGTGTTGCTGGCCGGCACCCCGGCCATCGCCGCGTGCCGGCCGCTCCAGGTGGTCAGCTCGTGCAGGTAGGCGTCGCTCTCGGCGTGCGAGCGCATCGCCCGCCACAGCGCCTCGCGCAGGCCGGAGGTGTCGTCGACCCGCAGCAGCTTCACCCCGGCCCGGGCGGCCCGGGCGCCCATCAGCGCGATGTCGCCGATCGGCACCGGCCAGTGGCTGTAGGTGCGCCGGTCGGTGCGCCGCCGCGGGATCGCCGCGGCCAGGGCCACGTCCATCTCCGCCGGGGGACGGTGCGAGAGCTCCAGTGCGGCGAGATGGTTCGGCTCGGCAGGATCGGGGAAGCGGTGCACCCGGGCGTGCCAGCCCAGTGCGGCCAGCGCCACCACGGCGTGGTTGAGTGCGGCGCCGCAGGACAGCATGAGGTCGCGCCGGTCCGGGTCGGTGTTGGGCAGGTGCCGGTCGGGCACCGCCCACAGGTGCAGCGAGTCCGGCCCCACCCGCCACTGCCACGGCTGCGAGTTGTGCACCGAGGGGGCGCGCACGGCCAGCGACAGCGCGGCCCACAGGGTGCCGCTGTCGGGGAACTGAGTGCTCATGGCGACCGCTGCCCGTTCTGTCGGAGGGGTGTACTGAACACCATCCACATTGGCCGCCGACGCGCCGGTTCGGTTAGGGCCAATCGGCCTTTCTTTGCCGGTACATGCAACGAGGGCCCACGTGTTGACGAGAATGCCGGGTCCGGCCGTCAACACGTGAGCCCTCGAAGCGGAAGGCGTCAGTCCTCGACGCGCGCCATCTTCAACACGTCGAGCCGGCGGTCGAGCTCCTCCAGGGAGAGCTTCTCGCCGATCAGGCCGCGGTCGATGACGGTCTGGCGGATGGTCTTGCCCTCCTTGAGGGCCTCCTTGGCCACCCGGGCGGCCTCCTCGTAGCCGATCGCCGAGTTCAGCGGGGTGACGATCGACGGCGACGACTCGGCCAGCCGGCGCAGCCGCTCCTCGTTGGCCACCAGGCCGTCGATGCACTTGGCCGCGAACAGCTTCGAGACGTTGGCCAGCAGCGTGAACGACTCGAGCAGGTTGCGCGCCATCATCGGGATGTACACGTTCAGCTCGAACGCGCCGTTGGCGCCGCCCCAGGCGATCGCCGCGTCGTTGCCGACGACCTGCGCGGCGACCTGGGTCACCGCCTCCGGGATCACCGGGTTGACCTTGCCCGGCATGATCGAGCTGCCCGGCTGCAGGTCCGGCAGCTGGATCTCGGCCAGGCCGGTCAGCGGGCCCGAGCCCATCCAGCGGATGTCGTTGGCGATCTTGGTCAGCGACACCGCGATGGTGCGCAGCGCGCCGGAGGCCTCGACCAGCCCGTCGCGGGCGGCCTGCGCCTCGAACGAGTTCACCGCCGGGCGCAGCTCATCGAGGCCGGTCTGCTCCTTGAGCACCGCGACCACCTTTGGGCCGAAGCCCTCCGGGGCGTTCAGGCCGGTGCCGACGGCGGTGCCGCCGATGGGCAGCTCGGCCAGCCGCGGCAGCGCGGCCTTGACCCGCTCGATGCCGGCCTCGATCTGGCGGGCGTAGCCGGAGAACTCCTGGCCCAGGGTCACCGGCACCGCGTCCATCAGGTGGGTGCGGCCGGACTTGACCACGTTGCGCCACTGCCGGGCCTTGGCGTCCAGCGAGGCGTGCAGCACCTCCAGCGCCGGGATCAGCTGGCGCACCGCGGCTTCGGTGGCCGCCAGATGGGTGGCGGTGGGGAAGGTGTCGTTCGACGACTGCGACATGTTCACGTCGTCGTTCGGGTGCACCGTCACGCCGTTGCGGGCGCAGATCGAGGCGATCACCTCGTTGGCGTTCATGTTCGAGCTGGTGCCCGAACCGGTCTGGAACACGTCGATCGGGAACTGGTCGTCGTGCTTGCCGTCGGCGATCTCGGCGGCCGCGGCGATGATCGCGTCCGCCTTCTCGGGGGCCAGCAACCCGAGGTCCTTGTTGACCTGCGCGCAGGCGCCCTTCAGCAGGCCCAGGGCGCGGATCTGGTTGCGTTCCAGGCCACGGCCCGAGATCGGGAAGTTCTCGACCGCACGCTGGGTCTGGGCGCGCCACAGCGCGTTGATCGGCACCCGGACCTCGCCCATGGTGTCGTGTTCGATGCGGTAGTCGGTCTCGACGGCACTGTCGGCGCTCATATATGCCCTTCTCTGCGAATCGGTCAACGGCTGGGGGTCTGCGTCACGGGAGCGGCCGGATCGCGTTCTGGTCACCGGTGAAGTCGATCGCGGAGTACTCGGCGATCTTCGACAGCCGGTGGTAGGCCTCGATCATGCGGACCGTGCCCGACTTGGACCGCATGACGATCGACTGGGTGGTGCACCCGCCCGGGGTGTAGCGCACCCCCTTGAGCAGGTCGCCGTCGGTCACGCCGGTGGCGCAGAAGAACACGTTGTCCCCGGACACCAGGTCGGTGGTGGTCAGCACGCGGTCCACGTCGTAGCCGCGGTCGACCGCCTTCTGCCGCTCCTCGTCGTCCTTGGGCGCCAGCACGGCCTGGATCTCGCCGCCCATGCAGCGGATGGCGGCCGCGGCGATGATGCCCTCCGGGGTGCCGCCGATGCCGGCCAGGATGTCGGTGCCGGAGTTGGGCCGGCAGGCCGAGATCGCGCCGGCGACGTCGCCGTCGGTGATCAACCGGATACGGGCGCCGGCGGCCCGGGCGTCGGCGATGAGCTCCTGGTGGCGCGGCCGGTCCAGGATGCACACGGTCACGTCGGAGACGGCCAGCCCCTTGGCCTTGGCCACCCGGCGGATGTTCTCGCCGATCGGGGCGGTGATGTCGACGACGTCGGCGGCCTCCGGGCCGACGGCGATCTTGTTCATGTAGAACACCGCCGACGGGTCGAACATGGCGTGCCGCTCGGCCACCGCGAGCACCGAGATCGCGTTGGGCATGCCCTTGCTCATCAGCGTGGTGCCGTCGATCGGGTCGACCGCGACGTCGCACTCCGGCCCGTCGCCGTTACCGACCTCCTCGCCGTTGTAGAGCATCGGGGCGTTGTCCTTCTCGCCCTCGCCGATGACCACCACGCCGCGCATCGAGACGCTGTTGATCAGCGATCGCATCGCGTCGACCGCTGCGCCGTCACCGCCCTCCTTGTCGCCGCGGCCGGCCCAGCGGGCGGCGGCCATGGCCCCGGCCTCGGTCACACGGACGAGCTCGAGGGCGAGGTTGCGATCAGGGGCTTCGTGACGCGGCTGACCTGTCATGCGCGTGATTCTCCCATTCCGTGTCCAGCGTTCGGGAGCTGGGATACTGGTCGGCATGACAACCCCGCCGGGTTCCGGCCCCAGCAACGCCGGCCGCAGCGACCCGCAGCAACCCGTCGAGGTCGCCGTGCCGGCCCCGCCGCCGGCCAAACCGCGGCTGCTGCAGGACGGCCGCGACATGTTCTGGTCGATGTTTCCGCTGGTCCTGGGCTGCATCCTGCTGGCCGGGGTGCTGGGGATGTGCTCGTTCGCCCCGACCGGGCCGGGCCAGGGGCCGGTGCCGATGTTCGACGCCCCGACCGCGCTGAAGGCCGACGCCGAGGCGCTGCACATCCCGATCCGGGTACCGGCGCTGCCGGACGGCTGGCGGTCCAACTCCGGTGCGCGCCAGGGCATCGAGGGCGGCCGCACCGGCGCCGACGGCCGGCCGGCCCGCGCGGTGGTCAGCCGGGTCGGCTACCTCAGCCCGGGCGGGATGTACCTGGCGCTGTACCAGAGCGACGCCGACGAGGAGAAGCTCGTCGGCGCGATCCACGACGACATGGTGCCCGCCGGCAGCGAGGACGTCGACGGGGTGCGCTGGACGGTCTACCAGGGCGACGGCGACACCGAACCGGTGTGGACCACCCGGCTGTCCGGCCCGGACGGCACCGCGCAGCTGGCGATCACCGGGGCCGGCGACACCGACGAGTTCCGCACGCTGGCCGCGGCCACCCAGCGGCAGCCGCCGCTGACCACCGCCGGCCGCTGAGACCCGACGCGAGGCAGGCCCGGATGAGCACAGCCAAGGCACCGGAAGCAGATCCGATCGGCTGGACCGCCGAACCGTTCACCGCGGCCGGCCTGACCTACGACGTCTACCGCAGGGGCTCCGGCCCGGGGGTGGTGCTCATCCCGGAGATGCCGGGCCTGCACCCGGGCGTGCTGGCCCTGGGAAACCACCTGGTGGACAACGGGTTCACCGTCGCCGCGCCGTCGCTGTTCGGCACCCCCGGGGCGCCCGCGATGGGGCCGGGCGCGGTGCCGGTGCTGCTGCGCGGCTGCGTGGCCCGCGAGTTCGCCGCCTTCGCCACCAACGCCGAACGGCCGGTCGCGCACTGGCTGCGGGCGCTGGCCCGGGACCTCAACGCCCGCACCCCGGGCCGCGGGGTGGGGGTGATCGGGCAGTGCTTCACCGGCGGGTTCGCGCTGGCCGCCGCCGTCGACGACAGCGTGCTGGCCCCGGTGCTGTCCCAGCCGTCGCTGCCGCTGCCGCTGACCCCGAGGCAGCGCCGCGACCCGGGGGTCTCCGAGCAGGAGCTCGCCGTGGTGGCGCGCCGGGCCGCCGATGAGGGGCTGTGCGCGCTGGGGCTGCGGTTCAGCAGGGACCCGATGTCGCCGCGGGCGCGGTTCGACACGCTCAAGGCGCGGCTCGGCGACGCGTTCGAGGTGATCGAGATCGACTCCGGCCGGGGCAACCCGCACGGGTTCTCGCCGCTGGCGCACTCGGTGCTCACCCGGGAGGTGCGCGAGGTCGACGGCCACCCCGCCTACGAGGCGCGCAAGCGGGTGGTGCAGTTCCTGAGCGAGCGGATCCGCTAGGCGGAGGATCCGTTCGCCGCCGGCTCGTCGGGCGCGGCCTCGTCCGGGTCGGCGTCCGGGGCGGCACGGTCCGGTGCGCCCCGGCCCCGGAGCCGGCGCCACCAGGCCGGCCCGGCCGGTGCGCCGTCGTCGAGGCCGGTGTCGAACTCCACGCCGCGGTAGACGGCCAGGTAGACGCTGATCGTGGTGACGATGATGATCATCAGCACCGGGCCGATCACGATGCCCCAGAACCCCCACATCGAGATGCCGGCGAACACCGCCAGCAGCATCAGCGCCGGGTCCAGCCGGGCCGCCCGCGGCACCAGCACCGGCCGCAGGAAGTTGTCGATGTTGGTCACCACCAGCACGTGGAACAGCACCACGAACACCCCGCCGACGACGTTGCCGAAGAACGCCATGGCGATGCCGAGCGGGATGGTCACCACCCCGCCGCCGAGCGGGATCACCGACAGCGCGGTGAGCAGGATCGCGAAGATGAAGAACCCGTCGTGGAACCCGGCGATGTAGACCGACGCCGCCCCGGCCACGCCCTGGCACAGCGCGATGACGAACTGTCCCTTGACGGTGCCGCGCACCATCGCGCCGATCTTGGCCAGGTACAGGTCGGTGATCTCCTCGCCGAGCGGGTTGAGCCGGCGCACCAGGGCCTGCACCTTGTCCCGGTTGACCAGCAGCGAGACGAACACGTACAGGAACACGATGGACGCCGCGATCGCCCCGGCCACCCCGCCGACCGCGCCCTGCAGCACGCCGAGCAGCCACTGGCCGATGTGCTGGGACACCGTGACCACCGCATCGCGCACCGACTCCGGGGTGACGGTGGTGTGCTCCAGGAACGGGGCGCGCGACAGCGCGTCATTGACCACCTCGAGCGACCGGGCGCCCAGCGACGACAGGTCGGTGCGGGCCATCCACTCGCTGACGGTGTCGACCGCCTGGCTGATCTGCACGATCGCCAGCATCACCACCGCGGCGACCGGCACGATGACGATCAGCAGCGCTGACAGCACGGTCAGCCCCGCGGCCGGGCCGGTGCCGAGCCGCCGGCGCAGCCGCTCGTAGAGCGGGGAGAACAGATAGGCGGCGACGGCGGCCATCACGATGAGGATGAAGAATCCGCTCAGGAACCAGGCGCCGATCAGCAGGGCCAGGATGGTCACCACCGCCAGGGCCCGGCGCTGGGTGAGGTCGAGATCGTTCATCGCCCTCCATCCTGGGCCCGCCGCTGCCTTGCGACGAACCGTACCGCCGCGCGCTGCATCAGTCCCGGGGCGAGCCGGGCGAACAGCCAGGCCGCCTGCGACTGGCGCGGCCGCACCAGCAGCGCCTTGTTGCGCTCGATCGCGCGCAGCGTCTCGGCGGCGAGCCGGTCCGGGTCGTAGGCCCGCCGGACCCCCTGGCCCTTGAGGAAGTAGTCCCGGCCGACGAACCCGCCGACCGCCCCCTTGTCCAGGATCGGGGTCTCCACCGCGCCCGGGCACACCGCGAGCACCCCGACCCCGCGGGACAGCGCCTCGCTGCGCAGCGCGAGCGAAAGCCCCACCACCGCATGCTTGCTCATCACGTAGCTGGTGATCTGCCCGGCGGCGGTGAGCCCCGCCATCGAGGCGGTGTTGACGATGTGGCCGTGGCCCTGGCGCAGCATCACCGGGTAGGCCGCGGCCACCCCGTGCACCACGCCGCGGATGTTGACGTCGATGATGGCGTTCCACTGCTCCAGCGTCAGCAGCTCGGTGTCGCCGCCCCAGACGATGCCGGCGTTGTTGAACATCAGATCCAGCCGGCCGGCGCGGTCCACCACGTCGTCCACGGCGGCCTGCACGGCCGCGGCGTCGGTGACATCCAATTGCATTGCCCGGCCGCCGATCTGGTCGGCGACCCGGTGTGCGGCCGCACCGTCGACGTCGGTGACGAGCACCTGCGCCCCGGCGCCGGCCAGCGCCCGGCACAGCGCCGCGCCGATACCGGAGCCGCCACCGGTGACGACGGCCTGCCGGCCGGCGAACCGTCCGCTCACTGCCCGGCCAGTCGCAGCACGTGGCCGAGCACGTCCGGGTAGCGGCGCAGGTGCGCCCCGCCGTTGAGGTCGAGCACCTCGCCGGTCAGCCACGAGTTGGCCGGGTCGCACAGGAACAGCACCGCCGCGGCCACGTCCTGCGGGGTGCCGGCCCGGCCCAGCGGGGTGTTCTCCACGTACTCCTCGACCACGCCGGGGATCGCGGCGGCCGGGTCGGTCAGCGGGGTGTGCACGAAGCCGGGGGCCACCGCGTTGACCCGGATGCCGCGCGGTGCCAGTTCCAGCGCGGCGACCTGGGTGAACATCGACAGCCCGGCCTTGGCCGCGCAGTAGGCGCTCATCCCGGCCGCGGCCTGGCGGGCGTTGAGCGAACTGATCGACACCAGCGCCCCGCCGCCGCGCAGTGCCCGCCCGGCGTGCTTGGTGACGATGAACGCCCCGGTCAGGCACACGTCGACGACGGCGCGGAACTGCTCGACCGGCATGTCCACGATGTGGCCGAGGTTGCTGAACCCGGCACAGTTGACCACGGCGTCCACCGGCCCGGTGGCCTCGAACAGGCGCTGCACCGACGCCTCGTCGGTGACGTCGACGGGCAGCCCGGTGTTCGGGTCGCCGAGTTCGGCGGCGCGGGTACGGGCGCCGTCGGCGTTGCGGTCGGCGACGGTGACCCGGTCCCCGCGGGCGGCGAAGGCCTGCGCGGTGGCCCAACCGATGCCCGAGGCGCCGCCGATCACCACACAGTTGCGCAATGTCACTCCTTCCGGTCCGGCGACGGATCGCCCCAGATCCGCCGGATCGCACCCCACGGGTCGGCGTAGCTGCCGGGGTAGCCGCGGTAGGGCGACTGCCGGTGCAGGTACAGCCCGGCCAGCGGCGCGACGAGCCGCAGCGGATAGCGCCGCCAGCCCACCCCGGCGGAGATGTCGGCGAGCATCGCCGACCACGAATGACGTTGGTGGCCAAGGATCTTCTGCGCCGGTTCGGCGTCGATCCAGTCGGTGTGGAACCAGCCGTCGGCGCTGTCCGGGTCGCCCCTGCGGCCGGCGGGCAGCACCCCCGGCAGGCCCATCGCCGCGGTGAGCGCCGCGCTGACCTCGCCGTAGACGTGCCGGTGCGAGTCGTCGCCGGCGATCAGCAGCACCTGCCGGGTCTCGGGCACCGTGGTGGCGGCGGCGAACGCGGCCGCCACGTCGCGGGTGTCGACGGTGTGGATGCGGCCGTCGCTGGGCAGCACGGCCTCGAAGGTCAGAAAGTCGCGGTCCAGGTCGAAGCGCGGCTCACCCGGCAGCACCCCGCCGAGCCGCAGGATCAGCCAGTCCAGCCCGGATTCCCGCACCAGAGTCTCGGCCTCCACCTTGTGCGCGCCGTAGATATCGCAGGGGTTGACCGGGGTGTCGGCGGTCAGCGGCTCGGACACCCGGTACGGGTTGCGCGCCCCGTAGACGGCGATGCTGGAGGCGAGCACGAACCGCGGCGGCGCGGGCAACGCGGCGGCCGCCCGCAGCAGGTGCCCGGTGGCCTCGACGTTGACCTTGCGGGCGAGCGCGCGGCGGGCGTAGCAGAACGGCGGGATGATCGCGGCCAGGTGGATGATCGCCGCCGGCCGCACCGCCTGCAGCAGCGCCTGCACCGCGGCCGGGTCGGTCAGGTCCGCCCAGCGCACCTCGACCCGCGCCGGATCCAGGGCTTCGGCCGCCTTCCGGTTGGCCGGGACATCGAGGTCGGTGGCCACCACACGGCGGCCGGATCCGGCCAGATGCCGCACCGTGGCCGCCCCGACCAGCCCGAACGCCCCGGTCACCAGCACGGTGTCGGTCATCGCTCTCCTCCGTCGGCTCGCATTCGTGCAAATCTTGCCGTGAAAGTCGCCTCCGCAAGCGGTTTCGCGGCAGAAAGCGCAGCCGACCCCGGCGCCGGGCAGCCGAAAGACGCCGTCGGCGAGCCGGTTTCAGAACGGGGTCAACGCTCCTCGGCGTCGCGTTCGGCGAGCACGTCCTCGACCCGTTGGCGCGCCCCGGCCAGGTGTTCCTCGCAGCGGCGGGCCAGCTCCTCGCCGCGCTCCCACAGCCGCAGCGACTCGTCGAGGGTCAGCCCGCCCTGCTCGAGCCGCTGCACCACCGCGATCAGCTCGTCGCGGGCCTCCTCGTACCCCATTTCGGAGACGGCCTTCATGAATCTCCTTCCGGACCTTGGCTCACCGCGAGCACCGCGCCGTCGGCCACCCGCACCCGCAGCCGGGCGCCGGCCGGGGCGTCGGCCACCGACCGCAGCACCGCACCGTCGTCGCCGACCTGCACCACCGCGTATCCGCGGGCCAGCGTCTGGGCCGGGCCCAGCGCGGACAGCCGCGCCGACAGGTGCCCGACCCGCTCGGACTCGGCGGCGATGAGCCGGCCGATGTCGCGGCGCGCCGCGGCCCGGGCCCGCTCGATCTCCTCGGCCCGGGCGTCGACGGCCTGCAGCGGCGCGGCCAGCACCGGCCGGCTGCGCAGCTGCTGCAGCAGGTGCTGCTCGCGCTGCACCCAGTTGCGCAGGGCGCGGGCGCTGCGCGCCCGCAGGTCGTCGAGCAGCGCCTGCTCGGCGGCGGTGTCGGGGACGATGCGCTTGGCGGCGTCGGTGGGGGTGGCCGCGCGCAGGTCGGCGACGTGGTCGCACAGCGGGTTGTCCGGTTCGTGGCCGACCGCGCTGACCACCGGGGTGGTGCAGGCCGCGATCGCCCGGCACAGCGTCTCGTCGGAGAACGGCAGCAGATCCTCCACGCTGCCGCCGCCGCGCGCGATGACGATGACGTCCACCTCGGGGTGGCCGTCGAGCTCGCGCAGCGCCTCGACGATCTGCACCACCGCGGTCGGGCCCTGCACGGCGGTGTTGCGGATCTCAAACCGCACCGCCGGCCAGCGGGCCGTCGCCACCGTCACCACGTCGTGCTCGGCCGCCGAGGCGCGGCCGGTGATCAGCCCGATCCGGTTGGGCAGGAACGGGATGGGGCGCTTGCGCCGCGGGTCGAACAGGCCCTCGGCCTCCAGCAGCCGGCGCAGCCGCTCGATGCGCGCCAGCAGCTCACCGATACCGACCGCGCGGATGTCGCTGACCCGCAGCGAGAACGTGCCGCGGCCGGTGTAGAACGACGGCTTGCCGCACACCACCACCTGGGTGCCCTCGGTCAGCGGCACCGGCGCGCGCTGCACCACGTCGCGCGCACAGGTCAGCGACAGCGACATGTCGGCCGCCGGGTCGCGCAGCGTCATGAACGCGGTGCGGGTGCCCGGCCGGAGCTTGATCTCGGTGAGCTGGCCCTCGACCCACACCGTACCGAGCCGGTCGATCCACTCCTTGATCCGCATCGCGACGGTGCGCACCGGCCACGGGTGCTCCGCCGAGTTCGGCGGCGGCGCGGAGCTCACTTCGCGGTGGCGCGCGTGATCCTGTTGGCCAGCAGGGTCTGGTAGGGGGCGCGGGCGCGGGTGGCCTCCTCGTAGGCCAGCAGCGCCTCGAGATCCTCCACCTTCAGCTGCGGCAGCCGGGCCCGCAGCTGGGCCAGGGTCAGCGAGTCGTAGTCGAGTTCGACGGCGATCGCCGGCGGCTCGGCCGGGGCGGCGGGCTCGGGCTCGGCCGGGGCGGCCTCGCCGTTGTCGGACACCTTCGCCGCGACGTCCTCGCTGTAGAGCGCGTACCGGCCGGCGGTGCGCCGCGCGCCGGCGCCGGCGGCCTCGGCGTCGTCGGATTCCAGATCCTCGTCGAAGGTCGCCCACTCGGGCTGCTCGTCCTTGGGCGGGAAGATGGTGTCGAGCACCTCGTCGCCCTTGATGGCCAGCTCGGCGAGGTTCTGCTGGATGTGCATGTAGAGGTGGGCGGCCTGGCTGGCGACCGTCATCGGATACATGAGGATGGTCTGCGGCAGTTTGCGCGTCTCCTCGAGCGCGGTCGCGGCCGCACCCACCAGCAGTCGGACGCCGTACGGTGCAGTTGCCATGGCCCAAGCCTGCCTCAACGGCCCGACAACGCCAAGCGCAGGGCGTGCTCGCCGAGGTGTGTCGGGGGTGGTCCGGCACGTACCCTGAAACCATGTCGTCGACGATCAACATGGGCATTCCCGGGACCACCAGCACCACCGCCGTGACCGGCAAGCGGGTGCTGCTGGCCGAGCCGCGCGGCTACTGCGCCGGGGTGGACCGGGCCGTGGAGACCGTCGAGCGCGCGCTGGAGAAGCACGGCGCCCCGGTCTACGTGCGCCACGAGATCGTGCACAACCGGCACGTGGTGGACACGCTGGCCAAGCGCGGGGCGGTGTTCGTCGACGAGACCGACGAGGTGCCGGAGGGCGCGATCGTGGTGTTCTCCGCCCACGGCGTGGCCCCCACCGTGCGGGAGGCTGCCGAGCAGCGGAACCTGCAGGTCATCGACGCCACCTGCCCGCTGGTGACCAAGGTGCACAACGAGGCCAAGCGGTTCGCCCGCGACGACTACGACATCCTGCTCATCGGCCACGAGGGCCATGAGGAGGTGATCGGCACCGCCGGGGAGGCGCCCGAGCACGTGCAGATCGTCGACGGCCCCGAAGGGGTGGACAAGGTCACCGTCCGCGACGAGAACAAGGTCATCTGGCTGTCGCAGACCACCCTGTCGGTCGACGAGACCATGGAGATCGTGCAGAAACTGCGCGAGCGGTTCCCCAAGCTGCAGGACCCGCCCAGCGACGACATCTGCTACGCCACCCAGAACCGTCAGGTCGCGGTCAAGGCGATGGCCCCGGAGTGCGAGCTGGTGATCGTCGTCGGCTCACGCAACTCGTCGAACTCGGTGCGGCTGGTCGAGGTGGCGCTCAACGCGGGCGCCCGCGACGCGCACCTGGTCGACTACGCCGACGACATCGACCCGGCCTGGCTGGACGGGGTGACCACCGTCGGCGTCACCTCCGGCGCGTCGGTGCCGGAGATCCTGGTGCGCGGCGTGCTGGAGCGGCTGGCCGACCTCGGCTACACCACCGTGCAGACCGTCACCACCGCCAACGAGACGACGGTGTTCGCGCTGCCGCGCGAGATCCGGCCCGCGCGGCGCTGACTCAGCGGTCGTACTGCCAGCTGTCGATATCGGCGTCCACCGCGTGCCGGCCGGCGCTCGGGCGGGGCCGGCGCTCGGCGCGCAGATCCGTGTCGTCGGTGCCGCGGTAGCGCACCCGCGACACCGGGTGATGGCTCTCGCGGAAACCCCCGTAGCCGTCGCTGCCGTTGCGGTGCGGTTCGAGCGGCTCGTAGTCGTCGTAGCGGGGCCGCCGCCGCGGGCGGTCGCATCCGCCGTAGCCGTCAGTGCCCCGGCCGTACCCGGTGCCGTAACCCGGGTAGTCGGCCTGGTGGTCGGGGTAGCCCGGCCGCCACTCGGTGCCCGGCTGCGGGCGCGGCTCACGCGGTGCGGCGGCCCGGCTGCGCCGCGGCGGGGTGGCCGGCGGCTCGGTGGTGCGCCGGGAGCGGCGCGGCCGCTCGGTGAACGACTCGACCGGCTCGGCCTCCGGCGGGCGGGTGTGCCGGGAGCGCGGGGTGTCGGCACGCCTGGTGCTGCGCCGGCTGCGGGCCGGATCGGCGCCCTCCGCGGCGGCCCGCCGGGTACCGCCGCGCCGGGTGGTCCCGGCCGCGGTGTCGCGCGCCGACGCCGCGGTGCTGCTGCGCCGGCGGGTTCGCGCACGGCTGCTGGTCTCACCGGTGCGGCGCCGCGACGACGCGGCGGTGCGGGCTGAGCTGCGCGCGGCGCGCCGGCGCGTCGTCGTCTCGCCGGTGCGGCCGCCGCCGCCACCCGCGACCAGCGCGGACAGCTTCTCTTTGACCGAGCCGAGCAGCCCGGCCAGCGCGGTCGCCGGGGCGGGGGAGGCCCCCTTGGCCGCCGGGGCCGCGTGCTGGGCGGACATGCCGAAGTACCAGCGCACCAGGCCGATCAGCAGCACGCCCGCCGAGGTGAAGAACATCAGCGGGAACCGCTCCACCAGGGGGTAGCCGCAGTTGATCGCCAGATCGCGCAGGCCGTCGAGCTGGCCGCGGTGCATGAGGAAGTACGCGCCCGGCACTGTGAAGAACAACACAATCGGCGGCTGGATCACGGCGGTGAACACGCCGTTCTGGCGCACCGCCAACACCGCCGCCACGCATCCCACGATGTAGGACGCGGCGAACACCGCGCTGAGCTCTCTGGTCCCCGAACCGGCGTCGAACGCGAACCCGACGGCGGTGAATGTCAGCGCGATGACGACAGCCCCCCACCAAGGCACACCAGGGAAATCGGGGTGTGCGGAGCGATGGTCGGCCGGTACCGCCGACCGTGCACGCTGTCCTGACACAGGTAGACCGTACCGGCTCGGTCCGGGTGTGCGCTGACAGCGCTCGCCGGTGTGCGCGTCGCTTCTCCTAGACTCTGGAGTCCGTGGGCCTGAACCTGGGAATCGTCGGACTGCCGAACGTCGGTAAGTCGACGCTGTTCAACGCGCTGACGCGCAACAACGTGCTGGCGGCCAACTACCCGTTCGCCACCATCGAGCCGAACGAGGGCGTGGTGCCGCTGCCCGACCCCAGGCTGGAGAAGCTCGCCGAGATCTTCGGCTCGGAGCGGATCGTGCCCGCCACGGTCACCTTCGTCGACATCGCCGGCATCGTGAAGGGCGCCTCCGAGGGCGCCGGGCTGGGCAACAAGTTCCTGGCCAACATCCGCGAGTGCGACGCCATCTGCCAGGTGGTGCGGGTGTTCTCCGACGACGACGTGGTGCACGTCGACGGCCGGGTGGACCCGAAGGCCGACATCGAGGTCATCGAGACCGAGCTGATCCTGGCCGACCTGCAGACCCTGGAGAAGGCGCTGCCGCGGCTGGAGAAGGAGGCCCGCACCCACAAGGACCGCCGGCCGGCCCTGGAGGCCGCCCAGGCGGCCAAGGAGGTGCTGGAGCGGGGCGAGACGCTGTTCTCGGCCGGGGTCGACCCGGAGCCGCTGCGTCAGCTCAACCTGCTGACCACCAAGCCGTTCCTGTACGTGTTCAACTGCGACGAGGCGGTGCTCACCGACGAGGCCCGCAAGGCCGAGCTGCGCGAGCTCGTCGCCCCGGCCGACTGCGTGTTCCTCGACGCCAAGGTCGAGGCCGAGCTGCAGGAGCTCGACGACGAGGAGGCCGCCGAGCTGCTGGCCTCGATCGGGCAGACCGAGCGCGGCCTGGACCAGCTGGCCCGCGCCGGCTTCCACACCCTCAAGCTGCAGACCTACCTGACCGCCGGGCCCAAGGAGGCCCGCGCCTGGACCATCCACCAGGGCGACACCGCGCCCAAGGCCGCCGGGGTGATCCACAGCGACTTCGAGCGCGGCTTCATCAAGGCCGAGGTGGTCTCCTTCGACGACCTCGTCGAGGCCGGCTCGATGGCCGCCGCC
>Ga0207747_1000336_pt1 | contig 57553 bp, 39 predicted proteins | sample HigsolmetaGSP11D_FD_184839 | JGI IMG/M metagenome (GOLD analysis project Ga0207747, IMG submission 184839) | High solid enriched microbial communities from the Joint BioEnergy Institute, USA - SP1-1-D (SPAdes) | ecosystem: Engineered > Bioreactor > SSF (Solid state fermentation) > Aerobic >...
GGATATCTACCAGCCGAGCGGCAATATGGTGGTCGATATAGGCGGAGGTACAACGGATGTTGCCGTACTCTCGATGGGCGACGTTGTCACCGCCTCTTCCATTAAGGTTGCCGGGGACAAGTTCGACCTCGCCATCAGCAAATATATCAAGGACAAATACAAGCTCCTGATCGGAGAGCGAACGGCTGAAGACATCAAGATCCGCATCGGCACCGTCTATCCCGGAGCCCGCAAGGACGAGATGGACATCCGCGGCCGGGATATGGTCTCGGGATTGCCGCTCAGCATCACGATAACCTCCGAAGAGGTGATGGAGGCGCTGGACGATTCGATCGCGTCGATCATCGCCACGACCAAGTCGGTTCTGGAACGCACTCCGCCAGAGCTGGCAGCGGATATCATCGATCGAGGCATCATTCTTACGGGGGGCGGCGCATTGCTCCATGGACTGGAAGAGCTGATGATGGAGGAACTCAAGGTGCCCGTGCTCATCGCCGAAGACCCGCTCGATTGTGTTGCGAAAGGTACGGGAATCATGCTCGACAATATGGATAAAGTTTCGCGGAGATAATGACGATATAGTATAATATAAGGCAATCCAGAATCGGCAGTGCTCAGCAAGATCGGACAAGTTATCATGCGTCGGAGGCGGCGGCTATGATCGCGTGAGAGAGGCAGGTCGGCGCATGCGGATTGTTCGATCCCATGATGATCAAGGAATAGGGGAGCGTACATATGTTAAGAGGACTTTACACCGCTGCATCAGGCATGCTCGCCCAACAGCGCTGGCATGATGCGATCACGAATAATGTTTCGAACATGCTGACACCGGGATACAAGCAGGATACGTCGGCACTTCGTTCATTTCCGGAGATGCTGATCCATCAGATGGGCAAGAATGATGTTATCGGCGGCACCGCCTCGAAAGCGATCGGCACCATCAACACCGGTGTATTCGTCGAAGAGAATATTCCCATGTTTACGCAAGGGGATCTGACGGATACGAAGCAGCCGGGCGATCTGGCGCTGCTGTCGAATATTCAACTGCCAGGCATCGTCTTCGATCAGTCCGGCAAGGCTGTGGTGGACGGAGAAGTCATCTACCAGCCACAAGCATTCTTCACTGTGCTCGGCGCTGATGGCATCCCGAGATATACGCGCAACGGCAGCTTCCATCAGAATGAAGCGGGTCAGCTGCTGTCGGCAAATGGTGAGCCGGTGCTCGGCAGAGATGGCCAGCCGCTCGTCATTGCGGGTTCGCTGGATCAGGTCTATATCTCGGAGAATGGTACGCTGATTGATCGCAACGATGGCAGGATACTGGGGCAACTCCTGATCTCCCGCATCGACAACCCGTACCAGCTCATCCGTGAAGGCAACGGCAACTATCGTTTGCCCGAAGGCGCTGAACCGGCAGTCCCGGTGGCCGATGACGATCAGGTTGCGGTCAGGCAGGGATACCTGGAGCGTTCTAACGTCGACGCTGCGCAAGCGATGGTCGATATGATGACGGCGTTAAGGCTGTATGAAGCCAATCAGAAGGTGATCCAGGCGTATGACCAGTCCCTGGACAAGGCAGTAAACGAGATCGGTCGCGTAGTGTAATCTGATACACGGGCAAGGAGGTTAGCAGCTTGAATCATACGATCATTAGCTCAGCAGTCAGTTTGGCAGCGTTGCAGCAGAAGCTGGACCTGATCGCGAATAACGTTGCGAATATGAATACGGTCGGTTACAAGAAGCAGCAAGCATCATTCCAGGATGTTCTGACCATTACGATGAACCAGCATCCGGATATGCAGCTCGCGGGCCGCATGACGCAGCTTGGGTTGAGCGTCGGCGGAGGCGCGATGCTTACCGGACTGCGAACGGATCTGTCCCAGGGCACGCTGCAGAAGACGGATAACAAGTACGACCTTGCCATTGAGGGACAAGCCATGTTCGAGATCGAGGTTCCGACGGTGGGTGCAGACGGCACCGCAGGAGTTCAGACACTCTGGACGCGCAGCGGCCAGTTTCAGCTGTCATCCATCGCCGGACTCCCAGGGTATCAGGTTCTGACTACGGCTGAAGGGTATCCGCTTCGCACGGTCGACAACGGCTATGTGGCGATTCCTGACTATGCCGATTTTCGCATTGATGAAAGAGGCTATGTAACGTATACTAATGTAGACGGATCCACCGGCTCGGCTGGTCAGATCAAGCTGATGCGCGTGATGCGGCCAGACCTCATCATGTCTGTCAGTGACAATCTGTTCAACGTAGCGTCCACAATCCAGGATCCGAACAATGTGCTGCAGCAGGTAAACTTCGCTGAGGAAGCAAGCAGCGATGGAATCGCCGTCAGACAATATTATGCAGAGCAGTCCAATGTCGACCTGTTGTCTGAGATGACGGAGCTGATCACGGTGCAACGCGCCTATCAGATGAATGCCAGAGCGCTCTCTGCAGGCGACACGATGATGAATCTGGCGAACCAGCTGCGCAGATAATGATGAAGTGAGGATCGCGATGACACAAGAACAAGCGAAACCAACTCAACCGACCAGGAATAACACCGCCAAACCGAAAGCGAAGAAGAAAGCAGCCCGGCCCAGATGGGTGAAGATTACGGGAGCCTTGTTCAAGTATCTGGGCATTCCGCTGTTGTTTGTCGCTTGCTTGTACGTTGGGTTATACATCGGTTATGTGAAACTGGGCGATCAGCCGGCGCACGAGATTTTTGAATGGAGCACCTGGCGGCATGTATATGATCTGGTCTTCGCCGAAGGATGACCAGCAGATAATCGAATAACATGATGCGCAAACTCTCGGTTAACGGGAGTTTTGTTTTGACTATGAAGCTTCTCACCGGAAGCTTTTATTCTTATTTTGGAAATTGTATAATGAGAAAGGTGTTTCCCCCGTTTAGAATTCGGCAGAGGAGGGTTAGCATGAACTTGCCGAATGGGATCACGTTGGCACGCTTTGTGCTTATTCCGATATATGCTTACCTGATTTCGCAACACATGCTGTATGAGGCCCTTGCCGTCGTGATCATCGCAGGCGTGACAGACGTTCTGGATGGGTATATCGCACGCAAACGCCAGCAGATTACCACTATCGGCAAGTTGCTCGATCCGTTAGCCGACAAGGTCCTGATGATCGCCGTGATCGTATCGTTCCTGTACCTGCGCTTCATCCCCTGGCAGGCTGCGCTGGCGATCTTCATCCGGGAGATCGGCATGATCATCGGTGCAGCATCCTTTCATGTGCGGGGGTACAAGACGGTTCAAGCGAATGTTCTGGGGAAACTGACGACCGTGCTTTACTATCTGGCGATTGTGTTCTTGTTCATGCAGGTTGATTTTGCGGTTCCGTATCTGTGGTTTGTGATTATCCTGTCATTTATCGCTTCAGTGATATACATACTGGAATTTCGCTCATTGAATGAGCTGCGCAAAGAGTAAAAGAGCATGTTCGTGCGGCGCTTCATGACCTGACGAACATGCTCCCTTATATGAACCTCCCTTGCTGCAGCCAAGGAAGGACATTATTAGTGTAGCCGCGTGCAGCGGTTTTATACGGAAATTAGCGAAGGAAGTGATGTCAATATGTTGAATGCACAGGAGATCAAGGAGATCATCCCGCACCGTTATCCGTTCCTGCTGGTCGACCGCATCATCGAACTGGAACCGGGCAAGGGAGCTGTTGGAATCAAGAATGTTACGATTAACGAACCGTTCTTCCAGGGACATTTCCCTGATTATCCGGTCATGCCTGGCGTATTGATCGCGGAAGCGTTGGCCCAGGTAGGAGCGGTGGCGATGCTGACTCTGGAGGAGTACAAGGGCAAGATCGGCTTCTTCGCTGGCATCGACCGGTTCCGTTTCCGCGAGCAAGTGAAGCCTGGCGATACGCTTCGTCTGGAACTGGAGATTACGCGGCTGAAGGGTTCCATCGCCAAGGCCGAAGGCAGGGCATCCGTCGAAGGACGCACCGTTGCCGAGGGAGAGCTCATGTTTGCCATCAGTGATGCTTGATACCTCTCAACCTGGATCGAACAGATTGAAAGATAGGGGAGGAGAATAGAGATGACAAATCAGGGTATTCTGGCTATATACGAGCAGTGGTTAAGCGATCCGACGATTGATGAAGAGACGAAGTCAGAGCTGAGAAGCCTGGAGAATCGTCCGGAGGAAATTGAGGATCGTTTTTATCGTGAATTGACGTTTGGCACAGGCGGGCTCCGCGGGGTGATCGGCGCCGGCACGAATCGAATGAACCGCTATACGGTCGGCAAGGCTACGCAAGGTTTGGCGGGGTATGTGAAGCGGATTGCGGGAGAGGGTGTGGTTCCTTCCGTTGTGATCGCGCATGACTCCAGACGTTGTTCGCCGGAATTTGCCTTGGAAGCGGCGCTGGTCCTGGCCGGAAACGGAGTCCGGGCCTATGTGTTCGAGTCGCTCAGGCCGACGCCGGAGCTGTCATTCGCCGTTCGCCATCTGAAGGCGAATGCCGGCATCGTCATCACCGCCAGCCATAACCCGCCGGAATATAACGGCTACAAGGTATACGGCCCGCATGGCGGCCAGCTGGTGCCGCATGAAGCGGATGAAGTGATCGCCGAAATCGCCAAGGTCCCGTCCTTCTCGGAGATTCGCCGTCTGTCACGGACTGAGGCCGAACAGCAGGGGTTGCTCGTCTGGATCGACCAGGAGGTAGACGATGCCTATATCGATGCAGTTGTATCGGTAAGCCAGCGTCCGGATGCGATCGCTTCTGCCGGCGGCGAGCTGAAGATCATCTATACGCCGTTGCATGGCACGGGATATATGCCGGTTGTTCGTGCTCTTGAGAAGGCTGGCTTCCGGAATGTGCGCATCGTAGAGGAGCAGGCGAAGCCGGACGGCAATTTCCCGACTGTCAAATCGCCGAATCCCGAAGAAAGAGAAGCTTTCACCTTGGCGCTGGAAATTGCCCGGCAGGAGGGTGCCGATCTGATCATCGGCACGGATCCGGATGCGGACCGGATGGGAGCGGTGGTCGCCGATCCGGATGGCAATTACGTGGTGCTGACCGGCAACCAATCCGGCGCGATCATGATCGAATACCTGCTCAGCAGCCTGCAGGAACGCGGCGAACTGCCGAATGATGGCGCCGTGATCAAGACGATCGTCACCAGCGAGATGGGAGCGGAAATCGCTCGCAGCTATGGCGCAGAGGTGTTCGATACACTCACCGGCTTCAAGTATATCGGTGAACTGATGACGAAGTTTGAACAGTCGGGAGACCATTCATTCCTGTTCGGTTATGAGGAAAGCTATGGGTATCTGGCCGGAACCTATGCCCGCGACAAGGATGCGATCGTCGCTTCGCTCCTGATCGCGGAAGCTGCCGCATATTACAAGAACCAGGGCAAGACGCTGTATGACGTGCTGCTTGAGCTGTATGAGAAGTACGGTTATTACCTGGAGCGTCTCGAATCGCGCACGCTCAAGGGCAAGGATGGACTGGAGCGGATCGGCCAGATCATGGATCGCTTCCGCCATGCAGCGCCGCAGACGGTGGGAGGCGTGCAGGTGAAGCAGGTCAAGGATTATTTGCCAGGCATCGAAGGTTTGCCGGCGGAGAATGTGCTCAAGTTCTATCTGGAGGACGGCTCCTGGTTCTGTTTGCGGCCATCTGGAACGGAGCCCAAGATCAAAATTTATTTTGCCGTTCGTGGAACATCTCTCGAAGATTCACGTTTAAGAATAGAGAAGCTGGCGGGCGAGGTGATGGCGGCAGTTGATGCCTGATCCTGGTCGGCAGCCGATATCAAACAAGTTAGGCGGGAAAGAAATGGTACACAATCAACCACATATCGCGGTTGTCGGTTTGGGCTTTATCGGGTTGCCCCTGTCACTCAGCTATGCGATGCATGGCGCGCGGGTGATCGGGCTGGACGTACTGCCTGGGTTGATCGAGGACATCAACAATGGCGTGACCCATCATCTCGAATCCTATGAAGGGCGCACCATTCGTGACATTCTGAAGGAGCAGCTGAACAACGGACGCTTCCGCGCAACAAGCGATTATCAGGAAGCAGCCCGCGAAGTGGACACTTATATCGTGACGGTTGGTATCCCGATCAAGGACGGAGAGCCGGATTATCGGGGGTTCGACGCGTGTTGCACCTCGCTCGCCGGAGTGCTGAAGCGCGGCGATACCGTGATCGTGCGCAGCACGGTTGTTCCAGGCACGACAGAGGAACGGGTCAAGCCGATCCTGGAGCGCAGCGGGCTTAAGGCTGGCGAAGACTTCTACCTGGCCTATTCTTCCGAGAGAATCGCGGAAGGCAGGGCTTTCGAGGAATTCATCTCGATGCCGCTGGCGCTTGGCGGTGTGGGGGAAGCCAGCGTCGAGAAGGCGAAGCAGGTGCTCTCCTTTGTAACGAAAGCGGAGATTACCGTATCGGACATCAAGGTGGTCGAGACGTCCAAGGTCATCGAGAACATCCAGCGCGATGTGAATATCGCGATGGTGCAACAGTTCGCGCGCTTCGCGGAGAAAGCCGGCATCGACACGTTCGAGCTGATCAAGGTGGCGAACACGCACAAGCGGGTAAACCTGCTTATCCCGGGTTCTGGTGTTGGCGGTTACTGCTTGCCGAACGCGCTCTATTACTTGCAGCCGAAGGCGCGTGAGCTGGGAGTATCGATCGAACTGCTGGAGCTGGCGCGTCGCATCAACGACGAAGTGCCGGGCATGCTCGTGGATATGATCGCCAGTGCTCTGGCTCTGCGGGGCAAGTCTCTCGCTGGCAGCCGTGTGGCAGTGTTGGGGCTGGCGATGAAGGATTTCTCTAGCGACGACCGGATCAGTCCGCCTCATGACATCGTGCGCATCTTGCTCGAACGCGGTGCGGTCGTGAAAGCCTGGGATCCCGCGGTCAAGAACGAGTACGAGTATAAGGTGGATACATTGGAGGAAGCGGTCAGCGGGGCTGACGCATTGCTGTATGTGACGGTTCAGGAGGAATTCCTGTCGATCGATTGGCAGCGCGTGGCGGGACTCATGGCGAAGGATGCCATCATGGTGGATGCCAAGAATCGCATCCCGCGAGATCTTCCTGAGGGAATTCTGCTGTACAGAATCTGATCACCACCCGTAAGCTGGTTGGAGCGGAACGTCATCATAGCATCAGACAAATGCATGGACCAATATGACAGATTGCGGTGATCGAGCGTGAGTCAGGGCAAACAGGTGTTAATAATCGCATATTTATTCCCTCCGATTGGCGGGGGTGGTGTGCAGCGAGCGGTCAAGATGGCGCGGTATCTGGGCGAGTTCGGTTGGCAGGTTCATGTGTTGACTGTCGATCCTGTCTATCACGCGACATTGGATGAATCCCTGCTTGAGGAGTTGCCGGATGATGTGAAGATTCACCGCGCAAGGGAGGATCAAGGGCTGCTGGGCAAGCTTCGCCCGGCGGTTCTGCCGGCAACTGCTGCTTCCGCCGCAGCTGGCCGAAGCCAGGCGGAAGGGGGCGGCCATCCATCTCGCAAGGACGGTGTACAAGCATCTCCTTCGCTCGGACAAAGGGTCAAACGCAGCGTATTCCAACTGCTCAAGAAGGCGAAGCGGGCTGCGCTTATCCCGGATGACCAGATCCTGTGGTATCCTGCGGCGACGAAGATGGGGCTTGAGATCATCCGGGAGTACGGGATTGACGCGCTGTTCTCGACGTCTGGTCCCTATACGAATCACCTGGTGGCGCGTTATCTGAAGCGCAAGACGGGACTTCCCTGGATTGCCGATTTCCGCGATCCGTGGACGCAGAATATGCACCGCTCGGGCATCCGCATAAGGGAGTGGCTGGAGGAACGAATGGAGCGGGCGGTTCATCGTGATGCCAATATTACGCTTACGGTGACACATTCATTCGCGCGCAACTTCAACGAGAAGTTCGGCGCTTCGATCAGCAGGCTGGAAGTGATCCACAATGGTTACGATCCGGCCGACTACGAGGAGCTGCAACATGTGGAGCGCGACCCGAAGGATGCCGGCAAATGCGTGATCATGTACGCGGGCATCTTCTATCAGGAGCGCAATCCGCGGCTCCTGCTGGAGGCGGTCGAGCAGTTGATCGATGAAGGGGTGATCGATCGCCGGAAGCTTGTTCTCCGTTTCGCCGGGGTGTTCGATTATCCGGGATACAGCGACAATATCGACGCCGTCCGCAGGCTGGAGCTGACGGATGTCGTGGATATTGTCGGCAACCTGCCGCACAAGCAGGCGCTTGCTGCCATGAAGCGGTCGGACATCTTGCTCCTCGTAGGAGATACGGCTCCGGGGTCGGGCGATTATATCCCGGGCAAGCTGTACGAATATCTGGCGATCGGCCATCCGATCCTGGCGCTCAGCCTGCCTGGCGAATCGACGCATATTATCGAGAAATTCAAGCTTGGGATAGTGGCTGATCCGATGTCACTCAGCGAGATCAAGCAGGCAGTGAGACAACTCTATGAAGACTGGCTGCAGCAACAGGCTGCCGATGCAGCGGGCCATCATGAACAGCTGGTTGGCGATCAGGATGCGAAGACCCAGAAGTCGACCTTGATCTATCAGCGACGTGAACAAGCTCGCATGCTGGCTGATCTGCTTAATGAAATGACCGGGAGTCGGCGTTAGCCGCTCCCGGTTTGTTGTATTATCGCAGGTCAGGAACCGGGTGTCCGTTTGAGCGTTGCGGCAGATTGTCGGTCACAAACGCTGATGCCCCGGTTGCGTACGTATGTCGGATGGACACGCGTGTCTCCTACGGACAGACGAAACTGAAACTTGCACCGATCGATCTCAGGGAGCTGCTCGGACAGCTGTGCGAAGAGCTTCGCCTGATGGCAGAGGAAGCGGGGGTGCAACTGGCGATGGATGGGAGTCTGTATGGATGTGTTCAAGTTTCTGTCACGCTTTAGAAGTAACGCGGGGTGTCCAGTTTCGGACACCCCGTTTTGTTTGAAGCTTATTCGGATTCGACTTCCGCTGACGCGGGGTCAACTTGCTCGAATCTGGCGTCGAGCACGTATTTCTCGATCCGCTCCGGCGACGAGAGCTGACTCTCAATCGAAGGATCATCATGCTGATAGAAGCGGAAGAATGTCTCCTGGTCGAAGTATCCGCCGCCTGGCAACGGCATGACGAACCATGTGCTGTACTGGAGGATGTAGCTGGCTTGCTTCGGCGCATCCGGTTTGCCGATCCACAGCGTCATCTTCACGATGGTGTTCTCCAGCAGATGCTGAAGCGTCTCGTCGTCCTGAAGTTCCTCGCGCAGCTCGTCGAACAGATCGGATGGAGCTTGCTCGACCCATTCCCGGGCATCCAGCTGCACCTGTATGACATCCGTTGGCGTGGACAGCACGGAACTGTCCGCCAGCTTCACTGCCTCGTCCATGAACGGCAACCAGTCGCTGAAACCGCGCAGCGGGTCGAATGGCAGCATCCGCTCCGGCTCTCCTCTGAACCAGTTGGAGCCGCGGCTGATGTAGCTCTGGTCTCCGAAGTGGAAGTAACGATACTGACGCGTTGCGACCCGCCCGTTAACGAGATAGGCGTCCCCTGGACGATAGACGATGCCGTCGTACATGCTGGTCGTTGTGCGTCGTCCGATGTTGTTCTTGACATAACCGGTATACCAATAGGATTGGGCTTCCTCGTCCGTATCGGTGACTTCGATCGCATGTTCCAGAAGTTCACGCGCATCGAATGCTGCGGTGTCCGTAGCAGCAGCCACTGCCGTAAACTCTGTTACCTCGGATGGGTATGTGCAACCAGCCGTCAGCAGCATGGTGGTTACCGCCGTTCCCGCTGCGAACATCCGCCATCTTTTGCTGATGCTCAGCATATAGTCAGTGATTTTACTTGGCATGGCGCCACCTCCTCAATCTCAGGACGGCCAGACCGACGGCGAGCAGGACGGTAAGGCCGCTCAAGATCTCGATAACCGGTATACGATGCGGTGTCCAGATATACAGCTTGTGATTGTCTGTGCGGGTCATGACGATCTCGTCCCGGCCGTCTCCATCGAGATCTCCTGCGATGGCTCTGACGACGCCAGGCAAGAACACCTTCCACTTGCGCTGCAAGCCTTCATCCGTATACGTGAAACCTGTCAGGTAGTTCGTATCGCTGGCGCGTACCACGCTCTTCTGCATGGCGAGTAGCGTCTCGCTCCCGGTTCCCTGGTTCATCATCGTCTCCACACGGAAGCTGCGCTCGCGTGTCCCCCACAGGATCTTCCACACTCCATCATCACCCGGCTCGAGGATGATCGTATAAGGGAAGGCGATCATCATCTCTTCGATGCCATTGTGATTCACGTCGGTAATCATGATCTGACTCTGCGCGAGATTCGGCTGCATGGCTCGCGTCAACACATGCGTCTCTGTCAGATTGCCATCCAGCAGCTCATACAGGCTGATATTCATGCCTTTGACGATCAAGCCCTGACGACCTTCGCCCAATTGGATCGCACCGATGATCTCCGTCGCGTCAGAATCTACTTCGAATGGTTGTCCATCATAGGAACCGCTTAGTCGGCCTGCAGCGAGCACGAGATCGGTGAACCGACCAGTCTGTTCTACACGGTCATAGACGCCGCCAGTCTGTTCGAGCAACTGCCGGATGTTCTCGGCGTTCATCACGAGCGCGCGAAACGGCGCGGTGCCGAACTGCGTCATGCTCTCAGCCAGCTCCTGGCGAATGACGAGCGGCTGCAGCTTCAGGTCATCCGTCAGGATATAATACGGGAATCCGACATACTCCTGCGGCACGAGCTGCTTCACGCGAGATGCGTCCATAGCTTCAGCAGGGATGCGCTTCAGCCCCTTGTCCCATTCATAGACGAACAGCGTGAACTGGACATCCTCCACCTCGAATGTGCGGTCGTCGATGCGTACGATGCGTGCAGGCTGGTCCGTGTTGCCGATGGTGATGATTTCATCCTTATGGTCTCCATCTATATCCGCCAGCGTAAACGGGAACGGATCCTTCAATTCGCCAACGTACAGCTGCTTGGTCACTGCCATCGGCCACAGATGGGACAACCCTTGGGCCATGCGATCCGGCAGCAACGTATTCAATGTGAATGCGACGACAAGCGCCAGGGTGATCGGCATGAGCTTCAGCTTCGCATACCATCGTCCGATCGGGTAGATCACCAGACCGATGAATATCGCATTCAGGATGTACCAGTGTGTCTCCATCCAACGAACGCGGTACAAGGCCTGGTCGAAGAAGATGAACAGCAGCGTGTAGACGACAGCGGCCTTGCGCTGCTCGCGCGGCACCAGCCAGAACAGGATGAAGACGATCGGCACGAGGATGAAGCTGTACCAGGACCAGTCGGCAAATGCCCCAAGCACGAGCAGATGGTAACAGAGAAAAAGATAGATACAATAGACAATGACAGCGGTGTAACGTCCCAATGCTTTAAGCATGCGAAGCCCCTCCTTTCGCCGGATGGCCCTCGAGCGATTCGACATCTGAAGTTGTGAGGCAAACATGAGCAGACTTTGATTTCTGCTTGCGATTCGCTTCAGCCGCCGAACCTGAGCCGGAAGTGTCGGGAACAGGGGTGACTCCGCTCCCATTCCTGTCATCCCCGGATGAGCTCAGGAATGGCATGGAGAGCAGCACACCCGCGATCAGCCAGAAGAATGTGTTCATGAACGGCACCTCGAAGATGTTCTCTACGCCGTTATGCAGGACAACGGCAAGCAGTCCGGCGAATATGCCGCCATAGAGGAAAAATTGCCTGCTCCCGGAAGCGCGTTTCCATATGTCGAATGTATTGCGCATCAGGATGAACATCAGCCACAGGTAGACGCCGAGTCCGAGCAAACCGGATTCGGCCAGGGTTTTGAAGTAATAGCTGTCCACGTAGATCGTGCCAAAATGGCGATCGGCTACTGCTCCGCCATGGTGACCGAGCCCCACGCCGAATACGGGATTCATCCGCATCTGGTCGTAGGCGCCGATCCAGCGTTGGATGCGGCCATTCTCCGAGCTCTTCGCCAGATATTCCGGACTAAACAGCGCCTCGAAGCGCGACGAGATCTGCGGCACGAACAGCGCAGCCAGTACCGCCACGATCGCGAAGCCGATGAACAGCTTGCGGTTCAGAAGCAGCAGTGCCAGGCCGATCGCGCCTCCGAATGCCAGCCAGGCGCCGCGCGAGCCGGTGAACACCAGGGCAGCCAGCATCACGACGGCGATGATCGCCCACAGCCATCTGCGGCGTCCCCGATCGGTTATCGCGAGGCCGACGCTGATCGGCACAGCAAACGCCATGTAGCTGCCCAACACGTTCGGGCTCTGCACGATCGAGTAGGAGCGGGTGCGGACCGTTTCGCCGGAATCGATCCAGCTGGCTGGCACCTCAACGCCGATGATGTATTGGTATACGCCATGGAGTCCGATCAGTCCGGCGATGATGACGAACAAGCGGAACACGTTCATCGCTTCCTGATCCCGGTCAAGGATGAAGAAGCCGATCAGAAATGCCAGTATGTATTGGTAGACGGCGCGGAATCCTTCGATGCTCACGCCGAAGTAAGCCATATCGAAGACGAGCATGGCGACGCCGAGGATGACGAAGGCGGCCAGCGGCTTCCGCACGCCAGGCATACGGCGGGATCCCTCCATCATGCGCAGGACGATGAAGCCCATCAGCACCAGCAGCACTCCTTCGTCCCACAAGGAGGACACAACCGGTATCGGTATAATATTGCGCAATATATTGTCCACGATAGGGAAGCACATGAGCACGTAGAGCCATGTCGTACGATTGAACAGGAAGGCGATGCCTTTGCGCAGCATGTTAGATGAACTCCTCTCTTCTTCAGCGGTTCGGGGTGTCAGAATGGCGCACGGCGATTCGGGGCAGTCCGACGATCCCCTCTAAATTACTGCATACTCATATGGAAAAATCAAGTTGCGCCCCAAACAATAAATCCGGAAGCCTGCATGCAGCACTTCCGGTCTTGAAGCGGGCATCAGAATTTCTCGCGAATCACCAGACGTTGCTTGCCGGATTTGGTCGGCGGAATCTCAGACACCTCGATCACGTCTACTTCGATCCCGTTCATTTTCTCCTTGATGGCATTGACCATGTATTCTACTTCTTTTGGATCGAAACGATCATTCTTGATGATCTTCAATTGGCAGAGGTCCAGCGACTTCTGCACGATCTGGTATTTCTCGAAGCCTTTGATGTTCCCGGCTATATGGGCGAAGTAGTGGCCCGGCACGGCGTCTCCGCTCTTCTTCAGCAGCAGGTCGTCGGTGCGCCCTTCCAGATGTCCCAGGATTGGCAGCGGATTGCCGCAATCGCACCGCTCCTCGGACAAGGATGCGATGTCGCCAATCTCGTATCGCAGTCTCGGCATGCTGAAGTTGTTCAGATCGGTGATGAGCAGTTCACCGAGCTCGCCAGTCTCAAGCGGTTGCTTCGTGACAGGGTCGATGACCTCTGCATAGACGTTCTCCGCAGTCAGGTGCAGATGTCCGGAGGGACATTCGTAAGCGATGATCCCGCCGTCCTTGGCACCGTATTCGTTGACTGCACGAGCGCCAAACACCCGCTCTATCTGTTCCCTCTGGTACGGGTACAAGGTCTCCGCAGTGGTGACGACGCATTTCAGCGGCGTTGTGATGGCGATCTTGTCTTCCTCCATATACTTCGCCAGCAAATAGATTGCGGAAGCATAACCATAGAGATAGACGGGCTTCTCGGTATTGATGATACGCGCATATTCCGCTGTCTTCTCGCGCCTCAGGTCGTAGCCGGGCAGGATGATGCGGTTCTTCAGCAATTTCTCTCTGGACAGCCGTGCCTGGCTGTATTCAGACGGGTTGCCCAGGATGGCGATCACTTTGTCTCCAGGCCGGACTCCCCACCAGGACAGGGCTCTCCAACGAGCCGCTTCATAATGCTCCACGGTAAACCGGTCCATATAGAATTGGGTAGGTTCGCCAGTCGAACCGCCTGTTTTGTTCGGAATGAGTTTGCTGCGGTCTGCTGCGGTCGAGATATATTGTTCTCCGTTCTTGCGGAGTTTAGACTTGGTGCAGATGTGGAGCTGCCGGATCAGCTCGCGGGGATCGTTTGCGTCGGCTGACAGCCGATCGGCGTACTGCTGATAGGCAGGAACGTAACGGACGCAATAGTCAATCAGTTTCGTCAGCTTCTGCTTCTGCATGTCCTGGATGGAAGATGCGGGCAAGTGTTCGGTGGACTTGAGCTCGCTGAGGTATTGCAGGATTCGATTGCCCTTCAAGATGGACATCATGGGGTAGACGATTGATCTGATGAAAACGGCATTTATATCCATAATCATATTCACTCCCAAAGTTACATCCTTATCGGATTCAACCCAAATTGTACTGAATCGACTCCAATAACACAAGTAAGGCCGGATGTTGTCGTCTTTGTCGTTGTGATTTGGACGGCAATTGGATTACAATGAAATAGAATTTTGACGACGGTTTTTTTTCATGCGTGCTTATACAGTACAGACTCAGGGGAATCGGGCATGACGAATACTTTTTTGAAATCCGCTGCGCTGCTGGCAGCAGTGACGCTGGCAGGGCGGTTTATAGGACTGCTTCGCAACATCCTGCTTACCAATGAATTCGGCGTTGGCGCGGAAACGGATGCCTTCCTGTGGGCGATCGCGATTCCGACTGCGCTCCTGTCCGTCATGACTGGCGCGCTCAACTCGGTGCTCATCCCAACCTTGCAGAAATATGGCGGCAAGAGTCCCGAGAACGAGGCGCGCCGCAAGCAATTGTACCACAGAACGCTTGCCATTACCGTGATCGTATGTCTGGTGTTGGGGCTAGCCAGTGTCATCTTCGCAGATCCTCTGGTCAGGCTGCTCGCACCCGGATTTACGGGGGACAAGCATTCGCTGGCTGCGGATATGTTCGCGATCATGATGGTGGCGGTCGTATTTATCGGGATAGTATCGGTTTTCTCCAGCGTGCTGAACGCTCATCACGAGTTTTTCGCCCCGTCGCTGGGCACGCTGCTCAGCGGCGTCGCGGTGATCTTGGCCATCTATACGGTCGGTTCTGCCTATGGCATGCGCGGCATCGCCTGGGGGGTAACGATCGGGTTTGTTTTGTTTACCATCTATCTGCTGCCTTCAATGCGGCGCAAGGGGTATAATCTGAAGCTCGACATGCAATGGCGAGGCGATCAGGACCTGCGCAGCATGGGCGAGCGGATCTTCCCGGTGATGGTTGGGTCGGCGGTGTTCCAGGCTTATTGGATCGTGGAGAAGTTGCTGGCATCCGGCCTGGGTGACCAGAAGATTACGACGCTAGGGCTTGCCAATGGCATCATCCAGGTGCCGATCGGATTGTTCGCGGGGGCGCTGGCGGTGCCGCTCTTTCCGCTGCTCTCCGAATACGTTAAGCAACAGCGCATGGATGACATGAAGTCGGTGCTGGGCAAGGGCTTCCTGTATCAATACCATGTGCTCGCCCCGGCGACAGTCGGGATCATCATGTTGTCCGATGAGTTCGTGCGCATCTTCTATGCTCATGGCGGCAATTTCTCGGATGAAGCGGTTCGTCTGACGTCATGGGCGATGGTCTTCTATGCGATCGGCATGATCGGCTGGGCGGGACGGGATCTGCTGATGCGGGTATTCTACGCGATCGAGGATACGCGCACGCCGCTTCGGACCGGCGCGATCAGCCTCGTGTTGTATGTGGCGCTTGGACTGTTGCTGATCCCGCTGCTTGACCATGGCGGTCTGGCGCTGGCTTATTCGATCGCGACTTATTCGACGATGCTGTTGCTGGTGTTGATCTTGAAACGCCGCATCGGCCGAGTGTTCAGCCGCGCCTTCTATGCTTCTCTGGTGAAGGGGGTACTCGCTTCAGCGGTGATGGCAGGAGTGCTCTGGCTGGTGCGTGAAGCGGTCCAGGGATGGCCGCTGGCTGTGATGCTGGTCGTCACGGTGTCAGTCAGCGCTGTCGTCTATGGCGGTATGCTCGTGCTTATGCGGGAGCCGATCGTCCGCGAGCTGCTCGATATGCTGCTTCGCCGCGTGCGGCGTCGGGGATAAGCGCTGGCGGAAGCAGAGATGCGGCGCCGATACTTGGTCGCGGGACGGTGGCCGTTTGCAATAGATTCGGCAAAAATTACGGTACGAGTGGCAGGAAAGGAGCAGGATAGTATGGCTGACAGAGAGGAGCCGATGCAGGAGAACGGGGCGAATCGTCAATCTGGATCGGATGAGCCGCTCATGAAGGACAGAGATTCGAAGAGTCAACAACGTGCGGGCAAGCCGGTGATGCATGCGGATGTGGATGCGAAGCGGGGCGAAGACAGGCCGCTGAAGGTGATCCATGTCATCGGCGGCGGCGAGTTCGGGGGAGCGGAGCAGCATATCATCCAGCTGTTGTCGCTCATACCCCGGGAAGGCGTGCGCGGCAAGGTGGTCTGCTTCTATGAAGCGGGACTGTCGCAGGCGCTTCGTGAACGGGGAATTGAGGTCGAGGTGCTGCGCTATGGACGGTTTGACTGGCGGCTCTTGTCCGGTCTGCGAGAGGTATTCAGACGCGATCAGCCGGATATCATCCATACGCATGGCGTCAAGGCGAATTTCTTCGCGCGCCTCGCGGCTCGCGACATGCAGCAGATCCCGCTCGTCACAACGGTGCACAGCATACTGCGTTTCGACTATGAGAACAAACTGGCCTATGCCTTCACCCGTTTGATGGAGAATTCCACCCGCCGCTATAACAGCCACTTCATCGCCGTATCCAATGCGCTGCGCCGCTCGCTGATCGAGGAAGGCGTGCCGATGGAGCAGGTGACGGCGGTCCACCACGGCATCGATGTGGATGCCTTCACGCCTGCTGCCACGGAGGAGCATGCCGCACGCCGCGCCGAGCTGCGCGCAGCCTGGGGCTTGCCGGAAGACGCCTATGCGATCGGTGTCGTTGGCCGATTGGTGCGCATCAAGGGGGTTGACGATGTGATCCGCGCGCTGCCGCGCATCGTCAAAGCCAACCCGAAGGCGCATCTCGTCATCATCGGCAATGGCCCGGAGCAGGCTGGGCTTAAGCAACTGGCGGCTCAGCTCGGGTTGTCGCGGCACGTCGTGTTCGCCGGATTCCGCCAGGACATCGCCGATTGCATGCGCGCCATCGACTGCTTCGTCAGCGCCTCGATGTCCGAAGGCCTCGGGCTGAATGTCCTCGAGGCGATGGCGAGCGGCTTGCCGGCTGTCGTCACCGGCGTCGGAGGCATCCTCGACTTCACCAGGCACGAAGTGAACGGTCTGATCATCGAGCCCAGATCCAGTGACGAGCTGGCGGATGCGATCATCAGGCTCATGGGCGATCCTGTGCTGGCCGCAAGGCTCGGACGCACTGCCCGCGAGCATGTGGAGCGGCATTTCTCGCTGGCTGGCATGGGCAGGTGCACTGTCAGCGTCTACCGCAAGCTGCTGGAGGTCGCAGATCTGATCCGCCGAGCTGAGCAGCAGCCGGGCGCGAAGAAATTGATCATTTCCGGCTACTACGGGTATGGAAACAACGGGGATGAGGCGGTGCTGCACGCGGTGTTGCAGTCGCTCAGGCAGGCAGGCGAGAAGCAGAACGTCGCCATCTGCCCGATCGTGTTGTCCGTCAATCCGCGGGCAACTGAACAGATGCATGGGGTGAGGGCGATCTCCCGGATGAATCTGCTGAACATTGCCCGCGAGCTGAGAAGAAGCGACGGACTGGTCAGCGGCGGAGGCAGCTTGCTGCAGGATATTACAGGACGCATGACGATCCCTTATTATCTCAGCATCATCAAGCTGGCTCAATGGTTCGGCAAGCCAACCTTTATCTATTCGCAGGGTGTGGGGCCGATCAGCACGAAGTCGTTCTATCCGTTTATCAAATATATTTACAATCGAAGTGAATATGTATCCGTCCGCGATCAGGAGTCCGGCGAGCTGCTGCGGGAGATCGGCATCGCGCCGGAGCATATCGATGCCGTCAGCGATCCCGTGATGGGTCTGGCTGACCTGAACACGCCCGCAAGCCGGGTGAAGGACGAAGAGGAACCGGTGATCATCGGCATCTCGGTTCGATTCTGGCATCCTTATCGCGAGGAGTTAAAGCGGCTGGCTGAAGCGCTTCGTTATATCCTCGATTCGGAGCCGAGAGCGAGGCTGAGATTTCTGCCATTCTACCTTCCCGTCGATGTGGATGCCTCCCGATATGTGATGGAACAGCTGGGCCCCGACTATCTGCAGCGAACGGACATGTATGCGGAGGCGATCTATCCGCAAGATATGCTTGAGCAGGTTGCAGGCTGCGATCTGCTGATCGGCATGCGATTGCACTCCCTGATCTACGCAGCGGCCAAACGCGTGCCTCTGATCGGCATCTCCTATGATCCGAAGATCGATCATTTCCTGCATCAGCTTGGGATGAAGGCAGCAGCCTCAACGGATGAGCTGAATCCATATGAGGTTTCGAGAGAGGCGCTCGATCTGCTCTGTAATCGGGAAGCATGGAAGATGGAGAAGTTCGCCTATATTCAGGACTTAAAGCACAAATCGCTGCAGCCGGCGCAACAAATCTGCGCAAGCTTACGTAAATAAGAGGGGAGGATGATAAGTGTGGAATATCATGGGATACGGTTGTTCGATATTCCTGTGTCATCCATGACACTTCAGGAGACTGCTTCATATATAGAACAACTGATCAATAGCCGCCGGCCTCATCAGATCGTGACGATCAATCCGATCATGATCATGGAGGGACTGCGCAATCCGGAGTTTCTGCGAGTCCTGAAGGAGGCGGACCTGCTCGTTCCGGACGGGGCGGGTGTGGTATGGGCGGCAAGTTATGCGAACAAACCCGTCGCCGAGCGAGTGCCAGGGATCGATCTGATGCATGAGCTGCTCGCGCGAAGCGAGCGCAAGGGCTACAAAGTCTACCTGCTCGGAGCTGACCGGGACACGATCGTGCTGGCAGCAGCCAAGCTGCGTGAGCGTTATCCCGGCCTCGATCTTGTTGGTTACAGGGACGGATACTTCAATGAAGAGCAAGATGATGCCGTGATCGAACAGATCCGGAAAGCAAGCCCCGATCTTCTGTTCGTTGGCCGATCGATGATGACCCAGGAGCCGTGGATTGCCAGATACAAGGACAGGCTTCAGGTGCCTGTGATGATGGGGGTCGGCGGAAGCTACGATGTCATCTCTGGCAAGCTGAAGCGCGCGCCTGCTTCTATGCAGAAGCTGCGGCTCGAATGGCTGTACCGGCTGCTGCAGGAGCCGAAGCGGATCGGCCGGATGATGGCCTTGCCCCGATTTGTATGGACAGTCATGCAACATCGTAGAAGCCTGTGAATGCACTTCGCATTTTTTCGACAGACGAAGCTATGCGCACATACAGGCAGATACATGACAGGAATTAGCTCTAAAGTGTGAAAATAACGCTGGTCAATCTCTGCAGCAGCACATATAATGGATGCGGCACAGAGAGAGAAGGGGAGAGATCACCTGATGTGGATGTTGTATGGCATCGGATTTATATGCGCATTGATCATCGCTCTGGTTATAACACCGCTCGTTAAACAATTTGCTTTTTGGGTTGGTGCGATTGACAAACCCAATGAACGCAAGGTACATACGAGGTTGATGCCGCGCCTTGGCGGTCTGGCCATCTATCTCGCGTTCATCCTCGGATTCTTCATCGTTTATCCGGCGATCACCGGCATAGACGGCAAGCTCGTGTGGGGCCTGATTATCGGCGGTTCCATCATCGTGCTCGTCGGCGCGCTGGATGATCGCTTCGAATTGTCACCGAAGTGGAAGCTGCTCGGACAGATAGCGGCAGCCATCGTTGTCATCTCTTTCGGAATCGACATCGAGAAAGTGCATATGCCGTTCATGGAGACGGAGATCAGCCTCGGTTGGCTCAGCTACCCGATTACGTTGTTATGGCTCGTCGGCATATCAAACGCGATCAATCTGATCGACGGTCTGGACGGGCTGGCCAGCGGCGTATCGGGAATCGCAACAGCGTCCATCCTCGTGTTGGCACTGATCATGGGCAATGTGACGGTGGTCTTGCTGTGTGCAGTGCTGCTGGGTGCGATCATCGGGTTCATGTTCTTCAATTTCTACCCTGCGAAGATCTTCATGGGGGATTCCGGCGCATTGTTCCTGGGCTTCAGTCTGGCGACCTTGTCTATCCTGGAGTTCAAGCAGGTCGCGCTCGTTACGTTCCTCGTGCCGATCTTCGTGTTCGGCGTGCCGATCTCGGATACGTTCTTCGCGATCCTGCGCCGCGTCGTCAACAAGAAGCCGATCTCGGTCGCGGACAAGAACCACCTGCACCACTGCCTGCTCAGGCTGGGATTCAGCCATCGAACGACGGTGCTGATCATCTATGGCATCGCGTTGTTCTTCGGCCTGACGGCGATCTTGCTGTCGCAGGTCGGCATCTGGGTCACCATCATCGTGACAGTCGTCGTGCTGTTCATGATCACCGTCGGCGCGGAGGCGATCGGCATCATCAGCCGTCGCCGCAAGCCTGTCTTGCGCATCCTTCGCAAGATCAGCGTCAAGTTCCGCGGCTTGCTGGCGCGCGAGCAATAACCGGAAGAGCCTTAAGGGCTGTCCAGAAAGTCAGTGCAAGCTGACAGATGGACGGCCCTCATTGCTATCTGCGGGTGTGGGAGTACTGATCTGACCATGGCTAGCTGGTATTAAACGAATGAGTGGACAATCGGTGATCAAGTTGACGATGAACTGTCGGCTTGGATAGTATTAGGATGATCAAAGGTGTGGACAAGCGTTCCATGCCGCATACGAATGAACTGGACGTGGGACGACGATGCTATTTAACAGTTATGTCTATATATTGGCCTTTCTGCCGATCAGCCTGGCGGTATATTGGCTGCTCCTCCGCTTGCGTTATGTCACGATTGCCAAGCTGTGGCTGACGGCCGCTTCCTTCTACTTCTATGGATGGTGGAATATTCGTTACGTGCCGATCCTGGTCGTATCCATCCTGTTCAACTACGCGGTCGGTGTATGGCTTGCGGCACACGCTCCTGCCCATACGGCAGGCAAGGACGCCAAAGCTCAGGGCCGGGACGATCAGGATCATCAGGGCGGAGCCAGTCGCAGACGAGGGGGCCGGAGCCGCACGGAACGGGCTCGCCGTCTCATGCTGGCATTTGGTATCGCTGCGAATGTGTCGCTGCTCGCCTATTTCAAATACATGGATTTCTTCATTGAGAATGTCAACTACCTGTTCCATACCGGATGGGATCTGCTCGGCATCGTGCTGCCGATCGGGATCAGCTTCTACACCTTTACGCAGATCGCTTATCTCGCCGATGCCTACAAGGGGGAAGTGCGCGGGAACAGTCTGCTGAATTACGCCCTGTTCGTCGTCTTCTTCCCGCAGCTCATCGCCGGGCCGATCCTGCATCACCGCGAGATGATGCCGCAGTTTGCAGATCAGAGCAACTATAAGGTCAACTCCAGAAATTTTGCGCTTGGCCTCACGATCTTCGCAGCGGGTCTGGTGAAGAAGGTCATCATCGCTGATACGCTGGCCCCGATCGCCAGCTACGGCTTCGATGAGGCAACTACACTCACGCTGGTCGAGGCGTGGATCACATCGCTGTCGTATTCGTTTCAGCTGTATTTTGACTTCAGCGGGTATACGGATATGGCGATCGGAGCGGCGCTCCTGTTCAATATCAAGTTGCCGTTCAACTTTGACTCGCCATACAAGTCCCTGAACATCCAGGTGTTCTGGCGGCGCTGGCACATGACGCTTGGCCGCTTCCTGATGAATTACATCTACATCCCGCTGGGCGGCAACCGTCGAGGTCATGCCCGCACGTATCTGAATCTGATGGTGACGTTCCTGATCGGCGGCTTCTGGCACGGAGCGGGATGGACGTTCATCTTCTGGGGCTTCTTGCATGGCGCAGCCCTGGTCGTCCACCGCATCTGGAAGCGAATCGGCATGCAGATGCCGAAGCTGGTGGCCTGGTTCCTTACCTTCCAGTTCGTCAACGCTTCCTGGGTGTTCTTCCGGGCGAAGGAATGGGAGGATGCGATCAAGGTGCTGCGCGGCATGGTGAACTTCGAGAGCATCGGTCTTGGCAGCGTCACCTGGACATCGATGGCCCTGGTCTTCGGCGCATTTGTCCTGGCGATTGCATTCCGCAACACGAATGAATGGCAGACGAGTTTTCGCCCGAGGGTATATTTCGCTGCAGCCGTCGCAGCCGGAATGATGCTGGCGCTGATCCGCATGAACCGAATCAGTGAATTTCTGTACTTTAACTTTTGATGAGTGTGCTGGGAGAAGGATACATGAACCGAGATATTCGAGCGAAGGCCAAGCGTCATGCGAGACGATCAGAACCTGCTTCTGCAGGAGGTTATGCCCGATTCCTCTGGTCGGCGGCGATTACAGCCTTGCTCCTGTTCGCAGGAGTATGTACGGTGAATTATATCGTCGATCCGTTGCAGTTTTATCGGCAAGCGACCTGGTATACGCCGATCTTTTCGCAGGAGCAGCGTTTCCAGAATGCCGGGCTGGCCCGCAACTGGGAGTATGATACGATCATCCTCGGTACATCGATGACGGAGAATTTCGTGCCGTCCCAGGTTGATGCGGTGTTCGGAGAAGGGACGAAGACGCTGAAGCTGTCGATCTCCGGCTCCTCGCTCTATGAGGAGAGACTGGCCGGGGAGGTCGCGCTGCGCACCGGTCAGGTGAAGCGGATCATCTGGGGGCTGGACTATGCGTCCTTCCGCGGCGGCAAGGAATTGCTGCATGAGGAGTACGGTCCTTATCCGATCTATCTGTATGACCAGAACATCTGGAATGATGTCCAGTATCTGTATAACATCTCCACGCTGGAGGATTCGCTCCGCGTGCTCAAACGCAAGCTGACGAACACGGAGCAGCCGGCGATTCGGCTGGATCTCCTGAATAACTGGCAGCAGAAATATAACTATGCCTTTAATCTGAAGTATGTGTACGAGCATTATAAGCAGGCGAAGGAAGCGGATATCAAGGCGGTGCAGGAGGGAGAGACGGACAGTCTGGCGGCGGCGCAGGAAAGCTTCGACCACAACGTGCTGCGCATCGTGCGCGAGCATCCTGAGGTCGAATATCATTTCTTCTATCCGCCATACAGCATCCTGCGGTTTCAACTGTGGTACGAATACCAGCCGGTGCGCTTCTACAATCAGATGGAGATCAAAATATATATCTACGAGCAGTTGTCAGCCTATCCGAACGTTCATATCCATGATTTCCAGAGCGAGGCAGAGATCACCCATCGATTGGAATATTACAAGGATGTGTCGCACTATTCCCAGGCGATCAATCAATACATGATCGAACAGATGGCGGCGGGTACGTATGAGACGAACTCCATGGAAGACGTGATTCGCATGAATGAGGAATTGCTCCGACAGGTCAGAAGCTATCAGGCTGACATACCGGAGTAATTGACGATCAACGAATTGTTCGTACGGATGAAACGAATTACCAATTAAGCCAAAGTGTGAAGATAGGACTATTGGGCCATTTCGACAGAAATGGCCCCTTTTCATATAAAATTTCATGAGGATGAAACCGATATTTGTAGTGGAACATGAAACTTTCATACAAGCGTCAAGCCTAACCAGTTACCATTAATTCTCATAGATGTCTTATGGGTTTGAGGAGGAGACAGCGTTGAAACGGGACAAGCATCACTATGCGTACATACCTGGCGAGAGAGGAGAGAGTATGATGGGACAACGTATGAAGAAGTCGGGAAGCAGGAGGTCATGGAGAAGTTGGCTGAGCGTCCTGCTGGTTGCCGCTTTGGTGTTTACCTTGTTGCCGACGGCAGGCGTTATGGCGGCTGGGGCGATCATCAAGATTGACAACCTGTATACGTCAGCGACCAGACCAACGGGCGCGAATGACGAATATGTCGATCGTTTCTCCACCAGCCTGATCGAGGTAGTGGCGACGATCGAAGGCATCAATCCCGATCAGATCCCGAACATATACTATGAAGTCTACAATGTAACGACAGGTGTCAGCAGCACGAACCGGGGCAACCCTGCGGTTGCGAGCAACAACGGGAAGACGATCACCTTCCGCAACGTACAGCTCACCGAAGGTCTCAACCGCATCGTGATCATGCTGGACGGCACAAGTCTCATCGCTTCCCAGCCGGGATGGGCATACTTCACGCCTGCGACACGCATCGAACGCCTGCAGGTGAACGGAGAAGACTTCGTGGATGACAAGATATACCCGACAGACCTCAGCTCCAGCAACTATTCCACTTTGCTGGACATCTCGGGTTATGCTTACAACACTTCCGAGGTTAATGTTGAATTGTACGGCGCGTCGCAATCATACACGTCAGCGGTAATCGGCAATCGTTTCTCCGTGATCGCAGACAGTGAGAGCAGCACATCAAATGCGAATTTCAAGCTGAAACCAGGGGACAACCTGTTCACCTTCACCGCATCCAATGCGACACACAGCTACCAGTTGCAGAAAACACTTATCTATGACAACGGAAACTCGTTTGCCTATGATGTGACTCTGGAGGGCTTCAAGCTCCTCACAGCACCGACATTCGAGAAGGGCACGAGTCCGACGGAGCTTGATCTGAAGGCCAAGCTGAAGGTGGATATCGCCGATCCGGATACGGGGGCGCTGAGATACAACGAACTCATGATCCGCGTTGACGGCACCTCGATGCATACCATCGATCTGACCAGCTTGACGCCAGTATCCAGTAAGGAGGATGTCTACAACCTCTACGAGATCGATGAGCTGATCGATGTTTCCACCCTGTCGGATACGGTCCGTTATCATGTTGTAACGTTCGTATTCCGTAACGGCACAGATGAATATGCTCCATCTGTGAATTTTGGTTTCTACTATGTCGATCCGGACAGGGCCTATATCGAATATGTGGCTCGGAAGAAGGGTGTTTCAGACACTACAGGCACACGAATGAGTCCGTCGGCCATTACGGAGATTCCGGAACAGCCTGCGACATTCTATGTGTACGGCAATGATCGTACGTTGGGCATCCAGGTATATGTCGACGGTGACCTGGTTGAGACGGTTACCACTCCGGAGGCTGGGTCTCCCCACAAGTTCTCGTTCGATCTTGACGGACTGGAGAGCGGAGACCATGAGCTGAGCGTGATCCCTCTTGATAATCTGTCTCCTGTAACACCGAATGTCGCCGGTAAGATGGATTATTATCTACAGGTGAACACATCACCGTATGTGATCTTCCAGAATGTTTACAGCGGCATGGTGATCGAGAATTTCGAAACGCAGCTGGGCATGACATGTGTCGATAACTCCTCGTGTTACGGAGTTGGAGGACGCCTCGTCAATGTGCCTCAGAGCGAGGTCGGCAACATCAAGGTTTATCTGAACGGCACGGATATCTCGTCCTTCTTCGCTGCTGATGCGGCTGGCAAGAGATTCAGCATCAGGCTTGCGACGAGCGGCGGTGCCAACTCTCTGGAGGAAGGCCGCAACGTGCTGACGATCGAGATCTACATCAACGGTCAACGAACATCGATATCCACGCTTGAACTTTACAAGTTTGAGTTTGCCGCGCCGCAGTTTACGTCCGTCTCGATCGTAGAGGAAGATAATGCGAATCCGAAGTTTACACCGGGTTCTGTAGCAAACACTTATTTCACGTCCGAGGATAAAGTAACGCTGACGGGTAAATTCGCGAATGCGGATGAGATCTCGCTCAGGGTTCTCTGGACTAACGATATGGGAGAGCCCGAGGTCAAGTATGAACTGTTCAGAGACGAGGATGGAGATGGCACATTCACCAGAGTAACATCGGAAGGCGGGAGTACAGTCAGCACGCATCAACTGTTCCGACAGCCGCTTGAGAATAACACCTTCACAACGAGAGAGATCGATCTAACGACAAGAGGAGACACAACGTTTGAGTTCTTCATTACCAATGATGAAACGAATATTACGGTGACGCACACGATCACGATCACGCACAACGCAGTACCGTATACGATCGAATATCCGGAGACTTATCTGAATTCACAAGGATTGCCGCAAGCGAATATCAACAGCAACTATAGTGTGGTTGAGATCAGAGCGGAGTATGCGGACGCGATCACCGTCAAGAACGCCAGGGTCGAACATGACAAGGAGGAAGGCCTGTTCCGTTTCGAGGTTCGCGATCTGAAGCAGGGACAGAACAAAGTCGAATTTACGGTCGTAACCGGACAGGAGCAGATCAAGGGAACGCTCATCCTGTACAATATCAATCAGCCGGAAGTAGGCGCCCAGTACAAGGCGAAGTTAAGCAACCGGATCCGCGCGTTCAACAATCAGCTGGAGCTTACCTTCCCGCGCAATACGAGTCTGAAACGGATGGGCGGCGACGGTGTTGCTGAACAGTATCTCTCTGATCAGCGCTATCTCCTGTTCGGCATCGCCAACAGCCTGAATGGCGAGGTCGACCCGGTAAGAGATCCGGCGTATGTACCTGTATTGCCGGAATTCTCCAGCCAACTCAATGACCGATTCCAGCCGGCCAGCCAGCTGTACTGGATCGATGCCGGCAGCATCAGTGCGGGAACGGAACCGAGTGCAGCCTATGAAGGAAGCGGCCAGTTGCCGATGTCGGGTTCGTTCTACTACAAGACCCGGCTGTTGCCGGATCAGGTCGTTCCTACGCAACGTGCAGAGCTGACGATCAAGTATAATTCGTATATCTCGGATGATGCGGCGTGGAGATACCTGACGGTGTTCCAATACAAGATCGTCGATAACGGCACCACCTGGGGAGTCGGCCAATGGGTCAACCTGGGCGGCGTCGTGAATACGAAGAACAAGACGATTACCGTGCCTGTCGACAGCTTCGGGTACTTCCAGGTCATGTATATGGATCAGAGCCATGATGACGTGATCACTCATAACTGGGCCCGCAATGAGCTGGAGACGATCTATGCCAAGGGCTACATGGATCCGAAGTCACCGCCGTCCCTGTTCGTGCCGAATGACCCGATCACGCGCGGCGAGTTCATCACCATGTTGATGAAGCTGTACGACTACGAGCTGAATTACAAGGGAGATTCGACATTCATCGACGTGTTCTGGAACAACGCTTCGGCAAAAGCGAACATGTATGATTATCGCTATGTTGAGACGGCGGCCAGAGCGGGGGTCATTCGCGGCACCGGCCAGCGTCGCTTCAATCCGGGCGATGTGCTGACAAGAGAAGACGCGGCGGCGATGATCGCGCGCGCAGGCAACCTGAAGCTGGAGTCCGATGACGCGAAGGCGCTGAGCTCGTTGCAGAAATCATTCACCGATGCGGCGGCGATCAAATACTATCATCGAGCCAGTGTAGAAGCTGTGACGAAGGCTGGCCTGATCACCGGCAAACCTCACTCGGTGCAGGATGGAGAGAAGCAGACCTACTACTTCGATCCGACAGGCACCCTGACCAGGGCGGAAGCGGCAGCGATCGCGATCCGCATCCTGAAGAATGAGAAGAAGCTTCCGAATTGATGGCATGCTCACAGGAGCTAACATAAGATCTACCTGCACGGATTCACCATGCAGCAGAAGGTTGCCAGCGAACTGTCGGCAACCTTCTGCCATATGGACTAGTGGAAATCATTCTCTATAGACGGTGGATATGTGCAACGATATACTAGAGAACGTACCTGGCGATATACATAGCGTGTAGCGCCCGTTACAGATTGAGCAGCAGCTTCATGAGATCAGTGATTGAAGTGCGAAATAATGCCAAGAGAAATTTGAAAATTGTTCGCAACTTTTCCGAGTTTACTGCGTTTAATTAGTTGTAACTCGGAAATGAGGAGAAGATTCGAGCCGTTTACCGAATCGATCGAAATGATTGGCACTTTTTCACATTACACTCTTTACGGTAAGATAGGCCCATTGTATAATAGGTAGAGTGGTGTCTCTGACTCTACTATTCTTTCTATCCCGTTTACAAGTTTCTGTAGTTCGCAATTTGGATTACAGAGGTTATTGAATAGGAATACTGCTCAGACTCTGGGAAGGGGGTGAATCGGCAAATGAGGGAATCGAGCTATAATTTGAAACTGCACTCTCACACACCGAAACGAATTCGAGGAGGAGAAAGAAAGGTTATGAAGAAAAGTTTATCTCTGGTCGTGGCCCTGGCATTGGTATTTTCCTTGCTGGCGCCGGCTATGGCTTTCGCAGCTACTTCGCAAGAAACAGCTGCTGGAAACGAGCTGAAAGACCTTGGTGTCCTGACGGGCAACTCCCAAGGCGACCTGCTTCTCGACAATCAGCTTGATCGTGAAGACATGATCGTGCTGCTGTCCCGTCTGCTGGATGCAGAAGAAGAAGCAGCTGCCTATGAGAACACTCATGGCTGGTCTGATGTACAAGATCCATTCTACGATAGCTATATCTCTTGGGCTATGGACAATGGCTACACCAACGGTGTAGGCGACGGCAGCCTGTTCGGCTACGATCGTCAACTGACTGTTCAAGAGCTGCTCCAATTCATGCTGCGTGCTCTTGGCTACACGGATGTAGCATGGAACGACGTTCCTGCGAAGGCTCAAGAACTGGGTCTGGCTGCAGCTAACGAGAACATGACAGCTGTTGCAACTCGCGGCAAGATGGCAGTTGTGACTCTGGCTACTCTGGAAACTCCAGTTAACGGTGCAAACGTAACGCTCGGCGCCAAGCTGGGTCTCCCTGGCTTCGCAGATGAAGTTGCGATCGCATCCTTCAAGGCAGTAGGCCGCAAGAAGCTGGAAGTAACGTTCACCACTGCTGTTGACAAGGACAAAGCTAACATCTCCCTGAAGAGAGGCGCTAACTCTGTCAGCGTAGCAGAGTACACCTGGAATGATGCCAAGACAGCTGTTACTCTTGAGCTGGCTTCCAACCTGATCGAAGCTACTTATGAAGTAACTGTAACTGGCTTGAGCGAAGAAGCTCTGACTGCTTCTACAGAAACACAAGCTGAAAGAGTAGCATCCATCGAGATTCTCGGCGATGTTGCTCCGCTCAAGAGAGAAGTTCCGGCTGATGACGATGATGACGGAATTCTGGATGACACTGTAGAAGTTCGCTATCTGGTCAAGAACCAATACGGTGAAGATTACAACAGCGCTCCTGTTGACGCAAAAACAACTGCTGGCAATGCAGTTGCTGAAGCTGGCGTTGTGACAATCGAAAGATCTTCTGGCGACTTCAGCCTGAATGAGTACATCGTTCTGACGCTGATCAGCATTGAAGATACTCAAGCTGTAACAACAACGAAGACTCTGCAGGTTGGTCAAGCGCCTAAGGTAACAGAACTCGCTATTGTTGATCTGTACAATGAAGACGACAAGACGCTCAACGAAAAGAGCGATCCTGAAGACTTCTATATCATCGTAGAAGCTAAGGATCAATATGGCTATGCTTTCACGAATGAAGATCTTCTTTCGGCAGATGTCATCGTGAACTTCACTGGTCTGTCCAACCTGTCCATCGAAGGTTACAGCAACAGAAAAGCTGATTTCACGACTGTTACTGTCGATGGTTCCGACAAGACTGCATTGCAGTTGACGAAGGACGACGACACTGAAGACCTCAGAGAAGGTGATTCGTACCTGCTCCTGGTTGCTCCGAATGGCGGTAAGTCTGTAAATTACACGGTCCATGTAGCGGCTGCAACTAAGGTAGACTCGATCGATCTCCAAACTCCTGCAGGTATCGTTGCAGAAGCTGAAGAAGTCAAGGTTCCGGTATTCGCATACGACCGTGACGGCAATCTGATCACAGATGTAGACGTCATCTCTGAAGTAACAATCAGCTTCTCTGACAGAGATCTTGACGATGAGGATGTTACATTCGTCGAGGAAGACAACAATGTATTCATGAAGTTCACTACACCTGAGAAAGCTAATGGTGCATATGGTGCATTGTCCATTCAAGCGTTCACTCCGACTAACAAAGTCGAAGTTCTGACGCTCAACATCAGAGAAAAGGCTTATCCAAGAGTTATCACTGGCCTGAAGTCCGATGTCAACAAGTTGATCTTCGAAGGTGAAGAACTGACAATCGCAGTTGATAAGGTTCTCGCAGAAGACAACTATGGTCGTGCAATCTCCGACCTGGCTGCAGCGCTTGGCGATAACTACCTGATTAAGGCAGAACTGTCCGGTTCCGGCGATGCGGTAACTGTCGTAGGAGATGTTTACATCAACAGCGACAACTCTCTCGTTCTGCTCGGCAATGACCAAGGCAAGAAGAACGCTACCTTCTCGCTCGTCGAAATTGACGAAGATGATGAACAAGCAGAAATCAAGGGTAGCCAATACACAGTTCAATTCCGCACTGTAGAACTGGCTGAAATCGAACGCATCGAGATCGAAGAAGTAGCTGCAGTATTCGCTGGTGATGGCTACAGCAGCTATACAAGAGATGTGAAGGTATCCGGCTACACGAAGGACGGTATGAAAGTAACTGTTCCAAGCGACTATTACTCGCTCATTCCGTCGACTTCTGATCTGGTTGTAGTTGACGACACGAAGGTTCAAGCAGCTGATAAGCTTGACAAGGATGCAACTGTAACGATCCGCGTTGTTCTTACAAACGGTAAGGACGCTGAACGTGAAGTCACACTGTCAACTGAAGCACCTAAGGTAGCTTCGATCAAGATTGGCGACGGCAAGGCTGAGCAAACAGTTGCTGCAGACACTCTTACATTCGATGATCTCGTAACAGAGATTAAGGACCAATACGGCGCAACTGTTGACCTCGAAAATCTGGAGTTCCTGAACGGTGCAGCACTGCCTCCGATCTCCGTAACATTCTCTGATTTCGAAGGCGATGTTGTATCCAACAACGGTAAGGACAATGCACAAATTGATCTTGACGCTGGCAAGTCTGCAGTTGTTACCATCAAGATCGGTAATGTAACTGCAACAGCCAAGATTAAAGCTGAATAAGTAATACCGTTGCATGAATGAAAAACACGGTTTGGGCGAAAGCCTGAACCGTGTTTTTCTATCTTTACAATATAAACTTTAATATGATACAGATTTTTCTCCAAATCCGAAACTTCCTGCGAGTAAAAGTCGTCTATATAGTGGGAGGATGAGATGATGGGGAAGAAGATGAAATGGATTGCGCTTGTGTTAATTGTATCGTTGATATTACCGCTGTCGAGTTTCGCAGCTGACAGCAATGGACTAGATCCAAATCGAGGGCTTGTGAACAACGTCGTCAATATGGAAGGTCAGAGCAAGATGACGATCCATGACGTGATGCTGTTCCCGACCAACCAGGGCAATCAGCTCGTGTTTAAAGCAGAAATCTACAATGCAGGCAATTCGGAATTATCGTTTGATTACTATTGGATGCGGATACTGACCAAGCAAGGCACGAAACACAATGTAAGAATGGTAAACCATGAGCAAAGCGACGTTATCGTGCCAAAGAGCAAGAAGACCTTTATCTTCACGGCTATTGTGGATGACAGTGTGAAGCTCTCCGACATCTCGATTCAAGTGATTCGTTGGAACTTCTCCGTAGAGGGTTATGAACAGCTTCTGGGGACGGTGTCGATCAGTGATGTTTACAATCCTACAGTTACCTGGGATCAGGGCAAGTTATTAACCATTGACGGTTCTCCAGTACATATCGCGGGAGAGAAGTATCAGATCGCTACTTTTGGGAACAACTATGATGTACGTATCGAACTGAACCTGCAGAACACTGGCAAATTCACCGTGAATGTGCCGAACTACACGTATTATATTCAAACCGAAGCAGGGTTTGTCTATCCGGTATCCTTGGTGTCACAAGACGTCAAGGTGCTTCCCGACAGCGAGAACCAGGTATCGCTTCAATCGACGTTGCCAAAGACCGTTGATCTTACCAAGCTTAACATGGTGCTGGTGGAGAAAATAGGCGACTATCATGTTCCTCAGTTAAAGATCCAATTGCCGCAAGATTCAACCGTCATCGAGGAAGAAGAAGTCAAGGAAGTTTATGAGTACGAAACGAAGAATGGAACGTACACTATGACCTTCAGTAACATCCAACGTCTTCCAAACAATGAAACGGACATTATCAGCATCGAGGTGGACGTATCCAACGAGTTGAACGAGAAGGCCATTCCAAGCCTTAATCTCATTGCTTCGCTCGAGCTGGATGGCATCAAACTGGAGCCTTCAGAGATTGAAGGCATCAAGCTGGACAATAACCTGAGCATCAAGAAAGGGTATGCGATCAAGTATATCTTCAATACGGAAATTCCTTTTAACTTTGAATTTGACGAGATCCGCTTTAACCTGAGCGAGAAGCAGACCGATACATCATTGCCAATCGCAACGTTCGTCAGAGAAGCTGTGGATCTGGCGTTGCCAACTACAGGAATCATCCGTACCGGTACGGTAGGCAAGCAGAGCACGATCTATGTGTTGAACAGCGAGGTCTATCATGGCGCTACGAAGGATATTATCTATACCGACGTCATCATGACGAATGAGGAACCGCGTTTTGTCACCCTGGAACAGCTCGTTGCTTATTATCGGATTAATGGAAACCTGTATTTCCCGGCCAAGATTCCAGACAACAAAGTATTAACGATGCCGTCAGGCAAGGCGATGATCCCGATTACAACAGAAGTGCCTAAGGGTTTTGAGGTGAACACCATTGAACTGGTACTTGGCACCCAATTGAATGACACCGATATGTACAAGCAGGCTTTCCTCATGAATGTTCCCAGAAGGGAAAGCGTGGTTAGCGATACGTTCGAAGACATCAGGATTGCCAACTACACCTTATCCATGAAAGATACGAAGGTGTATGTAAATGGCGGTACCGCATCGATCCGGTTTGACTATACGCTGTCGAAGGATATTTACCAGCACGAACTGGCAGAACATAAGGCTCGCTTCACGATCGTCACTGGTGATAAACGTTACAGCCAGGATGTCATCCTGGGCAAGGATATGGAAGTAGGTACCGGCACTTTCGATGTCTCCATCAGCGGAGCAGACTTGTTGCAGAACATTCAGCGATACGGATATCATATCGAGCTGTCAGATGCTTTCGATTCCGGAGAAAAGCTGAAAGCTGCATCAACCAAGAGCCGGAGCTGGTACAGCGATTCAGGGCAGTTTTGATTAAAAAGATTCATAAGATCAGAGGAGCCGTCAACTATTCATCCTTGACTGATTAGTGGACGGCTCTTCGTGTATGAACTTCAATGTCTTGGGAATATCGCCTATTCATTTTGGTAGTAACAAGATATGAATTTTGCTATGATAAGTAAGTGAGAATAAAACTGAAGGAGTCAGGTTTGTGTTTATCTTCCGTAAATTGTTAATGGATATTCGCTCCAGGAAAGATCTTATATACTACTACGCAATTTATGATTTGAAGTCCAATACAGCCCGAACTTTTTTCGGCTTTTTATGGTGGATAATTGACCCTATCATTTATATGGGCATGTTTTACTTACTGGTACAAGTTATTTTAGGTCGAGGTGGCCCGAACTACGGGATATTTTTGTTTGTGGCGCTTATCCCGTTGAAATGGACGATATCTACGCTGGTTGAAGGAACAAGTGCGATTACTTCAAAAGCCAGCATCCTTCAGCAAATTTATGTACCCAAGATTGCATTTGTGGTTATATCCGTCCTGAAAAATCTATTCAAATTTTTGATCGGATTAGTTGCACTGGTTGTTTTTTTAATCATCTATCGAGTAAGTTTTTCAACATACATGTTAGAGATTATCGGAGTAATAATATGTAACTTTCTTTTCTTGCTTTCACTCACAACTTTGGCCGCTCACTTCGGAGTTTACTTCAGAGATTTGAAGAATATTATGCAGTATATTTGCAGAGCGATGTATTATCTCTCACCGGTTATGTTTTCCATGGAAAGCTTATCGCCGGGTATTAAATTATGGCTTTACTTGAATCCACTCACGGTTTTCATCACATCATACCGCAATGTACTCTTAAATCATCAACATGCTGAATGGATTGGTTTGGGTATACTTACACTTATATCTGTTATCTTGTTGTACCTGGGTTTGAAATTGCTATTCAAATATGATAAAGAATACGCCAAGGTGGTATAATGTCAAATTCACTGTTGGAATTGCGGGATGTGTGGGTCTCATATCCAGATAAAGAAATCAAAAAAAGAAATTTATTATCAATATTCCGTGCAAGGAGCAAGAAATTTTGGGCCTTAAAAGGTCTTAATTTCGACGTGAAACAAGGGGAAGTTCTGGGCGTAATCGGACGCAACGGCTCAGGAAAAAGTACTTTGCTTAAACTTCTATCCGGATTAATTGCTCAAGACAAAGGGGAATTTATCCTGCGAGGTCAAAGACCCATCCTTTTAACGCTAGGCGCAGGTTTTCAACCGGAACTGCTGGGCATTCAAAATATATACTTGAATGGATTATTGCTTGGATACAATCGGGCAGAGATTGAAGCTAAACTGGATGAGATAATAGAGTTTTCCGAACTTGGTGAATTCATCTATAAGCCCGTCCGTACTTATTCGAGCGGTATGAAGTCCAGACTAGGTTTTGCGACGGCGATTACTTTGGAACCGCAAATACTTCTGTTGGATGAAATATTAGGTGTTGGTGATGTTGCGTTCAGAGCGAAATGCGAAGCCAAGATCAAGGAGAAAATCAAGGGAAATCAGACAGTTATCATAGTTACACATTCTGACAGCATGCTCCGTTCTATGTGCAATAGGGCGGTCTGGATCCATGCAGGGGAACAGATGGCCTTTGGTGATGCGACGTCAGTCGCAGCAGAGTATTCTGCATTTATGAAGAGGAGATCTTAATGAACATACTCATGTTGTTGTTCAAGGACATCCATCTGGATGCACGTGTACAGCGTGAAGCCAAAGCTCTTGCTGAAGCAGGATACAAAGTTGATATTGCATGCCTGCGGGAGAGAGATGAAGATCCGGTTCAGATACATCCAGACGTTCATTATATCCGGATATCACTAACAACCAAGCGGATCAAGAGAGCTGTTCAAAGCCCGTCTGAAGCAGGGAAACAAACTCATCCACTGTTGAAATTCTTCAGGACGCCAATCGCGAAATTGATAAAAGATATATACGCTCAATGGGAGTATATGCAGAAAGTATATGGACTCATGTCCGAAAAGAAGTATGTTGTAATCCACTGCCATGACCTAAATACGTTGCCCGCGGGTGTATATCTGAAACGAAAGTCCAGAGAAATCAAGCTGGTGTATGATTCACATGAATTGTTCAATGAAATGGTCGGGAAGAATAAGATTGAGCGTTGGGTAGGTTATCAGTTGGAGGAACGGCTTATCCGATTGGTTGATCATCTGATCACTGTTAATCCTTATGTAGAGAAATTCTTCGGCGATCGCTATGGTGATATACCATCGACGGTTATTCAGAACACCCCAATATGGGAAGACTTTGAAAAACCACCAAAGAACTATTGGAGAGAGCGCTATAACATCGACAAAGATGAAGTCATCTTACTATATCAAGGCGGATTAACACCCCAGCGAGGACTGGAAGAATGTATCGACGCGATGCTTATGTTGCCTGACAGATATAAGTTCATCTTATTGGGAGAAGGTCCATTACGAAACAGACTAGAAGTACTCGTTAAGCATAAAGGTCTAGACGATCGTGTATTTTTCCATGAGCCGGTTCCTCCAACAGAGATATTAAAGTTAACATCTCAGGCAGATATCGGGCTCGTCATGTATAAAAATACATGTCTAAATAATTATATGTCCACTCCAAACAAGATATTTGAGTATTTCTTATCTGGTATCCCAACAGTCGCTTCAGATCATCCTGGCAAGCGCTATATCGTTCAAGAACTTGGTACAGGGGTTTGTGTAGAAGAAACTGCAGAAGCCATCAGTCAAGGAATACTAAATGTCATGAGTGATTATGAAAAATACCGGAACTACTGCCTGGTGAACCGGGATAAATATACCTGGTCCATGGAGAAGCAAAAATTAATTGTTATGTATCGTGAACTGTGGTGTTAAAATGACGGCAAAAAAAATAATAATTGTGTCGCAACACTTCCCTCCTGAGATTGGAGCGGCAAGCAACCGAATAGAACATCTGACTCGGCACTTCACAAAATTAGGGCATGATGTATTTATTGTGACATCCCAACCGGTTTATCCGAACCGTAATCTATATGAACGGCAGGCTTCTCGTGTAAAAGAGAAAGGTTATTCTCTTTACCGTGTTCCATCAATAAACCTAGGCAACGGAGTTTTGGCCAGGCTCGGACAATGGATATTGTTTCTTCTCATGGCATCATTTCTTACATTATTTCTTGCTTATAGATATCGGATCAAAAACTGTATAACGACATCTCCGCCTTTTAGTGTCAATTTTATTGGATGGCTGTTTAGATTCACAGGCTGGAAAAGAAAGTGGATAATGGAGGTTAGAGACCTCTGGCCGGACTCTATAACTGCTGTAGGTATGTTGAATAATAGACACTTGCTTATTCGACTATTGAGGATGTTAGAGTCACACTTCTATCGCGTTGCTTCAATGATTGTGGTTGTAACTCCTCATACCAAGAGAATCTTGGAGGAACGAAGAATTCCAAATAATAAAATATCCGTAATCACCAATGGCATTCCTGATTGGGTCAATGAAATGAAGAGTTGTAAAAGCAAACGACCGTTTCCTGAAACTGAGTTTCTGATACTCTATGCCGGGAATTTGGGTAAATCGCAAAATTTAACTCTATTGCTCGATGTGGCTGAATTAATGCCACAATTTAAATTTATCATCATCGGCGATGGATTAGAAAAGAATATGCTGATTGACTATGCGGAAAAAAAACATCTTCATAATGTGACGTTCATGGATGCAATATTAGATAAACGAGAACTTGCAAAGTGGTACTCTTATGCGGATATCGGAGTCATCTCTCTAATAGAAGCATCACTCTTCGAACACGTGATACCTAGCAAGCTGTTTGAATATGCTGCATTTGAACTGCCAGTGCTCTACATCGGTAAGGGTGAAGGTGCAGAGCTTGTTAGTCTATATCGGCTTGGGAGAGTTGCCAACCCAATTAAAGAAGAAATATTCAATGAAATTGCTAGGATGTATGATAATATTAATAAATATAGAGAAAATAATGCCGAAAGAAATCGTTTTGCGGCTCACTATCAGTGGTCAAACCTCGCCAAATATTATAGTGAACTGATCTAAGTGGTCACAATGAAGGAGATGCGAATAAATGTGGATCAATAAGAAGTTATGCGTGATGGGCTTGGGATATATCGGATTGCCGACAGCCGTAATGTTTGCCAAGCATGGACTAAAGGTTCATGGTGTGGATGTGAACCCTAGAGTCGTAGAATCACTTCGCAACAAGCAATTGCATATCGAGGAACCTGGTCTGAAGGACATGATGGTTGATGTGATGGACCGCGGTTCCTTGACGGTCGCCACAGAACCTGAGATAGCTGATGCCTATATCATCGCTGTTCCTACACCAATCAATGATGACAAAACTGCCAATCTCGATTATGTGAGAAGTGCTGCGGAGATGATCCTGCCTTATCTTCGCAAGGATGTTCTGGTAATTCTGGAATCAACAGTTCCGCCAAGAACGGTAGAGGACGTTTTGATACCAATATTGAGTAAAAGCGGGCTCCGTATAGGAGATCAGATATACGTCTCCCACTCTCCGGAGAGAGTTCTTCCCGGAAAATTATTTGAAGAATTAGTGCATAATGATCGAGTGGTTGGAGGAATCAATGAACGCTCCAGTGAGATGACGGCAGAATTGTATAAATTATTTGTTAAAGGAAACATTCACATTACGGACGCGACAACGGCTGAGATGGTCAAATTGATGGAGAATACGTATCGAGACGTAAACATCGCTCTGGCTAATGAATTTGCAATGATTGCTGAAAAGCTCGGATTTGATGTGTGGGAAGCGATCGAGTTAGCAAACTATCATCCGAGAGTGAATATTCATCGACCAGGTCCCGGTGTAGGTGGACACTGTATTGCTGTTGATCCTTGGTTTATTTATGAGAAGGCTTCAACGGAAGCAAAACTAATTCACTTGAGTCGAATGATAAACGACAACATGCCTGAGTATGTAGTAAATAAAGTACGAGGTATCCTGACAGATATCTCAATGAAAGTAGATATTCCAAAGATTGCGGTTCTTGGACTGGCTTTTAAAGGAAATATAGATGATATGAGAGAGAGCCCTTCTCTTAAAGTGATTGATCTATTAAGAACTCAAAACGTTAATGTTGTGGTTTACGATCCACATGTGAAATCACATATTGAAGGTAAAGTTGATTCACTAGAAGAAGTTTTGGATTCGGCTGATTTAATGTTATTACTGACCGATCATGACGAATTCAGAAACATAGATATAAAACTAGCTGCAAACTTAATGAGACATAAGCAAATAGTGGATACAAGAAAAATTATTAATCCGACAGATTGGAGAAACGTTGGATTTATTGTAAACCAATTGGGTAACTGTTATACTGGTCAAATAACTGTGGAAGTCTAGAAGAGGAGAGTTCGGATGAGTCATAGGCCACTGGACAGGATTAATGAAGCTTATAAAGGTGAGCTAGGGGAAGCATTTAAAGGTAAGACATTAAAACGAATAAATTGGATTGTTAACCAAGTAAGAGGGATGAAGATATTAGACATCGGCTGCTCCCAAGGAATCATCTCTATTATACTTGGTCGTGAGGGGAAGAGAGTAGATGCTATAGATATCGCTCCTGAATCTATAGAGTATGCTCAAAATGATTTAAAGCAAGAACACTCTTCGGTCCAGGAAAATGTCCGTTTCCGAGTTGCTAACTTTATGACTGATACCGAATTAGATGATGAATATGACACCGTACTACTCACTGAGGTATTAGAGCATATATCTGACACGGATAGTTTTTTAAATAGAATTAAACAAATTCTTTCTCCGAATGGAATTTTAGTCGTTACAGTCCCTTTCGGGATCAACGACTATTTCGACCATAAAAGAACCTATTATTTTACCGAAATATACGAGCCATTTAGCTCGAAATTTAGTGTCGAAAAAATAGAGTATATATCTAATTGGATCGGGATTGTTTGTAGAAACAGTGAGGATACTCATGGGATTGATCTTTGGTATGAGTTAAAGAAGCTCGAATCAGCATTCTATGAAGTTGAAAATGAATATCTAACGAAAGTGAAAAATCTTCAAAAACTGTCCTCGGAGAAAGATGCCAAAATCAAAATGCTTCAAATGGAAGTAAAGCAAGGTTTGGTAGTTGATACAGAAATCAAAAGTCAAATATCTAACATGCATCATAAACTGGATAGAAACGAAAATCTCGTCGATCAGCTGTATCAACAGTTAAACGAATTAACAGTAGTGACGAAGAAGCTAACAACTGAGCTGTTAGAAGAAAAGGAAAAGAATGAAAAGATAATTAATGAGTTAGATAACAAGTTGATCTCTGAAAAAGAAAAGAGTGCCCAACTGGAAGAAGAAAACAAAACATTAAAAATGCAATTGGAGAACCTAAAAGAACAGCTATACTATAGTCTGTCAAATGAGGAAAAAGCGCTTAAAGGAAATCTTAAAGATAAAGATCAGATTAATCAAGTATCAAAGCAATTAAGATATTATGAACAAAGATATATGAAATTAAAGAATTCATTCCTAGGTTCATTAACAATAAAATATTGGAGTTTAAGAAAAAAATTAAAGATACATGGCATAAAAGGGATAATAAAGAAGCTGCTTAAAAGGTGAGGCATCTCTTATGAATCGTGATGAGATTTTAGTTAGGTTATCGGAAATTCAAAAGTTAAAGAGGACACTTGAAACAGGAATTCAATACTCTGGATTGAATAATGAAAATATTAAAGAAAATTTTGACGAAGGAATTAGTGTTATTATTCCCTCCTATAAAGGGGAGCAGGTCATATCTACATGTTTAGAATCGTTACAAAATCAAACTTTGGATAGAAGGTTATTTGAAGTTATTATCGTGATCAATGGGGAGAAGGATAGAACAGAAAATATCATTAAAGAATTTATTAGAAAAACTGGAATGAATAATATCTTCGTTTATTCTCTAGATATTGCCAGTGCATCGGTTGCAAGAAATGAAGGCATACAAAAAGCTCGGATGAAATACACCGTATTCCTGGACGATGACGATTATATATCCCCCAATTATCTTGAAGAGATGTTGAATTATTCAAATGACCGTTCTGTAGTGGTATCACAAATTGTTAACGTAGATTTAAATGGAAGATTCGACGAGAAAAACCCAATCAATAGTCAAATAAAGATGGCTTATGAAAATAATAAGGAATTAGAAGTATTGTCTGTAAGTATGGTTTCAACGATTAATGCATGCAAATCAATCCCTACGAGATGCGTGAAACAAGTATATTTTGATCCCTCATTAAAAAGCGGGGAAGATGTGGTATTTTTTGTTGAACTTTTCACAAGATTTCAGCTTTATATCAATATTATACCAATTGAGAAAAAAGCAATTTACTATAGGCAATTAAGAGAAAACTCTGTTTCCAGACAAGACTTAAGCTTTGATTTTAACGTCACCCAAAGACTTGAAGTAATAAGAAGATTAAATGACATTTTAGCTGAAGCGACTAGTGATAGACTAATTGTTGAAAAAATTAAAGCCCAATCTTCCTTTATTCGAAAGTACCTCGAAGTATATCAAGACGAGAAAAATAGACAAAGAGTTGTTAATGAAATTTTGAAATATAAGTTGAGTTACTTTCCATTTCATATCATTAATAAAGGGAAAGCGAAAAAGTTAGTCGTATCTTACTGTTTCCCTCCATACATGGATACAAGCGGGAACGTAATGGCAAAGCGCATACGTCAAATGAATGAAGTTGTTGATGTTGTTTTCAACAAAATGGATCGTGTCAGAGAGACTAATTTAAAGTTGAATTATATGGTTGATGACCTCATCGAGAACAAATATGAGATCCCATCATACACCAGTTTCTCTAACTGGAAAGCTATTAAGCAATTTTGTGACTTAGGTTTCAGTTACATTATGAATAAGAAGTATGAAGAAGTTTACAGTCGTGCTTTATGGCCTGGGTCACATTTTTTAGCGTGTTTGTACAAATTGCATAATAAACAAGTAAAATGGGTTGCGGAGTTCTCGGACCCAATTATTTTTGATGTACATGGCAAGGTGAGGAAATCGGAAATCGAAAATGATGAATACTTCCGACGAATTAACAAGGAAATAAAAAAACGATATAAGATATCACGAGATGATAACAACAATTTGTTTTTCTGGTGTGAATATCTCGCCTATTTATTTGCTGATGAGATCATCTTTACGAATAAAAACCAGATGAAATATATGATAGATCAATTCCCGATCAGTGACTTGAAAGAGCAAATTAAACATAAGTCAAGAATCGTACCTCACCCAACTTTACCGGCTGAATATTATCATATCGAAAAAAGTGATTACGACTTAGATCCAAGCAAAATTCATATTGGTTATTTTGGTTCTTTTTATGAGACACGAAATCTTAATGAAATTTTATATGCTTTGAAGTCTCTTGATGAGGACTCGAGAAGAAGGTTTGTATTGCATGTATTTACAGGTGACCCGAAATCATTCAAAGAGCAAATATTAAAAGATATCGAAGATGATTATCTCATTCGTGTAAATCCTTATGTAGGTTATTATGAATTTTTGAATCTTACGACAAAATTTGATTGCTTATTAGTAAATGATGCATCTACAAAGGAGTATATGTCCGTTAACCCATACCTGCCATCAAAATTAAGTGATTATTTGGGAAGCGGAAGAAAAATATGGGGCATTTACGAAGAAGGTAGTATTTTGAGTGAGATAGAGTTACACTATAAATCTGAACTAGGAGATCAAAAAGGAGCAGAGAAAATATTGAAAGAGATACTCTCAACACACTCCAGGAGGCGAAATTAATGGCAGAAATGTCGTTTACAGATTTTGAAGTTAAAGAAGGAAGAATTTACTTCGCTTACCAGGAGTTAGATGGCGAAAAAGGCACGATTTATTTTGAACTAACGCCTGCAATCAGGCCGAATAACAATCTTATAGCACTTGCTATTTCCACGTTATGCGGAAGAACTTATAAACGAATATACATTGATTTGGATATAAGCGAAAATGTTGTGTCTGAAATTTCTTATTTTACTAACGCAACAGTTGTGCCGCGTTCGTATAAAGCGAACGATCCAAGAGATAGAGGGAATAATATAATTCTTAATTTTAGTGGAGGGTTCGATAGTTTATCTGCGAAATATATAATGCCCGATAAAATCACAAAGTTGGTCTCAATGGATTTTGGAGGAAGATTCTCAAGAGAAAGACCTTTTTTTGAGCGATTTAACCCGTGTATCGTTAAGACAAATCTTGTCGAGACATCTTTAAGGAAAAATTCATGGTCATTCATGGGAATCGGATCGATCTTGTTTAGTGAGTATTTGGATGCAAGGTTCTATACATTTGGCGGAATATTAGAAGCTGGTGTACAGAACATAAAGAAAAATACACCAATTGCTCAAAACATTAGCTTCCCTGCATTTGAATCGTCAGGACTGAAAAATGCCCCATATACACTTGGTTTAACCGAAATTGGTACCCTGATCGTCTTGAGTCACTATGCTCCCGAATTAATTGGCGATTCACTAAATTCACTTGCTAATCCTGGCGAGGAAAAACGGTATAGGAAACAGGTTTTATCTGACATTGTTTCCGACTTGGTAGGTAAGAAGTTTGACATTTTATCAATTGAACCTCCGAAGAAACCACATTTTAAGTTTGGCCAAAATTTTACTGCTGACTTTCTGTCGTTCTATATTATAAAACATAGAGGAATAGAAATAGCATCTAAAACGATTAGTGACATACCGGATGAAGTTGTTGAACTATCTAAGAGGCTTACATTGAAATTTTATGAGAGGTTCAACACGAACTTCCTTGTTAATTTTCCAATAGAACTCTTACCGGAGTTGTTTACTAAACTTACAGAATGCGGCATACAGTTGTACACTGAAAATGATTGGTATGAATTTGATTATGTGCGAAAAGTATTAATGAGATATTACAACATTAATTGACACTAGGCTCTATTCTTAAATCAGTGTTTGACGGTAAACTGGTCAAGCACTGATTTCTGTCTTTTGATATCTTTAACTGTCGCTCCGTTCCCATCTGTCGCAATTAAGATTGCTGCATATAACTACCTCTATTAATTTTCTGCAGTCACTCCACAAGGGATATTTTGTCGTTTTTACACCTCAAGGCAATCATATGGTATTATAAAAAGTATGAATTTAGTAGAAATATAGGAGACATCAATTATGGGAACCCGCGTGAAGAGAAGATTTGTCGGCTTGTTGCTGGCCGTTGCAGATCTCATCGTCCTTTATGGCGGATATTTGATTGCGTTTCTGATCCTGTTCGGGCGCGATATACCGCAGCGCAACTGGGATGCGTTCATGCTCCTGGCCCCTTGGCTAGGCCTTGCTGCAATCATTATCTTCAACTTCTTCGATCTGTATGCAAACACCAATCGGAGGAGCTACGATAATTTCCTTTACTCGATCCTGCTCAGTTCAGGGCTACTGTTGATCGTCATGGTGGCGGTGAGCTTCTGGGTTCGTGGGTTTGCCATGCCTAGAAGCGTCATCTTGCTTGGAACGGTCATTGTGACGTTACTGATCTTGCTTGTCCGTTCAATCGTGTGGTACATGCAGTTCAAGATGAACGGAAAGAAGCGGGTGCTGATCGTAACCAGCAGCATGGAGAATGGGAAGAAAGTAATGGAGAAAGTATTCGAGCATGTCAAAGGATGGTTTGAGATCAGAGCGGTTGTGACGGCTGACAAGAAAGAAATGATTGCTGAACATATCGCTCAGATCGATGTGGTCCTGATCACACCGGAATTGACTGGAGAGCAGAAGGCAGAGATCATGAGCTATTCTTCTCGATACATGAAAGAGGTATTGCTCGTTCCGGAGCTATATGAATTGTTCCTGATGGGCGCAGAAGCGCAACAGATAGATGACATGCTGGTTTTCTCCGTGCTGCCGCCGAACCTGAGCTCGGGCGAGCTGCTCATCAAGCGTGTTATGGATATCGTGATTTCCGCCATCCTGCTGTTGGTGCTCAGTCCGCTGATGTTGGCATTATTAATCCTGATTCCTCTGACTTCCAAGGGAAGCCCGATATATTTGCAAGTCCGCATCGGGAAAGACGGCAAGCCCTACACGATCTACAAATTCCGTACGATGGTGAAAGACGCCGAAGAGATGACCGGACCGGTTCTGGCAAGCGAAGATGATCCGCGTATCACCCGTCTGGGCAGATGGCTTCGGCCGTTGCGTATAGATGAGCTGCCGCAACTGTACAATGTGCTGAAAGGGGATATGAGTCTGGTTGGTCCCAGGCCGGAACGTCCTCACTTCATGAAGCGTTACAAGAATGAATACCCGGATTATCTGTATCGGGTAGCAGTCAAGCCAGGTATTACCGGATTGGCGCAAGTGAAGGCAAAGTACAGTACGACTGCAGAGGAAAAGCTTCGATACGATCTGATGTATATCCGCAATTATACATTATTGCTGGATGTAAAGCTGCTGTTCCAGACGTTGATCGTCGTGCTGCGCGGTGCGCAAGCTAAAGGTGTCAGTAAAACGAACCATCATCAAGATGCGAACCTTACCCGAATCCACCATGAAAATGAGAAACTGGCTTCGAATCATAATCATCTCACACATTAATCGTAATGGAAGGCGGATCTGAAGGGCATGAGTTATGTTCTGTTAATCGTTCTTGGAACAGTGTTGTTCTTCACCCCTTACTTCAGGGGGCTATTCTTTGACAGTGATTTTTACTGGGTTTCTCTTGTTGTGATGGCGTGCTTCCTGGCATGGGCAGTGTACGCCTATATCAAGAACAAGACTGTCACCGGCATTTATGGCGTGATCTTTTTGATACCGGTGATGTACGTGCTGGCGTTCTTAACCGCTGAATCCACGTCATATAACTTCGATAACCTGTTTCGCTGGTTAGCCTACGCGTGTTTCTTCGTTATGATTGTCGAGATGCGCAAGGACATCAAGGTGGCCAAGTGGATTCCTAATGTGTTCCAGGTGACAGGAATCGCGATTGCGCTTTTCTCTTTCCTGGGCTATCTCGGTTGGATCGAATACAAGGATATCGTCTTGTCCGATCGCTTGAGCGGTCCGTTCCAATATCCGAATACATTCGCTGCCGTGATGGGCACCTATTGGCTTTATTCGTTGATGATGACGATCAGAAACTCAGCCGATCTGAAAGAGAAGATTCTGTACAGCGTATCACTGGTGCTGTTCGGGACAACATTCTTGTTATCGTTCTCTCGCGGCGCTCTGATCGTGCTTCCCGTTGCCTGGTTCATCGGACTTATCCTGCTTGGATCGAAGGCCCAGTGGATGCTGATCCTGTATACCGTGTTGTCCGTGCTGTTGTCCGTGCTGACGATGGTTCTCGCTGACGGCAACGCATGGCTTGCTCTGCTGCTCCTGATCTTGTGCAGCGTTGTTCCGGCAGCGGTGACGTTCTGGCTCTCGAAGAGAGGTGCGGAAGAGTCGCTGAAGGTGAAGTTCCTGGAGAAGCATGGCAGATGGTTGACTCCGGTTGCGATCCTCGTAATCGGAGCGCTTCTCGTTCTCGACTTGCTGAATCAGGGTCTCGTTTATCGTGTCCTGCCGGACTCCCTTCAGAAGCAGGTCAGTTCGATCAATCTGGAGACCGGAAGTGTTCTTGGGCGCATGAGCTTCTATGAAGATGCCCTGTGCATCAGTCAGCATTATCCGCTCTTGGGAGCGGGTGGAGAAGGTTGGAGAATTCTGTACGCCCAATACCAGACGGAACCCTATTTGAGCAATGAGATCCACAATGGTTACCTGGAAGTCTTGCTTAATATCGGGATCATCGGATCTGCCGTTTTCCTGATCGTGTTTGCGCTCCTGATGATAGCCATGTTTAAAGGGCGAGCCAGACAGGATTCGACGAATGGCAAAGTTGCGATAACGGGGATGATTTCTGGGGCAATTATGTTGTTCATCCATGCGTTTCTGGATTTTAACTTTTCATTCGGATCGTATTGGTTCATCCTCCTCTGGCTGTTGGCGATGGCAGTGCCTGTTGAAGGCAAGCTGTTTAATCTGAAGCTCAAACCGGGAAGCGACCAGGTGTCGAAAGATGTTGCTCTGGGATGCAAGATTGCCATCGTGTTGCTCGTATTGGTCGGAGTTTTCTTCAACGCCCGAGTGTATGCTGCCAGTACCAAGGCGAAGATCAACAACAGGATGACGATTCATGAGGTTGTGGATCGGTTCGAATCAGCTTTTGGACTGAATCCCTACAACGTCACTTATGGAATGAATCTTGCGAGCTTGTATGCCCAATGGTATGCCAATACCCAGGATGAATCGATGAAGCAGAAAGCGATAGACATCATTAACAAGGTCATTAAGTTGGAGCCGAACAACTCCAGGGTTCTGTATTCTGCTGGTGAGATCTACCTTCGATGGATGGATTGGGACCAAGCCATTGCGTATATGGATCAGGCCATTAGCAAGGAACCGTTTGAGGTTCAATTCTATAATGGCACGATCCCATTGAAACAACAGCTTGGTGTGCGTTATGCAGATGATGCAGAGAAGAGTCGGGCATATCTGGAGTCGGCCGTTGCTGATTATGAAACGTACGAAGAGTGGTACAACACATTCAAGGACACGTATCTGCCGGACAAGCGCAATATCGAGTTGGATCGTCAAACTTACCTGTCAGCCGCAAGGGCTTATGCGAAGCTTGGTCAGACGGACCGGGCGCTCTCGGTTCTGGAGCCGTATCATCCGGTGCTGGATGAGGGAATTATGGATGCGGAGAGCAAGCAGGTGCTGGTCGATTCGTTCGAGATCATGTCTCTTGGCGAGGTGCTTAGCCAGTACAGCGACCGCACGATCATCGTGTCCGTCAGAGGCACTGCGGCAAGAAGGTTGACTGCCGATACGATCAGTATGCTGCAGACGATGGGTTCATCCATCGATCAATTGGCAGAGAACGGCTCCTATATCGCCGTTATATCCGGCGGCAAGCTTATTCAGGAGGAAATCAATAACAACGGAGACGCTTCCCTGACGAATCAGACGGCCAATTCCAAGTTGAAGGAATTAATCGGTACACATGAGGTGGCTATCTACTCCGCAGGCAAGGATTATGGGGATAAATCTACTATCCTGATTGACGGAGTCGACTACTCCCATAACCATCGGGGCATGAACATCGGCGTATTCGACCAGGAGATGGCTCTGATCGGCACGATTTATTTCGATACCCATGTGTCAGAAGTTCGAGTCACACTATAGTGACCATGGTTAGCACGGATTGATATGCGATGCATATGATGGTGGAAAACACATTGAAGAAGTGAAGATCATCATATGAAGGTTATCAATACCAGGCTGCATGGCATCTTGATCCTGGAGCCCGCTGTACATGAGGATGTACGCGGGTTTTTCATGGAGAGCTACAATGAACGCCTGTTTGCGGACAACGGGATCACGGTTCATTTTGTTCAGGATAATCATTCGATGTCTGTGGAAGCCGGCACCTTGCGGGGACTTCATTATCAACTGCATCCGAAGGCACAAACCAAGCTCGTCCGGGTGCTCCAGGGAGCCATCTATGATGTCGTGGTTGATCTGCGCAAAGACTCACCAACCTACGGGCAGTGGGAGGGGTATACACTCACCGGGGAGAACAAACGGCAGTTGCTCGTACCGAAGGGCTTCGCCCATGGATTCTGTACGCTAACTCCTCATACTCATGTGCTCTATAAGGTCGATGAATATTACTCGCCAGATCATGATCGGGGAATTCTGTGGAATGATCCGGAGCTGGCGATCAACTGGCCGTTTACGGAACCGATCCTCTCAACCAAAGATCAGAAACATCCGATTTTTAGAGACGCAGAGTTTGATTTTTAATGAAAGAGTGGGCTGATGATGAAGATACTGGTGACCGGCGGAGCCGGATTTATCGGAAGCAATTTTGTTCACTACATGCTGGAGCAACACCCGGATTATGTCATCATTAACCTGGATAAGCTCACTTATGCGGGCAATCTGGAGAATCTGCAAGGTGTAGAGAACCGGGCGAATTACCGCTTCATCAAGGGCGATATCCTGGATCGGGATCTGCTGGCACCGATTTTTCAGGAAGGACTTGATGCCGTGATCAACTTCGCAGCTGAGTCTCACGTTGATCGCAGCATCATGGAGCCGGATGTTTTCGTGAAGACGAATGTGCTTGGCACCCAGGTGCTGCTAGATCTGGCGAAGCTGCATGGCGTGGGAAAGTTCGTGCAAGTTTCGACGGATGAGGTTTACGGGACGCTTGGTGCAGAAGGTTATTTTACCGAAGAGACGCCATTGGCCCCTAACAGTCCCTATAGCGCCAGCAAGGCAGGAGCGGACCTGCTGGTTCGGGCTTATCATGAGACGTTTGGGCTTCCGGTCAACATCACAAGATGCTCGAACAACTATGGCCCTTATCAGTTCCCGGAGAAGCTTATCCCGCTTATGATCAAGAATGCGCTTGATGACTTGCCTCTGCCGGTCTACGGCGACGGTTCCAATGTGCGAGATTGGTTGCATGTGGAGGATCATTGCCGGGCGATCGATCTGGTGCTGCATCACGGGAAGAGCGGCGAGGTTTACAATGTAGGCGGCAACAACGAGCGGACGAATCTGGAGATCGTGAAGACGATACTCAGTTACCTGAATAAGCCGGAATCGCTCATCCAGTTCGTGCAGGACCGTCCCGGCCACGACAAACGCTATGCGATCGATGCAACGAAGACCCGCAGAGAGTTGGGCTGGGAGCCGAAGTACATGTTCGATGTTGGCATCAAGCAGACGATCGACTGGTACGTGGAGCATCGGGAATGGTGGCAGAGAATCGTAAGCGGGCAGTACCAGGAATACTACCAGAAGCAATATGCGGGCAGGCTAGAGGTGTAATCTCATGAAGGCTATCGTGACGGGGGCAGGAGGTCAGCTCGGGCACGACCTGGTGCATCTTGCCACGAAGCGGGGTTGGAAAGTCCACGGGTATAGCCGCGCTGAGCTGGACGTGACGAATCTGGATGCGGTGAAAGAATGCGTGGCCGCCGTAAACCCGGACGTCATCATTCATGCTGCAGCGTATACCAAGGTGGATCTGGCGGAGCAAGAACCGGATCTGGCTTACCAGGTGAATGCCCTCGGTACTCGCAATGTCGCCATCGCGGCTGAAGAGGTTGGAGCCAGACTGTGTTATATCAGCACGGATTATGTTTTCGATGGGAAAGCGAACGTTCCGTATCGAGAGTATGACCAGACGAACCCACTCAGTGTATATGGCAAGACCAAGCTGGCGGGGGAGAAGCTGGCGGCTTCGCTTTCGTCCCGATACTACATCGTGCGAACAGCGTGGGTGTACGGCAAGCATGGGTCGAACTTCGTGAAGACGATGCTGCGCCTGGCGTCGGAGCAGGGGGAGCTTCGCGTCGTGGATGATCAGATCGGCTCGCCTACCTATACCGTCGATCTGGCGGATTTTCTGATGGAACTGGTGCAGACCGAGAAATACGGCATCTATCATGCGACGGGTGCGGGCAAGTGCTCATGGTACGAGTTCGCGCGGGCGATTTTCGAAGCGGCCGGTGTAGATGCAGTGGTGCATCCGGTCAGCACGGAGGCGTCTCCACGGCCAGCCCCGCGTCCCAAGTTTTCCGTACTGGATCATATGGCGATCCGTGCGAACGGACTAAGCGACCTTCGCCATTGGCGCGAGGGACTTCATTCATACTTCGCAGACAGCTCTGACTGACAGGCAGGCTGCTTCCGTACTCCTTTGAGAGTTGGGGCAGCTTTTTGCGTACTAGCGAGTGGAGAAACCTCATAAATGACACAATAATAGGCGTTACAGGAAACAATTGATCATGTAGAAGGATTAATAGATAATAGACCCATGAGATACCGAATGATTTGCGAGCTCGTTTGAGAATGTGGGGTGAATGCGGATGACCAATCTGGCGAAACATATCGTATGGCAGGAAACGAAAGTGACTCGGGAAGATCGTTATAAGTTAAATAACCATAGAAGTTGCTTGTTATGGTTCACAGGGTTATCCGGCGCAGGCAAGTCTACCCTGGCCACCGCCCTGGAGAAAGAACTTTACGAGTACGGTATTCGTTCCTATGTACTGGACGGTGATAATCTCAGACATGGATTGAACAGCAACCTCGGGTTTACTCCCGAGGATCGCAAGGAGAACATTAGACGCATAGGAGAAGTGTCCAAACTGTTCGTGGATGCCGGATTGTTCGCGCTGACGGCCATGATCTCGCCATACCGGGAAGATCGGCAACTGGTTCGGGAGCGGTTCGCGAAGCGTGAATTTATCGAAGTGTATGTGAAATGCCCGTTAGAAGTATGTGAGAGGAGAGATCCCAAAGGGCTGTACAAGAAAGCGAGAAATGGGGAAATTCAGAACTTCACCGGAATATCCGCGCCTTATGAGGAACCGTTGAATCCGGAGATCATAGTGGAATCAGACAAACAGACGCTCGAGCAATCGGTTCAGCAGGTCATGCGATACTTGAACGAGAACCATTACCTCGATTATCTGTATCAAGAATGATGATGCTAAAGTCGTATTTCGGAATGTTTGTGGTCTATGGTTATTTCCCCTATATTTGTCGAACCGTGATATAATAGAGTCGGTTATAGAGTTGCGCATCATGGACAAGCCATGAAGCATTCGAGCAATCTCGTCCATCATACCCGCAACGAAACGGACGATAGCCGAGTATAACTTGTAGAAGATATAGTTAGTCTATGGTGGAGGAGATCATAAGTTGAACTGGATGAAGAAGACGGTGCTGCTGGTGGCGGTATTTGCACTGGGCGTAGTATCAGGATCGATGATCTGGACATCAAGCGCAAACAATACAGGCCTGGTCGATCCGAACCAGCCTGGCTCGGTGAACGACCCGCTTGTCACGAAGAGCTACGTAGACGAAGCTGTGGCCAGCAAGGTGCAGGCGGAGATCGTGAAGCAGATCGACAGCCAATTGGCTGCCAAGCAGAAAGAGCTGGATGCGCAGATCGAGGAATTCAAGAAGCAACTGGACGAGCAGAGTGCGCAATTCAAGCAACAACTGGACGCGCTGATCGGACAAGCTGGCGGCATGGTGGTCGTGGAGTTGCAGCCGAATCAGACCTTGTTCGCAGACCCAGGTACATCGCTTATCGTCCGCAACGGCACGACGGTGGCAGTGAGCACCGATGCGAATGGCATCCCGGATGTCACTGGCGGCAAAGACCTGATGGACGGAACACCGGTTGAGCTGAATCATATGCTGTTGTTCCCGCGTGAAGGACGCGGCATCAAAAGCACGTATAGTTCGACGGTGTTCGTGATGGTGACTGGCGGATACAAAATCCTGAACGCCGATGGCACGGTGGCAAGTTCCTCAGGCGGTTGATGATGACGATCAGAAGTGCAGGTTACGTCCTATAAATCTTCCCCGAATTGACAACATCTTATACGTCTAACCTGAACGTCTGCGGTCAAACTAATCCTGCGGCAAGTGATCAGATCGGTGTTTTGCGATCACTGAATGCGATGTACCGGGCTGCGAGAAGGTGATTGACCAATGGAAGTACGAGATCGCAGCCGAACTCGGACTGCCTGTCGGTCAGAGACTCGCAGACGCGAATGTGGAATTTGCGACAGAGTTTGGCAGCATCCCGGCGACCGCGATTCGTGAGGATTACTGGGGCCATATCGCTTCCAGGGATGCCGGAGCGGTAGGCGGGCAGATCACGCGCAAGCTGGTACAGGCGGCGGAACAGGCGCTGCAGGGTATATTGTTGACATGTCTGGGCATATCCAGTATGATATGAAATTGAAGGTTTTCGACAAATGGCCTTTCCGAACGGAAAGGTTATTTTTTTGACGAAAGTGCAATTTTTCCTGGCGAAAAGCCAAAAATTTTCGATATAGGAGTTGATTAACTTTGGCAGAACGGCGGTTATTTACTTCCGAATCCGTAACGGAAGGTCATCCGGATAAGATCTGTGATCAGATCTCGGATGCGGTGCTTGATGCATTTCTGGAGGTGGATCCTTACGCGCGTGTTGCGTGTGAGGTATCTGTAGCAACAGGCTTGGTGCTCGTCATCGGCGAGATCAGCACCAAAGCGGACTATGTGGACATCCCGGCTATCGTTCGCAACACGATCCGTGAGATCGGTTATGTAAGAGCGAAGTATGGTTTCGATGCCACGACATGTGCCGTGTTGACATCGCTCAACGAGCAGTCTCCAGATATCGCTCAGGGGGTAAATGTCGCCCTGGAAGCGCGTGAGGGTGGTCTGGCCGATCCGGAAGAGGCGATTGGTGCAGGCGACCAGGGCCTGATGTTCGGTTTCGCGACCAATGAGACCGAAGAACTCATGCCGATGCCGATCGCGCTGGCGCATCGCTTGGCACGCCGTCTTGCCGAAGTTCGCAAGAATGGAATCTTGCCTTACTTACGTCCGGATGGCAAGACTCAAGTGACTGTGGAGTATGAGGGAGACAAGCCGGTCCGCATCGATACGATCGTCGTTTCTACACAACATCATGAAGATGTGACGCAAGAGCAGATTCATGCGGATATTAAGGAACATGTCATCCGTCCGGTTGTTCCGGCTGAATTCCTGGATGATGCAACCCGTTATTTCATCAACCCGACCGGCCGCTTCGTCATCGGTGGACCGCAAGGGGACGCAGGACTGACAGGTCGCAAGATCATCGTCGATACGTATGGCGGATACGCTCGTCACGGCGGCGGCGCGTTCTCAGGCAAGGACCCGACGAAGGTGGACCGTTCGGCAGCTTATGCTGCTCGCTACGTTGCGAAGAATATCGTAGCGGCCGGGTTGGCTGACAAGGTCGAGATCCAGCTGGCGTATGCGATCGGTGTGGCGCAGCCGGTATCGATCAACGTTGATACGTTCGGCACAGGCAAGGTCAGCGAATCGAAGCTGGTGGAGATCATTCGCAACCATTTCGACCTCCGTCCGGCGGGCATCATCAAGATGCTCGACCTGCGTCGTCCGATCTACAAGCAGACGGCTGCATACGGCCACTTCGGCCGCACGGATCTGGATCTGCCTTGGGAGCGTACGGACAAGGCAGAAGATCTGCGCCGCGACGCATTAAGCTGAGGCGAGTGCAGGCAGGTTAGTCGATGACAGGTTAATGGCGTGTTGGACTTTAGCATGAGGCGGTCAAATCAGGGAAGCGGGTTATCCGTTGCCCTGTGGTAATCTGTAGTTATCCAATAGAATCGAACTCGACGTGAAGAACACGCCGGTTAGACCTGATAATCAGGTTGACCGGCGTTTTTTCGTTTAATTAACAGGCTTGCAGAACGAAGATGCATTGAACCTGCCAGTGGATCACAGCGAATTCGTTCATATCGCTTATCGTCCAGGTGGAAGCGACCAGCCGATCGATTAACCGACTTCGATCTTGTGACGAATATGAGCTGATGCAGTGAAGGGGGACGTTAGCATATGACGTGGCGGAGTATCGTTACTGCTTTTTTTATTTTTTCAACACATCGAATCAATAATTTCCATCAGCAACTCTCGTAACTTTTTACCCAAAAAACAGTCTATAACAGTAGAGCGGAATACCGGAAGCAACGTGGGAGGTGGTGTGCCGCCATGTTCGTGTGACGGACAGAGCGGATGATCAACATCTTGCCTGAAGTGTGGAGTTGCGCTGATCCACTGATCGCTTAAGCGCCTGAGGTATTCATTTTCATATAACAATTTAATAGGAATCAGGGGAAACCGAATCTGATCGGACGATAGAGAAAGAGAAACAACCTGTCAAGGAGAGGAGTATTAATCATCAAGATGAGCAGAACAACGAAACGTACAGGGTGGAGGAAGCATGCGAAACGTGTCGGAATCTTGGTGCTTTCGACAACAACGGCGCTAACGACACTGATCGGTACATTGCCTGTCCAGCCGGGTTCATTTGCTGTGGTATCCGCTCAGACCGTGCAAGCACAAGCTGAAGCCGTATTACAGTTGGTAAAGGAGGACATCGTAACGTCTGGCGCAATCCTGCGCACATACAAGTGGTATCCTGCATCCGCCAATAATCAGCAAGCCACAGATCTGCGAGTCATCGTGATCGACCTGGCCAACCCTTATGTGGAGCTCGATGTGATGAGCGGCAAAGGCGGTGAAGTGAACAGCAAGCAGACGGTGCTCGGCATGGCCAGAGAGACCTCGGCTGTAGCCGGCATCAACGCGTCTTTCTTCCACATGGATGCTGTACCTGCTAACCCGCTCGCGGCACAGATCACAGAAGGCCAGATGACGGTATCGCCGCTGTTCCTTAAGGGCTGGTATTCGTTCGGCATCACAACTGATCGCAAGCCGGTAATTGGTGAGTACCAGTTCGACGGTGTGGTGGTTGCAGGCAACAATATGTACGAACTGCGCGGGATCAACAAGCCGATCATGTTCGACGAGTCGAGCAATCAGAGTCACATTGACAGCATTTTCATGTACACCTCTGCATGGGGGGCGCATATACGAGCAGATCGCAGCCTTCATCCCCCAACTGAAGTGCTTGTGATCAACGGAATCGCCACCGAGATGTCGATAGACCAGCCGCTAGGTCTATTGGACATTCCGAAGGACGGATATATCCTGCGCGGAGAAGGAGAGGGCGCGGCTTTTCTGCAGAGCAATGTGACCCTCGGAGAGCCGATCTATACGCAATATCAGATGATCGAGCGCAACACGGGAGTGTCAGTTGATCCTGCCCAGTTCCAGATGTTGATCGGCGGCCATACGCTCCTGGTCGATAGCGGGCAGAAGGCGGCGTTTACAGCGAACATCAACAACATATCCGGGACTGTTCCAGCAGCGCGAACAGCAATTGGGTATTCCGCCGATGGACGATATGTGTATCTGATCACAGCTGACAAGACCTCTTCCAGCCGAGGCATGACACTCGCTGATCTGCAGCAGGCTATGATTCAACTGGGCGTATGGCGCGGGATCAATCTGGACGGCGGCGGTTCGACGACGATGGTCGCGCGTGAACTTGGTGAAACAATGGCAACTCTCGTCAATACCCCGGCCCAGTCATCGATGCGGCAAGTGGTCAATGGCATCGGCGTATACACCAATGCTCCTCCTGGAGAGGTGATGGGTCTGATCCTCGATTCGATCCCGTATGTATTCATCGGTGAACGTGTGAAGCTTCCAGTGAAAGGATACGACCAATACTATAACCCGGTCAGCAACATCGACCTGTCACAGCCGGGGTATACGTTATCCGTGACGGAAGGCTACGGTCGATTCGAGAACGGCTATTTCATCCCGACCCAGAAGGGCAAGGCGACCATCACGATCGCCAAAGGATCTTCCCTGGTATCGACTGATGTGGAGATCATCGATCGCCAGGAACTGGCGAGCTTAAGCTTGAACGTAAGCGATCAAGACATTCGCAGCGGTTCGACGATCGATCTGAAGGTGAAGGCAGTATTGAAGGATGGACGTTCGCGGGAGGTTCCTTCTGATGCCATCGAATGGCGCATGGAAGGATTCAGCGGCACTATCCATGATGGCGTGCTGAATGTCGAGGAAGTGGATGAAAACGCGTTGGCGCGACTGATCGCGACATATGACGGATTCAGCACTTCGGTCGTGCTGCAACCGATGATCAGCAGCGTATGGGCCGACTTCGACACGATGATGCCTCCGCTGTCGCTGAACCTGCTCTCCGAGGACGCCATCGTTGACTATCGGATCACCAATCGACTCCAGGGTCAAGTGACAGCTTCGAACGTCCTGAATTGGCAGTATGATTTCAGTCGGATCGGGCAGTTCGTCGGTGAGCAATTGCCTGGAATCGCCTTTGAATTTAATGACGGGCTGGGCATGGAGGTGCCTGGAAACCCAAAGCTAATGTCACTTGATGTGTTTGGCGACGGCAAATCCAGCAAATTATGGTTGGAAGCTACGGACGCAAACGGCAAGCAACATACGATAGATATAGGGAAGATAGACTGGATTGGGTGGCGTACGGTGGAGGTCAATCTTGCATCTCCGGGTATCCAATATCCGTTAACCGTACAGCGACTCGTTCAGGAATCACCATCGAACCCGTTGCCGCTTATTGACCTCAGCCTCGTGACATTAGAGGAATTGATGGCGATGATCGATCCGACCGTGACCCAGGGTGAGCTGGCGATCGACCAGATCGTCTTCCAGACGGAATCCGTGTTGCCAGAGCCGGAATACAAGACGATCGAAATGCAGATCAACAACCACACGGTTACGGTCAACGGGCAGGAGATGGAAATCGATCAACCGCCGGTGATCATCGGGCGTTCCACAATGGTTCCTATCCGCTTCATCATTGAAGCGATGGATGGTCAGGTGGAATGGGATGCAGCTGCGAATAAGGTCACGCTGATCCGCGGCAAACAGTTCATCGAGATGTGGATAAACGAACCGGAGATCAATTTCAACGGGAAGAAAGCAACCGCTCCAGAAGCTCCTACCGCGTTGAATTCGCGGACACTGGTACCGCTGCGTATCCTATCCGAACAGCTCGGATGGGAAGTTTACTGGGATAATGACACACAATCGGTGAGAATGGTTGGCAAAAACAATTAATCATATGCAGCACGACTAGCGCAAAAGACCCAGATACGATAAAGTTAATGGTAGCAAGCCCAAGCGCGGAGAAGCGCCAGTCAGCGGTGACCAGGTGAATCATTGATCATGATCTGGATTCAGTGAATGGACTCGGGCGTCCTGGCGTTTCTCCCGCAAGTGCCAAGGGGGATAGCATGTGAGCTTCAATATCCAGGATATCGATAAAATTATCAAGAATGCTACCCGGGTTATGGAAAAAAGCAGATACCAGATTTTTGAAATCTATCAAGGCGCCAAAGCTGAATTGGAGCTCATGCGCAAAGAACTGGATCATGTCATGCAGGAGATTGCGGCGACCATTAGCCTGGTGGATCGGATGGAGATCGAATTCAAGCGTTCCCGCAACCGGCTCTCTGAGGTCAGCAGGGACTTCAAGCGTTATCTCGAAGAAGACATTCGCAAGGCATACGAAATGGCGACGAAGACACAGCTGGAACTAACGATCCAGAGAGAGAAGGAAACGACGCTTCGCCAGCGCAGGGATGAGCTGCAGATTCGCATCCGCAACATCGAGCAGACGATCGAACGCGCGGAGACTGTCGCCTCACAGATGAATGTCGTTGCGCAG
>Ga0207747_1000340_pt1 | contig 57120 bp, 53 predicted proteins | sample HigsolmetaGSP11D_FD_184839 | JGI IMG/M metagenome (GOLD analysis project Ga0207747, IMG submission 184839) | High solid enriched microbial communities from the Joint BioEnergy Institute, USA - SP1-1-D (SPAdes) | ecosystem: Engineered > Bioreactor > SSF (Solid state fermentation) > Aerobic >...
AGACCGACGAGGATCCGGGTAAGCCCAAGCACTATGCGTTGACCATGCTTCCCTACCCGAGCGGGGATCTGCACGTCGGGCACTGGTACGCGATGACCCCCTCCGACACCCGGGCGCGCTTTATGCGGATGCGCGGCTACCGGGTCTTCTTCCCGATAGGCTTCGACGCCTTCGGGCTGCCGGCTGAGAACGCGGCGATAAAGCGCGGCATCCACCCCCGGAAGTGGACCTACTCGAACATCGAGAACATGCGGGGGCAGCTGCGGCAGATGGGCACGATGTTCGACTTCGACGCCGAGGTCGTGACCTGCGAGCCGGAGTACTACCGCTGGAACCAGTGGTTCTTCCTCAAGTTCTACGAGCGGGGGCTCGCCTACCGCAAGAAGGCGCCGGTGGACTGGTGCCCCTCGTGCAACACCACGCTCGCCCGCGAGCAGGTGGTGGGCCCCGACCGGCGGTGCGAGCGCTGCGGCACCCCGGTCATAAAGCGCAACCTCACCCAGTGGCTTTTCAGGATCACCGAGTACGCCGACGAGCTTCTCGACTTCTCGAAGATAGACTGGCCCGAGCGCGTGAAGACGCTGCAGACTAACTGGATCGGGCGTTCCGAGGGGGCGGAGATAGAGTTCGAGATAGAGGGCTACGGCCCCATCACGGTCTTCACCACCCGTCCGGACACCGTCTTCGGGGCGACGTTCATGGTGCTCGCCCCGGAGCACGAGGCGGTCGAGAGGATAACCGCGCCCGAGCGCGCCGCGGAGGTGCGCGCCTACGTCGAGGAGGCCGCCCGGATGAGCGAGATAGATCGCACCGACACCACGCGCGAGAAGACCGGCGTCTTCACCGGGGCCTGCGCGACGAACCCGGCCACCGGGGAGAGGATCCCGGTCTACATCGCCGACTACGTGCTCCTCGGCTACGGTACGGGCGCGATCATGGCCGTCCCCGCCCACGACGAGCGGGACTTCGAGTTCGCCACGAAGTACGGGCTGGAGATACGCCCGGTCATAGCCCCGCCCGACCGGGACGGCGGTCCTCTCGAGGAGGCCTACACCGGTGAGGGGACGATGGTCAACTCAGGGCCCTTCGACGGCACCCCGAGCGGGGAGGGCCGGGAGAAGGTCACCCGCTGGCTTGAGGAGCGGGGGGCGGGGAGGCAGGCAGTCAGCTACCGTCTGAGGGACTGGCTCATTTCCCGCCAGCGCTACTGGGGCACCCCGATCCCGATCGTCTACTGCGAGGGGTGCGGGACGGTGCCGGTGCCCGAGGAGGACCTGCCCGTCCTGCTGCCGGAGGACGCGGAGTTCACCCCGACCGGGGAGTCGCCGCTCAAGCGCGACCCGGACTTCTACAACACCACCTGCCCCCGCTGCGGCGGCCCCGCCACGCGCGAGACCGATACGATGGACACCTTCGTCGACTCCTCGTGGTACCAGTACCGCTACCTCTCGCCCCACTACGACGAGGGGCCCTTCGATCCCGAGCAGGGGAGGAAGTGGCTGCCGGTCGACCAGTACACCGGTGGTGTCGAGCACGCGGTGATGCACCTGCTCTACACGCGCTTTTTCACCAAGGTGATGCGCGACATGGGGCTCGTGGACTTCGACGAGCCGATGGTGAGGCTCTTCAACCAGGGTGAGATCCTCGGTCCCGACGGCAACCGGATGAGCAAGAGCAAGGGCAACGTCGTGAACCCTCAGGAGTGGGTGGACCGCTACGGATCGGACGTGCTGCGGTGCTTCTTGATGTTCATCGGGCCCTGGAACGAGGGCGGTCCCTGGGACGGACAGGGGATCGAAGGCGTCGCCCGCTGGCTGCGCCGGGCGCACTCGCTGGTGGTCGAGGGCGAGCCCTCCGGGGCGGAGGCGGACCCGAAGGAGCTTCCCCGCCGCACGAGCCGGCTCGTCAAGCGGGTCACCGAGAACCTGGAGACCTTCCGGTTCAACACCGCGATCGCGGCGCTCATGGAGCACACCAACTACCTGCTCGCGGTGCGCGGGCGGGTGGATGAGGAGGAGTGGGCCTCCGCCCTGCGCGACTTCGTGCTGGTCCTGGCGCCCTTCGCCCCGCACCACGCCGAGGAGATGTGGGCGGAGTTGGGCCAGCCGTACTCGGTGCACCAGCAGAGCTGGCCGCAGTGGGACGAGGAGCTGGTCGCAGAGGAAGAGATCACGCTCGTCGTCCAGGTCAACGGCAAGCTGCGCGACCGCATCCGGGTCCCGACCGACGTCTCCGAAGAGGACGCCCGCCGGCTCGCGCTCGAGAGCCCGAAGGTGCGCCAGCACGTCGAGGGACGTGAGATCAAAAAGTGCGTCTACGTGCCGGGGCGCGTGGTGAATCTGGTGGTGGGTTAGCCTCTACGGTCGTAGGCGGCCCTTTCCACGCCGATCCCGGCGTCGGACGCGATTTTGTCCCGCCGTACCGTGGGGTAGTATGCCGCTGGGCCTGACGGAAGGAGAGTGGAGTGATGGAGGAGTCCGGCAGGAGAAGGCCTCTCTACGAGATGACCCGGGAGCTGGCGGCGACCGCGATGGGCGAGCTTCCCGCGACGCTCGTCGTCCGCGGTGGCACCCTCGTCAGCGTGACCTCGGGCGAGGTCATCCCGGGGATGGACGTCGCGGTGCAGGGGCCGCGCATCGCCTACGTCGGCCCCGACGCGGGGCACACCATCGGGCCGGACACCCGGGTGATAGAGGCGGAGGGGCGCTACGTCGCGCCGGGGTTCCTCGACGGGCACTGCCACATCGAGAGCAGCCAGCTCACCGTCGCCCGGTTCGCGGAGGCGGTGCTCCCTCTGGGCACCACCGGCGGTTTCTTCGACGCGCACGAGATCTCTAACGTGCTCGGCCTCGAGGGCCTGAGGCTGATGCTGGAGGAGGCGCGCACCACGCCGCTGGCGGCCTACCTCGAGGTCGCCTCCTGCGTTCCCTCGACCTCGACGGACCTGGAGACGCCCGGAGCGGTCCTCGGCCCGGAGGAGGTCGCCGAGGCGATGGGCTGGGGGGAGGACGTGATCGCGCTCGGAGAGGTCATGAACTTCCCCGGGGTCGTCTTCGGCGACGAGAAGATGCACGGCGAGATAGCGGAGGCCCTGAAGGCCGGGCGGGCCGCCGACGGGCACTTTTGCTGGCCGCCGGACGACCGACGCCTCGCGGCCTACGCCGCGAGCGGCGTGAGCGGGTGCCACGAGGGGACGACCCCGGAGGATACTCTCTGGCGCCTCAGGCAGGGGATGTACGCCAAGCTGCGGCGCGGCTCGGCCTGGCACGACGTCGCCGCCACGATAAAGGCGCACACGGAGATGGGGCTCGACCCGAGGCGCATCCTGCTCGTCACCGACGACCGCAGCCCGGAGTCGATCCTGGACGAGGGGCACATGGACTTCGTCGTGCGCCACGCCATATCCCAGGGGGTGAGGCCGGTCGTCGCCTTCCAGATGGCCACCCTGAACACCGCCGAACGCTTCGGCGTCTCACACGACGTCGGCAGCGTGACCCCGGGCCGCCGCGCGGACATCATCCTGCTCGACGGCGACCTCGCCGACGTGAGGGTCTGCCTCACGGTAGCGGCCGGCGAGGTCGTCGCGGAGGATGGGAGGATGGTCGCGGAGATCCCGCGGTTCGAATACCCTTCTTTCGCGCTCGACTCGGTGCGGGTCTCCGGTCCCGTCACGGAGGAGACGTTCGCCGTGGAGGCGCCCGTCGAGAGCGGCCGGGTGCCGGTGCGGGCTTTCCGGGTGGTCGAGAACCACGTGGAGACACGGGAGGAGCGCGTGGAGCTCCCGGTCTCCGGAGGGCTCGTGCACCTCGACCCGGAGCAGGACGTGTGCAAGGCCGCCGTGATCGAACGACACGGGAAGGGCGGCTGGAAGGCCGTCGGGTTCGTCTGCGGGGTCGGCTTCCGGGAGCCGGCGGCCATCGCGAGCACCGTCGCCCACGACAGCCACAACCTGCTCGTGATCGGGAGCTCCGAGGAGCAGATGGCCCGCGCCGCGAGGGCGGTCGTCGGGGCGGGGGGAGGCGTCGCGGTCGCCCATGGGGAGGAGCTGGTGGTGCATCCGCTGCCGGTCGCCGGGCTTATGTCGCCCGACCCCTTCGAGGCGGTGGCGGAGCGCTCGCGGGCGGTCGGCCGGGCGCTCGCCGCGGCCGGCTGCACGCTCAACTACGCCTTCATGACGCTCTCGCTCCTGGCGCTCGTGGTTCTCCCGGAGCTGCACCTCTCCGACAGGGGGCTCGTCAGGGTGGACGAGGGCGGGTTCCGGCTCGTGCCGCTGTTTGCCGGGAAGGAGGCGTAGGACGATGGACGGCGTTCCGAAGCCGGGCCGTATCCTCGTCTCCTCCGAAGCGATAGACCGCAGGCTCGGGGAGCTCGGCGCCCGCATCACCGCTGACTACCGCGAGAGGAACCCCCTGCTCCTCGTCGGCATCCTGCGCGGGGCGTTCGTGGTGCTGAGCGACCTGATCCGACGCCTCGAGATCCCCTGCGAGGTGGACTTCATGGAGGTCTCCTCCTACGGGACCGGAACCTCCTCCAGCGGAGTGGTTCGCATCCTCAAAGACCTCGAAGAGGATATAACCGGCCGGCACGTGCTCATCGTGGAGGACATAATCGATACGGGGCTGACCCTCTCCTACCTGAGAAGATCGCTGCTTGCGCGCAACCCGGCGTCTTTGGAGATCTTTGCGCTTCTGAGCAAGCCGAGTCGCAGGAGGGTTGAGATAGAGGTGAAGTACCTGGGCTTTGAGGTGCCGGACGAGTTCGTCGTCGGGTACGGCATAGACTACGCCGGCTACCACCGCAACCTCCCCGACATCCACGCCCTTCTTGACAGCCCCTGAGAACGGGCTGTACAATCCACGAATTAAAATTTACAGTCCGCTTTGCGGAAAGTGAGGAGAGAGGAAAAGGCGCGCCGCGCAGGCGATCACCTAGCCTTATCTCCCTGAAGTAGCGAGAGACGTGAAAGGGGAGAGGGTTGGAGTTTCTGCAACCGGCTACCTGGCACGAGGCTCTGGAGGCCAGGGCTGAACACCCCGAGGCGAGGCCCATCTTCGGTGGCACGGACGTGATGGTCGAGCTCAACTTCGACCGGGACCGGCCCGGGGCGCTCCTGGATCTCACGCGCGTACCGGAGCTTTCTGAGTGGGGTGAGGAGGATGGCATGGTGAGGATCGGGGCGGGGGTCAGCTACGCCCGGATCATAGAGGAGGTGGGGGGCAGGCTCCCCGCCCTGGCCATGGCTTCCAGGACGGTCGGCTCGCCCCAGATCCGCAACCGGGGCACCGTCGGGGGGAACCTGGGGACGTCTTCTCCGGCGGGCGACTCTCTGCCGCCGCTGTATGCGGCCGGTGCGGAGGTGGAAGTCTGCTCGGTGAGGGGGGTGCGGCGGGTTTCGGTCGAGGAGTTCGTGAGGGGCCCCAAGCGCAACGCGCTCGCGGGGGACGAGCTGATCTCTGCGGTCGTGGTCCCGGTGGCCCGGGGGCCGGAGCAGTTCTCCAAGATCGGGACGAGGAACGCGATGGTCATCGCGGTCTGCTCGCTCGCCGTCTCGCTCGACGTGGAGCGCAGGAAGGTGCGGGCGTGCATCGGCTCTGCGGGCCCCACCCCCATCCGGGCACGCGAAGCCGAGGGCTTCATCGAGGGGGTGCTCGACGAGGAAGGACTCTGGGAGAGCCGGGGCGAGATAGGGGAGGAGACACTCGGCCGGTTCGCGGAGCTCGTGCGAGAAGCGGCGCGGCCCATAGACGACGTCCGCTCGACGGCGGAGTACCGCCGGCACGCGGTCGGGGTTCTGGCCCGCAGGGAGCTAGTGTGGGTCTGGCAGGAGTACCGGGGAGGTGAGGCCAGGTGAGGCTGCGTCTGGAGGTCAACGGGGAGGTGCGCGAGGTCGAGGGCGTCTGGGAGGGGGAGAGCCTTCTGTACGTCCTGCGCGAGCGCCTCGGGCTCTACGGTTCCAAGAACGCCTGCGAGCAGGGCGAGTGCGGCTCGTGCTCGGTCTACCTCGACGGGGTGCTGGTGTGCTCGTGCCTGGTCGCTGCCGGTCAGGCCGAAGGCAGGGAGGTCGTCACCGTCGAGGGGCTCGCGGAGGGGGACGGGCTGCACCCCGTGCAGGAAGCCTTCGTCGAGGCCGGGGCGGTACAGTGCGGGTTCTGCACGCCCGGGTTCGTCGTGGCCACCCACGACCTGCTCTCGCGCAACCCCGAGCCCACGGACGCCGAGATCCGGGAGGCCCTGGCGGGCAACCTCTGCCGCTGCACCGGCTACGAGAAGATCCTCGACGCCGTCCACCGCGCCGCGGAGAGAGTCCGGGTGTGATGGCCGGAAGGCTTCTCATCGAGGGGTGCGCCATCGCCGCGGTGGGCGCTGAGGGTGCCGAGCACGCCCGCGGACACCTCGTGATAGAGGACGGACGCATCGCCGCGGTCGGCGAGGGGCCCGTCCCCGGGAGGTTGCGGGAGGGGGCGCGGGTGGTGGATGGTCGGGGTCGTCTGGCCACACCAGCGCTCGTCAACTGCCACCACCACCTCTACCAGTGGGCGACGCGTGGGATGGCCCAGCAGGAGGACCTCTTCGGGTGGCTCTCAGGGCTCTATCCCCTCTGGGCCTGCATCGATGAGGAGGTGGAGCACGCGGCCGCTTCGGCCGGGCTTACGGCGCTCGCGCTCTCCGGGTGCGCGACCACGACCGACCACCACTACGTCTTCCCGCGCGGGGCGGGTGATCTCTTCGCCGCCGAGGTGGAGGCGGCGAGGGAGGTGGGATTGCGCTTCCATCCCACGCGGGGATCGATGGACCTCGGGGAGTCGCGGGGCGGGCTGCCCCCGGACGGGGTGGTGGAGGATCTGGAGGAGATCCTCGCGGCGAGCGAGGAGGCGGTGGACCGCTACCACGACCCCTCGCCGGGTTCGATGCTGCGCGTCGCGCTCGCCCCCTGCTCGCCCTTCTCCGTCACGCGTGAGCTCATGGCCGAGAGCGCCAGGCTCGCGCGCGAGAAAGGGGTCAGGCTGCACACCCACCTCGCCGAGACCGTCGACGAAGAAGAGTACTGCCGGGAGCGCTACGGCGTGCGGCCCGCAGAGTATCTGGAGGAACTCGGCTGGATCTCCGACGACGTCTGGCTCGCCCACTGCGTCCACCTCGATGGCCGGGAGGTGCGGCGCTTCGGGCGGGCGGGGACCGGCGTCGCGCACTGCCCCTCGTCCAACGGCAGGCTCGGGGCCGGGATAGCGCCGGTCGCGGAGATGCTCGGGGCCGGGGTGCCGGTCGGTCTCGGGGTGGACGGGGCTGCCTCCAACGAGGCCGGGGAGCTCGCGGGCGAGATGCGGCAGGCGCTCCTTCTGGCGCGGCTCGAGGGAGGCCCCGAGGCGCTCACAGCCCGTCAGGCGCTCGAGCTCGCCACGCTGGGCGGGGCGCGTTGCCTGGGGAGGGAGGACGAGATCGGCTCGCTCGAGCCCGGCAAGCTCGCCGACGTCGCGCTCTGGAGGCTCGACGATCTGTGGCACGCCGGGGTCGAGGATCCCGTCGCCGCGCTCGTCTTCGGACGCACCCCGCGCGTCGAGACGCTCTTCGTCGGCGGGCGGGCGGTGGTCGAGGGCGGGGAGATCACGACCGTCGATGAAGAAGAGGTGGCGAATGAGCTCTCCGCGGCGGGCCGCAGGCTCGCCGCGAGGTTCGAGGAGGTTCGAGGGAGATGACGCTTCAGAGTGCAGTTCCGGTCCGGACGCGTCCTCAGGTTCCCGGGAAGATCGGGCAGAGCACCACCCGCTCCGACGGCGTCCCGAAGGTGAAGGGGGAGTTCGAGTACTCCTCGGATCTGTGGATGGAGGGGATGCTGTGGGGTGCGACGCTGAGGAGCCCGCATCCCTCCGCCATCATCCGCTCGGTGGATACCTCCGCGGCCGAGGCGGTGCCGGGCGTCTACGCCGTTCTGACCCACGAGGACGTACCCGGCAGGAAGGTCTACGGGATGGAGGTTCCCGACCAGCCGGTCCTCGCCTGGGAGAGGGTGCGGTATGTCGGGGAGCCGGTCGCGCTCGTCGCCGCCGACCACCCCGAGACCGCCCGGAGGGCGCTGGAGAAGATAGAGGTCGACTACGAGGTCCTCGAGCCCCTCACCGACGCGGAGGAGGCGCTGCGGGAGGACGCGCCGAAGCTTCATCCCTCGGGCAATCTGCTCAAGCACGTCCACATCGTCCACGGCGACGTCGAGAAGGCCGCCTCCGAGGCCGAGGTCGTGGTCGAGGGGGAGTACGAGGTCGGGATGCAGGACCAGGCGTTCCTGGGACCCGAGTCCGGGCTCGCGGTCCCCGACGGACAGGGAGGGGTGGACCTCTACGTCTCGACCCAGTGGCTGCACATAGACCAGAAGCAGATCTGCGAGTCGCTCGGGCTCCCGCCGGAGCGGGTGCGACTGACGCTCTCGGGGGTCGGCGGGGCGTTCGGGGGCCGGGAGGACCTCTCGATGCAGATCCACGCGTGTCTGCTCGCGCTCGAGACCGGGCGCCCGGTGAAGATGGTCTACAACCGGGAGGAGTCCTTCTACGGACACGTCCACCGGCATCCCTGCCGGATGCGCTACGAGCACGGGGCGAAGAAGGACGGCACCCTCCTCTACGTGAAGGCCCGCATCGTCCTCGACGGCGGGGCCTACGCCTCGAGCTCGAACGCGGTGTGCCTGAACGCCGGCACCTTCGCCTGCGGTCCCTACCGGGTGCCGAACGCCCTGGTCGACAGCTACATGCTCTACACCAACAACCCGCCGTGCGGCGCTATGCGGGGCTTCGGGGCCGTGCAGGTCTGCTTCGCCTACGAGGCGCAGATGGACAGGCTCGCCAAAAAGCTCGGCATGGACCCGGTCGAGCTCAGGATCAAGAACGCCATCGAGCCCGGCGACCGCTTCCCGTTCGGGCAGGAGGTCCCCTACCCGGCGCCGGTCGCGGAGATCCTCAGGCGGGTGAAGGAGATGCCCCTGCCGGAGGAGAAGGAGTTTGCGGGCCGGGATGTACGCGAGCTCCCCGGCGGGGTCTCCAACGTCACCCACGGGGAGGGCGTCGTTCGGGGCGTGGGGTACGCGGTCGGGTTCAAGAACATCGGGTTCTCGGCGGGCTTCGACGACTACTCCACGGCGCGCGTCACCCTCGCCGCGGAGGACGGAGAGCCGCTGGCGCGGGTGCACACCGCCGCGGCCGAGGTCGGACAGGGGCTCGTGACGGTGGAGGCCCAGATCGCGCGCACCGAGCTCGGGGTGGAGCGGGTGGAGGTCATGAACGCCGACACGAGCGTGGGCTCGGCGGGCTCCTCTTCGGCCTCCCGGCAGACCTACGTGACGGGATCTGCGGTGAAGCTGGCGTGCGAGGCGGTCAGAAAACGCCTCTTCGAGCGGGCGGCGGCGGAGCTCGGGGAGGATCCGGAGTGCCTCGCGCTCGAGGACGGCTGGGTCGTGCGCGACGGGGAGGCGCTCGTCCCGGTCGCAGACCTCCTCGAAGGGGAGGAGATCGAGGAGACCGTCGAGTACCACCACCGTCCGACCGAGCCGCTGGACGAGCGGGGGCAGGGGGACGCCCACCTGCAGTTCGCCTTCGCCGCCCACCGGGCGGTCGTGGAGGTCGACACCGAGCTCGGGCTGGTGCGGGTCGTCGAGATCGCGACCGCCCAGGACGTGGGTAAGGCCATAAACCCGCAGGCGGTCGAGGGCCAGATCGAGGGCGGGGTGGCCCAGGGGCTGGGGCTCGCGCTCCTGGAGGAGATCCAGGTGAAGGAAGGAAGGATCCAGAACGCCTCCTTCACCGACTACCTGCTCCCGACGATCCTGGACATGCCTCCGGTACGCTCGGAGATCCTCGAGCTCGCGGACCCGGAGGCCCCCTACGGCCTCAAAGGCGTCGGCGAGCCGCCGACGATCTCCTCGACCGCGGCGATAGTCGCCGCGCTGCGCGACGCGACCGGGCGGGAGCTCACCCGCGTGCCGGTGCGCCCCGAGCACATCGTCGGTGAGAAGAGCGGGTCCTGATGGCGGAATGTGCGGGAGGAGGTGATAGTGGCGTCGCACGACACCGGCAGGAGATCCATCGTAGAGAAGCAGGGGGAGGGCGGGGGTCCTCCTGAGGATACCCCGGAAGAAGGGTGAGAGAGGGAAAGGGAGACAAAGATGTCTGAGACTACGGCCGGGCGCACCCGCGTCCGCCATCCCGTGGACGAGGTACTGCCCGCGGGCAAGCTCGCGGTCTACGGTTTTCAGCACGTGCTGGCGTTCTACGCCGGGGCGGTCATCGTCCCGATACTTCTCGCCGGGGCGATAGGGCTGAGCAAGGAGCACCTCGTCTACCTGATAAGCGCCGACCTCTTCACGTGCGGGATAGCCTCGATCATCCAGTCGGTCGGGTTCTGGGAGGTCGGGGTGCGGCTGCCGCTGCTGCAGGGGGTGACCTTCACCGCCGTCGCCCCGATGATCGCCATCGGCAAGGCCAACGGCGGCGGGGTGAAGGGGTTGCTGGTGATCTACGGTTCGATCATCGTCGCCGGCATCTTCACCTTCCTGCTCGCCCCGTACTTCAGCCGCATCATCCGCTTCTTCCCCCCGGTGGTGACGGGCACCGTGATCACCGTGATCGGGGTGACGCTCGTGCCGGTGGCGATCCAGGACGCCGGGGGCGGGGACCCGAGCGCCCCGAGCTTCGGGAGCCTGCAGAACATCACGCTCGCCCTCTTCGTGCTCGTCCTCATCCTCGTCCTCTACCGGGTCTTCCGGGACCGCTTCCTGAGCACGATAGCCGTCCTGATCGGGCTGGCGATGGGCACCGCGGTCTCGGCGGCGCTCGGGGTGGCGGACTTCGGCCAGGTCTCGAAGTCCGCCTGGCTCGGGGTGACGACCCCGTTCCACTACGGGCTGCCGCACTTCCAGATCGCCGCGATAATCTCGATGGTGATCGTCATGCTCATCACCATGATCGAGACGACCGGCGACACCTTCGCGACCGGCGAGATCGTCGGTAAGCGCCTCGGACCCAGGGACATCGCCCGCGCGCTGCGGGCCGACGGGCTCTCGACGCTCATCGGCGGCATCCTGAACTCCTTCCCCTACACCTGCTTCGCGGAGAACATCGGGCTGGTCCGGCTGACGGCGGTCAAGAGCCGGTGGGTCGTGGCCTCGGCGGGGGGTATCATGATCCTGCTCGGGCTCTTCCCCAAGCTCGCCGCGATCGTCGCCTCGATCCCCACGCCAGTCATCGGCGGGGCGGCTCTCGCGCTCTTCGGCACCGTGGCGGCGATAGGCATCCAGACGCTGCAGCGGGTCGACTTCAGCCGCACCAGCAACGTGCTCATCGTCGCGGTGAGCATCGGCTTCGCCCTGACCCCGGTGGTCTTCCCCCAGTTCTTCCAGCACTTCCCCTCCTCGTTCCAGGTGGTGCTCGGGAGCGGCATCACGCTCGGGAGCATCTGCGCTTTCGTCCTGAACTTCGTCTTCAACGTGATCGGTGGAGGCGAAGGCCGCGAGGCCGCAGGCTCACGGCAGGGGAGGCTCACCCTCGAGGAGGTCAACCGGATGAGCCGGGAGGAATTCGTCGGGCGTTTCGGCCGGCTCTTCGAGGGGGGGCGCTGGGTCGCGGAGGAGGCCTACGACCGCCGGCCGTTCGCGAGCGTCTACGAGCTGCGCACCGCCTTCCAGGACGTCCTGCTCGAGGCCGACCCCGAGCGCCAGCTCGCCCTCATCCGCTCCTACCCGCCGCTCGGCGTAATAGACCTCTCCGACGAGGCGCTCGCCGAGGAACTGGGGCTCACCCCATCGGAGTACGAGGTGCTCACCAGCGCCGCCTCCGGCGGGGTGCTCGGACCGGAGTCGCTGCGCGACCGCGCCGCGGCAGGCCTCGACACCCTCAGCCCGGAGGAGTACGATGAATTCCTGCGTCTCAACCGGGCCTACCGGGAGAAGTTCGGCTTCCCTCTGGTGATCGCGCTGCGCGAGCGCGAAAGCAAGCAGGAGGTGCTCGAGGCTGGCCGGGCGCGCCTGGCGAACTCCCCGGCACAGGAGAGGATGGCGGCGATGGTCGAGATCGCCAAGATCGCCGGCTACCGGCTGGAGGACATCGTGGAGGAATCCGGCGGCGTGACGGTCGGGAGCGAAAGTTGAGCCTGCCGGCGGTCACCATCGAGCTGCCGGAATGGATGGAGGAGGCCGCTCCCGGCGGCCTCCTCTGCCCGACCCGCGAGGACCGGATGCGCTTCGTCGTGGTCCTCGCCCGGGAGAACGTCCGCCAGAAGACCGGCGGACCGTTCGGCGCGGCCGTCTTCGACCGGGATTCCGGCCGGCTCATAGCCCCCGGTGTCAACCTGGTCTACACCGCGAACCTCTCCTGCGCCCACGCGGAGATCGTCGCCCTCTCGGTCGCCCAGAGGATCCTCGGCAGCTTCGACCTGGGCGAGGGCGGCTCCCTCGAGCTCGTCACCAGCACCGAGCCGTGCGCCATGTGCTTCGGCGGCGTGATCTGGTCCGGCGTCAAGAGCCTCGTCTGCGGCGCCCGCGAACAAGACGCCCGCGCCATAGGCTTCGACGAAGGCCCCAAGGTCCCCGACTGGCCCGAAGAACTCTCCCGCCGCGGGATCTCCATCGCCCGCGACGTCTGCCGCGCGGAGGCCGCCTCGGTCCTTGAAGAGTACGCAGAGAACGGCGGCGTGATCTACAACGCCCGCCGGTGACCACCCCACCCTTGACAGCCTCTCTGGTCTGGTTATATAGTCCGATGAGCAAAATATTTTGCCCGTATTACGGAATTCAAGAAGGGGAAGAGATGGGAGAAGGAGTCTAGTGTCTGGGGGGACGACGCTCCGGGAGGTGAACGCGCTCTCACGCGAGGAGTTCGTGGAGAGGTTCGGATCCCTCTTCGAGCACTCGCCCTGGGTGGCCTGGCGGGCGTGGGAGGAGCGGCCGTTCGGGAGCGTGGCGGAGCTCGAGGCGGCGTTGCGCCGGGCGGTGCAGGAGGCTTCGCGGGAGGAGAAGCTCGCCCTGATCCGGGCGCACCCCGAGCTCGCCGTCCCCGAGGGCGATCTCACCCCCGAGTCGGAGCGCGAGCAGCGCTCGGCCGGGCTCGACGGGCTGGAGGAGGGAGAGCGCAAGGAGTTCCTCCGGCTCAACCGGGCCTACCGGGAGAGGTTCGGCTTCCCCTATGTAGTGTGCGTCAGGGAGCACACCAAGGACTCGATCCTCGAAGATGCCCGCCGGCGGCTCGCGGGCGAGAGAGAGGAGGAGATGGAGAACGCGCTCGGGGAGATCGCCAAGATCTCCTCGCTGCGTCTCAGGGACATGCTGGAAGGAGATGATGGAGAGTGACGCAGGCTAAGAAAGGCGGTAAGGTCGCGCTCGGCACCTGCAACTACGGCAAGTCGGACATCCGGCTCGTCAAGGTCTTCCGGGACGGAGAGAGGCACGACCTCACCGAGGTGCACGTCGACGTGATGCTCTTCGGCGATTTCGAGGGCATCTACCGAGACGGGGACAACACCGGGGCGCTCGCCACCGACACCATGCGCAATACCGTCTACGCGCTGGCGAAGGATCACCTGGAGAAGGACGAGATAGAGCGCTTCGGAATGAGGCTCGTCGAGCACTTCATAGAAGCCGGGCCGCTCGTGCGCCGCGCCCGGATAGAGTTCACCGAGCATCCCTGGGAGCGCATCGAGGTCGATGGCAGGCCGCACGAGCATTCCTTCGTCCGCGCCGCCGGGGTGCGCACGGCGCGGGTGGAGGGCGACGAGGACGGACGGATGCACATCGAGGCCGGGATCGACGACCTGGTGGTCCTCAAAACCACCAACTCCGGCTGGGAGGGATACCTGCACGAGCGTTTCACGACGCTGCCGGAGACGAACGACAGGATCCTCTCGACCGTCGTCACCGCGAACTGGGAGTACAACACCACCGAGGCGGACTTCTCCGGCGTCTGGCGCGGGGTCAGAGAGCAGATCCTCGCGACGCTCACCGACCACTACAGCCCCTCGGTCCAGAACACCCTCTACCGCATGGGCGAGGCGGTGCTGGAGCGTTTCCCGGAGATAGAGCGCATCCACTTCTCGCTCCCCAACCGCCACCACATCCTCTACGATCTCGAGCGTTTCGGGATCGAGAACGAGGGCGTCGTCTTCCACGCCGACGCCGAGCCCTACGGCCTGATCGAAGGCACCGTGGAGAGGTCCTCTTGAGCGGCTACCTGACCACCCACGTCCTCGACACCGCCCGCGGCCGCCCGGCGCGGGGCCTCAAGGTGGAGCTCTTCCGCCTTGAGGGCGGAGGGCGGGAGCGCCTCAAGACCCTCACGACCAACGCCGACGGGCGCACCGACGAGCCGCTCCTGGAACGGGAGCGCTTCGGGCGCGGCACCTACGAGATCGTCTTCCACGTCGGGGAGTACTTCGGCGGGGCGGGCTTCCTGGGCGAGGTCCCGGTGCGCTTCTCGGTCGAGGAGCCTGAGGAGCACTACCACGTTCCCCTCCTGGTCTCCCCCTACTCGTACACCACCTACCGGGGGAGCTAGTGGCGGCCTTCGACCTCATCGTGCGCGGCGGGACGGTGGTGCGCGAGGACGGCTGCAGGGTGGCGGACGTGGGTGTTGCCGACGGCGTCGTCTCCGCCGTGGGCCCGGAGCTGGAGGGCGGGGCCCGCGAGGAGGTTGACGCCCGGGGGCTCCACGTCCTCCCCGGCGCGATCGACGCCCACGTCCACTTCAACGAGCCCGGGCGCACCGGCTGGGAGGGGTTTGCGAGCGGGACCCGCGCGCTCGCCGCCGGGGGGACGACCCTCGGCGTGGAGATGCCGCTCAACGCCTACCCGCCCACGACCGACGCGGAGGGTTTCGACCTCAAGCTCGCCGCGGCGAAGAGGTCGGCCTTCGTGGATTTTGCGCTGTGGGGCGGGATCGTGCCGGGCAAGGTGGACCGGATGGAGGAGCTCGCCGAACGCGGGGTCGCCGGGTTCAAGGCGTTCATGTCCGCGACCGGCACCCCGGACTTCGAGGCCGCAGACGATCTCACCCTCTACGAGGGGATGCGCGAGGCCGCGCGCCTCGGACTTCCCGTCCTCGTCCACGCGGAGAACCGCCGGATCACCGACGCCCTCTCCCACCGGGCCGCCTCGACTTTGCGCACCACGATGCGCGACTATCTGGACTCCCGGCCCGTAATAGCCGAGCTCGAGGCCATAAGCCGCGCCATCCTCCTCGCCTCGGAGGCCGGCTGCTCGCTGCACGTCGTCCACGTGAGCACCGGGCGCGGGGTCGCGCTCGTGGCCGAGGCCCGCTCGCGCGGGGTCGATGTCACCTGCGAGACCTGCCCGCACTACCTCCTCCTCACCGACGAGGACGCCGGGAGGATCGGGGCCGCCGCCAAGTGCGCCCCGCCGCTGCGCCCGCGTGAGGAGCTGGAGTCCCTGTGGGAGGAAGTGCTCTCGGGCGACGTCTCGTTCGTCACCTCCGACCACTCACCCTGCCCACCCGACATGAAGGCCGGGGAGGACATGTTCCGGGTGTGGGGTGGGATCTCCGGCTGCCAGTCGCTGCTCGCGGCGATTCTCACCGAGGGGCATCACCGGCGGGGACTCCCCCTCGAGAGGGTCGCGGAGCTGCTCTCCGGGGCGGTGGCCCGGCGCTTCGGGTTCACGGGGAAGGGCGGGATCGGGGAGGGGAACGACGCCGACCTCGTGCTCGTGGACCCCGGGGAGGATTTCACCCTGCGGGAGGAAGACCTCCAGTACCGGCACCCGATCAGCCCGTACGTCGGGATGCGCTTCCGGGGGCGGGTGGTGAGGACCCTCGTGCGCGGGAGGACCGTCTTCGCGGAGGGGAAGGTCGCCCCGGAGCCCGCGGGGATGTTCGTGAGACCACAGAGAGAGAAAGGAGAGCGATGAGCGACGTCAGGATCACGGTCGGGCCCTACGAGTTCCTCGCCCGCTGGGAGAGCGAGCGGTGCCCGAAGACCTGTGAGGCCTTCGAGAAGCTTTTGCCCTACCGGCAGAAGATCATCCACGTGAGGTGGAGCGGGGAGGCCTGCTGGATCCCCCTCGGGGACTACGACCTCGGGGTGGGCTTCGAGGACGCCACCAGCGTCCCGCAGGCCGGGGAGATCCTCTTCTACCCCGGCGGCTACTCGGAGACCGAGATCCTCTTCCCCTACTACGGGACGGTCTTCAAGAGCAAGCTCGGCGTGATCGCCGGCAACCACCTGCTCACCGTGACCGAGGGTCACGAGAACCTGCGCCCGATGGGAGAGAAGGTCCTCTGGGAGGGCGCGCAGGACATCGTCTTCGAGAAAGCCTAGAGAAACGGGAAAGGAGCTGGCATGCAGAAAGAGGCGTTGAGGGACGCGGCGAAGTTGCCCTCCATCCGCTCGCTCGTGCGCGCGGTGGACTTCGAGGGCAGGAGCCTCCACTCCATAAACGACCTGACTAACGACCAGATCTACGCGCTCTTCGAGCTCGCCCGGGCGCTCGAGCCCTTCCACCGATCCTCGGTGGACCTCCTCAGAGGCAGCGTGATGGTCACGCTCTTCTTCCAGCCGAGCACCCGCACCCGGATGAGCTTCGAGACCGCGATGCACCGCCTCGGCGGGGCGGTGGTGACCGAGGCGAACCCGCTCGTCTCCTCCTCGGCGGCCAAGGAGGAGTCGCTCGCGGACACGATGCGCACGATCTCCAAGTACGCCAACGTGATCGTGCTCAGGCACCCGGACGACGTCGCCGCCCGCGAGGGGGCCTCCTACGCCGAAGCCCCGGTCATAAACGGCGGCTGGGGCGACTGGGAGCACCCCACCCAGGCGCTCCTGGACCTCTACACCCTCTGGCGCACCCACGGCAGCGTCGAGGGGGCGAAGGTCGTCGTCGCCACCCCGGACATGGTCCACGCCCGCACCGGCCACTCGATGGCCTACGGGCTCGCCCGGCTCGGCGCGGAGGTGACGCTCGCCTCCCGCAAAGACTACCGGGCCCCGGAGGAGGTTATCAAGGGGCTGCGCCGGATTGAGGGAGCCAAGGTGCGGGAGGTCTTCGACCTCGACCAGGACGGCTTCAACGATCTCGTCTCGGAGATGGACCTCGTCTACCTGCCGGGCTGCAGCGCCCCCAAGGGCGAGGCCGCCGAGGAGTTCAAGAAGATGATGGACGAGTACTACGTCCGGCTCGAGACGCTGGAGAAGGTCCGGGAGAGCGAGGGCCGCATCATAAGGGTCACCCACACCCTCCCGCGCCGCCCGGGCGAGATGGACCTGCGCATCGACGACACCCCGCACCAGCAGTACTTCGAGGCCATAGCCTACAGCGTCGCGATCCGGATGGCCCTCGTCGCCGCGATCGTGGGAGCGTAGGAGATGGAGAAGGTCGCGGTCGTCGCCGTAGGGGGCAACTCGCTCATAAAAGACGAGAGCCACCGGGCGATGCCCTACCAGGAGGAGGCCGCCGCCGAGACCATGCGCCACATCGCCGAGATGATCTCGGGCGGGTGGGAGGTCGTGATCACCCACGGCAACGGCCCCCAGGTGGGCTACCTCTTGCGCCGCTCGGAGCTCTCGCGCCACGAGCTGCACGAGATCCCGCTCGACTACTGCGGCGCGGATACCCAGGGCGCGACCGGCTACATGTTCAAGAAGGCCCTCCACAACGAGTTCGCCCTGCGGGGCATCGACAAGCAGGTCGCGGCGATCGTCACCCAGACGGTCGTCGATCGCGACGATCCGGCCTTCGAGAACCCCACCAAGCCGGTGGGATCGTTCATGGACGAGAAGACCGCTAAAGAGAGGGCCGAGAAGGAGGGCTGGACGGTCGTCGAGGACGCTGGCCGCGGCTGGAGGAGGGTCGTCCCCTCCCCCGCCCCGGTCAGGATCGTCGAGGCGCCGGTCATAGAGGCGCTCCTTGGGGCGGGCATCGTGGTCGTGGGGGCCGGCGGCGGCGGTATCCCGGTCGTCGAGGACGAGCGGGGGCTGCTGCACGGCGTGGCCGCCGTCATAGACAAAGACCACTCCTCGGCGCTTCTGGCCAACACGATCGGCGCCGATCTCTTCCTGATCTCGACGGCCGTCGAGCGGGTGGCGCTGAACTTCGGCAAGCCCGACGAGAGGTGGCTGAGCAAGATGACGCTTGAGGAGGCGAGGCGCTACCGCGAGGAGGGACACTTCGCGAAAGGGAGCATGGAGCCGAAGATCTCCGCCGCCATAAGCTTCCTGGAGCGCGGCGGGAGGGAGGCGATCATCACCAGCCCCGAGAACATCCCCAGCGCCCTCGCCGGCGAGACCGGAACCCACATCGTCCCGTGAGCCTCCCGGAGATAGCGCTCATCACCACCGGCGGCACGATCGCCGCCCGTCCCCTCCCCTCGGGCGAGGTCGTGGTCGCAGACTCGGGCGAAGAGCTCCTCGCCTCGGTCCCGGAGCTCGCGGAGATCGCGCGCGTCCGCCTCGTCGAGCTCTTCAACATCGACAGCAGCCTGATGACCCCGCAGAACATGCTCGAGATCGCGCGCCGGGTGCGCGCCCTCGACCGCGACGAGAACCTCGCCGGCTTCGTCGTCGCCCACGGAACGGACACGATGGAGGAGAGCGCCTACCTGGTCGACCTGCTCTACGCCGGCGAGAAGCCGGTGGTCTTCACCGGGGCCCAGCGCAACGCCTCGGAGAGGGACTTCGACGGCCCCCGCAACCTGCTCGACGCCGCCCGCGTCGCCACAAGCCCCGCCGCCCGCAACCTCGGGGCCGTGATCGCGATGGCCGGCCGCATCGACGCCGCCCGCGACGCCACCAAGGTCCACACCACCGCCCTCGAGGCGTTCTCCTCGCTCGACCGCGGCAAGCTCGGCGAGATCTTCGACGGGACGGTACGCATCTTCCGCTCCCGCCCCCGCCCCTCCAACCTCGCCTCCCTCGACGACATAGAGCCCAACGTGGCCCTCGTGAAGCTCGCCGCCGGTACGGACGGCGCCTTCCTGCGCGCCGCCCGCGAGTCCGGGGCCGCAGGCATCGTGCTGGAGGCCCTCGGCCTCGGCAACGCCAACCCCGACGTCGTGCGCGAGGTGGAGCGCTGCACCGCCTCCGGCGTGCCCGTCCTCGTCGTCTCCCGCATCCCGCTCGGCGGTGTCGCCCCGGTCTACGGCGCGGGCCACGACCTGGCGCGCGCCGGAGCCCTCTTCGGCGGAAACCTCAGCGGCCAGAAGGCCCGCATCCTGCTCATGGCGGCCTTCGCCGCCAACAGGAAGACCAGAGAACCTCTCCCCGGCCTCCTAGCCCCACACCTGGAGCTCTGAGAGAGCGCAGGGGTAATGTGCTATATTTCGTGATACGAAAGTGTGTTTCTGGAAGGTGGGTGAGATCTTGGCGGTCAGGTCTTCGCGCAGCGGGGAGGTGCAGTCGCTGGCCCGGGCGCTCGACATCCTGGAGCTTCTGGGCAGGGCGGAAGGGGAGCTGGGGGTCACGGAGATTGGGCCGGCGGTGGGGCTGCCGAACGGTACAGCGCACCGGCTGCTGGCGACGCTGACCCGCCGGGGGTATGCCCGGCAGGTGGGGGAGAGCCGCAAGTACACGCTGGGGCCGAAGGCGCTGGTTCTGGCTTCGGCGGCGCGGGAGCACCTGGGGACGCTGGCGCGGCCTTTTCTGCGGGAGCTTATGGAGGTGAGCCAGGAGACCTCCAACCTGGCGGTGCTGGACAGAAACTCGGTCGTCTACATAGACCAGGTACCGGCCCGGCGCATGGTCCGGATGTTCACCGAACCCGGAAACCGCGTCCCGCCGCACGCCACGGGCACCGGAAAGGTGCTGCTCGCCTACCAGCCCGAGGAGGCGGTCGAAGCCATCCTCCGCCAGAGCGGCCTGCCCCGCTTCACCGCACACACCGTGACCGATCCGGAGCGTCTGCGGGCGGAGCTGGAGAAGATCCGCGAACAGGGTTACGCCGTCGACTCCGAGGAGATGGAGGAGGGTGTCCGCTGCCTCGCCGCCCCGGTCTTCGGACCCGACGACAGGATCCTCGCCGCTATGAGCGTCTCCGGACCCGCCGGAAGGCTGAGCTCCGAGAGAGTCCAGGAACTCGTCCCGCACATAAAGAGGATCTGCGCCGCCTTCTCCGCGAGCATAAGCTCGGATAATTAATCCCTCCTCCCCGGCTTCATCCGGGCACGAACAGCTTCGCGTGCCCGGATCTCGACATATATTTCGTCTGAAGGAATAAAAAATCCTGCTTGCGATACTTGACACGGGTTCCTGCTCCTCTTTATACTGAATTCTGCAAAACGAAATTAGTCTTCTGCTATGTGAGGAGGAGTGGTGAGGTTCTGCGCGAACGTCTCTATCCTGTTCAGGGAGGCACCGTTTCTGGAGCGGTTCGCCGCGGCGAGGGCGGCGGGGTTTTCGGCGGTGGAGTTCTGGTGGCCTTCCGGCGAGGATCTCGGGGAGGTTGAGGCGGCGGTCGAGGATGCGGGGCTTACGGTGGCGCTCTTCAACTTCGACGCCGGGGACATGCCGGCCGGGGAGAGGGGGCTCTTGAGCGACCCGGATCGGGTGGGGGAGTTCCGGGAGAACGTGCCGGTGGCGCTGGAGCTCGCGGGGAGGCTCGGGTGCCGGAGGCTGAACGCGCTGGTCGGTCACCGGCTGGAGGGGATGGATCGGGGGGAGCAGCTCCGGCTGGCGCGCGAGAACGTGGCGTGGGCAGCGGACCGGGCGGCCGAGCGAGGTGTCGAGATAATGATCGAGGCGGTCAACACCTTCGAGAACGGGCCGTACCTGCTCAGCAGGACCGGGGAGGCGGCAGAGTTCGTCCGGGGGGTGGGCCGGGAGAACGTCAGGCTGCAGTACGACTACTACCACATGCAGCGGATGGAGGGGAACCTCACCGCCACGGTGCGCGAGCACATCGGCGTGATCGGGCACGTGCAGGTCGCCGACTCCCCCGGGAGGGGCGAGCCGGGGACCGGGGAGATCAACTACCGCTACGTGCTCGGCGAGCTGGAGCGGCTCGGCTACGGTGGGTACGTGGGGCTGGAGTACAACCCGACCACCGAACGTACGGAGGAGAGCTTCGCCTGGCTTCCGAAGGAGCTGCGCGGCGGCGACGTGCGGGCGGAGGACCTCAGGCTCTAGAGAAAAGGAGGTAGAGATGCCGGAGAGGATAGGCTTCATAGGGCTCGGGATCATGGGTTGGCCCATGGCCGAAAACCTGGTGCAGGCCGGCTACGACCTCACCGTTCACAACCGCACCAAGAAGAAGGCCGAAGAGTTCGCCAAAAACACCGGTGCACAGCTCGCAGAGAGCCCCAGAGAGGTCGCAAACAACAGCGACGTCGTCATCACCATGCTCCCCGACTCCCCGGACGTCAGGCAGGTCGTCGAGGGAGAGGAGGGGGTGCTCGAGGGCATCCGGGAGGGCTCTCTCCTCATCGACATGTCCACCATCTCCCCGGTTGTGACCAGGGAGCTCGCCTCGGAGGTAGAGAAGAAGGGCGCCTCGATGCTCGACGCCCCGGTCTCGGGAGGGGATGTGGGCGCCAGGGAGGGGACCCTCTCGATCATGGTCGGAGGAGAGGAGGAGGACTTCGAGCGCGCAAGGCCCCTCTTCGAGGTTATGGGCAGGACCATAACCCATGTTGGTCCCTCGGGGGCCGGGCAGGTCGTGAAGGCTGCGAACCAGATCGTGGTCGCGCTCACCATAGAGGCGGTCTCTGAGGCGCTGGTGCTCGGCTCCAAAGGTGGGGTCTCTGCGGAGAAGATCCTGGATGTTCTATCGGGGGGTCTTGCTGGCAACAGGGTGATGGAGGTCAAGCGGGAGAAGTTCCTATCTCACGTCTTCGAGCCGGGCTTCCGGGCGGAGCTGCACCACAAGGATCTCGGTATAGCGCTCGCCGCCGGCCGCGAGTACGGGGTGGCGCTCCCGGTCACGGCGCTAGTGGATCAGATGCTTCTCTCGATGAAGAAGAAGGGCTGGGGCGGGGAGGACCACTCGGCGCTCTTGCGGGTGATAGAGGACCTCTCCGGCGACGGGACGACTGAATAGGAGGAGAGAAGATGGCCCGGATGGGCGTGATGGACGCGGTGGTGAAGGTTCTCGAGGACGAGGGGGTCGAGGTCGCGTTCGGGGTGCCGGGGGCGGCGATCCTGCCGCTTTACAAGGCGCTCAGCAAGTCCAGGCGGATAAGGCACTACTCCGTGCGGCACGAGGAGGGCGGAACGCACGCCGCCGACGGGTACGCCCGGGTGACCGGGAAGGTCGGGGTCAACATCGGGACCTCGGGGCCGGCGGGGACGAACATGATCACGGGTCTCTACACCGCGATGGCCGACTCTATACCCATGATCTGCATAACCGGCCAGGCCCCCACCGGCGTCCTGCACAAGGAGGCCTTCCAGGCGGTGGACATTGTCGAGATCGCGCGTCCGGTGACCAAGTGGGCGGTGCAGGTCAAAGAGCCCGCCCAGCTCGTCTGGACGTTCCGGGAGGCGTTCCGGGTCGCGCGCGAGGGCCGTCCGGGCCCGGTGCTCATAGACCTGCCGCTCGACGTGCAGAAGTCCTCCCTCGAGGTGGACTTCGACCCCCGGCGCGACGGCCCGCTCGGTTTCGAGCGCCCCGAGCCGAGCCCGGAGGCCATCCGCGAGGTCATCGAGATGATCCTCGCCGCCGAGCGGCCCGTGCTGATGCCCGGGGGCGGGGTCATCCTCGCCGACGCCTCCGAAGAGCTCGTCGAGCTCGCCGAGTACCTGCAAATTCCCGTGAGCCCCACGTACATGGGGAAGGGTGCGATCCCGGAGGACCACCCCCTCTACATGGGGATCGTCGGCATCCAGACCAGCCAGCGTTACGCCAACGCCCTCTTCCTGGAGAGCGACCTGGTCGTCGGGATCGGAAACCGCTGGGCCGAGCGGCACACCGGCGACCTCGACGTCTACCGGGGAGACCGCAGGTTCGTGCACATAGACATAGACCCCCGCCAGATCGGACGGGTCTTCCCACCCGATCTCGGCATCGTCTCCGACGCGAAGCTCGCCCTGCGCGCGATGCTCGAGACGGCCTGGGCCGTCACGCCCCAGCGCGAGCCGGGCGCGTGGGTCGAGCGGGTGGGGGAGCTGCGCTCCACCCTGCTGCGCAAAACCGACTTCGACGACGTCCCCGTAAAGCCCCAGCGGGTCTACCGGGAGCTCAACGAGTTCTTCGACGAGGACACCATCTTCGTCACCGCGATCGGGCTCTACCAGATCTGGTCCGGACAGTTCCAGAAGACCTACAAACCCCGCCACTACCTGTGCTGCGGTCAGGCAGGACCTCTGGGGTGGGAGGTTCCGGCGTGCCTCGGGGCCAAGCTCGGCCGCCCCGACAACCTCGTCGTCGGCGTGGTGGGCGACTACTCCTTCCAGTTCCTCGTGGAGGAGGTGGCGGTCGCGGTGCAGTACCGTGTACCCTACGTGCTGGTGATGATCAACAACGCCTACATGGGCCTCATCCGCCAGTCGGAGCTCGGCTACGGCATGAACTTCGCGGTCGACCTCGGCTACGAAGGCCCCGAGAGCGAGTACGGCATCGACGGCGTCGGCATGATGGAGGCGATGGGCGCACTCGGCCGCAGAGTCCGGCGCCCCGGGGAGATAAGGGGAGCCCTGGAGTGGGCGGTGCGCGCGAGCGAGGAGCGGCGCGTCCCGGTGCTCGTGGAGATCATGTGCGAGCGCGAGACCAACGCCGCGATGGGCCTCTCGATAGACAGAATCAACGAGTACGAGCCGGTGGAGGACCGGCTTCCGGCGCTCGAGGCAGCAGCGGAAGGGAGCTAGTGGAGGAGGACCTCAGGGAGATCCTGGACGCCGGCCTCGCCGCCGCCGACCCCGAAGACGCCGTGCGCCGCCACCTCGGACTGGAAGGGAACGGGGTGCTCGTCTCGGGAGAGCGACTCAGCCCCGGGCGGATCTTCGTCGTCGCCGCCGGGAAGGCCGCGGGTCCGATGGCCCGCGCCGCCGCGGGAATCCTCGGCGGAAAGATCGCCGGCGGGCTCGTCGTCACCAAAGACGGCCACGAGCCGGGACCGGAGGGGCTCGAGACCCTCTACGCCTCCCACCCGGAGCCTGACGAACGCGGCCTCGAGGCCGCCCGCCGCGTCGCTGAGCTCGCCGCCCCCCTCGGCGAGGGGGACCTCCTCCTCGCCCTCGTCTCCGGCGGAGCCTCGGCGCTCCTCGCCGACCCCGCGGAGGGGATAGAGCTCGGGGAGCTCAAGCAGCTCACCTCCGCCCTCCTGCGCAGCGGCGCCTCGATAGACGAGATCAACGCCGTGCGAAAGCACGTCTCCACCCTCAAAGGCGGCGGCCTCGCCCGGCTCGCCGCCCCCGCCCGCACCGTCGCCCTGCTGCTCTCCGACGTGGTCGGCGACGACCCCTCCTCCATCGCGAGCGGCCCGACCGTCCCAGACCCCACGACCCTGCAGGACGCCCGGGACGTCCTCCGTCGCTACGGGATAGACCCGCCCGCAAGCATCGCCCGGCGCCTGCAGGACGGCCCCGAGACCCCCAAGCCCGGCGACCCCGTCTTCGAGCGCGTCACGAACCTCGTCATCGGCGGAGGTCTCGCCACGGCGCGGGCCGCCTCGCAGGAAGCCCGCGCCCTCGGCTACACCCCGCTCCTCCTCTCCACCTACGTGACCGGAGAATCCCGCGCCGCCGCCCTCCTGCACGCGGCGATCGTCCGGGAGGTGCTCGCGAGCGGAAACCCCGCCCCGCCACCCCTCGCGCTCGTCTCGGGCGGCGAGACCACCGTCACCGTCTCCGGTGAAGGAACCGGCGGCCCGAACCAGGAGTTCGCCCTCGCCCTCGCCCTCGCCCTCGAAGGCGTGGACGGCTGGGCCGCCCTGAGCGTCGATACCGACGGAGCCGACGGTCCCACCGATGCAGCCGGAGGCTTGGTGGACGGCGAAACCGCAGCCAGAATCCGCGCCGCCGGCCTCGACCCGCGCGACGCCCTCGCCCGCAACGACGCCCACCCGGCGCTCGAAGCCGCGGACGCCCTCCTCATCACCGGACCCACCGGCACCAACGTCAACGACCTGCGCATCGTCCTCGTCCGCCGGGGAATTTGACACACAGGATACCATCCTGTATCCTCGTTTTGTGAAATAAAGTTTTCATCTAACGAAAGGTGAGAGATGGAGAGCGACTACAGCGAGCGGCTGTACAACGAGGATCTGGCACCGGCACAGGAGCGCAACTGGAGCACGTGGAGCCTGTTCTGCACGTGGATGGCCGACGTGCACAGCATCGGGGGTTATACGTTCGCGGCGGGGCTTTTCTTTCTGGGGCTCACGGGCTGGCAGGTGTTTCTTGCTCTGATCTGCGGGATAACGGTCGTCTATTTCCTGATGAACCTCACGAGTGTGGCCGGGCAGCGGTACGGGATACCCTATCCCGTGCTCGCCCGGGTCAGCTTCGGGGTCTTCGGGGCCAACGTTCCAGCTCTGATCCGGGCGGCGGTCGCCATCGCCTGGTACGGCATCCAGACCTGGCTCGCCTCGGTGGCCGTCGTGATACTGGCGCTCAAGATATTCCCGGGCCTCGAGCCGCTTGCTCGGTCTTCGTTCCTCGGGCTCTCGTACCTCGGCTGGATCTGCTTCCTGCTTCTGTGGGCGGCGCAGCTCTTCGTCCTCGGCCGCGGGATGGAGTCGGTGCGCCGCCTCGTCGACTGGGCCGGTCCCGCCATCTACGTCGCGATGCTCGCGCTCGCGATCTGGATCTTCATCCAGGCCGGAGGCAGCATAGACTTCAACCTCGGCTCGAAGAGCCTCTCCTTCGGAGGGGCCGCGCTGGCCTTCTTCACCGCCATCGCGCTGGTCGTCAACTACTTCTCCACCCTGCTTCTGAACTTCACCGACTTCTCCCGCTTCGCCCCCAGCGAGCGGATGGTGAGGTGGGGCAACTTCTGGGGGCTTCCGGTCAACTTCATCCTCTTCTCGGTCATCGTGGTCGCGGTGACGGCGGGATCGCGTGAGATCTACGGCTCCGCCATAACCGACCCCGTGGAGCTCGTCGGGAGGATCCCGAGCTTCGTCGCGCTCGCGCTCGGCGCGCTCACCTTCGCCGTCGCAACGGTGGGGATAAACATCGTCGCGAACTTCGTCTCACCCTGCTACGACCTGGCCAACGCCTTCCCGAAGCACATAGACTTCAGGCGGGGTGGGATCATCTCCGCCGTGCTCGCGCTCGTCGTGATGCCCTGGAAGCTCTACTCGAGCCCCATCGCCATAAACTACTTCCTCGGTGGGCTGGGCGCGCTCCTCGGCCCGATCTTCGGGATCATCGTCGCCGACTACTACCTGCTGAGGCGTGGCAGGCTCGACGTGGAGGGGCTCTACCGGGAAGGGGATGACTCCCCCTACTGGTACCGGGGAGGCCTCAATCGCCGGGCGCTCTGGGCGTTCGCGATCGCGGCCTTCGTCTCGCTCATCGTAGCGCTCGTCCCCGCCCTGAAGGTGGCCGCCCCGTTCTCCTGGTTCATCGGAGCCGGGATAGGCGGCGCCTCCTACTACGCGCTCATGCGGAGCGCCCCGGCACCTCTGCCCGAGGCCGAATAGTGCCCTCGAACCCACCTCGGAGCCCCTTGCCCCGGCAGAACGTGAGCCCCGGCGCCCTCGCCGGTCGGCGCCTTATTGAAGAGGCACCCCAGGCTTCTGCCTTCGCCGGGTGAAGCGTTTCTTCCAGAGTGAACTCCCGTACCCGCTCTAGGTCGGTCTGCGACATACCGGGGAGACGGTTTTCTCTCAGAACATCCTGCCGCCGGGGGGAACCTCGCGGTCGGGGGAGAGCAGGACCACCTCGCCTCGCTCGTCGGGCACCCCGAGAACGAGCACCTCGCTCTCGAAGCCGGCGATCCTCTTGGGCGGGAAGTTGACGACCGCGACGACCTGCCTCCCCACGAGCACATCCGGGGTGTAGTTGCCGGTGAGCTGGGCGCTGGAGCGCTTCTTTCCCACCTCCGGGCCGAAGTCCACCGTGAGCTTTATCGCGGGTTTTCTGGCCTCCGGGAAGGGCTCGGCGGCGACGATCCTCCCGACCCGGACGTCTACTTTCTCGAAGTCTTCCCAGGAGATCACATCGGACAAAGCTCCTCCTTCCTCTCGCCTGCTGGATGGAAGGATACGAAAAAGGCGGCCCCCGTGAGGGAGCCGCCCCGGGAAAGGAGGGGCTTTACCCGAAGAGCCGCCGCATCAGGATCCCCCCGACGATCAGAAACCCTCCCCCGAGCAGGGCTACCGGTATCGTCCCGCCGGTGTTCGGTAGGACGTCCACCGCCGGAGAGGACGCGGAGGAGACCGGGGTAGCGCTCGAATACTGGTCGGCCGCCGCGGTCGTGCTCGCCGCGCTGGATGCGGGGGTGGTGCCGGCCGGCGGATCGCCTGAGGAGTCCGCGCCGGAGAAGCTGTAGCTCGTGCTCACCACCTCCCCGGGCGTGAAGACCTTGGAGTGGGACTCGATGGTCTGGAGCGGACCACCCGCAGGAGAGAGCACATAAGAGAAGGTCAGCGGCTCGCCGGCTGGCACCGGGATCTTCACCGTGTAGGTCCCCCCATCCCGGCACGTCGGGCCGACCGCCCCGGGCTTCGTCGAGCAGAAGAACCCCGCGGGTACCTCGCCTCCCGGGTCGGTGAACAGGTAGAAGCTCTCCCCTTGCGGCACCTGTCCGTGCACCGTCAGCTGGAAGACTATCGGGATCGTACCCCCACCCTGCCCCGAACCGGCGCTGCTCGCATGGGCAGGCGCCGCCGCGAACAACGCCGCACCCGCCACCGCTATGAGAGCCACGAACCGCTTCATACCGCCTCCTTCCTCCCACAACGGACATCTTGTTAAGGAATGTTAAGTGATCGGGATAACAACAGGGTTACAACGGAAAAAACGTTTGGTAACGACGAGGTAGAGGTTTCAGAGGGGTGATTATGCTAGGCTTATGTCGTCCGGTGAGGGTTGCGGGAGAGAGCCGTCCGGTGGGACGGCCGCCGAAGGTGAAAGGCTCTTTTGGGTGGGGCCGAATCTCTCAGGCGAAAGGACCGCGGCCGGAGGGCGTCCTGGAGAGACCGGCCCTCGTTGGGCTGGCGCCGACGGGGTAACACTCTCAGGCCTTTGGGACAGGACGGAAAGAAAAGACGTCCAACCCTGAAAGGATAGGGGGTGCAGCCGCGTGGCGCGCTACACACCGCACACTGAAGAGGATGTGAGGGAGATGCTTGAAGCGATCGGGGTCTCCTCCGTCGACGACCTCTTCTCCGATGTCGCCCCGAGGTTCGAGGGAGAGCTGGACCTGCCGCCGGCGGCGAGCGAGTACGAGGTCTTGAGCGAGGCCGAGGAGCTGGCGGCGAGGAACGCGACCGGGATGCCCGTCTTCCTCGGCGCGGGGGCCTACGACAGGATCGTGCCGGCCGCCATCGGCGCGGTAGTCTCCCGCGGGGAGTTCCTCAGCTCCTACACGCCCTACCAGCCGGAGGTCAGCCAGGGCACGCTCGCGGCGACCTTCGAGTTTCAGTCGGTCGTCTGCGAGCTCACCGGGATGGAGGTGGCGAACGCCTCGGTCTACGACGGGGCGAGCGCCTGCGCCGAGGCGGCGCTCATGACCGCGCGTCTGACGAAGCGGGACCCGAAGGTCGCGCTCTCTGCCAACCTGAACCCCCGCTACCGCGAGGTCATCGAGACCTACGGCGTAGAGACCGTGGATCTCCCCTTCAGGGAGGGGACCACCGACTTCTCGGGGCTTCCGGAGGACCTCTCCTGTGTCTTCGTCCAGAGCCCGGGGTTCTTCGGCACCGTCGAGGACGTCGGGGCCGCCGCAGAGGCGGCGCACGGGATGGGGGCGCTCTGCGTCGCGGTCTGCGACCCGATAGCCCTCGCCGTCCTCGAGCCGCCGGGCGGCCTGGGGGCGGACGTGGCGGTGGGAGAGACCCAGCCTCTGGGGATGCCGCTCAGCTTCGGGGGCCCCTACGCCGGCTACATGGCCACCCGCGAGCGCTTCGTGCGCCAGCTCCCCGGACGCATCGTAGGGGAGACGGTGGACAGGGAGGGCCGGGTAGCCTACGTGCTCACCCTGAGGGCCCGCGAGCAGGACATCCGCCGGTCGCGGGCCACCTCCAACATCTGCACCAACCAGGCGCTCTCGGCCCTGACCGCGACCGTCTACGCCTCGCTGATGGGGCCGGAGGGGCTGCGAGAGGTGGCGCGGCTCTCGATCTCCAAGGCCCACTACCTGGCCGGGAGGCTGCAGGAAGCCGGCTTCTCGCTGCGGTATCCCGAAGCACCGTTTCTCTGGGAGTTCGCCGTCGAGATGCCGGACGTGGAGAAGGCCAACGAGGCGCTGCTTGAGGCCGGCATCGTCGGTGGGCTCGATCTTGGCGACGGGGCGATGCTCGTCGCGGTGACGGAGAAGAGGAGGAAGGAAGACCTCGACCGTTTCGTGGAGGTGGTGGTGGATGCCCGCTAGTCTGATCCGTGCGAAGAGCCGCCCCGGCAGGCGGGGGTACACCCTCCCCGCCCCCGACGTGCCGGAGGTGCCGCCCGAAAAGATCCTGCCGGAGGGGGCGCTCCGCAAAGAGAGGCCCGATCTCCCCGAGGTCGACGAGCCCACCGTCGTCCGGCACTACACCAACCTCTCGCGCGAGAACTGGGGGATAGACACCAACTTCTACCCGCTGGGCTCGTGCACGATGAAGCACAACCCGCGTGCCAACGAGGCCGCCGCGGCGATCCCCGGCTTCGCCCGGCTCCATCCGCTGCAACCCGAGGAGCAGGTGCAGGGTGCGCTCGAGTTGATGCACCGGCTCGCAGCCTTCCTCTCCGAGGTCTCCGGGTTCCCCGCCGTCTCGCTCGCGCCGCTCGCCGGGGCGCAGGGCGAGCTCACCAGCATCCTCATGATAAAGAAGTACTTCGAGGACTCCGGGGACGAGGGGCGCACCACGGTCCTCATCCCCGCCACGGCGCACGGGACCAACCCGGCGACCGCGGCGATGGCCGGCTTTAAGGCCGTGGAGATAGGGCTCGACGAGCGAGGCTGCGTGGACGTCGGCGAGCTCGAAGAGAAGGTGGACGAGACGACCGCGGCGCTCATGATCACAAACCCCAACACCTGCGGGGTCTACGAGCGCAACATCGAGGAGATCGCCTTCATCCTGCACCGGTCCGGCGCGTTCCTCTACATGGACGGGGCGAACATGAACGCCAACCTCGGCCGCATGCGCCCCTCCGACGCCGGGGCGGACATCATGCACTTCAATTTGCACAAGACCTTCTCCACCCCCCACGGCGGCGGCGGGCCGGGTTCGGGCGCGATCGCCTGCTCCGAGCGGCTCGCCCCCTTCCGTCCCGACCCGGTCGTCGAGGAGCGCGACGGCACCTACCGCCTCGTGCGTCCGGAGAAGTCCATCGGCCGGGTCGGAGCCTTCCACGGTAACTTCGGCCAGATGGTCCGGGCCTGGAGCTACATCAGGATGCACGGCCCCGATCTCAAGGAGGTCTCCGACCTCGCCGTCCTGAACGCGAACTACGTCCGGGCCCGCCTGAAGGGCACCTACGACTCTCCCTACGAGGGCCCCTGCAAGCACGAGGTCGTCGTGCAGCCCCCGAAAGGTGTGGAGGCGCTGGACGTGGCCAAAGGCCTCATCGACCGCGGTTTCCACCCGCCGACGATCTACTTCCCCCTCGTCGTGAAGGAGGCGCTCCTGATCGAACCGACCGAGACCGAGTCGAAGGAGACCCTCGACGACTTCGTCGGCGCGATGCTCGAGATAGCGCAGGACGAGCGTCTCGAGGAGGCCCCCACCCGCGCACCGGTCCGCCGCCTGGACGAGGCCCGTGCCGCCCGCAAGTTGAAGGCGAGGTGGTAGTGATGTCTCTGAAACGTACCCCGCTCCACGGGGAGCACGAGAGGCTCGGGGCCCGGCTGGTCGAGTTTGCGGGCTGGGAGATGCCCGTGCAGTACGAGGGGATAAAGGCCGAGCACCAGGCGGTGCGCACCCGCACCGGGCTCTTCGACGTCTCGCACATGGGCGAGGTCGCCTTCCGCGGCCCGGACGCCGGGAGGGCGCTGCAGCGCCTCCTGACCCGCGACGTCTCCCGGCTTGAGGTCGGGCAGGCGGGCTATTCTGCGGTCTGCCTCGAGAGCGGCGGCACGGTGGACGACGTGATCGTCTACCGCCGCGAAGGGGACTTCCTCGTCGTCGTGAACGCCGCCAACCGCGAGAAGGACCTCGCCCACTTCCGTGGCAACACCTCGGATCTCGACGTCGAGATCTCCGACGAGACAGAGGACTGGGCGCTTCTCGCCCTGCAGGGCCCGGAGGCGGAGAGCATCCTCAAACCTCTCTGCGGGGGCGACCTCTCGACCCTCGGGCGCTACCGGTTCTCAGAGACGGCCGTGGACGGAAGGCCGGCCATCGTCGCCCGTACCGGCTACACCGGGGAGGACGGTTTCGAGATCTTCCTCCGCCCGGAGGACGCCGCGGGGATCTGGAGGACGCTCATCGAAGCCGGAACCACCCCCGCCGGGCTCGGGGCGCGCGACACGCTGCGCCTGGAGGCCGGGATGTGCCTCTACGGCAACGAGCTCGACGAAGAGACCACGCCGCTGGAGGCCGGGATCTCCTTCGCCGTCCACCTGGACAAACCTGAAGAGTTCATCGGGCAGCGGGCGCTGCGCCAAGAGAAGGAGGAGGGGCTGAAGAAAAAACTCGTCGGCTTCGAGCTCGAGGGCCGGGGCGTCGCCCGCCACGGTCACCCGGTGCGGGTCGGGGGAGAGGAGCGGGGCGTCGTGACGAGCGGCACCGTCTCGCCGACCCTCGGCCGCCCGATAGGCCTCGCCTACGTCCCCCCGCAGACCGAAGGTGAGATCGAAGTCGTCATCCGCGGGAGGCCCGTCCCGGCCCGCATCGTCCCGCTGCCGTTCTATAGACGCAAGCAGAGCTAGAGGAGGGAAGAGTTGAACGTACCGCAGGACCTCAAGTATACCCGCACCCACGAGTGGGTCAGGATAGAGGAGGATACCGCCACCATCGGCATAACCGACCATGCCCAGGACGAGCTCGGAGACGTCGTCTTCGTCGACCTCCCCGAGGTCGGCACCAGCCTCTCCCCCGGAGATTCCTTCGGCTCCGTCGAGTCCGTCAAGGCCGTCTCCGACCTCTACTCCCCCCTCGGCGGCGAGATCACCGAGGTCAATTCCTCCCTCGAGGAGTCGCCGGAGAAGATCAACGAAGACCCCTACGGGGAAGGCTGGATCATCCGCCTCCGCTACTCCGGCGAGGCCGAACTGCTCTCCCCAGAGGACTACCAGCGGCTCCTCGAGGAAGAACAGTAGCCCCCACGACACCTCTCGTGAAAGATATCACAGGGGAATGGAGGGCCATCTTCAACGAAGATGGCCCTCAAAATGCTGGTTTTGCAGGTATTTTGTGGGGTCACTATGTGCAATGGGAAGATATTTTAAAAAAGTTTCTAGATTCTCTGTTCCAAGACCTTTACAAAGTGTGACTAGCGGGGTATCATTCCGGGTGTCGGTTGGTGCGTAAGCTAAACCGACGCACAATTGAAGAGCCCGGGGTGACACTCCTCCTTTCCCTTTCCCCACCTATCACCCCTAAAGTTCACCTCGGGCTCTTCATTTGGAGCCGGGGGGACACTCCTCCTTTCCCTTTCCCCCACTCCTCCTTTCCCTTTCCCCACCTATCACCCCCACCCCCGGCTCCCCTTCCTTTTCTTTGTGCGCCGTGTTGAAGAGGCCCGGCGGCGATGCCGCCGGGCCTCTGGCTTTGGCCAGGACTCGGTTTCTCTAGGAAGCCTCTCCCACCTGGGTCAGGTAGTAGAGGGTGTGCATGAGCTGGGCGGTGGGGTCTATACGGTGGACGTCGACATCCGGTGGGACGTGGAGCAGGACGTCGGTGTAGTTGAGGATGACCTTGATGCCGGCGTCGACCATCAGATCGGCGACCTGCTGGGCGGAGGAGGAGGGGGTGGCGATGATGCCGATGATCTCGTCTGCCTCCTTGACGCTCCTCTTGAGCTCGTCTATGTGCTTGACGACGACGTTGCCGACGGTGCGTCCGATCTTCTCCGGGTCGTTGTCGAAGACGTCGTGGATGACGAAGCCCCGCTTGGGGAGCATCGTGCTGCTCGCGATGGCGCTCCCGAGGTTGCCAGCCCCCACGAGCGCGATGTTGTAGGTCTGTTTGAGGCCGAGGATGCTGCGCACCGCCTCTACCAGGTCGTAGGCCTGGTAGCCCACACCCCGGGTGCCCGAAAACCCGATCGCGTTGAGGTCCCGCCTTACCTGTACCGGGTTGATGCCGGTGTAGTCGCCTAGCTCCTTGCTCGAGACCGCGTCCCGGTTCTCCTCTATGAGCTGCTGGGTGACCCTGAGATACTTGGTGAGCCTGTTCGTCAGACCTGGCTGCAACGTGGTTCGCACTTTGTCCAGCTCCTTTTCTTCCGACCCTCGTTGGTGAACTCATTGTAACAAAATGGTGCGCTCTTGCAATAAAGGTGCTCTTAGCAGCAGACAACTCAGCAAGCAAGCCGCATTACACGGCTTGAAAAGTCCGGTGGGAGGGTAACGTATGGGTGGGTTTCGTGTACACGGAGATTTCGGAAAGGAGATCTGGTTGGAGTACCGTCATCTGGGCAAAAGCGGTGTGAAGGTGAGCGAGATAGCTCTGGGGAGCTGGCTCACATATGGCGGGAGCGTGGAGGAGGAGCGGGCCCGGGAGTGCATCCACCGGGCCTACGAGCTCGGGATCAACTTCTTCGACACGGCCAACGTCTACGCGCAGGGGGCCGCTGAGGAGATCGTAGGCCGGGCGCTCAAGGATTTTTCGCGCGAGTCGTACTTCCTGGCCACCAAGGTCTACTTCCCGATGGGGGAGGGGCCGAACGACCGGGGGCTCTCGCGCAAGCACATCGTGGAGCAGTGTCACGCTTCCTTGCGGCGGCTCGGGGTGGACTACGTGGATCTCTACCAGTGCCACCGCTACGACACGGAGACCCCGCTCGAGGAGACGTTGAGGGCGCTCGACGATCTTGTGCGGCAGGGGAAGGTGCTCTACGTGGGGGTCTCGGAGTGGAGCGCGGATCAGATCTCCGATGCCCTGAAGATCGCGGATGAGATGGGCTTCGACCGGATCGTCTCGAACCAGCCGCGCTACAACATGATCCAGCGGCACATCGAGCGCCGGGTGATGCCGCTGTGCGAGGTCGAGGGTGTCGGGCAGGTCGTCTTCTCTCCGCTCGGGCAGGGGGTGCTCACGGGCAAATACCGCCCTGGAGAAGCACCGGCCAAGGGCACCCGCGCCGCCAACCCCGAGCAGAGCGTCTTCATGCGCGAGCTGATGAACGAGAGTGTCCTCTCGGCGGTCGAGAAGCTGCGGGGTGTCGCCTCCGACCTCGGGCTCTCGATGAGCCAGCTCGCCCTCGCGTGGGTGCTGCGGCGGGAGAACGTGAGCAGCGCGATCATCGGCGCCTCGCGCCCGGAGCAGGTCGAGGACAACGTGGGGGCCTCGGGCGTCGAGCTCTCCCCGGAGGTGCTGGAGAGGATAGACGGCATCCTCTCCGGCGTCATCCAGACCGGTTCCTAGAGGCCGTCGAGGAAGAGCCGCCGGGTCAGCTCCCTGCGGCTCTTCACCCCCACCTTCTCGAAAGCGTTGCAGAGGTGGTTCTGGACGGTGTACCCGGAGATGTATAGGGAGGCGGAGATCTCACGGGTCGAGGCTCCCTGCGCGGCGAGCGTGGCGACCTCCGCCTCGCGCGGGGTAAGGCCGTAGGCGGCCATGTTGAAGCGAACAACCTCCCCTGGTCCGGCGGGCCCGATGACGATGACCGCCTCTGCGGGCAGCCCCTCGCTCAGGGAGCCGTAGAGCGAGAGCCAGCGCCCCGAGCGCGCCCGGACGTTGAGGCGTGGAAGGAGGTCGAGATCTCCTGCGTTCTCCGGTCTCAGCGCCCGCCTCAACGCACCCGCCACCATCCGGACCGCCGGAGGCAGATCCTGGCTCTCGGACCAGCCGGGCTTGAGGTCTTCGATCTCCGCCAGCCAGCGTTCGGCCGCTGCGGTGTAATGTGTCACCCGGCCCCGGTGGTCGAGGACCAGCACGCCGGGGGCACCGGTTCCTGTTCGGCCTTCGGCGAGAGCCTGCGAGCGGAGCGCCGCGGCCTTCAGGCCCGCGCCGAGGTGTGGGGCGAGGCGCCTGACGAACGCGACCTCGCGGGGTTCGAAGTCTGGGCGGCCCGCCTCGCGGCTCAGATCCAGGGTGCCCCAGACGTGGCCTCCGGCGGTGAAGACGGCGCGCATCTCGTGCGCCAGTCCCAGCGGGCGTAGCATCTCCCGGTAGCGGGGAGACCGGGTGATATCACCTCCGGAGAGCTCGGAGAGCAGCGCAACGGGACGCCTTTCCCGGGTCATTCGCCGGATCTGGTCGAGGTCGTGCTCGAAGTAGAGGTGGTCGAGGAAGACGGCGGCCTCCCGCTCCCCTCCCATCTCGCCGGTGAGGGCGTGGGTGATCAGGGCGCTCCCCGGGTCCACCGTGGAGGCGCAGTACGCTTCGGAGCTCAACCTCTGCCGCAACCGCTCCGCGACCGCGCGCAGCAGCTCCGGGCCGCCGCGCCCGGAGTGGCACAGGCGTTTTATCTCTGAGAACGCCGGATCCTGTTTGACTCCGCCCGGGCTCATCCTCTCCCGTTCCGGGGGAAAATGACAGGTTTCTGCCATATGCCATCCCCGTTCGCTGGCCTACAGTTTATGACATGGAGGCCGGCGAGAGAAGGGAGAACGCCACGATGATCGAAGCTCAGAGAGGGGCCGGGCCGCACTTCGCCCGTGCGGGCGAAGGCCGTGCCGTCTGGTACGGCGGGTATCTGCTGAGTTTTTTGGCCACGGGCGAGGAGACCGGGGGAAGCTACGCTCTGGTCGAGGAGCTCGGACGGAAAGGGCTGAGCACCGAGCCGCCGCTGCACGTCCACACGCTGGAGGAGGAGTCTTTCTACCTGATAGAGGGGGAGATGGCCTTCTACGTGGGAGATAGGGTCGTCCCCGCACCGGCCGGCACCCTCGTCGTCCTGCCGCGCGGCGTGCCGCACCGGTTCGAGATCGTCTCGGAGGAGGTCAGGCTCCTCAACCTGATCACGCCGGCAGGTTTCGAGGGTTTCTTCCGCGAGCTGAGCGAGCCGGCGCGAGGGCTTACGCTTCCTCCCCCGCCGGAGGGACCGCCGGACGTCGCCCGGCTGGTCTCCGTCGCCGCGAGGTACGGCTGCGAGATCCTGCCTCCCCGCTAGCGCGGGGCCTTCCATCGGCAAGCGGGGTGTTGTAGCATGTAGCGCGTGGACGAGAGGCACACGGGACTCCACGCAGGCACCTCCACCGGGCGGTTCCCCCGACCGCCCCTGCCCCGGCCGTCCCGCCGCTAGGGACGCGCTCGGGGCTTTTGCTGACGCAGAAGCTGAGAAGACGTTCGGTCGTTCGGGGGTAGATTGCTGGCATTCAAGACTCAAGACGCATCCGGCATCCGCATCCGGCGGATGGACGACGAAGATCTGAAGAACGTAAGGGAGCTGCGCGTGGCGGTGCAGTGGGCCGCCGATCCCAGGGCTTTCGAGCTTCTGCGCGGCACGAGGGATGCCCGCTGGGCGGTGGCCGAGCTCCTGGACGGTGCTCTCGCCGGGATGGTCGGGGCCGTGCCGCTCGGCAGGATGGGGGTGCTCTGCCACCTGGCCGTGCGGGACGACCTGCGCAGAGCCGGGCTCGGGACCGCCCTTACCCGTTGGGCGGTGTCCTATCTGCGCTCTGCCGGGGTGAGAACCATCCGCCTGTACTCGACGGCGCAGGCCGAAAGCCTCTACCGGACGCTGGGCTTCAGGCCGGTCTGCCGGCGTGCCGTCTACAGGCGGGAGGCCGGAGCTCCGGTGCCGAAGGAGGTGCCATCCTACGATCGCTACCGGGTCGGTCCTCTCCTCGCCGCCGACCTCCCGGAACTCTACGGGGTGGATTACTGGTCATACGGCGGCGACCGCTCGGCGGTCATCTTCGCCGTCCTGCGAAGGCACCCGGGTAAGGGCCTGGTCGTCCGGGACTCGGCGGGGAGCATGAAAGGGTATCTCGTCCTCAGCCCCGCCGCGGGCGGTGCCGTCAGAGTCGGACCCTTCCTCGCCTCGGACGAGCGGGGGGCGCGATTACTCCTGACGCGTGCTCTGGAGGTCACCGGGGACGCTACGGTCGAACTCATCGTCCCAGACCCGGAAACAGCCCCCCCCTGCTTGAAGAATTCGGTTTCGAGGGAAGGGCCGATCGGCTGCGCATGGAGCTCGGGCCCGCCCCCGGCGCCTGCGGGATGCTCCAGTACGCGACCACACCCTACCTGGCGACCTGAGCGGGACGCGTTCCCGTCCGCTGCATGGTAGTCTTGGGCTCGGGCCGGTTCGCGCCCCTGTGGCAGGTCTTCGTGCGGCGCAGGGAGGGAAAATTTGGGCATGGGTCACGCTTCGGAGCAGCCGAGGTTCCTGTGGTTTGTGAGAGGGTTCGGGTTACTGCTCCTGCTCGCGGTCGTGGGGCTCTTCTACGTCAAGTGGGCCCCCTACTACCACAAGGTCTTCGATGCCGCATCGAGCCACACGCTCGGGCCTTCGATCCTGAGCGGCAGGGCCGCCTCCCCGCCTGCTCCCTCGTTCTCCTCCGCCCTCGACTACGCCGTAAGCTACTTCGAGTCCATCTGGAAGGCGCTGGTCCTGGCGCTCATCCTCGCCGCGACCGTCGAGACGACCGTTCCCCGGGACTGGCTCGCGCGGGTGCTCGGGAGGGAGTCGCTTCGCTCCTCGGTGCTCGGTGGCGTACTCGCCCTGCCCGGGATGATGTGCACCTGCTGCACCGCACCGCTCGTCAAGGGGCTCAGGCGCAGCGGGGTCTCCGTCGGCGGCGCCGTCTCCTACTGGCTCGGGAACCCCACCCTCAACCCGGCCGTGCTGGTCTTCATCGTCTTCACGCTGGGGTGGAGGTGGGCCGTCCTGCGGCTCCTGCTCGGGATACCGCTCGTCTTCGGGGCCGGGCTCCTGGCCGCCCGCCTCTCACCGAAGGCTGAGGTGGACCCCCGGAGGGTCCAGGAGATCGCGACCCCGTCCGCGACGCCGGGGAGCCTGCCGGTCCGCTGGGTGCGCTCGCTGGTGCGGCTCGCGGCCGGGATCATCCCGGAGTACGTCGTGATCGTGATGCTGCTCGGTGCCGTGAGAGCCTTTCTCTTCCCGGCCGCGGGCCCGGAGCTCGGCAACAGCATCCTGATCGTGGTGGGGCTCGCCATCGCGGGGACCCTGTTCGTCATCCCGACCGCCGGGGAGATCCCGATAATCCAGACCATGCTCTCCTACGGCATCGGGGCCGGTCCGGCCGGGGCGCTCCTGATGACGCTCGCCCCGGTGAGTTTGCCCTCCATCGCGATGGTGTGGACCTCCTTCCCGAAGAAGCGGGTGCTCGCGCTCACCGCCGGGCTGACCGCGCTCGCCGGTGTCGTCGGGGGACTTCTGGGGATGGCCTTTCTGTAGGGCGGGGCGCGGAGGTATCTACGACGGGGTTCGGCTACCTTCGGATACCCCAGCGCTCCACGAGCGGTCCTTCGGGCCCGAAGACGGGGTCGGTATTGGGCAGGGCGACCCGGCGGATGTTCTCGAGCACCCCGGGACGCTCGCCCGGTTCCCCCGTGCGGATGTCGTAGCGCTCCTGCCCGGGCGGGTACGCCCCGACGACGCGGAAGGAGCCGTCCGAGCCCGCGTTGCGGTGCCCGACGCCGACCGGGATCACGATGATGTCCCCAGCCTCGACGTCGAAGGTCTTCCCGGAGGGACCACCGAGCTCCAGCCTCGCCGTCCCGGATACGACGCAGAGCACCTCGTGGGAGACGGAGTGGTAGTGGTGGTAGGAGAAGACCCCGTTGACCCAGGCCCCACCCCAGCCGTTCTCGCGCAGGAGCTCCCTGCAGCGCCCGGGGTCGCGGTACTCTTCGCCGAGCGCCCGCGGGTAGTAGAGCAGCGGAAGCCCGGGGTTGTTCGGGATGCGCCCGTCGTCCTCGAAGCGGTACTCTTCGACCCGCCGGTCCATCCTACCCCAGCGCCTCCACGAACCTCGCGGTGTCCGGTGGTTCCCCGGTGGCGCGTTCTACAGTGGCTCGCCAGCTCTCGCGGGCTCCGGGTCCGAAGAGCGCCTCGACCAGGTAGAGCCCGGCGGAGCGGCTCTCGTAGAAGGGACCGCGGGTGACGTAGGTCTCCAGGTGGTGCCGGAGCTGGGCGGCGATGAGGTGCCCGAGCACGTAGTTGTGGTAGTAGACGGGGGAGACGGCGAGGTGAATCTTGGCCGCCCAGTCGTGCTCTCTGCGTCCCTCCGGCCTCCTCACGAGCTGCAACTCCTCGACGAGGTCCCACCACAGCCCGTTCAGGTCGTCCCTGTCCGGGTCGGCGTACAGCTCCCGCTCGAAGCGGTACATCACCAGCGCCCAGCGCACGAAGACGAGCCGGGCGGCCCTCTCGCGCTCTTCGAGTTTCTTCTGGTCCCGCACGGCCTCTTCCGCTCCCGCGATCGAGGAGAGCCAGCCGGCCTCGGTGGCCAGCGCGCCCATCATCAGCGCGACGGCCTCCGTCGTGCTGGTGTGGGCCACCGAGCGCAGGAAGTAGGGGAGGGAGGGGTTTATGTTGCGGTCGTAGGCGGCGTGGCCGAGCTCGTGCAGGAGCGTCTCCATCCAGTACGCGTCCGGGCGGAGGTTGGCGAGCACCCGGACGTCGTAGGGATACTCCCGGCCGATGGAGATGCAGAAGGCGTGCTGGCTCTTGCCGGGGCGCTCGTACAGGTCGCTCCGGGCGAGCACCCCCCGCACGTCGAGCCCCATCGCGTCGTAGGTGGCGAGCGCGAGCTCCTCTATCTTCCTCCCCTGAATGTAGCGGTCCACGTCGAGGTCGGGATCCTCCGGCGGCTCCTGGAAGAAGGGGTCCGGAAGGTGCCAGGGCCTGGTCTCTCCCGTCCCGAAGCGCCGCCGCGTTTCGGCGTCCATCTTCTCTCGCAGCCTTCTGAAGGGCGCTTCGGTCGCCTCTTGCAGACGGCGCATGGCCTCTTCGAGCCAGAGGGGTTCTATCTCCTGCAGCCTCAGGGCCCTCTCGTAGTGGTTCTCGTAGCCCTGCTCGCGGGCGAGGCGGTTGCGCAGCCGGGCGAGTTCGCGCACCACGCCCTCGACCTCGCGCCCGACGCTCCTGGAGGCCTCCCACGCCGCCCGGCGTTCGTCCTCGTCTTCCGAGAAACGCAGTATCTGCCGGATCTCGTTGTCCCCGATCTTTCGCCCGTCCACGGTCCCGCGGTGGTTGCCGAAGATCGCGCCCGCCTCCGCCTCGAGCTCCTCGACGCGCCCGAGCAGCCTCCGATCTCCCTGCCTGGCGGCGAACTCGGCGTGGAGCACCTCGACCTGCCGCCGCAGCACCGGGCGCTCGATGGAGCTTCGTTCCCCGTACCAGCGGACGATCTTCTCGAAGGCCGCCGGGTCCGCGAAGAGCTCGTCGTGGGCCCTCGCCGCGCGCACGGCCTCCGCACGGGCCTCCCCGGTGCCGGTGGTCTCGAGCCTCCACCACGCCTCGTCCGCCGCCCTCTCCAGCGGCACGGCCCGCTCTTCGAGCGAGGCGATGAAGCTCTCTATCTCGGAGGATACGGGCAGATCTCCCCTCCTAGCGCCGGCTCCGCTCGCGGCGGCTTCCGGCGTAGATCCAGAGCAGGAACACCACTATCCCGAGCGCGGCGAACTGCAGGAGCCCCTGCGGCCCCCCGCTCTGCCCGACGACGAGCGCGGCGATGAAGACGAGCGCGACCGCGATGTACCCCGCGCTCCGGAACGCGAGATATGAGGCGATGAGGCCGACGAGCGCGTAGACGACCGGCATGTACGGCCCGAGCGCCGCCGTCCAGGTGAACGACCCCCGCCCTATCCCCTCCGCCCACAAACCGAGCTGACCGGCGGCGATGAACGCGAGGAAGGCGAGGACGAACGTGATCGTCCCGCTCTTCCACGTCGCCGGCTCGGGGTCGAAGCGGTGCGGCTCGTACCAGCGGGCCTCGCGCACCACGTAGCGCCCCTGCCTCCGCACCCGCGGCTCCTTGCGCCGCAACCTTCCCCGGAGCCTCTCCCCGAGAGAGGGCCCGGACCGCTCGCGCTCCTCGCGCCGGGCGGCGAGCTCGTCCTCGAGGCGGCTGAAGTCCAGCTCCGAGAGCTGGTCTGCGGCGTAGGCCAGGTCGAGCTCCTCGTCGTGGCGCCTGCGGCGCTCGGGGTCGGAGAGCACCTCGTGCGCCTCCTGCAGCAGCGAGAACTCCTCCGGGCTCCCTCCCCGGTCGGGATGGCGCTCCTTGGCGAGCCTGCGGTACGCCTCGTGGATCTCTTCCTGCGACGCGTTGCGGGAGACCCCGAGAACCTCGTAGTAGTTGACCCGATCCGACATGCTACGACCTATTCTAACCCACCCTACCTTCCCGGTTCGCCTCCAGTGCGAGGCGTATCTCCTGCAGGCACCACCCATCCTCCTCCGTCTCCGCCGCGCTCCGCAGGGCCTCCCCGGCCTCCTTGCCCCCGATCTCGCCGAGCGCCCACGCCGCGTGCCCCCGCACGAGCGCGGACCCGTCCTCCCGCAAACACCTTACGAGCGCGGGGACGGCCTCGGTGAGCTTCAGGTTGCCCGCGACGACGCAGCAGTTGCGCAGCAGCCCCTCCCGCCCGGCGCGGGTGAGCGGGGTGTGGCCGAACCGGCTCTCGAACTCTTCCTCGCTCTGGATCCCGAGCACCTCGATTATCTTCAGGTACGGCCCCGCCCCGGCCCCGGCGGAGAACTCCGGCCAGTGGCTCCTCTTCGCCTTGCGCCGGTTGTACGGGCAGACCTGCTGGCAGACGTCGCACCCGAAGGCCCACTCCCCGATCTGCGGACGCAGCTCGCGCGGGATCTCACCGCGGTTCTCGATCGTAAGATACGAGATGCAAAGCCGCGCGTCGACCACCCCGGGGGCCTTTATCGCGCCGGTGGGGCAGGCGTCGATGCACCTCCTGCACCGCCCGCAGGTCCCCTCCCCGGGCTCGTCCGGTTCGATCTCGAGGTCCACCAGAAGCTCGGCGATGAAGAAGTACGAGCCCATCTCGCCGTTTATCAGGCACGAGTTGCGCCCGAAGAACCCGAGCCCCGCCCGCTGCGCCGCCGAGCGCTCCAACAGCGGCACCGCGTCCGTGAACGCCCGCGCCTTCACCCGACACCCGAGCGCCTCCTCGAGCCTCGCCCTGAGCCCGAATAGCCGCCCCTTTATCACCCGATGGTAGTCCTCTCCCCACGCGTACCGCGCCACCTTCCCCCCGCCTCCGGGGTTCTCCGGATGATCGCCGGGGTAGTACGAAACCCCCAAAGAGATGACGCTCCGCGCGCTCTTCTGCAGGCGCCTCGGGTCCGAGAGCAGCTCCACCGGCCGGCGCATGTACCCCATCCCCGCCGCCATCCCCGCCTCCTGCCAACGCCGCAACCGCTCACCCCCCTCCTCTAGCCGCCCCGCCCGCGCAACCCCCACCAGCTCGAAGCCCGCCTCCCGCGCCAGCTCCTCTATCAGCTCCCGTACCTCCGACATGCCCCGATTCTAACTTGCCCCGGCCGGTCCCCCATGCGATACTAAATATAACGAAAAGTTACAAGCAGCTTACTTTGTAACAAAATTTTGTGGCAATCAGGTAGGCTGACGTTACAAGGAGGCGGAATGCGGGTGATGGAGGGGCTCGATCTCTTCGAGGAGGTCGGGCGGCTCAAGGAGGAGTTGAACGCGGTCATCCTGGCGCACTACTACCAGGAGCCGGACATACAGGACGTGGCGGACTTCATCGGGGACTCTCTGGCGCTGGCGCAGAAGGCGCAGCGGACGGACGCCGACGTGATCGTCTTCTGCGGGGTGCACTTCATGGCGGAGACCGCGAAGATCCTCAACCCGGAGAAGAAGGTGATCCTGCCGGACCTCGAAGCGGGGTGCTCGCTCGCCGACAGCTGTCCGGCGGAGCAGTTCGAGGAGTTCCTCCGGCGGCATCCGGGGCACGCCGTGGTCTCCTACGTGAACACCTCGGCCGCGGTCAAGGCGCTCTCGGACATCATCTGCACCTCTTCCAACGCCGAGAAGATCATCGCGACGATCCCGGAGGACGTTCCCATAGTCTTCGCCCCGGACAGGCACCTCGGGTGCTACGTACAGCAGAAGACCGGTCGGAAGATGGTCCTCTGGCCCGGGACGTGCATGGTGCACGTGCAGTTCTCGGAGAAGAAGATCCGGCAGCTCAAGGTACGCCATCCGGAGGCCGAGGTGCTGGCCCATCCCGAGTGCGAGGAGCGGGTGCTCGCGCTCGCTGACCACGTCGGGAGCACCTCGAGCCTGCTGCGGTGGGTCACCGAGAGCCCGGCCAAGACGTTCATCGTGGCGACCGAGCCCGGCATCATCCACCAGATGCAGAAGGCCGCCCCGGAGAAGACCTTCATCCGTGCGCCCGGAGAGGGGCCCGCGTGCGAGGCGTGCAGCGAGTGTCCGCACATGCGCCGCAACACGCTCGAGAAGCTCCTCTCGTGCATGAGGGAGCTCTCCCCGGAGATAGAGATCGACGAGGAGCTGCGCCTCAGGGCCCTCCGGCCCATCGAGCGGATGCTGGAGGTCGGATGATGGAGGAGACGGCGCGAGGGGTGCGTCCGCCGGCGCCGCTGCGCGAGCTCGCCCGGCGGGCGCTCGAGGAGGACGCGGGCAGAGGGGACGTGACCTCGGAGCTCACCGTGGACGAAGGAGCGCGGGCTGCGGGGCGGTTCGTCGCCCGGGAGAAGCTCGTGGTCTTCGGGCTCGAGGCGGCGCGGGCCGTCTTCCACGAGGCCGATCCCGAGGTGCGATTCTCCGCGCTCGTCTCCGAGGGGGAGGAGGTCGTGGCCGGGACGGGGCTGGCCGTGGTCGAAGGTTCCGCGAGGTCCATCCTCGCCGCCGAGCGGGTCGCGCTCAACCTGCTGATGCGGCTCTCGGGGGTGGCCACCACCACCCGCCGCTACGTCAGGGAGGTCGAGGGCACGGGGGCCAGCGTGGTCGACACCCGCAAGACCACACCGGGGATGCGCCGGCTCGAGAAGGCGGCCGTCAGGGCCGGGGGCGGGGTCAACCACCGCTTCGGGCTCGACGACGGCATCCTGATCAAGGACAACCACGTCGCGCTCGCAGGCGGGGTTGGGGAGGCGGTGCGGCGCGCCCGCGCCGGGGCCCCGCACCTGCTGAAGGTCGAGGCCGAGGTCGAGAACCTCTCGATGCTCGAGGAGGCGCTCGACGCCGGGGCCGATGCGGTCCTGCTCGACAACATGAGCCCGGAGGAGGTCGCGGAGGCCGTCGCGCTCGCGCGGCGGAGGAGGCCGGAGGTGGTCGTCGAGGTCTCCGGCGGGGTGGACCTCGGGAGCGTGCGCGCCTACGCGGAGGCGGGGCCGGATCTCATCTCGATCGGGGCGCTCACCCACTCCGCGCCCGCGGCGGACGTCTCGCTCGAGGTCGTACCGTGCTGAGGTTCGACCTCGTCGTCGTGGGTGGAGGGATCGCCGGGTGCGCCGCCGCGCTCTCCGCCGCCCGCGAGGGTGCCCGCGTCGCGCTCCTCACCCGCCACCCCGATCCCGAAGAGTCCAACACCCGCTACGCGCAGGGTGGGATCATCCACCCCGACCCCGACGAGCCCCCCGAGCTTTTGATCCACGACATCCTCGAGGCCGGGGGTGGAGAGCCGGAGGCGGCCCGCCTCCTCGCCGCCGAGGGGCCGGAGCTGGTCGAGCGCCTCCTCATAGAAGAGCTCGGCGTCCCCTTCGACCGGGACGAGGGCGGGGCCCTGCACCGCACCCGCGAGGCGGCCCACTCGACCGCGAGGGTCATCCACCGCCGGGACACGACGGGGGCGGCGATCCAGGAAGCCCTCACCCGTGCCGTCCTCGCGCAGGAGGGTGTCCAGGTGTTCGCCGGGGTGCGGGCGCTCTCGCTGCTCTCCGGGGAGGGAGGTTGCAGTGGGGTCGTGGCCCTCTACCGGGGCGAGATCCTGGGCATCGTCGGCCATACCGTCCTCGCGACCGGAGGACTCGGCGCGCTCTACCGGCACACGACCAACCCGCCCGGAGCGCTCGGCGAGGGGATCGCGCTCGCGCTCCGGGCCGGGGCGCGGGTCGCGGACCTGCACTACGTCCAGTTCCACCCGACCGCGCTCTACGAGAAGGAGGGAGAGCGGCGCTTCCTCGTCTCCGAGGCCGTGCGCGGGGAAGGGGCGGTGCTCGTCGGGGAAGACGGCGAGGAGATCGTCGACCACCCGCTCGGTTCTCTCGCCCCGCGCGACGTGGTAGCCCGCGTGGTATGGAGCGCGATGGCCGAGAGCGACCCTCCATGCGTCTACCTGGACGCCACCGGACACCCCCCGGGTCGGTTCGCGGCGCGCTTCCCCGCCATCTACGCTCGCTGCCGCGAGATCGGGATAGACCCGGAGCGGGAGAGGATCCCGGTCGTCCCCGCCGCCCACTACTCCTGCGGCGGCGTGGAGGCGGACGCGAACGGCCGAACGACGCTGGAGGGGCTGTGGGCCGCCGGGGAGGTCGCGAGGACCGGGCTGCACGGCGCGAACCGCCTGGCCTCGACCTCGCTCCTGGAAGGCCTCGTGTGGGGCTGGCGCGCCGGCAGGGACGCGGCGTCCTCCGGGTGCGCCCGGCCTCCGCTCCCTCTCCCCCAGATCGCCCCGCCCGCCCCAGCGCCGGAGGCGGCCTGGCGCAGGCTCCGGGAGGTGATGTGGGAGTGTGGGGGCATCCTGCGCACCGCCGCGGGGCTGCAGCGGGGAATCGAAGAGCTCGAGGAGCTGCGGGAGCGTTACGGGAGGACGGAGCTCGGCTCACCGCTGCTCGTCGCCCGGGCCATCCTCGAAGGGGCGCTCGCCGAGGGCGAGAGCCGCGGCTGCCACCACAGGGAGGATGCGCCGGTGGGGAGCGGGGTGCGCGGTGCGTGATCCCGTCTACCTCGACTACAACGCGACCACCCCGCTCGACGGGCGGGTCCTCGAGGCGATGCTCCCCTACCTGAAGGAGCATTTCGGCAACCCCTCCTCGGCCACCCACGCCTACGGGTGGAGCGCCGAGGCCGCCGTCGAGGCCGCGCGGGAGGAACTCGCCGCCGCCATAGGCGCCTCCCCCGAAGAGATCTTCTTCACCAGCGGCGCGACCGAGGCGGACAACTGGGCGCTCTTCGGGACGCTTGAGCCCGGAGACCGCCTCGTCACCTCCCCGACGGAACACGAGGCGATCCTGGAGAGCGCCCGCGCCCTCGCCCGGCGCGGGGTGGAGGTCGTCCTGCTCCCCGTCGATCGTCACGGGGTGGTGAGCCCCGACGCGCTGCGCGAGGCTCTCGGGGAGGGGGCCGCCCTCGTCTCCATCATGCTCGCCAACAACGAGACCGGCACCGTGAACCCCGTGCGCGAGCTCGCGGAGGTATCGCACGAGCATATGGTCCCTTTCCACACCGACGCCGCGCAGGCGCTCGGCAAGCTCCCGCTCGACGTCGGTGCGCTCGGGGTGGACATGATGAGCCTCTCCGCCCACAAGTGCTGCGGGCCCAAAGGGGTGGGCGCCCTGTACATCCGGCGCCGTCCACGGCGGGTGCGCCCCGCGCCGCTCCTCTACGGCGGCGGTCAGGAACGGGGGCTCAGGAGCGGGACGCTCAACGTCCCCGGGATAGCAGGCTTCGGCCGGGCCGCCACGCTCGCCGCGGAGTCGCTGCCCGGGGAGGCGGGGCGGATGAGAGATCTGCGGGATTTGCTGTGGCGGGAGCTCTCCGGGCGGGTGCCGGACGTGCTTCTGAACGGAGACCCCGAAAGGCGTCTCCCCAACACCCTTAACGTCTCCTTCCCCGGGGTTGCCGCCTCGGATCTTCTGGCGGAGCTCACCACGGTCGCGGCCTCCTCGGGTTCGGCCTGCGCCTCATCCGACCCCGGTCCCTCGCACGTGTTGCTCGCGATGGGTCTCGGAGAGGAGCGGGCCCGCTCCTCCATCAGGCTCAGCCTGGGGCGTTTCACCACCCGCGAGGATGTCCTGCGGGCGGCAAAGGAGCTGGCCCGGAGCGTGGAGGCTCTCCGGGCCAGCTCCCGAGATGTTCCCGGCTACGGCGTCGGGTCCGCGAGCGCCGCCGAGTAGATGTCCGTGTTGCCGAAGGTGGCCGGACAGTCGGCCGCCGGAGCCGGCGCGCTCGCCGAGGTGTCCCCGTTCGCGAGGGCCTGCCGGTAGGCGTCGATCGCCGGGCAGTCGGACCCGTTTCTGGCGTCGTTGAAGACCGCCGTCGCAGCGCCGTTGGTGGCGTCGAGGTAGTTGTAGTCCCCGAGGAATTCGGTGGAGAGTCCGTTCGCGCTCGAAGCCCGGGCGTCCCCCACGGCGCCGCGGTAGACGGTCTGCAGATTACTGAGGCTGGTACCCGAGAGGTCCGCGTGGCGCACCACGCCCTGGAACCGGCGCGGAGAGGAGGTGTCGTGGCGGTACGGGTCGAGGAAGGCGTCGTAGGTGACGTAGAGGTCGGTACCGTCGGGTGAGAGCGCGACGGCCGGGAAGTCGGGCCTGTCGCCGTTGGCCGCCACGTTTACGGGTTCGGTGAAAGTCTTCCCTCCATCGTTCGAGAGCTCGAGCAGCGCCTCTTCGTGGTTCAGGCCGTTGCGGGCGTCGGGCCACAGGAGCGCGATCGTGTTCGGGGCGTTCTTCCCGCTCGGTGCTCCGTTGGCGATGTCCACGCTCGGGAAGCTGTTGGTGCGGGCTCCGGCGACGCCGTCGAAGGTGAAGTCCCCGCCCACCGGGTCGAAGGCGCCGACGTCGACCACCCGGGCGACGGCGCGCGGCCGTCCGAAGGTCTTGCCGCCGTCGGTCGAGCGGACCATATACTGCACGCTGTTGCCCTTGAGGGTGCCCTCGTAGAAGACGTAGACGGTGCCGTGGCTGTCGGTGCGCACGGTGCACCCCTGCCGGCCACCGGAGCGTCCCTGCCCGGAGCCGGTGTTCGCCGCGTTGGTGAGCTGACGGTTGGTCCAGGTCTTGCCGCCGTCGGTCGAGCGGCTGAAGATCACGGGCTCCGGCGCCCCGCCCCGGCTGCGGAAGGCGACGTTGCAGACGTAGACGTTGCCGAAGTAGGGGCTCGTGGCGGCGTCGTCCGCCCAGACCTGCTCTTTGTCCGAGAAGAGGGCGGCGTTCTGCTTGCTCACGATGACCGGGTCGCTCCAGGCGCTGTTCTGGCCGGCCGCGGCACCCTGCAGGTCGTCGGTGTAGGAGACGGCTATCGCCTCGAAGCCCTTGAAGGCCTGCTCACCGCGTGTGGAGTCGAAGTTCGACGTCAGGTTGGCGTAGTAGAGCCTCACCCCGTTGGACCAGGAGAAACCGTTCGGGCCGGGGCGTGGGCCGAAGGCGACCGAGGGGTCACCGTCGGAGACGAGCCCGTTCTCGTAGTAGTTCGGGAGCGTCCCGATCGGTCCGGGGCCGGGCGAGCCGTCGCGCGCAGAGTACCCGTGGTAGGTCGGCTGGGTCCAGCTCTTCCCCCCGTCGAACGAGAAGTAGACCCCCGAGACCCCTACGCCCGGGGTGAACGGGCAGCTGCTGCCTTTGCAGGGGGCGAGGTCGATCTCGTCGTTCGCGCCCGCGACCTGGACCTGGGGGTTCAGCGGGTCTATCGCCACCGCGGGTTCGTTCTGTTTGTTTTGCGGGAACGGCGTCGGCGGGCTGCCAACCGTCACCGGTGCGTCCATGGCGGCGGCGAGGGCCACCCCCGCTCCCAGGAGTACGCCTGCCAATACGGCGAGCCCGAGGAGCGCGTACGATCTCCTCTTCTTATGCATTAAGTTCTCCTCCTTCCCCAAGAGGTGTTCGACCCGGACAGCATATTGCCGTTCGAAACCCCGGTCAAGCCGAGTCTTCGGCGCCCCGGGCGGGTATATTAGGGCGCAAGAGAAGACCAAAGGAGGGATCGATGCCCATAGCCAGCGTTAACCCTGCGACCGGGGAGGAGATCAAGCGCTTCGAGGAGCTCGACGGGCGGCAGATAGACGAGAAGCTCGAGCTGGCCGCCAGGGCCTTCCGGGAGTACCGCAGGACCCCGCTCTCCGAGCGCCGCGAGAGGCTGTTGCGGGCGGCGGAGATCCTCGACGAGGAGGCCGGGGATCTCGGGCGCATCATAACCTCCGAGATGGGCAAGACGCTTGCCTCCGCCGAGGGTGAGGTGCACAAGTGCGCCCGCGGCTGCCGCTACTACGCCGAGAGCGCGCAGAGGTTCCTCGCCGACGAGGAGATAGAGCTCGAGGGCAGGGCCTTCGTCCGCTACCAGCCGATAGGCCCGATCCTGGCGGTGATGCCGTGGAACTTCCCGTTCTGGCAGGTCTTCCGGCACGCCGCGCCGGCGCTCATGGCGGGCAACGTCATCCTGCTCAAGCACGCTTCGAACGTCCCGCAGTGCGCCCTGGCCATAGAGGACGTCATCCGCCGCGCCGGATTCCCGGAGGGAGCCTTCCAGACGCTGCTCGTGGGCTCCTCGCGTGTGGCGGAGATAATAGAGGACGAGAGGGTCAGGGCCGTGACCCTCACCGGGAGCGAGGGCGCAGGGAAGAGCGTCGGGAGCGCGGCGGGGAAGAACATAAAGAAGAGCGTGCTGGAGCTCGGCGGCTCCGACCCGTTCATCGTGATGCCCTCGGCGGACCTCGACCGCGCGGTGAGCACCGCGGTGACCGCCAGGACGCTCAACAACGGCCAGTCGTGCATCAACGCCAAGCGGATCATCGTGCACCAGGACGTAGCCGACGAGTTCACCCGCCGCTACGTCGAGCGGATGCAGGCGCTGAAGGTCGGCGACCCGATGCAGGAGGAGACGGACATGGGGCCGCTCGCGATGCCCCAGATCCTGGAGGACGTCGACGCCCAGGTCAGGAAGAGCGTCGAGATGGGGGCGAAGGTCCTGACCGGGGGCAAGCCCATCGATGGACCCGGCAACTTCTACCCGCCGACGGTCCTCACCGACATCCCCGAGGAATCCCCGGCCTACCGGGAGGAGATCTTCGGCCCCGTGGCCTCCCTGTTCGTCGTGCGGGACATAGATGAGGCGATCCGCATCGCCAACGACTCGTCCTTCGGGCTCGGCTCCTCAGCCTGGACCAACGATCCCGAAGAGCAGGAGCGCTTCATAGACGAGATAGAGGCCGGGATGGTCTACATCAACAAGATGACCGAGTCCACCCCCGAGGCTCCCTTCGGCGGGGTGAAGAACAGCGGCTACGGGCGCGAGCTCTCGCACTTCGGCATCCACGAGTTCATGAACGCGAAGACCGTCTGGATCGGGGACGGCGGGAGCGCGGCGGGCGCCGTGGAGTGAAAGCTCTTGCACCGGCCGGGAGGGAGGTAGTATAACCTCTCTGCTACGTTGAGGATCGTGCAGGCCAGAGAGCGCGCCGGGAGGAACCCGTGAGCTATACGCTCAGGTTCATAGGCCTCGGCGCGCTCTACGGCTTCGCTTTCGCGCTCGTCAAGGCGCTCTTCCCGGAGCCCTTTATCCTCTTCGTGCTGAAGGGCGGACAGAGCAGCGAGGGTAACCTGGCCTTCGTCTCGATCTTCTACATAACGGCGGGCTTCATAGCCGGGCTTATCGCAGGTCCCCTCTTCGGCGGTCTGCTCCGGCTGCGGCGCTCCAGAGCCAGCGACTCCTACTTCGAGCCGAAGCCGACGATGCGCATCATCCTGAGTCTTCTGCTCGCTCTGCTGATGGGGCTCATCTCCGGCCTGATCATCCTCGGGGCCTACTACACCGGCGTGCTGCCGCCGGGGAAGATCCTCGATCCGTTCCCCTCGGTCCGCAACGTCCTGTTCCCGATAGAACCTGCGCTGGTCGTGATCTGGGCCATCGCACGCGATCTTCTGCCGGCCGGCTTCACCGGGCTCCTGCTCTCACCCATAGGCGGCGGCCCTCTCCTCCGGCTGTACGCCGCGGGTAGACACCTGGCGCAGAAGCACTACGAAGGTTTCTAGGGGAGCAGGCTCCTAGAGGATGTTGACGAGCGGAGAGAGCTTGCACTCGTTGAGGCCGTAGCTCCTGCGGCCCCTGACCGGACGCACCAGGTACTCCAGGCAGTTGCCCCGGCAATCCACCCTGCCGCAGGGGTTCTCGGTGGTCCCCAGGTTCTCGACGACCTCGACGACAGGGTTTTTGCGCTCCTGCGGGCGCACGTCTTTGCGCAGGGCATACTCGCCCTCCTCGAAGTACCACCGGCCGTAGCGGAACTCTGCCATACACCGGTAATTGTACACCAGTGATTTGATCCAGGTCACATCTGCGACCCGACCGGGGCTGTCAGAATGAGCCGGTAAGTAAGGGGAGGATGGTATGAGGGTCTACATCTCGGCGGACATGGAAGGCGTGACTGGGGTGACCCACCCGGACGACGTCATCCCGGGGCGCCCGCGTTACGAGGCTTTCAGGAGGCTCCTCACCGCGGACGTGAACGCCGCCATCGAGGGAGCGCGGCGGGCCGGTGCGCGAGAGTTCCTGGTCAACGAGGCGCACGACGGGATGCGCAACCTGCTGCTGGAAGACCTCGACCCCGGGGCTGAGGTGATCGTGGGCTCCCGCAAGCCTCTCTCGATGATGGAGGGCTGCAACGAGGCGGACTTGGTCTTCTTCGTCGGCTACCACTCGGCGGCCGGGACGGGCGGCATCCTGAGCCACACCTTCACCGGACCCTCGACGCTCGTGAGGCTGGAGCTGAACGGTGAGGTGTGCAGCGAGGGCCGGATGAACGCCGCCTTCGCCGGTCTCGCGGGCATCCCGGTGGGCCTGGTGACGGGAGACGATCTGATCTGCGCCGAATCCGAGGCCCTCTACCCGGGCGTCCGCACCGCTTGCGTCAAGACCGCCGTGGACCGCTACACGGCCCGCTGCCTCTCGCCGGAGGCGTCCCGCGAACGCATCCGCCGGGCAGCCTTCGAGGCCGTGAACCGCCGGGAGTACCTCTCGCCCTACGCTCCGGAGGGGCCTTACACCTTCACCGCGGAGTTCGCGAGCGCGAGCACGGCCGAGAGCGTGATGTACTTCCCCGGCCTGAAGCGGCTGGACGACCGGCGCGTCTGCTGGACGCACGAGGACTACGAGACGGCGTTCAGGATGTTCATCGGGGTGATGCGCCTCGCCCGCACCGACCCGGACTACGGATAGAGAACCGATGAGCCACACCTTCTACATCGTCGACGTCTTCGCCGAGGAGAAATACGCGGGCAACCAGCTCGCGGTGGTGCTGGAGGCCGGCGACCTCTCCTCCGGGGAGATGCAGAGGGTGGCCTCCGAGATGAACTACTCCGAGACCTCCTTCGTTCTCTCCACGGAGAGGGACGCCCACCGGGTTCGCATCTTCACCCCCAGGGAAGAGCTTCCCTTCGCCGGTCACCCGACGCTCGGGACGGCGTATGTCATACGGCACGAGGCTCCGGAAGAGCCTGCCGGTCGCCTGGTGCTCGAGGTGCCCGCCGGGCGCATCCCGGTGGATTTCGGCGAGGTGCTCTGGATGCACCAGCTCCCTCCCGCCTTCGGGGGGGAGCACGACCGGCAGGAGACGGCCCGCTCCCTCGGGTTGAAGGAGCGCGACCTGGACCCGGAGCTGCCGGTCGAGACGGTCTCGACGGGCATCCCGGTCGTCATCGTTCCCCTGAGAGACCTGGACGCCCTCCGGCGCTGCCGGCCTCTCGGGGTGAGAGAGAAGAGCGTATACGCCTTCTGCCCGGGCTCGCACGGTGACGGGCCGGGGGACCTCTCGGCCCGGATGTTCGCCGGCGGCATCGGCGTCACCGAGGACCCCGCGACCGGGAGCGCCGCTGGATGCCTCGCCTCTTACCTGGTCGAGCACCGCGGTGGCCCGGTCGACCTCCGGGTCGAGCAGGGCTACGAGATCGGACGCCCCTCCCTGCTCCACCTGCGGGCGGGAAGAGACGAAGCCGGTACGATGCGGGTCTCGGTCGGCGGCAGGGTGCAGCTGGTGGCGCGGGGAGAGCTTCTGTGAGGAGGATCGACGGCGCGCTGGCTCGAGAAACCCGCCCCGGGATCCCCCCTCGAAGAGCTACACCTCGCGCCTCCAGGTGAACCCCCGGTAACATTTCGGTAAACGCAGGGGGCTTTCGCCCCAAACTCCCTTGCTAGATACACGAAGTGTGCTAACTTCCAGGTTCCGGTTGCTATATGCCCGGAGCATTTATATGAGAAAAGTAAGCTGCAGGCGAACCAGAGAAGGGAGGTGATCTCCGGCGTGATGGGAGCGGATGTGTTCAGGGATCTGTGGTTCAGGGCTGGTGCTCGGACGCTCCGCTACCGGATGGCGGGGGCGTTGGGGCGGCTGCGGGCGAACGGCGGGCTCATACTGCGCAAGGCCGTGGCTGCGGGTGTGGCGTGGGGGGTGGCGCACGTTTTGCTGGGGCACCAGAACCCGTCGTTTGCGGCGATCGCGGCGATCATCTCTTTGGGGGCCGCCGCCGGCAGGGAGGGGCGGCAGGCGGTCGAGCTGGTCCTCGGGGTGGCCTGCGGGCTCGCCATAGCGGACGTCTTCGTCTCGGCGATAGGCTCGGGGGCGGTCCAGATCGGGGTAGTGGTCGCGCTGGCGACGGCGGTGGCGCTCCTCATCGGGGAGAGCGAGCTCCTGGTGACGGAGGCCGCGGTCTCGGCCCTTCTGATGGTGACGCTCGTGCCGGCGAGCCCGGCGCCGTTCACCGGGCGTTTCCTGGACGCGCTCATCGGCAGCGGGATGGCGCTCGCGGTGCGCGCCGCCTTCCCGGAGAACCCGCGCAGGAAGGTGCGCGAGGCGGCGCGTCCGGTCTTCGGCGAGCTCGCCGGTGTTCTTGAGGAGGTGGCCGGGGCGCTCGAGGCGGGGGATCTCGAATGGGCCGAGAGGGCGCTCGGACGGGCGCGGGCGATGGACGGCAGGGTCGAGGATCTCAGGGAGGCGCTCTCCTCCGGGTACGGGGCGAGCCGTCTCTCCCCGGCGCGCCGGAGGGCGCTCGGCGAGCTCGGGTTCTACTCCACCGCCGCAGGACAGCTCGACCTGGCGGTGCGCAACGTGCGGGTCCTGGCGCGGGCCGCGAGGGCGCTGATAAGGAGCGGGCATCCCCGGGCGCAGGGCCTTCCCGCCGCCGTGCGGCAGCTCGCCGGGTCGGTGGGGGCTCTGGGTGTCTACCTCGAGCGGCTGGAGAACCCTGGTGAGGCCCGCGCGCTTGCCCTCGAGGCCGCCGCCGGGGCGACCGCCGTCCTTGTCGAGCACAAGGAGCTCGAGACGAGCATGCTCGTCGGGCAGATCCGGTCCACCGCGGTGGATCTTTTGCAGGCCTCCGGAATGAGCTACACCGAGTCGCTGCAGGCGCTGGACGAGGCCGCGATAAAGCGCACCAGCGAGGTGCAATCCGCCCGTTAGAATCTTTTGAATCTTTTCCTCTGTAACCGGAGCGGGAGGTCTCGGATGGAAGGTCGCGTCGCGCTCGTCACCGGGGCGGGAAACCCGCGAGGGATCGGAGCCGCCGTCTGCCGCGAGCTGGCGGACAAGGGGATGGACGTGTTCTTCTCCTGCCTGGAGGGAGAGGATCCGTCCCCCCTGCGCGCGGAGCTCGAGAGATGCGGGGTGCGCGCGGGATGTCTGCGGATCGACCTTGCGCCTCCGGACTCGGCGGAACGGCTGCTCGATGCGGTGGAGGAGCAGATCGGTCCGCCCTCCGTCCTCGTCAACAACGCCGCCCGCTCGGAGCGCGACGGCTACGAGAACCTGGATGCCGCGACGCTCGACGCCCACTACGCGGTGAACCTGCGGGCTGCGGCGCTGTTGTGCGCAGGGTTCGCCCGCCGCTTCCGGGGGACATCGGGCAGGATCGTAAACCTCACCTCCGGCCAGTCGCTCGGGCCCATGCCCGGCGAGCTCGCCTACGCCGCGACCAAGGGCGCCCTCGAGGCGTTCACCCGCACCCTCGCCGCCGAGCTCATGCACAGGGGCATCACCGCCAACGCTCTCGACCCCGGCCCGACCGATACCGGCTGGATGTCGCCGGAGGTGAGAGAGGATCTCGCCGCCAGGTTCCCGGCTGGAAGGGTGGGCCGTCCCGAGGACGCGGCGAAGGTCGTCGCGTTCCTCGCGGGGGAGGATTCGGCCTGGATCACGGGCCAGACCATCCACGCCGAGGGCGGGTTCCTGTGCGGATGATATAACGTATGCAGCATGAGGCTGCCCCCCGCCTGCAGGCGCTTCCTCTCCGTCCTCCTCGCGAAGAAGGAGGACGAGCTCAACGCCTACGTCCGCGGTCCTCTCTTCCCCCGGAGGGTGTTCGTGGCCCTGCTCGGCCTCTTCGTCGCATCGTCCATGCTCACCGCCGACTGGTTCGGGCTTTTGCTCCTCAACGCCGGCGGCGTCGCCCGGCAGATAGGAATCCTCTACACTCTAAGGGTGACCTCAGTCCTGCTCGGGGCCGTCTCGTTTTCCTCCCTGCTCCTCGCGGCTCACTATGCCCGCCTCTACACCTACACCTCGGAGGAGAACGTCTTCTTCACCACCTGCTTCGCCATCTCCTTCCTCCTCGGCGCGCCCTGCGCCCTCACCTGGGTCTTCGGATGATCCTCCCACGGCTGTTGTGTGCCCGGCATACACCACGTAACATACGAACGTTCCGTTCGTGTTCCGGGAGGGATGGATGTGTCGCGGCGGGAGAGCAGGCGTCCTGATAGCCGACGGTTGCCCGATGGTGCGGGCCGGACTCGAGGAAGTGCTGCACGCCATAGAAGGAGCGGAGCTCGCCGGAGAGGCCGGGAGCGCGGAGGAAACCCTGCGCCTGGCGGAGGAGTTGCGGCCCGAGTACGTGGTGCTCGACCATGACTTCGGTGTGGAGGAGAGCGGGGTGAGCATCTGCCGGGCGCTGAAGGCTCTGCCAGAGACGCCCGTCGTAGTCATCTACACCCGCCGCGGCTCTCCGGCCGAGGTGGCGCTGGCGCGGCTCGCCGGGGCCGACGCCTTCATCCACAAAGGAGCTGACCTCCGGAAGCTGCAGCAGATAAAGCGCGCCATGTGCAGGGGAGAGCCCGTGTAGTACGCCGGTCCCGGACGGGAGCAGAAGACGAAGGAAGTTCTCGAGGACCTGGAAGGAGTACGCCCCACCGCCAGGGAGCTGACCGTGCTCGAGCTCATCGTCCGGCGGCTTACGAACGAGGAGATAGCGGAGAGGCTTCACCTCGCTCCCCAGACCGTCAAGAACCACGCCGGCAGCATCTTCGCCAAGCTCGGCTACAGGGGGCGCAAGGAGCTCTACAGGGCGTGGGGAGCGTGAGGTCGTAACGAGGTTGTGCGGAGCAAGTTCGAGAAAAACAGTACCTTTGGAGTGATGTATCGGTGGTCCGGCGGGAGGTAACCTGTCCTCGACGCCGAAAAGCGAGCAAAGGGGGAGTCGGGTGGCGTTGAGGTCAAGGATGTCAGCGATTGTTATGGCGGTAGTACTGATACTGCTGACCATAATTATGGTCGCGCAGCTTTCTTTCGCGGCTATGAGACATACTCAGTATGCACCAGCTGCGAATGAACACAGCCGCTGGGATGTAAAGAGATACCTGGCTACTAAAAGGGGGACCATACTGGTACGGTGGGGATACCATCAGTGGAATTCGAAAAGACAAAGATTTATGGGTTTCGGTTACCGCCACATAATTGGAGGGGAGCACGGATGGTATCCAAGGCGTATAAGTACTACTATTAGCCAGGGACGCTTAATAGAGCGGGCTGGCACCAGCTATACGAGAGTAAAATGGTATAAGAATAAGAACGGGAAGTGTCCATATCGGGTAGTCTATAATAGACGTACTAACACCCCGGATGGCAAGATGTTGGGCGTCGTCACCGCCTACATGGATGTAAAGCGATGCAAACCCAACCGCAAGAATCCACCACCGTGTTCGTTAGAACGAGCCTACCCTAGTACTACAGTTGTAGTTCATGTTGTAGTTCATGCCGTAGACGCACCCCTCCGCTTGTAATGGCAGCGCCTGGCTACAGCCTGATGATGAAGACGCCATTGCGACCAAGAGAGCACTTCTTCCCA
>Ga0207747_1000341_pt1 | contig 57073 bp, 61 predicted proteins | sample HigsolmetaGSP11D_FD_184839 | JGI IMG/M metagenome (GOLD analysis project Ga0207747, IMG submission 184839) | High solid enriched microbial communities from the Joint BioEnergy Institute, USA - SP1-1-D (SPAdes) | ecosystem: Engineered > Bioreactor > SSF (Solid state fermentation) > Aerobic >...
CCGCCAGCCGCATCCGGGCCCTGGCCGAGGAACTGCGGCACCGGCTGCATTAGACCGTTCCCCCTGGCATTGTGCCGCATCCGATGCCAACTCGTTCCTGACACCAGCCGATAGAGGACAGCCTGATGGCGCGCAGCCTGCGGGTCGCGGTCCAGATGGACCCGATTGAGACGATCAATATCGACGCCGACAGCACCTTCGTCCTGATGCTGGAGGCGCAGGCGCGCGGCCATGCGCTGTGGCACTACCTGCCGCGCGACCTGGTGCTGAGCGGCGGCCGGGTGCTGGCGCGGGCCAATCCGGTGACGGTGCAGCGGAAGCAGGGCGCGCATTGGAGCTTCGGACCGGAGGAGGAGCTGGATCTCGGCTCCATGGACGTGGTGCTGATGCGCCAGGACCCGCCCTTCGACATGGCCTATATCACCGCCACGCACATCCTGGAGCACATCCATCCGAAGACCCTGGTGGTGAACGACCCGGCCAGTGTGCGCAACGCGCCGGAGAAGCTCTTCGTCACCCATTTCCCGGAGCTGATGCCGGAAACCATGGTCACGGCCGACCGCCGCCAGATCATGCGCTTCCGGGAGCGGCACGGCGACATCATCCTCAAGCCGCTCTTCGGCAACGGCGGCGCCGGGGTCTTTCACCTGAAGCCGGACGATTCCAACCTGAATGCGCTGATCGAGATGTTCACCGAACGCTCGCGTGAGCCGCTGGTGGTGCAGAAATACGTCCCCGACGTGCGCAAGGGGGACAAGCGCATCATCCTGGTGGATGGCGTCGCCATGGGCGCGATCAACCGCGTGCCGGCGGCGGGAGAGGCGCGCAGCAACATGCATGTCGGCGGCCGGCCGGAACCCACCACCCTGACCGACCGCGAGCGCGAGATCTGCGAGCGCATCGGCCCGGCGCTGAAGGAGCGCGGCCTGATCTTCGTCGGCATCGACGTGATCGGCGGCTACCTGACCGAGATCAACGTCACCAGCCCGACCGGCCTGCAGGAGATCGCCCGCTTCGATGGCGTGCATCTGGAGCGGGCGATCTGGGACGCGATCGAGGCGCGGCTCTGAAGCCGCGCCTTCCGGGCGTTACCGCAGTGGGATGTTGAAGGACAGGCCCAGGCTCGGCGCCGGCACATAGACCGGCGGCGGTGGCGCATAGACCACCGGCGGGGGCGGGGCGACATAGACCGGCGGCGGGGCGTAGTAGACCCGCGGCGGCGCATAGACGACCGGCGGGGGCGGGCCCCAATGCCGGTGGTGATGGTGATGCCAGCCGCGCGCCCAGGGCGGGTCGGCCAGGGCCGGCCCGGAGGCGAGCACCGCGGCGCCAAGGGCGGCCAGGGCCAGGCTCTTGCGGAACAGGGACATGCGCAGGCTTCTTTCGCTTCTTTCCCAAAATGGGCCCCGATCGGGGCGCGGGTGGTCTGCATCCGTATATTGCCGGCATCGCAACCTTTGATTCAAGCCCCGGCGGCTTTCGCCACTCATGCGGGTGGCGAGGCCGGGCCACTCTCGGCTAGCGCCGCCTCCAGCGGCAGCAGGGGCAGGCCCAGCGCCTCGGCCACGGCGGGGTAGGTGACGCGCCCGGCATGGATGTTCAGGCCGCGGGCGAGATGCGGATTCTCCCGCAGGGCAAGGGGGAAGCCCTTTCCGGCCAGTTGCTGGATGAAGGGCAGGGTGGCGTTGTTCAGCGCCACCGCGCTGGTGCGCGCCACCGCGCCCGGCATGTTGGTGACGCAGTAATGCACCACGCCTTCCTCGACATAGGTCGGCTCGGCATGGGTGGTGGGGCGGGAGGTCTCGAAGCAGCCGCCCTGGTCTATGGCGACATCCACCAGCACGCTGCCCGGCCGCATCCGCCGCACCATCTCCCGCGTCACCAGCTTCGGCGCGGCGGCGCCGGGCACCAGTACGGCGCCGATGACGAGATCGGCCTTCAGCACCATCTGCTCGATGCTCTCCGCCGTGGCGTAGAGCGTGGCGACATGGCCGCCGAATTCCCGGTCCAGCGCATCCAGCACGCGCAACGACTTGTCCAGCACCGCGACCCGCGCCCGCATGCCCACCGCGATGCGCGCCGCATTCGACCCCACCACCCCGCCGCCGATCACCGCGACCCTTGCCCCCGGCACGCCCGGCACGCCGGAGAGCAGGATGCCGGCGCCGCCTGCCTCCTTCTCCAGGCAGCGGGCGCCGACTTGTACGGCCATGCGGCCGGCGACCTCGCTCATTGGCGCGAGGAGGGGCAGGCCGCCCTGCGGGTCCGTCACCGTCTCATAGGCGATGGCGGTGCAGCCACTTTCCATGAGGCCGCGCGTCTGCTCCGGATCCGGCGCCAGGTGCAGGTAGGTGAAGAGCAACTGGCCGGGGCGCAATTGACGCCATTCCTGCGGCTGCGGCTCCTTCACCTTCACCACCAGCTCCGATTCGGCGAAGACCGTGGCGGCATCCGGGGCGATGATGGCGCCGGCCGCCCGGTAGGCCTCGTCCGGGAAGCCGATGGCGGCGCCGGCGCCGGTCTGGACCAGGACCTGATGGCCCTCCCGGGCAAGCTCCCGCACCGAGGCCGGCACCAGGCCGACCCGGTATTCATGGACCTTCACTTCCTTCGGTACGCCGATCCGCATCACCAGACTCCTGCGTCAGATCCGGAATCCAGCTAGAACGTGCCATAGCGGGTCGGGACTGCCAGGCGACAACCCGTGATTGATGTCGCCGTCCCGTGACCCGTCAGCCGGCTGCGGGCACGGCCATGTCCAGCCAGCCGCGCGCGTCCATCCGTGCCGTGTCGCCGGGGCGGAGCAGGACGGTGGTGGTGTCGCTCTCGATGATGGCGGGGCCGGAGAGGGGCTGGCCGGGGGCCAGCGCCTCGAAGCGGAAGACGGGGGCATCGGCCTCGCCGCCCTCCAGCCGGATGCGGCGATGCGTGTGCGGTTCCGCCGCCGGCACGGATTGAGAGGGCGCCGGGGATTCGGTGCCAGGCAGGCGGCCAACCACGGCAAGGCGGGCATTCACCAGCACCACCTCCTCCTCCGGCAGCGCATAGGTGAAGAGGGCGCGGTGCCGGGCATGGAAGGCGTCCCGTACCTGGGCGGCCAAATTGGGTCCGTCCCAGTCAATGCCATCCAGGGGCACGGCGATCTCGAACACCTGCTCGCCATAGCGCATATCGGCGCTGCGACGGATGCCGACCTCGCCGGAGAACCAGCCGGCCATGCGGGCGCGGCCCTCGCGCTCCAGCGCGGCGAAAAGGTCGCGCAGCGCCGCATCATCCGGCATGCCGGCGGCGGTGAGGGCGCTCTGCGCCACCTCGTAGCGCAGGTCGGTGCGCAGCATCCCCCAGGCGGACAGCCCGGCGGCGAAGAGCGGCACCACGGCGCGGCGCAATCCGAGTTCGCGCGCCACGGCGCTGGCATGCAGCCCGGCGGCGCCGCCGAAGGCCAGCAGCGCGAAGTCGCGCGGATCCACGCCGCGGCGCACCGTCGCCACCCGCACCCCGTCCGCCATGCGGGCATTGACCAGGGCATGAATTCCGGCGGCGCAGTCCATCATCGTGATGCCGAGCCGCTCCGCCAGCCCGGCCACCGCGCGCTCCGCCGCCTCCCGGTCCAGCCGCTTGCGGCCGCCGAGGAAATTCCCCGGATCGAGATAGCCGAGGACCAGATTGGCATCCGTGACGGTCGGCTCCGTCCCGCCCTGGCCGTAGCAGGCCGGGCCCGGCACCGCGCCGGCACTCTGTGGCCCCACCTGCATCGTCCCGCCCGGCCCGAGATGCGCGATGGAGCCGCCACCGGCGCCGAGCGTCACGATATCCAGGCTCTCCAGCGCGATGCGCTCGCCCCCCACGGTGCGGCCGCGGCCGAGCGCCGCCTCGCCCTCCGTCACCAGGGCGATGTCGGTGGAGGTGCCGCCCATGTCGAAGGTGACGAGGTCCTGCCCCATCCCCTGCCGCGCCAGCGCCACCGCCGCCGCGACGCCCCCCGCCGGGCCGGACAGGGCGGTTCCGACGGCGAGTCGCGCCGCCTCCTCCACTGGCGCGACGCCGCCATGCGAGAGGATGACGAAGATCGGCCCGCGATAGCCCGCCTGTCCCAGCCGTCCGGCAAGCCGCGCCAGGTAGCGGGAGACGATGGGGCCGACATAGGCATTCACCGCCGTGGTGCTGAACCGCTCGAATTCCTTGATCTGCGGCAGGACATCGGCGGATTGCGTCACATAGACGCCGGGCAGGGCGGCGCTGACCGCCTCGGCGGCCCGGCGTTCGTGCTGTGGCGTGGCCCAGGAATGCAGGAAGCAGATGGCGACGGACTCCACCTTCTCCTGCCGCAGATGCTCGATTGCTGCGTTCAGGGAGGCTTCGTCCAGCGGCACCGCCACGCTGCCATCGGCGCGCAGGCGTTCGCGCACGGGCAGGCGCAGATGGCGTGGCACCAGCGGATCGGGCGGCGGCAGGCGCAGGTCGTAGCGTTCGGGCTTCAGCCCCTCCCGCATCTCGATGACGTCGCGATGGCCCTCCGTCGTCAGCATGGCGAGCTTTGCGCCCTTGCGCTCCAGCAGGGCGTTGGTGGCAACGGTGGTGCCGTGGACGATGCGCTCGGTCTGCTTCAGCAGCTCCGCGAGGGGCAGTCGCAGCGCCGCGGCGAGGTTCTGCAATCCGGCGATGACGCCTTCGCTCTGGTCCGCCGGGGTGCTGGCCGCCTTGGCGAGGGTCTGGGTGCCGTCCGGGGCGATGCCCACCACATCGGTGAAGGTGCCGCCGACATCAATGCCGATGCGATAGCCGGGCATCAGACCAGCCCTTCCTGTGCGTCGCGGGCGCGGGCGGCAGGGTCGCGCTTCTCTGGCGGCCCCCAGCCGCCGCCGCCGCCGGAGCGGACATGCAGCAGATCGCCAGGCTGGATGACGATGCCGACCTCCTTGGTGCGCAGCACCCGTTCCTCCCCATTCGCACGACGAAGGACATAGTGGTGCGGCGCGCCGTCCTGGCCGCCGAGGATGCCGGCGGCGCCGTGCCGCGCCCCATCGCCTGCGGTATTGGCGCGGCAGGGACCGTCGCTTTCGACGCGCAGCCGCAATTCGCCGCCCAGGCCCCCGCGATGCGTGCCGTCCCCGGCCGAGCCGGGCAGGAACTCGTGCTGCTCGAAGAAGAGGGGGAAGCGCGCCTCGGCCATCTCCACGCTGCCGAATTTCAGGCCGCCGGCGCTGTGCCACTCTCCGGCGGTGGACCAGCCATCGCCCTTCGCGCTGCCGCCCCCGCCGGGCCTTGCATGGAACATGTGCCAGACGAAGGGCTTTTCCGGCCGCCTTGCGTCGCGGCCGGTGATCGCCACGCGGAAGCGCCGGCCCCAGCCGCCCATGGCGCGGTCCGGGCAGCAATGCTGCATGGCGCGGATGATCGCCTCCACGATCTCGTTGCTGCAATGGCTGGTGCACATGGTCACCGGCGCGCCCTCCCGCGCCCAGACCACGGTGCCTTCGCGGGCGATCACCTCCAGCGGGCGGAAGGCGCCGTCATTCTTGGCGACCTCCGGATCGAGCAGGAAGGCGAAGGCCATCGCCACCGCGCTGCGCATATTCGGGTAGGAGGAATTGACGAAGCCCGTGGTCTGCGGGTCGCTTTCCGAAAGATCCACGATCAGGCTGTCGCCTCGCTTGGTGACTGTGGCGCGGATGGCGACATCCACCCGGCTGAAACCGTCATCGTCCAGGAAGGCCTCGCCCTTCCAGGTCCCGTCCGGCCAGGTGGCGAGGATGCGCCGCGCATGTGCTTCCGACAGGTCGAGGATGGCGGAGACCGCCTCCTCCAGCGGCCCGGCGCCGTACTTCGCCAGCAGGGGGCGGAGGCGCTGCTCGCCCAGCCGTGCGGCGCCGATCATTGCCATCAAATCGCCACGGAAGTCGCGGGCGATGCGGGTATTGGTGGCCAGCATGCGCAGCAGATCCTCCCGCAGCGCGCCGCCCTCGCCGAGGCGGATGGGCGGGATGCGCAGTCCTTCCTGCCAGATCTCGGTCGCGCCGGGATTGTAGCCGCCATGCGTGGCGCCGCCGATGTCGCTCTGATGCGCCCGCACCACCGACCAGAAGCGCAGCGCGCCCTCGGCGAAGACCGGGATCACGATGGTCAGGTCCGGCAGGTGGCTGCCGCCGTGGTAGGGATCGTTGAGCAGGAAGGTGTCGCCCTCCTGCACCTCCCCCGTGAAGGCTTCCGCCACTGCCTTGGCCGCCCAGGGCATTGCGCCGACATGCACCGGGATGTGGTCCGCCTGCGCCACCAGCCGGCAGCGCGAATCGCACAGCGCAATGGAGAAGTCGCGCGAGGAATTCAGGATCTGGGAATAGGAGGTGCGCAGCATCGCCTCCCCCATTTCCTCCACGATCGCCCGCAGGCGGTTGTCGAGGACGGCAAGGGTGACCGGGTCGATCGTGGGGCGGTGGGGCGTGTCCATGTCGCGACGGTCGGGCCGGATCGGGCCATGCGTCAAGGTTTCGCCCGCAACTCCGGGGTTTCAGGCCCGGCGTCCCGTGTTATGGGAAGCGGCCAACCGCCCATCCTGGCGGAGAGAGAATGAGCATCACCCTCCGCCGGACTGAAGCCAGCCCGACCGAACCGCTGCGCGCTCTGCCCAGGGCCCGGGGGCGTGCCATCCCCTGGCAGCGCCCGGCCTGGGCGGTGCTGGTGCCGGCGGTCATGCTGCTGGCCTCGCTCTGCCTGCGGGCGCTGGGCTTCCTGCCTGCCGTCATCGACACGGATGAAGGGCTGTACATGGTCCAGGCGCGGGAATGGCTACGCGGCGGCTGGCCCCTGGTCGCGGTCTGGGACATGCACCCGATCGGCGCGCCGGCCCTGTTCGCCCTGGCCTTCTCGCTCTTCGGCCAGAGCATCGAGGCGGTCCGCCTGCTCGGCGCCATCTGCGTCGCCGCGGCGGGCTGGGGGCTTTATGGCGCCGTGCGGGCGGTGGGCGGGCCGCGGGCGCTCGGCTGCGGCGCCGGGCTGATCTATGTCGCCCACAGCGTCCGGCTGGGTGGGCTGGCGACCAATACGGAGATCCTCTTCGCCCCGCTGGTCGTCTCGGCGCTGGCCCTCGGCCTGCGCGGCGCGGCGGGGGTCCTGCAGGCCGGGCGGGCGCCGCGCTGGGGGGAGCTGGTGGGCATGGGCCTCTGCATCGGCATGGCCCTTGCCATCAAGCCGGTGATGGTGCCGGAGGGCTGCCTCGCCTTCGCCCTGCTGGTCTTCCCCGCCTGGTGGCGCGGGCTGCTGCCGCTGCGGCGCGGCCTGGCCATGGCCGCGGCCTATGCCGGGCTCTGCGCCCTGCCGACCCTGCTCTTCGGCCTGGCCTATCTGGCGCAGGGGCAGCTCGGGGCCTTCGTGGATGGCTCCTTCCTGGCGCCGCTGCGCTATTCCCTCGGCCGGCTGGGGCTGGAGGAGACGTTCCATCGCATTCTGGTCACGATGCTGACGCTGCTCTGGCCGATCCTGCTGGCGGTGCTGGGGCTGGCGCGATGGCTGCGCCGCGGCGGGCCGGGCGGGCTGCTGGCGCGGGCCGGGCTGCTCTGGTTCGGTGCCGCCAGCCTGGCAGTCATCGGGCCAGGCTATTTCTTTCCGCACTACTTCCTGATCTGGCTGCCGCCGCTCGCCTTGCTGGCCGCGCTCGGCTGCTGGCGGGTGGCGCGGCTGGTGCCGCCCGGGCGCCGGGGCCTGGCCTTCGGCCTGCTGGTCGCGGTGGTGGCGGTGGGCTCCTGGCGGGCGGATGCGACGGCGCGGGTGGATCGCGGCATCCGCCTCTTCGCGCCGGATCCGGTGCGGCAGGTGGCGGATGCCATCCGGGCGGAGCTGCGGCCGGGCGAGACGATCTTCGTCGTCAACTACCACCCGGCCATCTATTTCATGACTGGCGCCGGGCTGCCGACGCGCTTCGTCTTCCCCGCGCAATTGACCGGCCGGGAGTTCAGCCGGGTCGCCGACATCGACACGGATGCGGAAGTGGCGCGCGTGCTGGCGACGCATCCGCGCTTCATCGTGGTGGATCGCGGCTGGTGGTTCGATGTCCGGCCCAGCGCGGCCACCCTCGTCACCGCGGCCCTGGAGGCGGATTACATGCTGGACCGGACCGTGACGGAGGAGCGCGGCCCGGTGGAGATCTGGCGCGCCAGGTGATCCCGGCTTCCCGCCCCCTGCCGGCTGCGGCATGATCGCGCCGGCAAGGGAGAAGGAACATCCATGACCGAGCAGATTCCGCCGCTCCGCATTCTCGCCGAGGACCTGCGCTTTCCCGAAGGCCCGGTGGTGATGCCGGACGGCGCCGTGGTGGTGGTGGAGATCGCCGCCGGCCGCCTGACCCGCATCGCGCCGGACGGCAGCAAGACCGTCATCGCCAGGCCCGGTGGCGGGCCGAACGGCATCGCGCTCGGACCCGGCGGCAAGATCTATTGCTGCAACAACGGCGGCTTTACCTGGCATGAGGAGCCGGGAATGCTGCGCCCGACCGGCCAGGCCCCTGACTACACCGGCGGCCGGATCGAGGTGATCGACCCCGCAACCGGCAGCGTGGAAGTCCTGTACGATCGCTGCGGCGAGCACCGGCTGAAGGGGCCGAACGACATCGTCTTCGACCCGAATGGCGGCTTCTGGTTCAGCGATCTGGGCAAGGTGCGGGCGCGGGACCGCGACCATGGCGGCGTCTACTGGGCGGCGGCGGACGGATCGCGCATCGTCGAGGCCGCCTTCCCGGTCTTCGGCGGCGCCAATGGCATCGCCCTCTCGCCCGATGGCAAGGTGCTCTATGTGGCGGAGACGGAGACGGGGCGGCTCTGGGCCTGGGATGTGGAGGGGCCGGGCCGGTTGCGGAAGGAACCCTGGCCGAGTTCCAGCGGCGGGCGGATGCTGTGCCAGTTCCCGCGCTATCGCCGGCTCGACAGCATCGCGGTGACGGCGGCGGGCAATATCTGCGTCGCCACGCTGGTGAGCGGCGAGATCACCACCGTCTCGCCCAAGGGCGAGATCCTGCGCGTGGTGAAGATGCCGGAACGCATGCCGACGAATATCTGTTTCGGGGGGGAGGGGATGCGCACCGCCTACATCACCCTCTCCAGCACCGGGAAGCTGGCGGCGATGCCCTGGGACGAGCCGGGGCTGCGCCTGCCCTTCGGCTGAGGTGGCCTGATCGGCGCCGAGGTCGGCGGCACTGGCGCCGACCGGCACAGCCGCCAACGCCCCGGGGCCGTGAATCGGCCGGCCCGGCAGACAAGGCCAATTGACAGGCGCGCGGCCGGGCCCGAGGTTGCGCGCCAAAGCGCAACCTGGCGCCAGGGACAGGGAGGAAGATTCAGATGACCGCCATCCGCATCAGCCGCCGCGGCCTGCTCGGCTCGGCCCTGGCGCTGCCTTTCATCCGCGGCGCCTCGGCGCAGGGCAGCGAGGCCTATGTCATGGGCACGCTGTTCCCGCTGAGCGGGCCGAATGCCGAATACGGCACCGTCTTCACCGCCGGCGCCCAGCTCGCCCTGCAGCATATCGAGCAGGACAAGATGCTGAAGCGCCCGATTCGACTGCAGGCGGAGGACACCCAGGCTCTGCCGCAGCAGGCGGTGGTGGGCATGAACAAGCTGGTCAATGTGGACCACGCCAATTGGACCCTGGTGGGCTTCACCGCCGTTTCCAAGGCCGTGGCGCCCATCGGCGACCGGGCGAAGACGATCATGGTGAATGGCGGCGCGGTGGGGCCGGATCTCTCCGGCCTCTCGCCCTATTTCTGGAACGTGATCCCGCTGGCGCATCTGGAGACGCGGGCGCTGCTGCCCTATCTGGTGGGCCAGAAGGGCGCCAAGCGCATCGCCTTGGTCTATGTGGACGATCCGCTGGGCGACGCCATCCTCGGTATCCTGCGGAACGAGTTGCCGAGGGCGGGCGGGCAGCTTGTGGGCAGCTTCAGCGTGCCGCGCACGGCGCAGCAATTCGGCCCGGTGGCGGCGCGGGTGCGGCAGGTGCGGCCGGACGCGGTCTATATCGCCAGCTTCGGCGCGCAGCAGTCGCAGATCATCAAGGGGCTGCGTGACAACGGCGTCTCCCAATTGCTGTGCAGCTATTCCGCCATGAACCTGGATTCGGTGCGCACGCTGCCGGAGGCGAACGGGCTGGTCTTCACCGGCCAGAAGATGGACTTCGAGGGCGGCGATGAACTGACACGCCGCTTCGCCCAGGACTTCCAGAAGGCGCATGGTAAGGCGCCGACCATCTACAACGCCAATTACTACAATGGCACGCGCCTCTTTGCCCTGCTGGCGCAGGAGATCGAGAAGGCGAACGGCCAGGTGACCGGCGACAGCCTGCGGGAGACTCTCCTGCGCATCCGCAAATTCCCGCTGGTCGGCGGCATCGGGGAGTTCGACGACCATGGCAACATGATGGCCGCCATCGAGGTGAAGGAATTCCGCGATGGCCAGGCGCATCACCTGGCCGGCTGAGCCGCCGCGCCGATGGACCTGATGCTAGTCCTCCAGCTCCTGCTGGGCGGGTTGCAGAACGGGGCGCTCTATGCCCTGACGGCGGCCGGATTCGCGCTGATCTTCGGCGCCACCAAGGTCTTCCATGTGGCGCACGGCGCCGCCTTCACCCTGGCGGGCTATGTCTTCATCTATGCCTGGAATGCCGGCTGGCACGCCGCCATCGGCGTCGCTGCTGCGCTGGCCATCGCGGTGCTGTTCGGCATCGGCATGGAGCGCTTCGTCTACCGTCCGATCCAGCGGCATGAGGGCAGCTTCTTCACCGTCTTCGTCGCCGCCTTCGGCGTCTCCATTGTCGTACAGAACCTGGTCGGCATGGTGGCGGGGCGGGGCTTTGCCTCGGTGGACAGCTCGCTCAGCCAGGGGGTGGAGGTGCTGCCGGAGCTGTTCCTGGCGCCGGTCTTCTGGGTGGCGATCGGCACCGCCATTCTGCTCTTCGCGGCGCTGACCCTGTTCCTGTCGCGCACCCATGCCGGGGTGGCGCTGCGGGCGCTGGCGCAGAATCCGGATCTGCTGCGGGCCTATGGCCTTTCCTCCTCCCGCCTCTCCATCCTGGCCTTTGCCCTGGGCTCGGCCCTGGTGGCGCCGCCGGCGGTGCTGATGGCGATGACGACAGGGCTGAACGAGGCCATCGGCAACCATGTGATGCTGCTCTCCATGGCGGCGACCATGGTGGGCGGTATCGGCTCCCTGCGCGGCGCCGCGGTGGCGGGGGTGCTGCTGGGTGTGGCTGAGAGCCTGGTCCTGCTGGTGCTGGACACGCAATGGGCGGAGGCGGCGAGCTTCCTGGTGCTGTTCGGCTTCATCCTGTTCCGGCCGACCGGCCTGTTCGGCGTGGTGGCCGCGAAATGATCGCCTATCTTGCCAATCTGGCCACTCTGGCCTCGATCTTCGGCATCCTGGCCGTGACGCTGAATTTCATGGTCGGCTATGCCGGCATCTTCAGCGTGGCGCATGCGGTCTTCTTCGGCCTCGGCGCCTATGCCGGGGCGCAGGTGGCGCTGGCCCTGGTGCCGGATGCGCTGGCCGCCTGCGCGGCGGCGGCGCTGATCGCGGGCGGGCTGTCCCTGTGCCTCGCCCTGCCAGCCTTGCGCGTGCGGGGGGAATATTTCGTCGCCGCCTCGCTCGGCCTGCAGATGGTGGCGCTGACGGTGTTCAGCGAGGCGAAGCCCCTGACCGGCGGCCTTGGCGGGCTGATCGGCATTCCGCAGCCGCGGATCTTCGGCGTATCCGTGGGCGCGCTGCCGCTTTCCCTGGCGGCGCTGGTGCTGATCCTGCTGGCGATCGCCGCCATGGCGCGCGGCAGCTTCGGCCGGACGCTCCAGGCGATCCGCGATGCGGAGAGCGCGGCGGAGGCGCTGGGCAAGCATGTCGCCGTCGCCAAGGCGCTGGCGGTTGGCTTCGCCTGCGCCGGGGCAGGCATCGCCGGCGCGCTGTTTGCCCTGCACATGCAATTCGTGAATGTCGAGAGCTTCACCCTGGAACAGTCCGTGCTGGTCATGGCCATGGTCATCGTCGGCGGCACCGGCACGCTGCTGGGGCCGCTGATCGGCGCGGTGCTGCTGCTGAGCCTGCCGGCGGGCCTCGCCTTCCTGCCCTTCATCCCGGCCACCGAGGTCGGCGCGGTGCAGCAGATCATCTATGGCGCCGCCATGACGCTGCTGATGATCTTCCGGCCTGCGGGGCTGGTGGGCGATCTCAGCCGGGGAAGGAGCGCGGCATGACGGAAGCGCCTCTCCGCTGCGAAGGGTTGGCCCGCAGCTTCGGCGGCGTCAGGGCGGTGCAGGGCGTCTCGCTGGCGCTGCCGGCGGGGCAGGTGACGGCGCTGGTTGGGCCGAACGGCGCCGGCAAGACCACGCTGTTCAATCTCATCACCGGCAATCTCCGTGCCGATGCCGGCAGCGTCTTCCTGCGCGGGCGGCCGATCCTGGGCCTCAGGCCCTGGCAGGTGGCGCGGCTCGGCGTGGCGCGGTCCTTCCAGGATCTGCGGCTCTTCACCCATATGTCGGTGCGGGACAATGTCCTGGCCGCGACCGAGCGAAGCGCCTGGTTCTGGCAAATCGGCGGCGGGCGGCGCGCCCGCTTGGCCGCGGCGGAGGCGGCGCTGGAGGCCACCGGCCTGACCGCATTGGCCTCGGCCCGCGCCGTGGACCTGGCCTATGCCGAGCGGAAATTCCTCTCCATGGCGCGCATCCTGGCGGCGCAGGCGGATATCTGGCTGCTGGACGAGCCGGCCTCCGGCCTGGACCTCGCTTCCCGCCTGCGCTTCGGACAATTGCTGAAGGATGCACGGTCGCGCGGCGTCGCGATCTGCCTGATCGAGCACAATCTGGACGTGGTGATGGAACTGTCCGACCGCATCGCCTTCCTCGACCAGGGCCGGGTGCTGGCGGAGGGCGAGCCGCAGGCGATCCTGCGCGACCCGCGACTCGCCGCCATCTATTTCGGCGAGCGGCCGCAGGAGGTCGCGTGAACACCGTGCCCGAAACCCACCCGGCCGCTCCCGCCATCGAGGCCACCGGCCTCTGCGCCGGCTATGGCGGGCGGGAGGTGCTGCAGGACGTCTCCATCACTCTGCGGGCAGGGGAGGGGCTGTGCCTGATCGGCCATAATGGCGCCGGCAAGTCCACGCTGTTGCGCGTACTCTTCGGCCTGCACCGGCCGAGCGCAGGGCATATCCGCATCTTTGGCCAGGAATTGCGCCCCTACACCCCGGCGGCGCTGGGTGCCGCCGGTGTCGCGCTGGTGCCGGAAGGCCGCGGCGTCTTTCCCGATTTGACGGTGGAGGAGATCTTCGGCCTGGCGCTGTGGTCTGCCGGCGTGGGTGGCGCGGAAGGCCAGCGGCGGATCGAGGAGGTGCTGGACCTGCTGCCGCGCATCCGGGAGTTCCGCCAGCGCCGTGCCGGCACGCTCTCCGGCGGGCAGCAGCAGATGGTCTCCATTGCCCGCGCCCTGCTGACCCGGCCGCGCGCGCTGTTGCTGGATGAGCCCTCCATCGGCCTCGCCCCCAAGCTGTTCCAGGACCTGATGGAGCCGATCGCGCGGCTGCGGCAGGAACGCGGCGTGGCGATCCTGCTGGTGGAGCAGAATGTGCGGGAAGCCTTCGCTGTCTCCGACCGGGTCATCGTCATGCGGTCGGGCCGGTTGATTGATGAAGGATCGCCGGCCGACTTCGCCGACCATACGAAGCTGATGGAGCTGTTCTGAGCATGGCGGTGTGGGTGCGCTTCGCGCAGGGCGGTGCGGATGGCTTCGGCGTGCTGGAAGGCGAGACGATCCGCGTCCATGCAGGCGACATCTTCGCGGCACCGACTCCGACCGGGGAGAGCGTGGCGCTGTCCGCCGTGACGCTGCTGCCGCCGGTGCGGCCCGCGCGCTTCATCGGGCTTTGGAACAATTTTTACGAGCTGGTCGCGAAGCAGGGGAATGCGATCCCCGCCGAGCCGCTCTACTTCCTGAAATCGCCCGGCAGCATCATCGGCCCGGAGGCTGCGATCCGCCCGCCCGCGGGCTATACCGGCAAGGTGGTCTATGAGGGCGAGCTCGGCGTCGTCATCGGCCGGACCTGCGCCAATGTCACCGAGGAGGAGGCCGCCGCCGCCATCTTCGGCTTCACCTGCGTCAATGACGTGACCGCGTTGGATCTGCTGAATGCCGATCCCTCCTTCCCGCAATGGGCGCGGGCCAAGGGGTGCGACACATTCGGTCCCGTGGGGCCGGGCATCGCCACCGGGCTGGACTGGTCGCAGCTTCGCATCCGCGTGGCGCTGAACGGGCGGGAGCGGCAGAACTACCCGGCCAGCGACATGATCCTGCCGCCGGCCCGCTTCATCAGCCTGATCTCGCGCGAGATGACGCTGCAGCCGGGCGACCTGATCGCCTGCGGCACCTCCGTCGGCGTGCTGCCAATGCGGCCCGGCATGGTGGTGGAGGTGACGATCGAGGGCATCGGCACGCTCCGCAACACCTACGCGCCGGCGGCGTAAGGCGGCTACAGCAGCATGGCCGCGGGCGCTACTTCGGGCGCCGCGGCCATCTCCTCCAGCGGCCGCGCGCCGTAGTCCAGCAGATGTGCCGCGAGCGCATCGAATTCGGCGGGAAGGCGCGTCCGGTCCTCCGCATCGCCTTGCGGCACGTAGATCACCGTCTCGTAGCGTGCCCGCGTCAGCAGCACACGATAGGTGTTGCGGACGAAGGCGAATTCCTTCTCCTCCCGCTGCCAGGCGGTGCCGACGAAGCGCCGCGCCCGCCAGCCCTGGGGAGAGGGCAGGAAATCCCCGCCCCAGGCCAGGCCCACCACGTCCAATTCAAGCCCCTGGCACTGGTATTCGGTGGCGCAGACCTCCAGCGCGTCCGAGGCGCGCACATCCGGCCAGCGGTTCAGGAACCAGTCGGCGACCTCCTCGCCTTGCACCTCCGGCCCCAGCCCATCCGCGCGCAACCGCTTGGCGCCGGCGCTGCGCAGCAGCCCGGCGTGCCGCCGGCCGCGCGCCAGGAGGCGCAGGGCCTTGCGCAATTCAGCCAGATCGCGGGTGAGCAGGAAGGGCAGGTTCCCGGCCTCGCGGGCGATGGCCCGCGCCTCCGTGCGGCGGCCATCCAAGAGTGCGTCTACCCATGCGCTGCCAGCGGTATCGCGGACGCTGCGGATGGGCACGGCGAGGTCCAGATCCGGATCGAGCGTCAGCCAATCCGGCATCCCCTCCGCCAGGCGCTGCGCCGGGTCCGGCGAATGCAGCGCGCGCGGCGCGGCAATGGCGCGCCAGCCGGGCGTGCTGGCGATGACGCGGCCCCATTCGACAAGCCCGGCCTCGCCGGTGTTGATCTCTTGCCCATTGCCGATCAGCGCCACCACCACGGACCAGCCGGGGCGGCGGCCCATGATCTCCAGCGTATGCGCCGGCTCGCTCATGCTCAGGCGGGAGGGGCGGTTGCGGGTGCCGAGCCGCGCCTTTGCCTCGTCCCAGGCGCGCTGTGCTTCATCGAAGACGATCAGGCGTTCGGGCGGCAGGCGCGTAGGATCGGTGGCGCAGTCCTCCAGGAAGCGGTGGACGTTCTGCAAGGCGGCCTTCACCCGCCGCATCGCTTCCGGCTTGCCGCATTCGCCCCGCGCCACCGCGTCGCGCGCCAGCGCCGCCCGCAGCACGGTGACGAGCGGCGCATTGCCGGTGAGGAAGGCGGCGCCATCCTGGCGCGCCGTGCCGAAGACGGCGTTCAGCCCGCAGAGCGTCTTTCCCGCGCCCGGAATGCCCGTAACGAACACTACGGTCCGCGCGCCATCCCGTCGCGCCGCCTCCACCGCGCGGGTCACGGCTGCCGCGGTGCGCGTCAGGTTGGCCGCATCCGCCCGGGCCGTGGCGATCTCCGCCACGCCGTTGCGGGCGTAGAGCATTGTCGCGGCCTCCACGATGCTCGGCACCGGGCGGTAAGGGGCCGTGAGCCAGGCGTGGCCGTCCAACGGTTGGCGCGGCAATGGCGCATGCCGCTGCACCCAGCCGATCAGCGCGGTGAGGCCGGCGGCGCCGGTATGCAGCGGCGGGACCACGCCCTCCCAGATCAGTGGCGGCTGTGGCGGCAGGCGGGCCGGCGCCCGCATGGTCACCAACACCGGCACGATGGGATGCGCGCGGCTGCCCGCGTGGAAGTCGCGCAGGTCCAGCGCATAGTCCTCTGCCTCGGCCAGCGCGGCGGGGGAGGCGTCGGTGGTCTTGAATTCCAGGCAGAGGATGGCGCGGTTGGTCAGCACCACCGCATCGATGCGCTTCTCCAGCCGCAGCAGGTCGTATTCCAGGGCGATGGTCCAGTCCTCGCCCCGGTTCGCCGCGACCGCATCGCAGAGCAGCACGATCTGCTCCCGCCAGGCACCCTCCTGCTCCGGCGTCCCTGGATAGCCGCGCGCCTGCTGCGCGGAGGCCAGCCGTCCGACCGTATCCGCCGGATCGCGCGCCAGCAGCTCCGCGCCGGTGCAGGCGAACCAGGCCCTCACCCCGCCCCCCTTCGCGGCCAAGTCGCCAGCAGCAGGCTGCCCCCCATCAGCACGAATCCCGTCGCATGCGTCGCCGAAAAGCGTTCCCCCAGCGCCACCACCGCCACCACGGCAGCAGCGGCCGGGAGGAAGGCGGTGAAGATGCCAGCGACTCCGGCCGGCACGCGCCGCAGTCCTGCATACCACAGCAGCAGGCAGAGCACGCTTGCCGTCAGGCTGTGGAAGATCAGCAAGCCGAGCAGTCCGGGCGCCGCCAGCCGCTCCACCGCGCCGATCCCCGGCAGCGAGAAGGGCAGCAGCATCGCCGCGCTGAAGAACTGCATCCAGAGGCTTGCCGTGATCACCGGCATGCGCCCGGCGATGCGCTTGGCCAGCAGCACATAGGTCGCCTCGCCGCAGACCCCGGCAAAGACCAACGCATTGCCCAGCGCCGAGCCATGCCCGCCGCCACCAAGCCGCGCCAGGGTGATCACCGCCATGCCGCCCGCCGCCAGCACCGCCGCCGCCCACTGCCGCGGCGCCAGTCTCTCCCGCAGCCAGAGTGCGCTGCCCAGCGCCACCACCGCCGGCAGGGTGGCCAGCACCAGCCCGCCCTCCAGCGCCGTGGTCAGGCGCAGCCCGGCCAGCAGTCCGGCATTGTAGAGCGCGGTGCCGAACAGCGCCTGCAGGGCCAGGTTGCGGAGCGCCGCCCGGTCCGGCCGCACCTGCCCCTCCATCCACCGCGCCAGCGGCCATAGCACCAGGCAGGCCAGGGCGCAGCGCAGGCAGGCGATCAGCGGGATGGGCAGCGCCTCGGCCAGCAGCTTCGCCACCGCCACATTGGCGCCGACCAGCGCCATGGCGGCCGCGAGCTGTGAATAGGCGAGGAGCACGCGCCCATCCTAGCCACGCCCCGGCCCGCGCCGGAAGCCGCGATCAGCCGCGCGGCACCGGGGCGGTGAAGCTGCCGAGATCGCCGATCCCCAGCGCCTGCTGCGCCTGCTCCACTTGCTTCAGCGCGTCCTCGAAGGCGTCATGGCCGAATTGGCGCCTCTCGATCTCCTCGAAGCGTTCGCCGAGCTCCTCGTACTCCCTGGCGTCCATGCTCTCGCGGAAGGCGGGGAAGATCACGGTGTCCTCCCAGGTCGCATGGGCGTTGTACATGCGCACCATGCCGGCCAGCGCATCCGCCAGCGGCTCCCGTTGCATCGTGCCGATGCCGCCGCCGGCGGCGGTCCTGCTGATAAAGTCGGTGATCTCCCGCCCGCGCCGATGCTGCTGCTCCAGCGTGTCCACCAGCGTCGCGGTCTGGCCGCCGAGTTTGCGGACCCTGGGGAAGACGTTCTGCTCCTCCAGGATCTTCTCGTGGTAGTCCTCACCGAAGCGGCGGAAGAGGTCGGCCAGGCTGCGTAGCGCCGCGGCATCCACTGCCCCACCCTGGCCGCGCAGCTTTGGCACCAATTCGTCATAGACGATGAGGATGCGGCGCAGCACGCCATGCTCGCGCATCAGGTCCTCACTGGCGGTCACCTCCGCCGGCTTTGCCGCCGGCAGGGCGGGGACCGTGACCACCGCCGGAAGGGCGAGGCCGGCAGCGAGAAGGCGGCGGCGGTCCTGCATGGAAGTCCTCCCCGGATCCAGGCCGGGGAACGCCGGCCGTGCCGCAGCGGTTCGCCGCCGGGCTCAGGCTGCGCCCAGGCAATCCCGGCCGCGCGGGGTCAGCACCACCCGCATACCCCCGGTGCCGGAACTGCCAGGTTGGCCGTCAAGGCAGACCAGCCCGCCATCCAGTGCATCCTCCCAGACCGACAGGCGGGGGCAATTGCTGCGCCAGGCTTCCATCGCCTCGGCATAGCTGCGCGGCCGCTCCGCCACCCAGGCGAGGAACTGCCGCATCAGGAGATCGGCCGCGCCGGACATGCCGGCATGGAACACCCGTAGGGCGTGGCAGGGAAGGGCTGATCGCCGCTACCCCTCCTCGCCTTCCCGGCGGAAGGGCGAGAGGGTCGCCAGCGCCTCCATCTCGGCCAGCACCGCCGGCCGCTCCTGCTTGAGGAAATCCCCCACCGCGCGGCGCAGCCCGGTATGGGCGATCCAGTGTGCCGACCAGGTGGGGCAGGGCAGGTAGCCGCGCTGGATCTTGTGCTCTCCCTGTGCCCCCGCTTCCACCCGGGGAAGGCCGTGCTCGATGGCGAAATCGATGGCGCGGTAGTAGCAGAGTTCGAAATGCAAGAAGGGGGCGTCCACCAGGCTGCATTTCGAACGGCCGTAGAGCGCCTCGCTCCCCAGCAGGTTCAGGGCGCCGGCCACCGGCTCGCCGTCGCGCTCGGCCAGCATCAGCACCACCCGGTCGCCCAGCGCCTCCCCCAGCAGCGGCCAGAAGCGCGGGGTAAGATAGGCGCTGCGCCCCCATTTCTTGTCCGTGGTGCTGCGGTAGAAGCGGTGGAAGGCGGTCCAGTGGCGCGGCGTGATCTCCTTGCCCCGCAGGGTCTTCAGCGTGAAGCCAGCCGCCGCCGCTTCCCGCCGCTCCCGCCTTATCGCCTTGCGCTTGCGGGAGGAGAGGGCGCCGAGGAAATCCTCGAAACTCCCATAGCCCCGGTTGTGCCAGTGGAACTGCGTCCCGAGGCGTTGCAGCCAGCCGGCCTCGCCCAGTGCCTCCCATTCCGCCTCCTGGCAGAAGGTGACATGGACCGAGGACAGGCCGAATTGCGCGCAGGCCTGCGCCAGCCCCTGGGCCAGTGCCGCCGGGGGCACGCCGCTGCCCGGCCGCACCAGCAGGCGCGGGCCGGGAACGGGGCTGAAGGGGACGCAGACCTGGAGCTTCGGATAGTAGCGGCCGCCGGCACGCTCGAAGGCATCGGCCCAGCTCCAGTCGAAGACGTACTCGCCCTGGCTGTGGCTCTTGGCGTAGCAAGGGGCGCAGGCAACCACCTGCCCGGCCGGGTCGCGCAGCACCGCGTGCTGCGGCAGCCAGCCGGTGCGGGCGGTGGCGCTGCCGCTTTCCTCCAGCGCCGCCAGGAAGGCGTGGGAGACGAAGGGATTCTCCTCGCCGGCGCAGGCATCCCAATCGGCCGCCGGAATGTCGGCGATCCGGTTGTGCAGCGTCAGGGAGAATTCGGGGGCGGTATCGGGCATGTCCCCGATGTCGGGGCTGCCGGTGCCGGTGCCAACCCGCCGGGCGCTAGCCGACCTCGAACATCCCTTCCACCTCCACCGCCGCATTGCCGGGCAGGGAGGGGACGCCGATGGTGGTCCGGGCATGCCGCCCGGCCTCGCCGAAGATCTCCACCGCGAGGTCGGAGGCCCCGTTCATCACCAGCGCATGTTCGGTGAATTCCGGCGTCGCCGCGATGAAACCGCCGAGGCGCACCACCCGCTTCACCCGATCGAGGTCGCCCGTGCAGGCCATCTTCAATTGCGCCACCAGATTGATGAAGCAGAGCCTGGCCGCCGCCTTGCCCTCCGCCACCGTGACGCCGGCGCCGAGCTTCCCCGCGCAGACGATCTTGCCACCCTGCAAGGGGATCTGGCCGGAGATCACCACCAGCCCGTGCCGCCGTCCCGTCTCCACCGCGAAATCAATGGTGTTGGACGGGATATAATTGGCGACCGGTGCCGCCGGCTCCGGCAGGGTGATGCCGAGTTCCTTCAGCCGCGCCTCGATCCGTCCCGACATGCGCTCTCCCCCTCCTGTCCTAGCCGACGAGCCGAAAAGAGCGGCGCCGGCTGCGCGGGCTTCCTGCCGGTAGGGTCGGCAGGTCCAGCGGCAGCAGCGGTGCCTGCTGGGTGGCGCTGCCCGTCGAATCGGGCGCGCAATCCTCCTCGGACGGCTGCGGCAGGTCGTGGCGCCCGAGATAGTCGAGCGCTAGACGCCGGAACGCCCAGTCCAGCACCGAGGTTGCGCGTGGGATGGCGGGATCGCCCTCCACCACCCCGGCCGGGCCGAAATGGGTATAGGCGAAGGCGTCCACATACTCGGCCAGCGGCACCCCGCGCTGCAGGCCGAGCGAGACGCTCTGGGCGAAGCCGTCCATCAGGCTGCGGAAGGCTGCACCTGCCTTCGGCAGGGTGAAGGCGATCTCCAGCAGCCTGCCCTCGCTGTCCTCGGCGGTCTGCATCGCCACGCGATGGCCGCCGATGGTGACATGCAGGGTGGTGCCGGTATGCCGCCGAACCGGTGCCGGCTTCGGCTCCGGCCGCGCCGGGCCGGGCAGCGCCGGCGAGACGGGCGGCACGGCATGCAGGAAGGGTGAGACCTCGGCCCGCATGGCCTGCCGCGCGGCCTCGGAAACCGGGGCGAGCAGCTCCCCCACCCGGGCCGGGAAGGCCTGGCTGGCACGCAGCGCGGCGCGGGTCGGCACCTCCGTGATGCCGGTTTCGGTCAGCACGGCGCGGGTGGTGCCGGCGGCGGGGGCGATGCCGCCCGTCTCGGCCCCCAGCAGCGCCTCCGCCGCATCGGGCGGGGCCAGGGCGATCAGCGCCGAATGGCGCAGGCCGGGGGAGGCGGCGGCTTCGTCCAGCGCCGCGCGCGCCGCCTCGGCCAAGCCGGGCACCGGCGTCTCGGCAGGCGGGGCGGGCCAGAGCAGCGCCACCGGCTCCCGCGCGCCGAGTCGTTCCGCGATCCGCCCCGATTCGGCCTCCGCCGCGCCGCGGGTCACGGCGGCGATGGCCCCGGCGGTGGCGCGGGCGCCGGGAGAGTCATAGGCCAGCCCCAGTGCGGCCAGCAGCCCGGCCAGATCCGCGAAGCCGAGTCGCAGCCGCGACGCCTTGGCGCCGGTCAGGCAATCCAGCGTGCGGATGCCGATGGCGCAGGCCTCGACATAGCCTTCGATGTCGAAGCCGCCCTCAGGCTCCAGGAAGGCGGGCAGGTTCAGGACGAAGCGCGGCTCCGCCCTGGCATCGCCGCGCCAGACCTCGGCGCCGGGGCAGCCGCGGCGGGTCAGCAGCAGGGCACGCAGCGCCTCGGCCAAGTGCTGGGCAGCGGCCTCGTCCAGAATGCCCGCGCGCAGGCCGCCCTTGGTGACGCGGGCGATCCAGCCCTCCGCGGCGCGGGGTAGGGAGACCGGGCCCTGGCCCGGAACCAGAGCCGCCAGCGCGGCGGCGGCTTCGTCCTCCCAGGCCACCGGCAGGGCGACGGGGCGGGGCGGGGCGTCGGGATCGGCGCCCGCGCGCGTCCGGCGCAGCGCGACCCCTTCCCACAAACTGCCTTGGATGCGTGCCATGCAAGGATGCTACGGCCCCCATTCGATCCGGGGAAGCCGTATTTGGTGGTCCGATGGGGCCGGGACCGCAACATCCTGTGGATATCCTGCCGGACCGCCCCACTTTGCGCTGCGGCGGCCACTGTGCGATTGTCCGCCCGCCGCCGCCCCGGCCGGCGGCCCCGAAGGAGCCTTTCCTGCCCCATGTCCGTCCTGCTTCGCCTCTGCTCGGCCGTCAGCGGCCGGAAGATCGGCACCGACCGCTTCGGCAATGTCTATTACGAGTCGCGCCGCCTTCGGCCTGTCTATAACCGGCCGCGCCGCTGGGTGATCTTCGCCAAGGCGAAGGAGCCGACCACCGTGCCGCCGGAATGGCATGCCTGGCTGCACTACACCACGGACAAACCCTTGCCGGAGGGCAAGCGCTACTTCTGGCAGAAGGAGCACCTGCCGAACCTGACCGGCACGCCGCATTCCTACCGCCCGCCCGGCCACGACTATGTCGGCGGCACGCGCCGCGTGACCGGCGGCGACTACGAGGCCTGGACCCCGGGCTCTTGATCGGACGCGGCGGGATCATCCGGTGATGCGGGGACGCAGCCTGGCGGAGATGGCGACGGGCGCCGCCATCCTGATCATTGCCGGCCTCTTCCTGGCCTATGCGGTGCTGCACAGCGGCCGCGGCGCGGTGGGAGGCGAAGGCATGCTGCTGCGCGCCAGCTTCGATCGCATCGATGGCCTCAACACCGGCGCCGATGTGCGCATCGCCGGGGTGAAGGTGGGCACGGTCACCGGCAGCCGGATCGACCCCCAGACCTTCGCGGCGGATGTCACCATGCGCGTGGACAGCAGCCTGAAGCTGCCGGCCGACAGCTCGGCCGAGATCACCAGCGAGGGGCTGCTGGGCGGCAAATATGTCTCCCTGGTGCCGGGCGGCAGCGACAAGGTCCTGAAGGACGGCGACCAGATCACGGAGACCCAGGGCTCGGTCAGCCTTGAATCGCTGCTCGGGCGGTTCATCTTTTCCGTGACGCAGATGAACACGCAGAACCAGCAGAACCAGCAGAATCAGGGCGGCGGGACCGGCACTCCCGCCCCGGCGCCGCGATGAACCCGCTCGATCCTCCCGCAACCTGGCCGGGCGCCGATGGCAGCCCCATCTCCTGCCGGGAGAAGATCAAGGTCCTGACCGAGAACCACCGGGAGGTTGCGCAGGTGCTGCGCGACGCCTTCGAGGACGCCGTGCTGATGGGGGTGGAGGAGCAGGCGATGCGCCGCATCCTCACCGATCTCGTCGCCGCCCTGCCGAGTCCCAAGCGCGGATGAGGCGCGCCCTTCTCGCCGCCCTGCTTTCGCTGTCCCTGCCGGCCTTCGCGCAGCAGGCCACACAGCCCCAGGACCAGGACTGGCTGCCGAAGCGCGTGGCGGAGTTGCAGATGCTGGACAAGGTGACGGCCCGCGTCACCGTCCTCCGCGCCCCGGTGGGCGAGCCAGTGCGATTCGGCGCCCTGACCATCCTGGTCCGCGCCTGCAACGCCCGCCCGCCGGACGAGGTGCCGGACGCCGCCGCCTTCCTGGAAATGGCCGACAGCCGCCGCCCCGCCGACGCGCAGGAGGTCTTTCGCGGCTGGATGTTCGCCAACGCACCGGGCGTCAACATGCTGGAACACCCGGTCTACGACGTGCGCGTGCTGGACTGCCGCTGACGGCGCCTCAGCCGCGCCGGCGCCAGGGCGGGACCGTCTCCGTCGGCTGCGGCGTCAGGCCGATGCCCCAGAGCGGGCGGGGATCCGCGGCGAAGGCTTCCGGGCGGCCGTCGCCGACCAGCGTGGCGCCGATGTCGCGCGCCAGGCGCGGCTCCATCCCGTGCAGGCACGAAGCATCACTGATCCGGCGCAGCCAGGCGGCGCAGCGGGCGAGCAGCTCGGCGCCTGCCGTGGGGCGCGCGGTCCTGCGGCCCGCAGGGAAGAGGAAGGGAACGGCAATCTGGCCGGACATGCTGCTCTCCTGACATCCGCCATGGCGATCCTGGCCGCCCGGCTTGCGCGCATGGGACGGCGGGACGGGGCTTCATGTCCCGAAAACGGGGTGAAAACGGGTTGAAAATCCGCCTATATTGAGGCTCCGCCCGGCGGGGGCGGAAGCGAGGCTCTCGCATGGATGCGGCAGCCACGAAGGCGGTCTGGCGATTCGACCGCTTCACCCTCGACCTTCCCCATGGCGCGCTGCTCGCCGCGGACGGAACCGAACTCGCGCTGCGGCCGAAATCCTTCGCGGTACTGCGCTACCTGGTCGAGAATGCCGGGCGCTTGAGCAGCCATGACGAGATCCTGCGGGCTGTCTGGCCTGGCATCTTCGTCACCGGCGATTCCGTCGCGCAGTGCGTGAAGGAGATCCGGCGCGTCCTCGGCGATGACGAGCAGCGGCTGCTGCGCACCCTGCCGCGGCGCGGCTATCTGCTGGCGGCCGAGGTCACGCGGCTGGATGGTGCGGAGGTGGCCCCGACCATGCCGGCGGCCTCGCCCGCATCGCCCCCGGCGGGGCCAGCGCTCCCGCCCGCCTACCGTCCCATGCTGGTGGTGCTGCCCTTCGCCAGCCTGACCGACGATGCGGAGCAGGCCTATTTCGCCGACGGCATCACCGAGGAACTCACCACTGTCCTCTCCCGTGCGCGCTGGTTCTCGGTCATCGCCCGCAATTCGGCCTTCACCTACAAGGGCCGCGCGGTGGATGTGCGGCAGGTCGGGCGCGAGCTCGGCGTGCGCTATGTGCTCGAAGGCAGCGTCAGGAAGGCGGGCAGGCGGGTCCGCATCGCCGCGCAGCTCTGCGAGGCCGAGGCCGGGCGCAGCATCTGGGCCAGGCGCTTCGACGGCGAGCTGGCCGGCATCTTCGAATTGCAGGACCGCGTCGCCGAGGCCGTGGCCAGCGCGATCGAGCCGAACCTGCGGCAGGCCGAGGCCGAGCGCATCCGCGCCAGGCCAACGGAGAGCCTCGGCGCGTACGACCTGTACCTGCGCGCCCTGCCCCAGCGCTATACAAGCCGCGCCAACAACGAGGAGGCGCTGCATCTGCTGCGCCGGGCCATCGCGCTTGATCCCGGCTTCGCCGCCGCCAAGGGCGCACTGGCGGGCCTGGCCGTCATCGGCTGGACTCAGGGCTGGGCCTGCCCGGAGGAGGTGGAGGAGGCCGTGCGCTGCGCCCGCGAGGTGGTGGAGGAAGGCGGCGAGGACGATCCCACGGCGCTCGCCTGGGCAGCCCATGCCCTGACCTTCCTCGGCCGGGATTACGAGGGTGGGCTCGCCGCTTCCGAAAGGGCGCTGATGCTGGCGCCGAATTCGGGGGCGGCGCTGTTCCTCGGCGGCTGGAACCGCCTCTATGTCGGGGACTGGCGGACGGCGGTGGCCTGGATCGAGCGGGCGATGCGACTCAGCCCCGTCGATCCGGCGATGTTCTATTTCGCCGCGACCCTCGGCGCCGCGCATTTCGTCGGCGAGGAGTATGAGGCGACGGTGGCCTGGGTGCGCCGCGCGATCCGCGACCGCCCGAACTACCTGGTGGCGCACCGCCTGCTGGCGGCGAGCCTCGCCCAGCTCGGCCGGGTGGAGGAGGCGCGCGCCTGCATCCCGGCGCTGCTGGCGGTGGCGCCGGGCTACACCGTCGCGGACGCCGCCAGGCACAGCGCCTTCCGCAGCCCGACGCGGGAGTGCTATCTGGACGGGCTGCGCCGCGCTGGGCTGCCGGAGTCCTAGGCCAGCCTGTTCCGTGCCGGCCGGGTCAGCCGCTGGCCAGCTTCAGCCCGGCGATCCCCGCCAGGATCAGGCCGATGCAGCCCAGGCGTAGGGCCGTGGCCGGCTCCCCGAACAGGATCATGCCGGCGACGACCGTTCCGATGGTGCCGATCCCGGTCCAGACCGCATAGGCGGTGCCGAGCGGCAAGCTGCGCAGCGCCAGGCCGAGCAGGCCGAGGCTCAGCGCCATGCTGGCGGCGGTGGCCAGGCTCGGCAGCAGCCGGGTGAAGCCTTGGGTGTATTTGAGGCCCACCGCCCATCCGACCTCGGAGAGACCGGCGAGCAGAAGCCAGAGCCAACCCATCACAGACCTCCTGTGGTCCGTGGCGGGGCCGTCCCCACCGGAATGGAATGTCGGGAAATCCCGGGGTCGTCCCCGGGCAGCCCGGTATTTGCCGCCCTCCGTGGCGGGAGGCAAGCTCCGGGCAGGGAGGCGTCAGAGCAGCGCCTGCACCTTCTCCGCCGGCCGGCATAGGGCCGTGCCCTTCGGGGTCACCACCACCGGCCGCTCGATCAGGATCGGGTGGGTCAGCATGGCGGCGATGATGGCGTCCTCCCCCACTGCGGGGTCGTCCAGGCCGAGCTCCTTCGCCGGCGTGCCCTTCAGCCGCAGCAGCGCCCGGGCGGTGATGCCCATGCGGGCAAGCAGGTCGCGCAGGGTGGCCTCGTCCGGCGGGGTCTTCAGGTATTCCACCACCCGCGGCTCGATCCCTGCCGCCCGGATCAGCCCCAGCACGGTGCGGGAGGTGCCGCAGGCGGGGTTGTGGTAGATCGTGACCGGCATCCGTCATTCCTCCTTCCGGGTGCCGGCCTTCGTTCCACGATGCGGCGTGCCGCACAACCCGATGTGGCCGCCCGGCGTTTCCTCCGGCGCGTGACGGGGAGGCGGCGATGCTCGACGAGGGCGGATTCCTCTCGGCGGTACGGGATGGAGAGGCAGCGACGGTCCGGGACTGCCTGAAGGCGGATCCGAGCCTCGCCACCCTGAAATTCGATGACGGGGCTAGCACGATCGGCATGGCCGCCCGGCTCGGGCGGCTGGAGGTCCTGCGCATCCTGCTCGACTGCGGCGCCGTCACCCCGTCCGAGGAGGACCCGGAGAACGCCCCGACCGCGCTGATGGAAGCCGCGGCCAGCGGCGAGGCGGAGGCCGCCGCCCTGCTGCTACAACGTGGCGCCAACCCCTCCTTGCGTGATCCGGAGGGCCGGACCGCCGCCGACTATGCCCAGGAGAACGGCCATCCCGCTCTGGCGCAGCGCCTGCGCCCGGACACGCGCTTGGAACCGGGCATGCGCTGAACCGGCAGCGCCCTGCGGCGATGAAGCCGGCAAACCCGGCCTAGCGGAGAGGCGGTGATGGCGAAGGTCCTGGTGCTCTATTATTCCATGTACGGTCATGTCGAGCGCATGGCGCAGGCGGTGGCCGAGGGCGCGCGTGGCGCCGGCGCCGATGTCGCCGTCAAGCGGGTGCCGGAACTGGTGCCGCGGGAGGTGCTGGAGAAGTCCGGGGCCAAGATCGACCAGGCCGCCCCCGTCGCCAGCCCGCAGGAGCTGGACCAGTACGATGCCGTCATCGTCGGCTGCCCGACCCGCTATGGCCGGATGGCGGCGCAGATGTGCCAGTTCTGGGACCAGACCGGCGGGCTCTGGGCGCAGGGCAAGCTGATCGGCAAGGTGGGCAGCGCCTTCAGCTCCACCGCCTCCCAGCATGGCGGACAGGAGACCACGCTGATGTCAATATACACCATGCTGTTCCACCACGGCATGGTGCTGGTCGGTCTGCCCTACAGCGCCACCGGCTTGGTGCGGCTGGACGAGGTCACCGGCGGCACCCCCTATGGCGCCACCACCATCGCCGGCGGCAAGGGCGAGAGGCCGCCGAGCCAGAACGAGCTGGACCTGGCCCGCTTCCAGGGGCGGCATGTGGCGGAGATCACCGCGAAGCTGGTATCCTGACCCGGCCTGGCCGGTTCCGTACCCGGCGAGGGGCTGCCCGACCGAAATCCGCCCTTGCAAAACCGGGCCGGAAGGGGCATTTCCCCGTCTCTCTGTCACCAGACGACTATTCAGGTCATTCGGCGGGCGGCACGGGGAGGGTTCCTCCGCGGCTGGGCCCGCTTTCGCGTATGGAGGCCCATCGTGGCGCGTACCCCGCTCGAGAAGATCCGCAACATTGGTATCACCGCGCATATCGACGCGGGCAAGACCACTACGACGGAGCGGATCCTCTACTACACCGGCAAGTCCCACAAGATCGGTGAGGTGCACGACGGCAACACCACCACCGACTACATGGAGCAGGAGCGGGAGCGTGGCATCACGATCACCTCGGCTGCCGTGACGGCGGAGTGGAAGGGGCACCGGATCAACATCATCGACACGCCGGGCCACATCGACTTCAACATTGAGGTGAACCGCTCGCTGCGCGTGCTCGACGGCGCGGTCTTCATCATCGAGGGCGTGGCCGGCGTGCAGCCGCAGTCCGAGACCAACTGGCGCCTGGCGGACCGCTACAACGTCCCGCGCATCATCTACATCAACAAGCTGGACCGCACCGGCGCCGACTTCTACCGGGCCGCGGCGACGCTGACCGAGAAGCTCGGCATCACCTGGCTGGCGCTGCAGCTCCCGATCGGGTCCGAGGACACGCTGAAGGGCATCGTCGATCTGGTCCAGATGAAGGCCTTCATCTGGGAAGGCGACGAGCTGGGCGCGAAGTACCATGAGGCGCCGATCCCGGACGACCTGAAGGACAAGGCCGCGGAATACCGCCAGACCCTGCTCGACACGGCGCTGTCCGTGGATGACGCGGCAATGGAGGAGTATTTCGAGAAGGGCGACGTCTCGGTCGAGACGCTGAAGCGCTGCATCAAGAAGGGCACCATCTCCGGCGCCTTCCGCCCGGTGGTCTGCGGCTCCTCCTTCAAGAACAAGGGCGTGCAGCTTTTGCTCGACGCGGTGATCGACTACCTGCCGAGCCCGGTGGACATCGAGGGCATCAAGGTCGCCCCCGAGGAGGGCCAGGACGAGGACAGCGAGCGCCGCATCATCGAGGTGAGCGAGGACGGGCCCTTCGCCGGCCTGGCCTTCAAGATCATCAACGACAAGTACGGCAACCTCACCTTCGTCCGCGTCTATCGCGGCGTGCTGCGTTCCGGCGATCAGGTCCTGAACACCACCAAGGGCCACAAGGAGCGCGTCGGCCGCATGTTCCAGATGCACGCCGACAAGCGCGAGGAGATCAAGGAGGTCTATGCCGGCGACATCGCCGCCTTCGTGGGCCTGAAGGACACCGGCACGGGCGACACCCTGGCCGATCCGGCCGACCCGGTGGTGCTAGAGCGCATGGCCTTCCCGGTTCCGGTCATCGACATCTCGGTCGAGCCGAAGACCAAGGAAGGCATCGAGAAGATGACCCTCGGCCTGCAGAAGCTGGCTGCCGAGGACCCCAGCCTGCGCCTGCGCACGGACCAGGAGACGGGCCAGACCATCCTCTCCGGCATGGGCGAGCTGCACCTGGAGATCATCATCGACCGGCTGAAGCGGGAATACGGCGTCGATGCCAATATCGGCGCGCCGCAGGTGGCCTATCGCGAGACGATCACCAAGCCGCATACCGAGGTCTACACCCACAAGAAGCAGACCGGCGGTTCCGGCCAGTTCGCCGAGGTGAAGATCACCTTCGAGCCGCTGGAGCGGAACGAGGGCATCATCTTCGAGAATGCCGTGGTCGGCGGCGCGGTGCCGAAGGAGTACATCCCGGCGGTCGAGAAGGGCATCCGGACCCAGGCCGATACCGGCGTGCTGGCCGGCTTCCCGACGGTGGACTTCAAGTTCACCCTGGTGGACGGCAAGTACCACGATGTCGACTCCTCGGCGCTGGCCTTCGAGATCGCCGCCAAGGCCTGCTTCCGCGAGGGCATGAAGAAGGCTGGCCCGGTGATCCTGGAGCCGATCATGGATGTGGAGGTCACCACTCCGCAGGACCATGTCGGCGACGTGGTGGGCGACCTGAACCGGCGCCGCGGCGTGATCCAGAGCCAGGACATGGCTGGCACCTCGGTCATCGTCCGGGCACATGTGCCGCTGAAGGAGATGTTCGGCTACATCTCCAACCTGCGGGGCATGACCAAGGGCCGTGCGTCCTTCTCCATGCAGTTCCACCACTATGATCCGGTGCCGCGCCAGGTCGCGGACGAGATCATGGCGAAGAGCGCCTGACGGCGCGCTTCCCGGAACCGGCGTAACCGCGGCGGCGCGGGCGATCCCATCGCCCGCGCCGTTCGCGTTTCCGCGGGGCGGCACGGTTCCGCCCGGGCGGGAACGGGATTAACCTGCGCCGCGCCAGGTTTTTTGGATACGAACGGCGATGCTCGATTTCAGCGGTACCCGCATCCTCGTGCTCGGCGATGTGATGCTCGACCGCTTCCTCTATGGCGATGTGGACCGGATCTCGCCGGAGGCGCCGGTGCCGGTGGTGCGGCTGCGCCGGACCCACGCCATGCCGGGCGGCGCCGGCAATGTCGCGCGCAACATCTCGGCGCTCGGGGGTGAGGCGGTGCTGGTCGGGCTGCTCGGGCGCGATGCCACGGCGGCCGAATTCCGTGCCCTGATCGCCGCCGATCCCCGCATCACCGACGCGACGGTGGACAGCCCGGCGCGGCCCAGCATCTGCAAGGTACGCGTCATCGCCGCCAACCAGCAGGTGGTGCGCCTGGATGACGAGGCCGCGACCCGCGCCGCCCCGGAGGAGGCCACCGCCCTGGCCGCGGCGGTGGAGGCGGCGCTGCCCGGCTGCCAAGCGCTGATCCTCTCCGACTATGCGAAGGGCGTGCTGGCGCCGGAGGTGATCGCCGCCGCCCTGGCTGCGGCGAAGGCGCGTGGCATCCCGGTCTTCGCCGATCCCAAGAGCGACGATTTCTCACTCTATCGCGGCGCCGACTGCCTTACCCCGAATGCGAAGGAACTGGCCCGCGCCGCCCGGATGCCGACCGGCACCGAGGCCGAGGTCGTCGCCGCCGCCCGCGCGGTCATGCGCGAAGCCGGCCTGCCTGCCCTGCTCTGCACCCGCGCCGAGAAGGGCATGACCCTGGTGCGCGCGGACGGCACCCATGAAGGCGTCCCCGCTCAGGCGCGGGAGGTCTTCGATGTCTCCGGCGCCGGCGACACGGTCATTGCCACCCTGGCGCTCGCCCATGCGGCGGGCCACGACCTTGCGGAGGCGATGCGCATCGCCAATGCCGCAGCCGGCATCGTGGTCGGCAAGCTCGGCACTGCCACGGCCAGCCTGGACGAGCTGGAGCACGCGCTCCGCGCCGGCAGCGGCTCCGTCCCGGAGGAGGGCGCGCTGCTGGACCGGGAGGCGGTGCAGCGGCTGGTGGCGGACTGGCGCGCGCATGGCCTGCGCGTGGGCTTCACCAATGGCTGCTTCGACATCCTCCATGCCGGCCATGTGGCCTTGCTGCGGGAAGCGCGGCGGCGCTGCGACCGGCTGGTGGTGGCGCTCAACACCGATGCCAGCGTGGCGCGGCTGAAGGGGCCGGAGCGGCCGATCAACAGCCTGGCCGACCGCGCCAGCGTCATCGCCGCGCTGGCCGCCGTGGATGCGGTGGTGGCCTTCAACGAGGACACGCCGATCGAGCTGATCCGGCTGCTGGTGCCGGATGTGCTCATCAAGGGCGCCGACTACACGGTGGATCAGGTGGTCGGCGCGGAAGTGGTGCAGGCGGCGGGCGGCGAGGTGGTGCTGATCGAGTTGCTGCCCGGCCGCTCCACCACCGGCATCGTCGCCCGCGCCCGGGGCGCTGCTACCTCTTGAAGAGGTGCACCCCAAGAATCTCCAGCACTACCACCCCGTCCGCGACGCGCTTCCCGGTATAGAGCATCTTCACCACGCCGCGGTCCGGCTTGCTGCGGCTCGGGATCAGCGCCTCCACCCGGGCGGAGATGGCGATCTCGTCGCCCGGCCGCACCGGCGCCAGCCAGCGCACCGTCTGCTCCGACCCGCCCATCGAGACCTTCTCGATCCAGCCGGTGCGGATGATGTGGCCGAATGCCTTGGCCTGGGTGTGCAGCCCGCTGGCGATCAGCCCGCCATAGATGGTACGCTTCGCCGCCTCCTCATCCAGATGGAAGGGCTGCGGGTCGTAGCGGCGGGCGAAGTCCAGGATCTCCTCCTTCGTCATCACGAAGCTGCCGAAGTGGAATTCCTGGCCGACCGAAAGCTCGTCGAAGGAGTTCAGCGGTTCCATGCGCGCGGCCCTCAGACCAGGGACTGGATGTCGCCATCCACGGCCAGGGCCTGGCCGCTGATGGTCGCGCCGAAGGGGCTGCACAGATACAGCGCCATGTTGGCGATGTCTTGCGGCGTGACATAGCAGCGCAGCGAGACGGGCTTCAGCATCTCCGCTTCCTGTTCCGCGAAGGGGACGCCCCTGGCTTGCGCCTTGGCCTCGATCACCCGTCGGATGCGGTCGCCGGCGACCAGGCCGGGCAGGATGGCGTTCACCCGGATGCGGTCCGGCCCCAGCTCGATCGCCAGGGACTTGGTGAAGCCCACCACGCCCCATTTCGCCGCCGAATAGGGGCTGCGCAGCGGGAAGCCGAAGCGCCCGGCGGCGGAGGAGATGTTGACGATGGAGCCGCCCCCCGCCGCGCGCAGCGCCGGGACCGCGCGGCGGGCGCAGTGGAACATCGCCTCCAGGTCGATCCGGAGGGTGCGGGAGAGGGCCTCCGGCGTCACATCCTCCACCCGCGCCGTGGGGCCGGCGATGCCGGCATTGTTCACCAGCACGTCCAGCCCGCCGAGATGCGCCAGCGCCGCATCCATGAAGGCGTCGCAGCCTTCCACCGTCTCCATGTCGGCATGGATGGAGGGGTGGGGGCAGGCGGCCAATGCCTCCCGGTCCACATCGCAGAGGAAGACCCGGGCGCCGCAGCTTGCGAAGCCGTCGGCCATGGCCCGGCCGATTCCTGCCGCCCCGGCGCTGATCGCCACCCGCAGCCCATCCAGCCGCACGGTCAAAGGCGTTGTATTGCCCTGCATTCCGGTTCCTCCACAGATTCGGCGCCCAGACTAGGCGGGCGGCGGCCCGGCGGGAACACGCCACCCGGCCCGCGCCCGTGGTATCATCATCCCGGACCCGTCACGGAGCATCCGATGACCGCTGGCACCATCATCATCCTCGTCCTGCTGCTGCTCCTGCTGCTCACCGCCTGGAAGGGCATCAAGATGGTGCCGCAGGGGGAGGTCTGGACCGTGGAGCGTTTCGGCGCCTTCACCCGGCTGATGCCGCCTGGCCTGAACCTCATCATCCCCTATATCGACAGGGTCGGGCGGAAGATGAATGTGCAGGAGGTCGTGCTGGACATCCCGGAACAGTCGGTCATCACCCGCGACAACGCCTCAGTCGCGGTGGACGGCATCGTCTATTACCGGGTCATGCAGCCGGACAAGGCCGCCTACCAAGTGCAGAATCTTGAACAGGCCCTGACGGCGCTCGCCATGACCAATATCCGCGCCGTGATCGGCGAGATGGACCTGGACTCGACGCTTTCGGGGCGGGAGCGGATCAATTCCTCCCTGCTCGCCACCCTGGACGGCGCCACCGACCCCTGGGGCGTGAAGGTCAGCCGGGTGGAGATCCGCAAGGTGGAGCCGCCGGAGAACCTGATCCGCGCCATGAACCTGCAGATGACCGCGGAGCGCGAGCGGCGCGCCACGGTGATGAAGGCCGAGGGTGACCGCGCCGCCGCCGTGCAACGGGCGGAAGGCGAGAAGCAGGCCCTGATCCTGGCGGCCGAGGGCCGCCAGCAGGCCGCGATGCGCGATGCCGAGGCCCGCGAACGCTTGGCCGAGGCGGAGGCCAAGGCGACGCGAATGGTGGCCGAGGCGGCCGCCGGGGCCGGCGAGGCGGCGCTGCGCTACTTCATCTCCGACCGCTATGTGAAGGCCTTTGAGGCCCTGGCCGCCAACCCGTCCAACAAGCTGGTGGTGGTGCCGATGGAGGCCAGTGCCCTGGCCGGCGGCATCGCCCAGGCGCTGGAATTGCTGAAATCGGCCCAAGGGACGGAAGCCGAGGCCAGCGCCCGCCCCGCCGCGCCGCGCCCGCCGCGGACCCTGCCCGGGGGAGGGCCATGGAGCCAGGGCTGATCTGGATTCTCATCGGCCTGCTGCTGCTGGTGGCGGAACTGGCCCTGCCGGGCATCATGCTGTTCTGGACCGGGCTCGCGGCGCTGGGCAACGGGATCGTCCTGCTGCTTGTCCACCTGGATTTCGGCGATTCCCTGCTGGTCTTCGGTGCCTTCTTCGTGGCGAGCATCGCCGTCGGCCTGCAATTCGAGCGCAGCGCCCCGGCCACCTCGCTGAACACCCCGGAATCCGGCCTGGTCGGCCGCAGCGGCACGCTGCTTCCGAATGAGGGGCCGGGCCTGCGGGTGCGCATCGGCGACTCCGACTGGCCGGCCCGCCTGCCGCGCGATGTCCGCGTGCCGGAAGGCCCGGTGCCGGTGCGGGTGGAGAGTGTGGACGGCACCACCCTGGTGGTGCGCCCGGAATAGCCCGAACAGGGCTTTTCCGCCGGCTTCCATGAGCCATCTCAATGCGGGCGGGGCGCGGGCAGGCATGATGCCGGCGACAGGGGGCGCGGGAAGGATCCCGAAGGCGCCCCGGAGCCAAGAGGAGCCCGAGCATGACAGCGCAGAACGATTCGGCCATCGAGGACGGCCATGGCCACCGCTGGTTCCTGGTGCTGAACGGCAGCCGCGGCATGGCCCTGGTGCAGCGGGTCGGCCGCCCCGGCTATGACACGCTGCGCCAATGGGACCAGCCCGAGGCGCGGATGCCGGATCACCTCCTGGGCGAGGACCGGCCCGGGCGGGCCTTCCCCGCCGCCGGCAGCCGGCAGCGCAGCGGCATGGAAAACGAGCGCGAGGACGACAGCCCGAAGGCGCATGCCAGGCGCGACCTGCTGCACCAGATCGCCCGTGATGCCGTGGAAGCGCTGCGCCGGGGTGAGGCGACCGGCCTAGTGCTGGTCGCCCCCGCATTCCTGCTGACGGAACTGCGCGAACTGATCCCGCAGGATCTCCGGCACGCCATCGCCGGCGAGCATGCCGGCGACTGGACGCAATTGCCGAGGGAGGAAATCTTTACCCGGCTCGATGCCTTGCGGCGGGGGGGCTGACCAGCCCCCACCCTTGCGCCCTGGAGTGGTTCAGGCGCCGGCTACCGACAGCACGACCCGGCGGTTCTGGGCCCTTCCGCTCGGCGTGTCGTTCGAGGCGACCGGATTGGCCTCGCCGAAGCCCTGCGCGGCGACCATATCCGGCCTCACGCCTTGCGAGATCAGGAACTGCATGACGGTCTCGGCCCGCTTCTGCGACAGTTCCTGGTTCGAGGCGACGCCCCGACGCCGAAGCGCCGGGCCGATCGGGGCATTGTCCGTGTAGCCGCTCACCATGAGCCTGTTCTGCTGGGTCGGCGCCAGCTTCTTCGCAAGGTCCGAGATGATGCGCTTGCCCCGGTCGTTCATCTCCCAACTGCCCGGGCTGAACAGAAGGTCGCTGTTCACCGTGTATTGGATCGCTCCTTGCAGCCGGCTGATCTGCTGCCGCAACTGCTGATTGTCCGCCATCAACTGCTGATTCTGCGTCTGCAGGGCGTCGTAGTCGCTTCGGGATACGCATGCTGTGAAGAGCAGGGGCGAAAGCAGCCCGACGGCCAGGTAGCATCTTGAAGTGGCGGCTGCCATTTTGTTCCTCCCCGTCATCGCCAAGGCCTGCTTGGACGAAATGCGCCTGGCCGCCGTTGCAAGGAGCGCGCCCGGCAACAATGGTAACGGCCATTACAATAGGCGGCGATGCGGCCGGCGGGGGGGGAATTCACTATCCAGAATCGGCACATCCCCGAACAGCCGGAGCCACGCAAGGGGTGCCGGAATCCGCTTATCGGATGCGGCTTTCCAGGGATGCGGTCTGCAACTCGTTCCACAAAGCCCTGACCGCGTCGAAGAACTTGTCGCGGGGATGGTGGTCACAGTAACCGCTGAGGAACCGGCTCTGCGCCTGTGCAGGATAGCTGGGCGGCAACAACTCGACATAGCGCCGCCCCTCAAGCTGAGGGACGTTCAGGCCGGACATGAAGCCCTGAGCCCAGGTCAGGAACATGTTGTGCGTTCTTTGCGGATCAAGCCGCACCAGTTCCGCATACTGCGCGCATGTCGCACTCCCGACGCCGGCAAAGGCCGAATCCGCTTTTCCAGAGCAAGGCGCAAGCATTGCCATGCCAGCCAGTGCCATGGCGGCAGCCGCCTGAATGAGGGAAACGCGCATAAGATGACCCATCCTTCCAAGCTGGAATCAGCGCCGGTGTGGAGTCGAGCAGAGGTAAAACGGCACCTCTACTCTCCTCCGACATCGAAGTTCCCGCCGGAAACGACTCCGGCCCTCAGCGGCAAGGCCGAACCGGTCTGGATGGGTGCATCACCAGCCTGATGGCGGGGGCCTCGGTCAGCCCCCCACCACCATCGCGGTGAAGGGCGCCACATAGGCCTGCAGCATCACCAGCAGGCCCACCAGCACCGCCAGGGCGATGGAGTGGAAGAAGACGTAGCGCAGGATCTCGCCCTCATGCCCGAACCAGTTGGTGGCGGTGGAGGCGACGACGATGCTCTGGGCGTCGATCATCTTGCCCATGACGCCGCCCGAGGAATTCGCCGCCGCCATCAGCACGGGCGAAAGGCCGATCTGCTGCGCCGTGATCTTCTGCAGGCCGCCGAACAGCACGTTGGAGGCGGTGTCGGAGCCGGTCAGCGCCACCCCCAGCCAGCCCAGCAGCGTGCCGAACATCGGGTAGAGCCAGCCGGTCTGGGCGAAGGCCAGGCCCATGGTCGCGTCCAGGCCGGAATAGCGGGTCAGGTAGCCGAGGCCGAGCATCGCCGCGATGGTCAGCAGCGACTTCCGCACCACCCAGATCGTCCGGAGATACTCCCGCACCAGCGCCACCGGCCCGAAGCCCATGGCCAGGCCGCCGACCACCGCCGCCGCCAGGATGCCGGTGCCGGTCATGGAGAGCAGGTTGAAGGCGAAGCTCGCGGCCTCCGGCGTCGGCTGCGCCACCACCGGCGGGACCTTCACCACCATGCGGTGCAGGCCCTCGATCGGGAAGCTCGGCGCCCAGATGCCGTTGAGCGCGCCCTTCACGCCCTCCAGCCCCCAGAGGAAGACGAAGACGGTCAGGATGATCCAGGGCATCCAGGCCTGCCAGGGCGCGACCTCGGAGCGCATGGCCGCGGCGCCGGAGGGCTGCATCTCGATCTCCCCCACCGCCTGGCGCGCCATGGCCGGGCGCGGGGCGCCGGCGGCCGGGGCGGCATAGGGGTCATGCGCCCCGTCCCGCCCGCGCAGCGCCGGGCTGTGCCAGATCTTGCGCGGCTTCCAGATGCGCAGGAAGCCGGTCAGGCAGGCCATGGAGACCAGCGCCGCCACCACGTCCACCAGATAGGGGCCGTGGAAATTCGAAACCAGGAACTGCGGAATGGCGAAGGAGACGCCGGTGACCAGGATGGCCGGCCAGATCTCCAGCATCCCGCGGAAGCCGGCGAAGGCCCAGATCAGCCAGAAGGGCACGATCAGGGAGAAGAAGGGCAATTGCCGCCCGACCATGGCCGAGAGCTGCATCAGGTCCAGCCCCGTCACCCCCGCGAGCGCGATGATCGGCGTGCCCAGCGCGCCATAGGCCACCGGCGCCGTATTGGCGATCAGCGAAAGGCCGGAGGCCGCCAGTGGCGAGAAGCCGAGGCCGATCAGCACCGCGCCCGTCACCGCGACCGGGGTGCCGAAGCCGGCCGCTCCCTCGAAGAAGGCGCCGAAGGCGAAGGCGATCAGCAGCAATTGCAGCCGCCGGTCCGGGGTGACGCTGGCGATGCTCTCCTGCAGCGTGGCGAAGGAGCCGTTGGCCACGGTCAGCCGGTACAGGAAGATGATGTTCAGCACGATCCAGCCGATCGGGAACAGTCCGGAGGCGATGCCGAGGCCGGTGGCCCGCAGCGCGACGCTGCCGGGCATGCCGAAGACCAGAGTGGCCACCGCCAGCGCCACCACCAGCGCCGAGATGGCGGCGAAATGCGCCTGGATGCGCAGGAAGGCGAGGGCCACCAGCATGGTCGCCACCGGCAGCGCGGCGACCAGGGCGGACAACAGAATCGAGCCGAGCGGATCGTAGATCTGGCTCCAGGGCGTCATCGAGGCGCTTCCATATTTGATTTTGAATGCTTTTCCTTACGCGCCGGCGCCAGAGGCAGCAAGGCGGTGGCTGAACCGGGCGTGAGATCCCGCCTTCGCCTCTCCACCTGATTGAGGATGGAGGGCAGCGCCGTGACAGGGGCGGAACGGAAGGCGCAGGAATTGCGGCGGGACATTGAATCCCCGGCGGATGCCGGGATGCATCGGTGGTTCGTGGTGGCGAATGCCAGCCGGGCGCTGGCCTATGTGCAGCGCATCGGCAGCTCCGGCTACGACCAGGTGCGGGACTGGGAGGACAAGCAGGCCCGCTTCAGCGGCGGCAAGCGCCACCGCCCACATGCCGTGCAACCTGCTGGAAATGCTGGTGCCCGACCTCGCCCAGGAGGTCCGCGCCGGGCAGGTGCGCGGCTTCTACCTGCTCGCCCCTGTCGGCTTCCTGCGTGAGCTGAAGGCGGCCCTGCCGAATGACATCCGCCAGAAGCTGGTGGGCGAGGCGGCCGGCGACCTGACCCAGGTGCCGCATGACCAGTTGTTCGCCCGGCTCGACAGCCTGCGGCGGCAGATGCCGGAGGGCGTGCCGGCGGACGCGCCGGAGGCACTGCGGCATCCTCCCCCGGTCTCCCCGGAGCGGGACACCTGATTCCGGCTGACAGGGGTTGAAGCAGAGAAGCCAGCAGGCAACATCCTCACCATGGACACCGATCGGCCCTGGGGCCACCGCCCGCCCATCCTGGACATGACGCCCGAAGGCGAATTCCGCGACCCGGCGCCGCGCCACACTTGGCTGGACCGGGCGCTGGCGCGGGTGGGCGGCCTCGCCCTGCTGCTGAGCGCCGCCGCCGGCGGACTGCTGCTGGCGACGCTTGCTGTCCTGTTCCTCGGCCTGCTGCTGCCGGTGGCGGTTGTCGCCGGGCTGGTCGCCTTCGTCAGCCTGTGGTGGCGGGCGCGGCGGCTGCGCGGGCAGATGGGGGCCGGGCGCGGCCTGCATGTCATGGTGATCCGGCGCTGAGCCACCGGACCGCCAGGACGCAAGGTCCGGAGGCATGAGGCGCTCGGCCCATGGACCACCGGGAGGATCCGAAGCCGCCTTTCACCATCGACCCCGCCCGCCTCTATGAGGTGGGGCGGGACGGGACGCCCCGGACCGACACCGGGACGGAGCCGGAATGGCTCGGCCCGCGGCACCGCCGCATCCTGGCCTGGGTGGCGCTGGGTGCGGTCACGGTGGGCACGCTCGCCGGTCTTACCGTGATCTTCCTCGGGCTTGGCCTGCGACTCCTGGCGGCCTGTTTCGCCCTGGCGACCCTCGCGGCCTCGCCGCTGCTGCTGGTCGGCCCGGCGGAGGATTGGTGGCGGCACCGCCACCCGCACCGGCACCGCAGCCGGCCGCCTGATTTTCCGGGGGGATAGGTCCCTGGAACCGCCGCCGCGCGCCCGGCGCCCTGGCCCAACAGGTCCAGTACCAGTCGCAGACGCAGTCGCCGCCCCGGCAACGGGCGGCGCGGCGGGCGGAGACGCCGCAGACCACCATCGGCGCGCAGATGCGGTCCCATGCGGCGACCTTGCGGATGATCGAGGACCAGTTGCGCCAGGAGAGGGTAAAGGCGGCGAACAGCCCGGCGCCGACGCCCCCGCCCGCTCGACCTCGACGGGTGGCTGGGGCACGCGTTAGGGATAGGGAACGCATCGCCGCGCCGGGGCTGCACATCAGGCGTTGCGGAAGGAGCAGGGGTGCCCGAGAGGTCAGTGAATGGCGGCCTTCCGGTCCTGGCCGGCGCCGCCCTGGGGCTGGCGGGTTTCGGCCTGCTCGGGGCGCAGGCCGTGCGGCTGGCCGATGCACGGCGCGCCGGAGCGGCCTGGGCACGGCTCGCCGCTTTGGGCGCAGCCGCCGCGCCGCCTGCCGGCTTCCACCCCGCGATGACCGAGGGCCTTCCCGATCCGGCCAGGCGCTATTTCCTGCGTGCCATTGCGCTCGGCACGCCGCTGCGGCGCGTCGCGGAGATCGAGATGGAAGGCGAGTTCGGCTTGGGCGACCGCGCCGCTCCCCGCTACCTGCGCATGCGCGCCCGCCAGCTCATTGCGCCGCCGCACGGCTTCGTCTGGGTCGCCGCCATGCGCGGGCGCTGGCCGATGCGCATCTCTGGATCGGACGCCTATGTACAGGGCGAGGCCTGGACGCGCTTCTGGCTGCTCGGCAGCATCCCGGTCGCGCGGGCCGGCGGCACGCCGGACATCGCCCGCTCCGCCGCAGCGCGCGCGATCGCCGAGGCGGCGCTCTGGGTGCCCGCCGCCCTGCTGCCGGGCGAGGACGTGCATTGGGAACCGCTCGACGCCCGGCACGCCCGCGTGGTGGTCCGCCACCGAGGCGAAAGCGTCCCCCTGGACCTGGAGGTGGCGGAGGACGGGCGGCTGCTCTCCCTCGTCATCCCCCGATGGAGCGACGCCAATCCGGAGCGCGTCTTCCGCCTGCAGCCCTTCGGCGGCACCATCGAGGAGAGCGGCAGCTTCCAGGGCTATACCGTCGCCACCCGCCTCTCGGCGGGCAATCACTTCGGGACGGCGGCCTATTTCCCCTTCTTCCGGCCGCGGGTCACCGCCATCCGCCACCGCTGACCGGCGGGGGCCGTGGCCCCCACCCGGCACTCAACCCTTGCGGCGCTTCTCCCGCTCGATCGCCTCGCGGATGAGCTGGCGCGCCTCCTCCGCGTCGCCCCAGGCGATGACCTTCACCCATTTGCCGGGTTCCAGGTCCTTGTAGTGCTCGAAGAAGTGCCGGATCTGGTCGAGGGTGATCTGCGGCAGGTCCCGGTAGTTGTTGATGCCGATATAGCGCTTCGTCAGCTTCGACGAGGGCACGGCGATGATCTTCTCGTCGCCGCCGCCATCGTCCTCCATCTTCAGCACGCCGACCGGGCGCACATTGATGACCGCGCCCGGCACGATCGGCCGGGTGTTGGCGACAAGCACGTCGATCGGGTCGCCGTCGTCGGAGAGCGTATGCGGAACGAAGCCGTAATTCCCCGGATAGCGCATCGGCGTGTAGAGGAAGCGGTCCACGAAGAGCGTCCCGGCCTCCTTGTTCATCTCGTATTTGATCGGCTCGCCGCCGACGCCGACCTCGACGACGACATTGATGTCGTCCGGCGGGTTGTTGCCGATGGGAATGGCATCGAGGCGCATGCGACGTCTCCAAGCGGACTCTGGCAAGTCAGGTGCACAGGAATGACGGCCGGCAGGGCGGGCCTGCCGGCCGGGGCGCGGGGTTTAGCACTTTCCGCGCTTCTGTGGAGCGACCGCTCTCCCGAAGCGGGAGCGGATCAGCGGCGGCCGCGTTGCGTCCGCGGCTGGTCGGGCTGCGGCTCCTCCGCCGGCGGGCAGACGGTGACCCGGCCGCCCCGCGCGTGGAATTCGGCGACCAGCCGCGCCGCCTCCGTCTCGCTTGGCCGCCCAACCGCGGCGCGGCTCCGGGCCGCCTGCGTGGCGGCGAAGCGTTCCCGGTATCTCTGGGCGCGCTCGGCCGCGGCCTGAGCCTTCGCATCCGTTGCAATGGCGGATGCGTCCTCCTGTCGGTCGTCCTGCATGGGGAAGCGAGTACCAGCCCGATGCCGCCGGCACCAGCCAGTGGCCGGCGTCGCGGGATCACCTGACCGTCACCAGGACCTGTCCGCCCTTCCTTTCCGGCGCCCGTGAAACCAATTCTTCAGGAGGCCGTTACCAGGCCGGTTCCTAGCTGATGTTTGTCTGGCTCCTGTCCTGTCCGCCGGTCCGGTCCATCCGGGCCGGCGGCTTTTCCTCTTGCCGGCCGCGGCCAGCCTCCCGGCGCTGTCCGCCCTGTCTGCGATGTGAAGGAGGGGCCGGGCAGCCGCCGGGAAATCCGTTGATCGCATTCCCATAAACAACGCTATGTTGTCTCGCAGGCAGTGGCGCTGGCTGTCGCAGGCATCTTGCCGGGGCATGCAGGAATTTCAGGCCATGAAATCTAAATCTTTCATCTTTTCCGCCTCCATTCTGTCCGTGCACAGCAGCAGCAGCGGCACCACGGCCAGGTCGGTGAAATTCGAGGATGTGGACCTCGACGGGATTGCGGCCGAAGACCTTGCCAAAGGCATCGGCGATATCCTGGAAGGCGCCCGCGACATCAGCCGCGGACGCCTGCGCGAGGGGCTCGATGACATCTTCGAAGGCGTGCGCGACATCGCCTCCTCGGCTCGCCGTCGCTGACGCCTGATCCCTGGATTCCGAAGGACCAGGGCCGGGTTCACGGGGACCGGCGCGGGTTGTTCCGTTCCGATCAGGGTTGAGCACCGAAACGGCCAGGGCCGCAGGCCGGCACCACCGATGCCGGCCCGAGGCCGCCTGTCGGACCGGCGCTCAGCCCGCCGGCTGCGGCTCCGCCGCCGCCTCGGCAGCCGAGAGCCGGTCCAGCACGGCCCGCGCCGTCGCGTCCTTTGCCGCCTGGCCCAGCGCCCGGACGTTGTTCCGCGCCAGCTTGGCCCGCATTTCCGGCTCCACGCCGCGCCAGGCTTCCGCATAGGCCTCGGCGAAGGCCACGGCATCGGTGATGGGGCCGGAGACCACCTCGCCTGCCGCGTCCTTGAGCTGCGCCCTGAAGGCGGGGGCGGCCGGGGCCGGCGCGGGTTCCTCCGCGGTCATGGCGCGCACCCGGGCGATCTGGGCGGCGACATGGCGGCGCAGCATGGCATAGGTGGCCGGCGCTTCCTGCTGCATGGCGGAGAGCGTCCCGGCCCATTTGCCCTCCCAGTGCTGCTGCAGGGTGGCGATGTGCTGCGGCTCGCTGGCCCGGAGGGCGGTGATGAAGGCGGCCGCCGGCTCGACGCCCAGGCTGCGCTTCAGGCCGGCGCCCAATTCGCGCTCCAGCGAATCCCAGGCCTTGGTGCCGCGCAGCTTCTCCAGCACCGTCGCGCGCTGCAGCCAGGCTTCGAGCAGGGCATGGCCCTCCTCCACGCCCTCGGCCAGCCGGGCGCGGTTAACCAGGGTGCGGGCGACCGCATCGCCCACCACCTCGCCAAGGTCGGTCGCCTCCTCGCGCGGCTGGCGGGGGTTGCGCTCCTTGCGGGCGGGGAGGTCCTGGTAGTGGTTGCCGGCGGCGCGGTTGGCGTCGTCGTCCTCATCCGCCGAGATGTTCAGCATGGCGCTGATCGAGTAGCGGCGCATATAGGTGACGGCGGAGCCGAAGGCCTGCGGATTGGAGCCGAGCGGCGGCAGCAGGATCTCGCATTCCATCCACTGCCCGCTCTCGTGCAGCAGGCGGGTGACCAGGGCGGCGCCGCGCTCCGTGCTGATGATCGGCTGCAGCACGCAGAGGCCGTTCTCCGCCAGCGCCCGGCGCACCAGGTCGGTGATCTTGTCGAGGGTCGCGTAACGGAACTGGTAGGAGCCCGCCTGGGTGCGCACCTGGACGGAGCGGTTGCGCACCGGGTTCTCCATCATGGCCTGGGCGCGAACCAGGGCCGGCGCGATCTTCGAGATGTCGGTGCTCTCGCGCATCTTGCTGTTGTGGTCGCAGTAGGACCGCAGATCCACCGGGCTCATCCGGGGGAGGTCGGCCTCTTGGTCACGCACGATCTCGTTCATCAGGGCCTGTCCTGTTCTTGGCCGGGCACCGGGGCCGCCCGCCGGTCCGGGGCGCCATCGGGCGGCCTGGCTGGGGGACGGGTGGCGCGGCTGGGCAACCATGAACAAATATAGAACATGGTAAGTGCATACAATAGTCTCTTGATATTCTTCCGGCCGCGATTCGGGACGGCGGGGCACCGGCTATCGCCGCGTTTCCGCGGTTGTGGCCGTCAGAGGCGCAGGTAGCCGCAGGCCACCCACCATCGCATCGGCACTCGCATCAGCGTCGCGACGGCGCCGGGAAGGCCATGCAGGTTCCGGCTGAAGTCCAGCTCGCAGACCGCCCCGGCCCGGGTGTCCACCCGCCTGACGATCACGACATGGCAGTCCTCGGGCAATCCCGGCCCCTCCCGAGCCGCCAGCAGTGCCAACTCCGGCGCGGGGCAGATCGGCACAAGTTCCGGCTGCCCGGCACGAGGAAAGGCGAACGGCGTCGCAACCCCGAGCAGGAAGGCTGCTGCCGCCACGAAGCATTGCGCGCGCATCGGCATCCTCGGCACTCGGTTCCCGGATGGGAACGCGGCGCGGAGGGTTCCGGATGCCGGCGCAGTGAAAAGGCCGTCAGCCGCTCCCGCCGTTGGCGATGATGTCGCCCAGGCGCTGCAGCAACCTGTCGGGCTCGATCGGCTTGAGCAGCCGCACCGTCGGGCCGCCCAGGCCGCGCAGATCGGCCTCCGGCGCGGTGGGCGGATGGCCCGTCATCACCAGCACCGGCAGGCCGGGGCGCTGCTGCCGCAGCCGCAGCACCACCTCGCGCCCGCTGATCGCGCCGCGCAGGTGCAGGCTTACCAGGGCCACGGTTGCGGGATGCGGCTGGGCATCCAGCGCCGCCAGGGCGGCGGTGCCGTCGCGCGCGAGCACCGGGCGGTATCCGGCCTGGCCGAGCAGGTCCTCCAACTCCTGCGCCGAATAGGACTGGTCCTCGACCACGAGGATCACCGGCCCGTCGCCGCCCTTTCGGGTGGTGGGCGGCGTTTCCGTGATCTCCGGCATTTCGGTGCGGTTCCGGATCTCCGGCCCGAAGGGCACCACTTCGCCCGTCGCCGGGCGCAACAGGCGGTTACGCAGGTCGACGAGCACCCGCTCGATCGTTCCGGCCTCGGCCAGGGAATGGCGTTCCTTGATGTCGCGCACCCGGATGCCGCTGGGGCTGCGTTCGAACAGGAACCGCCGGTCCGCCACGGTCAGCATGGCCAGGACCCGGCCGGTGCCGGCCCCCGCGAATTCGATATGGGCGTCCGGGAGGGAGGCCGCGAAGCTGCACATGCTGGAACGGTCGGCCGGCGACAACGGCTGCGGCTCCGGAGCAGGCAGGACGACGCCGTGCGACATGGGGGGCTCGTTCACCAATTCGTGAGTAACCTACTCGCTTCGTATGCAATTGCAACTACAGGTTGCCATACATTGGCACAAAGCGTGCAGGTTACGCCCCCCTCGACCCTCGCCACCATCCAGCCCCCTCCCTACCTTCGAGGGCGATGCAGCTCCTTCCCCAGCGTGCCCGGCCGCAAGAGCCGTCGCGCCCCCCCACTCCTGCCGAGCAGGAAGCCGCGCTGCGCACCGCCTTGCGGCGCCACCGCACCATCGCCACCACCCTGCTGCTGGTGATGGTGGGGCTGATGCTGCTCGCCTACCGCCTGCCGCCCGGCTACTGGACCGACATGCTCCAGGCCGCGGCCAAGGCCGGGGTGGTCGGCGGCATCGCCGACTGGTTCGCGGTGACGGCGCTGTTCCGCCATCCGCTCGGCATCCCCATCCCGCACACCGCCATCATCCCGCGGCAGAAGGAGAGGCTGGGGGTGGGGCTCGGCCGCTTCGTCGCCAACCACGTCTTCACCGAGGCGGAGGTGCGGCGCGTGCTCGGCCGGCTGGATGTCGCCGGCATCCTGCGCAGCTTCCTGGCCGATCCGGTCGCAACCCGCCCGGCCGCCCAGGCCATTGCCGCGACCCTGCCCCGGGTGCTGGCCAGCCTGGAGGATGGGCGGGCGCGGCGGCTGCTCGGCCGGCTGCTGCCGCGGCTGGCCAGCGGCCCGGCCGGTGCCCATGTCCTGGCCCGCGCACTCCGCGCCCTGATGCAGGGCGGGCGGCACCAGGAGGTCTTCGACCTGGCCATCGCCCAGATACGCAGCCTGCTGACGGCGAAGGAAGACCAGCTCCGCGCCGCCATCGAGGCGCGGGTGCGGGCCGAGGGCGGGGCGCTGATCGGCTGGCTGGCCGGCGCCGCCGTCGCCCGCCGCCTGCTCTCGGCGGTCAATGGCGAACTGTCGCGGATGGAACTGTCCGACAGCGACCTGCGCGCCGCCTTCGAGGCTTGGTTGCACAACGAGATCGACCGGCTGGAGAACGACCCGGAACGGGCCGCCGCCGTCGGCCGGGCGCTGCGCGGGGCGATGCAGCATCCCGCCGTCGCCGCCTGGCTCGCCGACATCTGGGTCCGGCTGCGCGCGGCGCTGGAGGCGGACGCCGCCAACCCGCAGGGCCGCAGCGTCGCCCTGCTGGAGGGTGCCCTCGCCAATATCGGCAACCTGCTGGCCGAGGATCCGGTGGCCCATGCCCGGCTGAACCGCGCGGTAGAGGGGGTAATCGCTACCATGCTGCCCAATGCCCGGGCGCAGCTTGCCGAATTCATCGCCGGCGTGGTGCGCGGCTGGGACACGGCGCAGGTGACGGAGAAGATCGAGCTTCGGGTCGGGCGCGACCTGCAATATGTCCGGATGAACGGCACGCTGGTCGGCTTCCTGGTCGGCGGTATCCTCTTCGCGCTGCTGACCGGGATCTTCGGGCGGGTGGCGTTCTGACGCCGCCCGCCAGCAGGTCGTCGCCACAGGCCGCTCTCGACCTCCCGGGCTCGCCGCGCCAGTTTGAGTGGCGGAGGAGACCCCCGGATGCCACTCAGCCTGTCCATTCTCGACCAGTCCACCATCGCCTCCGGCCGCGGAGCCGATGAGGCGATCCGGGAGACGCTGGAGCTGGCCCGCCATGCCGATGCCTGGGGCTATGCCCGCTACTGGCTGGCGGAGCATCACAACAGCCAGTCCCATGCTGGATCGGCGCCGGAGATGTTGGTGGCCGCCATCGCCGCCACCACCCGGCGCATCCGGGTCGGCACCGCCGGGGTCATGCTGCCGCACTATTCCGCGCTGAAGGTCGCCGAGCAGTTCCGGGTGGCGGAGGCGATCGCGCCGGGGCGGATCGACCTGGGCCTCGGCCGCGCACCGGGCAGCGACGGCCGCACCGCCTTTGCCCTGAACCCGCACGCCAACGAGGCCGCCGAGCAATTCCCGGCGCAGATCCGCGACCTGCTGGGCTGGCTGGGGGAGGGGCTGCCGGAGGGTCATCCCTTCCACTCCGTCACCGCCTCCCCGGTGGTGCCGACGCGGCCGCAGGTCTGGATCCTTGGCAGCAGCGACTACGGCGCCCAGGTCGCGGCCTATTTCGGCCTGCCCTACTGCTTCGCCCACTTCATTACCGAGCGCGGAAGCGAGGAGGCGATGGGCCTCTACCGGGAGGGCTTCCGGCCGCATCCCGAAATTCCGGGGCGGCTGGCGGCGCCCCATGCCGCGCTCGGCGTCTTCGCCCTGACGGCGGAGACGGAGGCCGAGGCCTGGCGTCTCTACAAGTCCCGCGAACTATGGCGGCTGTTCCGCGACACCGGCCGCTACCCGCCCCTGCCCTCGGTGGAGGAAGCGGAAGCCTATCCCTATTCCGAGGCCGAGCGGGCGCATCTGGACCGCATCCGACAGAAGGCGATCGTCGGCGCGCCAGAGCAGGTGAAGGCGAAGCTGGAGGCGCTGGCGGAACGGCACGGCGCGGCGGAACTGGCGATCCTCACCCCCTGCCATGACCCGGAGGCGCGGCGGCGCTCCTACCGGCTGCTGGCGGAGGCCTTCGGCCTGGGCGCCGCCTAGCCATAGACCAGCGCGGTCTCCATCCCGCGCGTCATCTCCTTCGGCACCTCCTGCCCGGTCAGGCTGAAGGCCACGGCTTCCGCCACCCGGATCCCGTCCACCCCGGCGGAAAGGATGCCGCCCGCATAGCCGGCGCCCTCGCCGGCCGGGAACAGGCCGGCGGTGTTAAGGCTCTGGAAGCGCGCGTCGCGGCGGATGCGGATGGGGCTGGAGGTACGGGTCTCCACCCCGGTCATCACCGCGTCCGGATGGGCGAAGCCGCGGACCTGGCGCTCGAAATGTGGCAAGGCCTCGCGGATCGCCGCCACGGCGTAGTCTGGCAGGCAGGTGGCGAGATCGGCGGGCGTCACCCCCGGCTTGTAGCTGGGTGTGACCGTGCCGATCGCGGTGGAGGGGCGCCCGGCCAGGAAATCCTCCACGCGCTGCGCCGGGGCGCGGTACTCGCCGCCGCCGGCGAGGAAGGCGGCACTTTCCCATCGGCGCTGGAACTCGACGCCGGCCAGCACGTCGCCCGGATAGTCGGCGGGCGAGATGCCGACGACGATGCCGGCATTGGCGTTGAATTCGGCGCGCGAATACTGGCTCATGCCATTGGTGACGACGCGGCCCGGCTCGCTGGTCGCGGCCACCACGCGGCCGCCGGGGCACATGCAGAAGCTGTAGACGCTGCGGCCATTGGTGCAGTGATGCACCAGCTTGTAGTCGGCGGCGCCGAGCAGCTTGTTCCCCGCATTCGGCCCGAAGCGGGCGCGGTCGATCCAGCTCTGCGGATGCTCGATCCGGACGCCGATGGAGAAGGGCTTGGATTCCAGATACACGCCGCGGTCGCGCAGCATCGCGAAGGTGTCGCGGGCGCTGTGGCCGATGGCGAGCACCACGTGATCCGCCTCGATCACCTCGCCGCTTTCCAGCACGACGCCCTCGATGCGGCGGTTGCCCTCGCGGTCGGTGGCGATCCGCAGATCCGTGACCTTGGACTGGAAGCGGTACTCGCCGCCGAGGGATTCGATGGTTGCGCGGATGCTCTCCACCATCGTCACCAGGCGGAAGGTGCCGATATGTGGCTTGGAGAGGTAGAGGATCTCCTCCGGCGCCCCGGCCTTGACGAATTCCTCCAGCACCTTGCGGCCATAATGCCGCGGATCCTTGATCTGGCTGTGCAGCTTGCCGTCGGAGAAGGTACCGGCGCCGCCCTCGCCGAACTGGACGTTGCTTTCGGGATCGAGGACGGAGCGGCGCCAGAGGCCCCAGGTGTCCTTGGTTCGCTCCCGAACCAGCTTGCCGCGCTCCAGGATGATCGGCCGGAAGCCCATCTGCGCCAGGACCAGCCCGGCCATGATCCCGCAGGGGCCGGTGCCGATCACCACCGGGCGTTTCGGCCCCGGCTCCGGGGCGCGGGCGACGAAGCGGTAGCGCATGTCGGGGGCGGGCTTGAGGTGCGGGTCCCCGGCATGGCGGCGCAGCAGGCGCGCCTCGTCCCGCACCTCCAGGTCCAGCGTATAGACCAGGCGGATCGCCGCCGGCTTCCGCGCGTCATAGCCGCGGCGGAAGATGGTGAAGCCCAGCAGGTCCGAATCCTTGATGCCGAGCCGTTGCAGGATCGCGGCGCGGAGCGCCGCCTCGGGGTGGTCGAGGGGCAGGCGGAGTTCGGTCAGTCGCAACATTCGGGGGATCGTCCGGGGAGGGCGTGAAGATAGGGGCTGAAGAGCCGCTTCCCAAGCTTGTCCGGCGGCCAGGGGATGTTATGTAATAACGTCATGCGGCTTCCCTGGACCGACCCCCTGGCCCTGTCCTCCGGCTCCGGCGCCCGAATGGCGCTGGCGGCGGCAGTGGCGGCGGCGCTCTGGGTGGCGGTGGCCTGGGCCCTGGCGGCATGAGCGCCGCCCTGGCCTCGGAGGTGCCGGAGATCTGCATCTCCGACCTCACCATCTGCCATGAGCGGCGGCCGGCGGTGCATCACCTTTCCGGCCGTTTCGCGCCGGGCAGCCTGACCGCGGTGGTCGGCCCGAACGGCGCCGGCAAGACCACCCTGCTGCGGGCCCTGGCCGGCCTGCACCCGCCGCAGGAGGGTCGGATTGAGCCGGTCGGCGGCAAGGTCCGCATCGCCCTGCTGCCGCAGCAATCCGCGCTGGACCGGAGCTTCCCGCTCTCCTGCCTGGATGCCGTGCTGCTCGGCCTCTGGGCCGAGGCCGGACCATTCCGCGCCATGCCGAAGGATGCCAAGGCCCGCGCCGAGGCGGCGCTGGCTGCGGTCGGCCTGTCCGGCTTCGGGCGGCGGCCGGTGGGCAGTCTCTCCGCCGGGCAGTTCCAGCGGGTGCTCTTCGCCCGGCTGTTGCTGCAGAACGCGCCTGTGATCCTGCTGGACGAGCCGCTCAACGCCCTGGATGCCCGCACCGCCGCCGATCTGCTGGCCGTGGTGAAGCGCTGGCATGGCGAGGGGCGGACGGTCATCGCCGTGCTGCATGACCTGGAACTGGTCCGCCGCGAATTCCCGAACACCCTGCTGCTGGCCCGCGACTGCCTCGGCTGGGGCCCGACCGAGCAGGTGCTGACCGCCGCCAACCGCCTGCGCGCCCGCATGATGGCCGAGGCCTGGGCCGAGGAGGCCGAGGCCTGCCGGCGCAGCGAAGGGATGCGCGCCGCCTGATTCCGGACCTGCTCTTCGGCCCCTTCGTCGAATTCGGCTTCCTCCGCCGCGCCCTGGTCGGCTGCCTGGCCCTGTCCGTGGCGGCGCCGCCGCTCGGCCTGTTCCTGATGCTGCGCAGGATGAGCCTGACGGCCGACGTGCTGGCGCATGGCATCCTGCCCGGCGTCGCCGCCGGCTTCCTGCTGGCCGGGCTCTCCGTGCCCGCCATGGCGGCGGGAGGGCTGGTGGCGGGCCTGGCCGTGGCGCTCGGTGCCGGCGCGCTGTCCCGGGCGACGGGAGGGAGGGAGGATGCCTCGTTGGCCGCGCTGTATCTGGTGGCGCTGGCGCTGGGCGTGGCGCTGATCTCCTGGCGCGGCGGGGCGGTGGAGCTGACGCAGCTCCTCTTCGGCAGCGTGCTGGGCGTGGATGACGCGGCGCTGCTGCTGATGGCCGGCACCGCGACCCTGACGCTGGCGGCGCTGGCCCTGGCCTGGCGGCCGCTGGTGCTGGAATGCTTCGATCCCGGCTTCGCCGCCGCGGTCGGCGCCAAGGGCGCCTGGTGGCATATGGGTTTCCTGGCCCTGGTGGTGCTGAACCTGCTCGCCGCCTTCCAGGCGCTCGGCACGCTGATGGCGGTGGGGCTGATGATGCTGCCCCCCATCGCGGCACGGCACTGGGCGCGGGGCGTCGGCGGCATGGCCTATGCCGCCTGCGGCATCGCCGCCTTCGCCGCCTGGGCCGGGCTGTTGCTCTCCTTCCATCTGGACGTGCCGGCGGGGCCGGCGGTGGTGCTGGCGGCGGGCCTGGCCTGGGCGATCTCGGTGCTCGCGGGGCCGGTGGATGGGTTGCTGCCGCGCCTCATCCGGCGGAGGCATCTGGCGGGGTAGGGGCCGCCGGCGAGGGTCGCCCGGGCTGCGCGCCGGGGAAAACCTGGGTGGCGACACGACCGCTCTCGTCCTTGGCAATGCGAATCCGGGATCGCCTTCCATGACGATTGGAAATCCACTGCACCACACGACGCGCGGCGCGCTCCTCTCGGCGGTCGCTGCGGCGGCCCTGCTCGCCCCTGCGCCAATCGCCCAGGCCCAGCAGGCCCCGGCGCCGCATCAGCATGCTCCCGTCGTCGCACCCTCCGCCGGCGCCGGCCGCGTCGAGCTTGGCGGCTACCAGCATGACCTGCCGCGCGGCGCCGCCGCGCCCACCAGCGACGAGACGCCGCCGCTGGTCGACACGCTCGGCCGGCTGAGCTGGCCTTCGGGCACCTCTAACCTGCAGGCGCAAGCCTATTTCGACCAGGGCTACCGCTTCGCCTGGGCCTTCAACCATGCCGAGGCCGCGCGCGCCTTCCGCGCCGCCCAAGCGCTCGACCCCGATTGCGCCATGTGCTTCTGGGGCGAGGCCTGGGTACTCGGGCCGCACATCAATTTCGGCATGGAGGAGGACGCCAATCGCCGCGCCCTGGCGGCGCTGGCGGAGGCACGCCGTCTGGCGCCCCGGGCCGGGGAGATGCGGGCGGCGCTGATCGAGGCGCTGTCCCAGCGCTACACGGCCGATCCGAATGCCGACCGCAAGGCGCTGGACCGCGCCTTCGCCGAGGCGATGGAGGCGGTGCAGGCCCGCTTCCCGCACGACCCGAACATTGCCGTGCTGACCGCCGACGCGCTGATGAATCTCAGCCCCTGGGACTACTGGGAGGATGGCGGGCGGAGGCCGAAGGGCAAGACGGAAAAGATCATCGCCCTGCTGGAAGGCGTGCTCGGCGCGCGGCAATCGCCGATCACCCCCGACCCGCTGCATCCCGGCGCCATCCACCTCTACATCCACACCGTCGAGGCATCGGACCGGCCGGAGCGCGCGGCGCCGCACGCGGCGCGGCTGGAGGCACTCATGCCCGGCGCCGGGCATGTCGTGCACATGCCGGCGCATATCTGGTACCGCCTCGGCCTGTGGCGGGACAGCCTGGAGGCGAACCGCCGCGCTGTTGCCGTGGATGAGGTGCAGATCGCGCGCGGCGGGGCGAGCCCGCTCTATGCGGAGGGCTACTACGCCCACAACGTGCATTTCGTGATGACCTCGGCGCTGATGGGCGGCGATGGGCGCACGGCCGTCGAGGCCGCACAGAAGCTGGCTACCCTGATCACCGAAGGCGGCCAGCGCGCCCTCCCCGGCCTGACGCATCCGGTGGCGGCGGCACCCTATCTCGCGCATAGCCGGTTCTCGCCGCCAGAGGAGGTGCTGGCGCTGCCTGCTCCCTCCGAGGACTTCCCCTTCGTCCGCGCCCATTGGCACTATGCGCGCGGCGAGGCCCTGGCCCGGCTCGGCCGCCCCGCTGAGACCCGGACCGAGGCCGCCGCCATCGGCGAACTGGCCCAGGCCCCGGGCATCGCGGAACTGGTGCAGCAGGGCGTGCCGGCGGCGGAGGTGCTGGCCATTGCCGCGCAGGTGGTGCAGGCGCGGGCGGCACAGGCGGAGGGTGACCATGCCCGCGCCGCGGCACTCTTCGCCGAGGCCGCGGCGGCCCAGGACAGGCTGCCCTATATGGAGCCGCCCTTCTGGTACTACCCCGTCCATCAGTCGCTCGGCGCCGCCCTGCTGGCGCAGGGGCTGCCCGATCAGGCGGAGGCGGCCTTCCGGGAGGCGCTGCGCCGGACGCCGAACAATGGCTGGGCCGCCGCCGGGCTGCTGTGGGCCGCGGAGGCGCGGGGCGATGCCGAGGCCGCGGCCTTGGCGCGGGCCATGCTGGAGCGGAGCTGGTTCGGCGACAGCCTGCCGCGGCCTGGGTGGCTGTAGCCCGCCTGGCCGCGCGGCCGAAAAAGCGGAATGCGCCGCAGAGACGCCCTGGTCAGACGCACGCGGAAGAGTATCGAAGGGGCGCCGCGACGGTCCATCGGGACCGGCGGAGGGAGAGCAGGCTTCATGGTGGAGATCCGGCGGCTGGCCGAGGAGGAGCGCCTCTCCGGCGCTGTGGTTCATGGCGGGTTGGTCTGGCTCGCCGGTCAGGTGGCGGATGACGCCAGCCTGGATGCGGAGGGGCAGACCGCAGATATCCTCCGCCAGATCGACGCGCTGCTTGCGCAGGCGGGCACTGACAAGCGGCACCTGCTCTCGGTGACCGTGGTCCTGGCCGACATCCGGGACGCGCCGGCCATGAACCGCGCCTGGGACCATTGGCTCGATCCCAATGCGAAGCCGGCGCGCATGACCATCCAGGCGCCGCTGGTGGATCCCGCCTGGCGGGTCGAGATCACCGGCGTCGCCGCCCTGCCCGGAGGCGCCGCCGCCTGACCGCGCGGCGTCATCCGGCTGGCACGCCGTAGGGCTTCCCGGCCTCCCTTCGCCGCCGGGGCCGGACCGGCCTGGCGGAACAGGGGGAGGGCGGCTGCTCGCGCACAGGTCATTCCGCCTCGGGGACGGAAGCGGGGCATGATAGGGAACCGGACCGCCTCGCCGCCGCCGGAGACTAGGCACGGTTCCGCCTCATTTCGCGGCACAGGATCATGGGTTGGGGGCGAAGGCCCCCGGAGAGGTTGGGGGCGAAGGCCCCCGGAGAGGGATGATGGGACTGATGACGGAGGCCGAACGGGCCGCCTTCTGGCGCGGCAAGCGCGTGCTGGTGACCGGCGGGGCCGGCTTCCTCGGCAGCAACCTCTGCCATGCGCTCGCCGGGCTCGGCGCACGCGTGACGGCGCTGGACGCTATGTTCGGGGATGGCGGCGCCAACATGGCGAATCTGGAGGGGGCCTCCGTCCTGCTGGTGCGCGGCGACATCCGGGATGCGGAGTTGCACAGCCTCTGCCAGGGCGTGGACGTGCTGTTCAACATGGCGGCGCAGACCAGCCATATGGGCGGGCAGAAGGATCCGGTCGCCGATATCGACATCAACGCCGTCGCCCAAGTGCGCCTGATCGGGGTGATGCGGGAGGCGGCGCCGCAGGCCTGCGTGGTGCATGCCTCCACCCGGCAATTCTACGGCCGCCCGCTGCGCCTGCCGGTGGACGAGATGCATCCGGTGCAGCCGCCCGATGCCAACGGTGTCTCCAAATGGGCCGGCGAGCAGTACTGGCTGCTGGAGCAGCGCGTGCTCGGGCGCCCGGTCGTCTCGCTGCGGCTGACCAATTGCTACGGCCCGCGGTTGCGCATCAAGGATGCGCGGCAGACCTTCCTCGGCATCTGGATCCGCCGGGTGCTGGAGGGCGAGGATTTCGAGGTCTGGGGCGGCGAGCAGCTCCGCGATCTCACCTATGTGGATGACGTGGTGAACGCCTTCCTGCTGGCGGCCGAGAACGCGTCGCGTCCCGATGTCGCCGGCCGCGTCTTCAATATCGGCGGCTCGCCCCCGGCCAGGCTGCTGGACCTGGCGGAGCGGCTGATCGCGGCGAATGGCGGATCCGGTCACTATGTCGTGAAGGAATTCCCCGCGGACCGCGCGCCCATCGACATCGGCAGCTACCACGCCGATGACCGCGCCTTCCGCGAGGCCACGGGCTGGGCGCCGCAGGTCGGGCTGGATGAGGGCCTGCGCCGCTCGCTCGACTGGTACCGCACGCGGCTGGCCGATTATCTCTGAGGTTGCCCTGATGAATTCCTCGCCGATTCTGATCCCGCAGGCCGATCCCGGCGCCGGCTACCGTGCGCAGAAGCAGGAGATTGACGCCGCCATCGCCCGCGCCCTGGCCAGCGGCTGGTACATCCTCGGCCGCGAGGGCGAGGCCTTCGAGCGGGAATTCGCCGAATGGCTCGGCACCGCCCGCGCGGTCGGCTGCGCCAACGGCACGGATGCACTGGCGCTGATCCTGCGGGGCCTCGGCATCGGGGAGGGCTGCACCGTCGCCACTGTTTCCCACACCGCCGTCGCCACCGTGGCGGCGATCGAGATGGTCGGGGCGGTGCCGCTGCTGCTCGACATCGATCCCGACACCTACACCATGGATCCGGACGAGCTGACCGCGGTGCTGGAGGATCCGCCGCCCGGCCTGCCGCCGATCCGCGCCGCCATCGTGGTGCATCTCTACGGCCAGGCGGCGGATCTCGACCCGATGCTGCGGGCCTGTGCGGCGAACGGCGTGGCGCTGATCGAGGACTGCGCCCAGGCGCATGGGGCGACGCTGAACGGGCGCAAGCTGGGCACGATGGGGCAGGCGGCGGCCTTCAGCCTGTATCCCACCAAGAATCTCGGCGCGCTGGGCGATGGCGGGATCCTGGCGACGGATGATGCGCAGCTTGCCGACCGCATCGCCGCCATCCGCCAGTATGGCTGGAAGGAGCGCTACGTCTCCGACCTGGTGGGCGTGAACAGCCGGCTGGACGAGGTGCAGGCGGCGATCCTGCGCGCCCGGCTGCCGCATCTCGATGCCGGGAATGCCCGCCGGCGGGAGATCGCCGCCGCCTATGACGTGGCGCTGGCGGGCGGGCCCATCGCCCCGCCGGTCCGCCGGCCGGGGGCCGAGCACGTCTTCCACCAATACGTCATCCGCAGCGAGGACCGTGCCGGATTGCAGGCACGGCTGAAGGAGGAGGGGATCGGCACCGGCATCCACTACCCGGTGCCGGTGCATCTGCAGCCCGCCTACAAGGAGCGCGTGCCGCTCGGCCCCGCCGGCTGTGCCGAGACCGAGCGCGCGGCGCGGGAGGTGCTGAGCCTGCCCATGTACCCGGAACTGACCGAGGGGCAGGTGGCGCATATCTGCGGCGTGCTGCGCCGGCTGTAGCGGCGGCCGGCGCGAAGCCCCTGCGCCCCGCGCGCGATCCGTGCCAGGATGCGCAAGGGATCGGGGGGATCCCGGGGGATATGCGATACTTCGCGCTTCTCGCACTGCTGCTTCTGGCCGCATGCGGCACTGCCCGCGTGCCTGCGCCCACCGGCGAGGCGGGCCTGTGGTCCTGCGTGCCCTATGCCCGCGCCCGCACCGGAATTGACCTGCAAGGCGACGCCTGGACCTGGTGGGAGGCCGCCGCCGGTCGCTACGAGCGCAGCCGGGTGCCGCGCATCGGCAGCGTGCTGGTGCTGATGCGCACCTCCCGCCTGCGGCAGGGGCATGTGGCGGTGGTTACGCGCATCGTCTCGGCGCGGGAGATCCGGGTGGACCACGCCAATTGGGCCTCCGGCGCCGCCAAGGGGCGGGTGGCGCGGGACCAGCCGGTGCTGGATGTCTCGCCCGGCAACGACTGGTCGCTGGTGCGGGTCTGGTATCCGCGGGTGAAGGGCTATGGCGCGACCAGCTATCCGGCCTACGGCTTCATCCACACCGGCATGACCACGGCGGGCCGCTAGCCTGCGATCCTCCCGGGCGGAAACGCCCGGAAGGATGATCGCCGGCTCGGTCTAGCCCTCAAGCAGCACCTCCACGCGCCGGTTCTTCTGCCGGCCGTCCGGGTTGTCATGGCCGGCGACGGCATTGGGGGCGACCGGGTCGCTCTCGCCGCGGCCCTCCACCTGCATGGGCGGCATGCTGCCGCCATTCGCGGCGAGCCATTGCTCCACCGCCTCGGCGCGCCGCTTCGAGAGCTGCAGGTTGTACTCCTCCGAGCCGATGCTGTCGGTGTGGCCGACGATCCGGACCTCGCGCGGATGGCGCTGGCGGATGATCTCGGCGACGCGGCTGAGCGCCGCCTCGGCCTCCGGCCGCAGATCCGATTTGTCGAAGGCGAACAGCACGTCGTTCTGCATGGTGATCTTGCTGCCGCGTGCTGTCGGCTCCTCCACCACCACATTGGCACCGCCGATCTGCGCCGCGGCGCCGGGCGGCACCTCCACCGTCCGGCCGCTCGGGGTGGTCACCACCGCCCCGCTCGGCCGGGGCGGCGGCTGCTGGATGGTCACGGTCCCGGTCGCGGGCTCCTGCTGCGCCGCGGCGCCAAGGGGGAGGAGAAACGCCGCCAATGCGGCGGCGAGGCGGGCGGGTTGGGGCATCGGGAAGCCTTCCTGCGGGAACGATCCGTTGCACCCACAACGCCCGCTGCGCCCTGGCGACCCCAGCTTCCCGCCGGTTTGAGGGGGCTTGGGCCGGGAGGCTGCCCGGGAAAGCCCGATCCCGGCTGCCGTCTCAGCGCTCCGGCAGCCAGATCTCCAGCGTGCCCGGCGGAGGCGCCGGCTCATGCGCCCGGAAGTCCTGGATCGCCCAGCCGCGGCCGAGCCTGCCGGCCAGCCTGGCCGCCGCGGCAGCGTCGTCGGCGTGGTAGTAGCGCACCACCCGCTGGGAGGGCACC
>Ga0207747_1000343_pt1 | contig 56854 bp, 53 predicted proteins | sample HigsolmetaGSP11D_FD_184839 | JGI IMG/M metagenome (GOLD analysis project Ga0207747, IMG submission 184839) | High solid enriched microbial communities from the Joint BioEnergy Institute, USA - SP1-1-D (SPAdes) | ecosystem: Engineered > Bioreactor > SSF (Solid state fermentation) > Aerobic >...
CGCGGTACTCCGGGTGATCCGCGGAGAGCGAGGGCACCCGGTGCGGCCGCGCGAACTCACTCACCTCTTCGAGGTGTCCGACGAACCTGGCGAGCCTCTCTTCGGGCACCGCACCGGCCAGAAGCGCCCAGTACGCCCCCACGCTCTTCATCCCGGAGAGCGAACCGTCCGGCAGCGCGTCGTGGTAGAAGGCGCTGCGCTCGTCCCAGAGCCTCTCGTTCGCGTAGCGGACGAGGCGCTCCCTCTCGGCCGGCAGATCCGGGGCTTCACGACCGAGGATGCGGGCCATCTCCGTCAGGATGCCGGCGGCGAAGGCCTGCTGCAGGCAGGCGTCGGCCCAGACCAGGTGGCCGTGGGTGAAGAGCCGCTCCTCGCGCGTGCCGGCGAAGCGCGGCTGGTTGTCCATCCCGGAGCCGAGCCCCGAGGTCCAGTGGGAGCCGTCGCGCCAGGTGCGGAAGCGCCGCGTCCAGCGGTGGTAGGCGAGCAGGGCCGGGAAGACGCGCGCGAGCCTCTCCACGTCTCCCGTGTCGCGGTAGTACTCCCACTCGGCCCACGGCAGCACGTTCGGCCCGGTGCTCGCCGGGTCGAAACGTTCGAAGCGGTCCTCGCCGGTGTGGGTGTCGATCTCGCGGCAGATGAACCCGTCGGGGTGCTGTTTCGCGTAGAGGTTGTCCAGGGTGCGCTGGAATCCGAAGGCGCGCCTCCCGTAGCGGCAGAAGAGCACGATGAACGCTGAGTCCCACATGAAGAGGCACTCGTTGAACGCCGTGTCCACGAAGCTCGAGACGAACCCGCTCGCCGGCTCGGGGGCACGCAGGTTGGAGAAGGCGAGCTCCCACGCCCGCCGGTAGCAGGCGAGGACGTCCTCTCTCCCCTCCCAGACGGGTTCGGGCAGGGCGGAGCGCACCTCCTCGAAGGCGGGGACGGGCTCCGGGTCCGGGCCGGCCCCGCGGAAGGGATTCTCCTTCACGAGCGGCTCTTCGAGGTGGGTGTCGAAGCGAGGCGTCACCACAGGGATGATCTCACGGGAATGCTCCGGTTGCAAAGGGGCTTAGCCGGTGTTCACGTGCACCTGCGCGTAGAGCCGCCGGAAGGCGAGCGGGTTCATCCCCTCGTAGCGGCGGAAGATCCTGCGGAAGTACCTCGCGTCCTTGAAGCCGCACTCGCGGGCGATCTCCTCGACGTTGTGGTCGCTCTCGATGAGCATCCGGCGGGCGTGACGCATCCTCCGCCAGTGGATCGCCTCCGTCATCGTCTGGCCGTAGACGGCCCGGTAGGCCCGGCCCAGATAGTCCGGGTTATAGCCGAGCTCTCGCGCCACCGTCGAGGTGGAGAGCCCCAGGTCGTGGAAGTGGGTGCGGATGTAGGAATCGGCCCGGCAGGCGAGGAGCGTGGCGTTCCCATCGGTGGTCCGGGTTGATGGACCGGCCCCGGAGACCTCGCAGAGCATCAGCATCAGGAGCAGGGCGACCCGCACGGAATCCAGCCACCGCGACTCCTGGTCGTCGAGGAAGCGCCGGAAGAGCTCCGCGAGGTGGTTCGGACGTCCGACCGTGGCGTGCTGGGGTACCTCCAGCCCTCCATCACCCACTCCCGCCTCGCAGACCTCGAAGTGTATCCAGTAGAAGGAGAGATCCGGGGGGTAGGGCGCGGCACCGTAGTGCCGCCTCCCGGGCCAGAGGACGAGCGACTGTCCCGCCCCCACCTCGAAGAGCCGCTCCTCCTCGAATATGGAGAGCGCCCCCTCGCGCACGAAGATGAGCTCGTAAGAGCTAAGCACCCGGTCCGGGTGCACCCCGCGTCCGCGCGAGACGAAGAGCCCAGCGTTCTGCGCCCGCACCGGTAGCCCCGATCCCAGCCTGAGCCTCTGCACCTCTCCCACCGGGTCGTAATCGTACCCTTTTTCTACACCATCCTCACGTTGACCCCGGCCGCCGACGTGAGAAGGTTGGGTGTGCCGGGAAGGGTGGCGCACAGCAGAAGCCAACGCCCCGGGCGATCAAAAACGTTCGATCCGCACGTATACTTGGGGCCGAAGAGAGGAGGAGGAGATGAGCGAAGGCAAGAGGGCGGACATCTGCACGGTCGGGGTGGACTTCGGGACCGAATCGGGCCGGGCGGTGGTGGTGCGCACCTCCGACGGTGAGGAGCTGGCGAGCGCGGTCTGCGCCTACCCGCACGGGGTGATGGACCGGGAGCTGCCCGACGGCAGGGAGCTCCCCCCGGAGTGGGCGCTGCAGGACCCGGAGGATTACATCGAGGTACTCAGGCGGGCGGTTCCCGAGGCCGTGCGCGAGAGCGGGGTGGACCCGGCGTCCATCGTCGGAGTCGGGATAGACTTCACCTCCTGCACCATCCTGCCGGTGAAGGAAGATGGTACACCGCTGTGCACGCTGCCGGAGTGGAGGGACGAGCCCCACGCCTGGGTCAAACTCTGGAAGCACCACGCCTCCCAGCCGCAGGCGGACGAGGTCAACGAGCTCGCCCGGAAGACCGGCCAGAGCTGGCTCGCCCGCTACGGCGGCAAGATCTCCTCGGAGTGGTTCTTCCCCAAGGTGTTGCAGATCCTGGAGGAGGCCCCGGAGGTCTACCGGGAGGCCGACCGGATCATCGAGGCGGCCGACTGGATCGTCTGGCGGTTGTGCGGGGTCGAGACGCGCAATACCTGCACGGCCGGGTACAAGGCGATCTACCAGGACGGGCGCTTCCCGGACGACGAGTTCTTCGGCGGGTTGCACCCCGGGCTTGCGGGCGTGGTGGACGAGAAGATGAAGCGCGAGCTCTCGCCGCTCGGGTCGCGGGCCGGGGGGCTCACGGCGGAGGCCGCGGGGTGGACCGGGCTCAGGGAGGGCACCGCGGTCGCCGTCGGCAACGTCGACGCCCACGTCTGCGCCCCCGCCGCGGGCGTCGTAGAGCCGGGGAAGATGGTGATCATCGCCGGAACGAGCAACTGCCACCTGGTCCTCGGCGATCGTCTCGCCGAGGTGCCGGGGATGTGCGGGGTGGTCGAGGACGGCATAGTCCCCGGATACTACGGCTACGAGGCCGGGCAGAGCGGGGTCGGGGACATCTTCGGCTGGTTCGTGAGGCACGCCGTCCCGCCCGAGTACCACGAAGCCGCCCGCAGAACAGGGCTCGACCTGCACGGCCACCTCGAAGGAGAAGCCGCGAAACAACGCCCCGGCGAGCACGGCCTGCTCGCGCTCGACTGGTGGAACGGCAACCGCTCGGTGCTCGTCGACGCCGGGTTGAGCGGCATGCTGGTCGGGGCGACGCTCGCCACCCGGGCCCCGGACATCTACCGGGCGCTCATCGAGTCCACCGCCTACGGGACGCGCAAGATCATCGAGACCTTCAAGCAGAGCGGGGTGGCGGTGGACGGGCTGGTCATCGCCGGCGGCCTGATGAAGAACCGGCTCCTCATGCAGATCTACGCCGACGTGACCGGCTACCCGCTCGACGTCATCGCGAGCGAGCAGGGACCGGCGCTCGGGAGCGCGATGCACGCTGCCGTCGCCGCCGGGGTCTACAGGGACATCGCCGAGGCCTCGCGGCACATGAGCCGGGTGCACGAGGACGTCTACCGGCCCATCGAGGAGAACCGGCGCGTCTACGACGCGCTCTACCGGGAGTACGAGACGCTGCACGACTACTTCGGGCGCGGCGAGAACGACGTCATGAAGCGCCTCAAGAAGATACAGCGCGAGAGCAAGGGAGGAGAGCGTGAGGCTCAGAGCACTGCGTGAGGAGGTCGCCAGGCTCCACCAGGAGCTCCCCAGAAACGGCCTCGTCGCCTGGACGAGCGGCAACCTGAGCGGGCGCGACCCGGACTCCGGGCTCATCGTCATAAAGCCGAGCGGCCTCAGGTACGAGGAGCTCACCCCGGAGTCGATGGTCGTCGTCGACGAGGAGGCGAACGTCATCGAGGGACACTACAACCCCTCCTCGGACACCGCCTCCCACTGCTACATCTACCGCGAGATGCCCGATGTCGGCGGGGTGGTGCACACCCACAGTCCCTACGCGACCGCCTGGGCCGCCGTCGGGAGGGAGATCCCCTGCTTCCTGACCGCGATGGCCGACGAGTTCGGGGGGCCCATCCCCTGCGGCGGCTTCGCCCCGATCGGCGGCGAGGAGATAGGCCGCGAGGTCGTCCGGACGCTGAGGGGACAGGAGTCCCCCGCGGTCGTGATGCAGAACCACGGGGTCTTCGCCGTCGGAAAGAGCCCGCTGGAGGCGATAAAGGCAGCCGTCATGTGCGAGGACGTGGCCCGGACGAGCTTCCTCGCTGTTCAGCTCGGCGAGCCCATCCCCCTCTCCGAGGAGGACATCGCGAGGCTGCACGAACGCTACACCACACAGTACGGCCAGAAGAAGAGTTAGACGGAGGTGAACGAGGTGACATCCAGACCCAAGATAGGGCTGCTCGGGATCATGCAGGCCCTCTACGACGAGATGCTCCCGGGCATAACCGAGCGGCAGGCGAACTACGCGCAGGAGGTTGCCTCGCACCTCTCGGGGGCGGCGGATGTGCGCTTCCCGAAACCCGCCCGCTCGCGCGAGGACATCGAGGAGATAGTAGAGCTCTTCGAGCGTGAGAAGCTCGACGGGATCATGATAGTCATGCTCACCTACGGCCCCGCGATGCGCGCGACCCGCGCCCTGGCGAACACGCGCCTGCCGGTGATGCTCGCCAACATCCAGCCCGAGCCGCACGTGACGGCGGAGTGGGACATGGGCGACATGACCTACAACCAGGGGGTGCACGGGGCGCAGGACACGGCGAACGCGCTGGTCCGCGCCGGGGTCCCCTTCCGGGTGGCGAGCGGCGACTGGCGCTCGCCGGAGTTCGGGCGGGCCTTCGAGGAGTGGGCGCGGGCCGCGGCGGCTGTCACCGCCTGGCGACGCCTGAAGGTCGCCATCTTCGGTTACGCGATGAATGGGATGGGCGACATCCGCGTCGACGAGACAACGATGCTGAGGGAGCTCGGGCCGGAGATAAACTTCCTCGCCACCGGCGACATCCACCGCGCGATGCAGCGGGTTTCGGCGGAGGAGGTGAAATCCGCCCTGCGAGCGGAGGACGAGCGCTTCGAGATCGACGAGAACCTCACCCCCGAAGAGCGCGAGGACTCGGCCCGGATGCAGCTCGCGATAAAGAGCATCCTCGACTCCGGCGGCTTCGGCGCCTACTCGACGCACTTCGACGCGATCGGGGAGGATGGCCGCTTCTCGCGGCTGCCGCTCGCCGCCGCGTCGAACCTGATGGCCGAAGGCTACGGCTACGGGGCCGAGGGGGACGCGTGCAGCGCGGCGCTCGTCTCCGCCGGGCACATCCTGGCCGACGTCGCCCACTTCACCGAGATGTACGCGCTCGACTACGAGCGGGACGCGATCCTGATGAGCCACATGGGCGAGGGGAACTGGCGCATCGCGAGAGACGACGAGAAACCCCGCCTCATCCACCGGGAGCTCGGGATCGGCCGCCTCGGCCCGCCCCCGACGGTCCTCTTCCGCATCCAGCCCGGCCCCGCGACCATCGCCTCGCTCGCCCCGATCTCCGGCGGGCGTTTCCGCCTCGTCGTCTCTGAGGGCGAGGTCATAGACAGCGAGGTCCTCCCCAACCTGGAGATGCCCTACGGCTTCTTCCGGCCAAAGACCGGCGCGAGGGCGTGCCTCGACGGCTGGCTCGCCGCCGGGGGCACCCACCACGAGGTGATGACCCCCGGCCACCATGCCTCCCTCTGGCGCACCTTCGCCGAACTCCTCGGGGTCGAATACCGCGAGGTTTAGAAAAGAAGAATCCCTCTCTCTGCGGCCGGTGCGCATCATCTGCGCACCGGCCCGTACCTTTACCGCCCCACACAAACATCTCCCGGCCCAAAACCGCCCTCACCAGATGTCTCTTCTCCGAGTCGGAATAGTTTCCTTTTTCTACGAAATCGACACGTTGACCCTTGTACCAGGCCATGCAAAGCTGTGACGGGCAGAGAATTCAGGGAAAACGGGCAGCGGGTATTTATGCTGGAAATTCAGTCAGAGACTACGACGAATCGGATGGCATCGTAATCTGGCGGGACTCGAGAGGAGGAGATCGTGGTAACGTGAAGGTGGGCACCCTGATCTTCATCATCGCCTGGGGTGAGTTCCTCTACGCGATAAGCTTCCTCACCAACCCGGAGGCCTACCCCATAAGCGCGGTGATAAGCCAGCAGGTCTCCGCCTACGGCATAGACTGGCCCGGGCTGATGGCCCTGGCGACCGTTACCTCGATCCCGGTGCTCGTGCTCTTCGCCGCCACCCAGCGAAGGCTCGCCGAGGGGCTCTCGCTGGGATCCGTGAAGTAGCAGAAGAGCCCTTCCGGGTACCGTTCGCGCGTATAACAGAGCTGGCAAGAGAAAATTCCTGGATCGGAGAACCAGATTGGACCACTCCAGATACGATCTCTCTTTCACGGTGGACGTCTCCGGCAGCCCACACGCCCGCCTCAAACCCGTACCGCTCGGGGACGTGCGTCTCTCGGACGAATTCTGGGAACCACGGCGCGAGATCAACCGCAAGGTGACGCTGCGGGAGCAGTACGAGCACCTGGAGAGTTCCGGCACGCTGGACAACTTCCGGCGGGCATCGGGCAGGATCGAGGCCCCCTTCCGCGGGATGTACTTCGCCGACTCCGACGTGTACAAGTGGCTCGAGGCAGCCTCCTGGACGCTGACCGCGAACCCAGATCCGGAACTCGGGGAGATGGTCGAGCGCGCGATCGACGAGGTAGAGGCGGCCCAGGAGCCCGACGGCTACATAAACACCTACTTCACCTTCGAACGAAAACGGGAACGCTTCACCAACCTGAGGGACCTGCACGAGCTCTACTGCGGGGGGCACCTGATCCAGGCGGCCATAGCCCACCACCGCGCGACCGGAAGCGAACGCCTCCTCGATGTGGCTCGCCGCTTCGCAGACCTCGTCTGCAAGACCTTCGGCCCGAAGAGCGAGGGCAAACTCGAGACCGCCGACGGACACGAGGAGATCGAGATGGCCCTCGTCGAGCTGTTCAGAGAGACGGGCGAGCACAGATACCTCGACCAGGCCCGCTTCTTTCTCGACGTCCGGGGCCGCGGCAGGGTCAGCGGCAGGGAATACCATCAGGACCACCTGCCCTTTCGCGAGCAACAGGAGATCACCGGCCACGCCGTCCGCGCCACCTACCTGAACGCAGGAGCAGCCGACGTCTACGCCGAGACCGGCGACGAAGACATCCTCCATGCTCTTGAGCGCTTGTGGCATAACATGGTAACGAAACGGATGTACGTGAGCGGCGGGATCGGCTCGCGCTACGAGGGGGAGGCGTTCGGGAAGGACCACGAGCTTCCGAACGAGAGGGCCTACGCGGAGAGCTGCGCGGCGATAGGCAGCGTGATGTGGAGCTGGCGGATGCTCCAGATCACGGGCGAGGCGCGCTACGCGGACCTGATCGAACACACCTTATACAACGCCGTGTTGCCGGGCGTCTCGCTCGACGGCCGGCGCTACTTCTACCAGAACCCGCTCGCCGACGACGGCACGCACCGCCGGCAGGAGTGGTTCGGGTGCGCCTGCTGCCCGCCGAACATCGCCAGGACGCTCGCCGCGCTGCCCGGCTACTTCTACAGCACCTCGGAGGGGACCGTATGGGTGCACCTCTACGCCGAAGGCGAGGCGAACCTCCAGGGCCCGAAGGTCCATCTCAGGCAGCGCACCGGCTACCCGTGGGACGGGGATGTCGAGGTCGAGGTGGTCTCCGGCGAGGGTGAGTTCTCGCTCATGCTGCGCGTGCCGGCGTGGTGCGAAGAAGCGCGCATAGAGGTGAACGGGGCTGAAGCAGACATCCCGGCGAAGCCCGGCTCCTACGCCGGGATACAACGCCGCTGGCGTCCCGGCGACACCGTGAGGCTGCACCTGCCGATGCCCGTGCGCCTCCTCGAGAGCCACCCCCACGTCCTCGAGAACACAGGGAGGGTCGCGGTCATGCGCGGTCCCATCCTCTACTGCGCTGAAGGTGCGGACAACCCGGACGCGGCAGACCTCCGCGACGTCGTCCTCACACCAGACGCGGGCTTCTCCGTCGGGCCCCACCCAGAACTCGCCGGGATGCCGGCGCTGCACGCCCCAGCCAGCATCGAATCCCTCGACCCCGGCTGGCGGGGGAGCCTCTACCGCACCCGAAGACTCCCCACGCCCAACAGACGCCCCTCCAGGCTCACCCTCGTCCCCTACCTCGCTTGGGCCAACCGTTCTCCGGGCCCCATGCAGGTCTGGCTCCGCTCCGGCTGAGAAAGCGTCGCTAGAACACCCTGCTCTGCGGCGTGTAGCCCTCCAGCCGACGCTTCACCGCGTTCAAAAACCGCAGCGCAGCCCCGCCGTCGAGGATGCGGTGGTCGAAGGAGACCTCCAGGTTCATGATGCTCCGGATCGCGATCGCATCTCCCACCACCACCGGCCGCTTCACGATCGCCTCGGCGGAGAGGATCGCCGCCTGCGGGTGGTTGATGATCGGGGTGGAGACCACCGAACCCAGCGCGCCCGGGTTGTTGACCGTGAACGTCCCGCCGGAGACGTCCTCGGGGGAGAGCCGCCGCTCGCGCGCCCGTCTGACCAGGTCGTCTATCCTGCGGGCGAGCCCGACGATGCCGTAGTCGTCCGCGTCCCGGATCACGGGCACGATCAGGGCGTCCTCCAGGTCCACCGCGATCCCGACGTTTATCCGCCGTCTCAGCACGATCCTCTCCTCATCCCAGACGGAGTTGAGGATCGGGTGCTCCTTGAGGCTCTCGACGGCGGCCCTGACGATGAACGGCAGGTAGGTGAGCCTTACCCCCTCCCGCCGGGCGAAATCTTCCTTGATCCGCTCGCGCAGCGCCACCAGCCCCGTGACGTCCGCCTCGACCATCGTCCAGGCGTGCGGGGCCTCGCGCTTGCTCAGGCTCATGCGGTTCGCGATCGCCCGCCGGACGCTGTCGAGCTCGACGACGCGGTCTCCTTCCTGGACCTCGACCCGCGCGCGGGCCGGCTCCGGCGTGGGGGCGGGCCCGCGCGCGGCCTCCCGCTCGCGCACGTAGGCCTCGATGTCCTTCCTGGTGACCCTGCCGCCGATGCCAGTACCCCGGATCTCGGAGATGTCTATCCCGTGCTCGGCGGCGATCCTGCGCACCACCGGCGAGGAGCGCCTGAGCCGCAGCTCCCCGGCGTCCGGCACCCCTCCGCGTCCGTTCCCGCCGGATGCGCCGGGCCTCCTGACGCGTTGCGCGGCGGCCGGTTGGGCCACGGTTCCGGCGGCCGGGAACTCCTCCGTCGGCCCCTCCGAGCGCATGTCTTCCCGCGGCGGGCCTTCGGACTCACCCTCGACGGCGACGAGCGCGATCTCGGTGCCCACCTCGACGGTCTCGCCCTCGGAGACGAGAAGCTTCTCTATCCTGCCGGCGATCGGGGAGGGCAGCTCGCTGGAGACCTTGTCGGTGTCCACCTCGCAGAGGGGCTCGTCCTTCTCGATCTCCTCCCCCTCGGACTTGAGCCAGCGGGCTATCGTCCCTTCGGTCACGCTCTCCCCGAGCTGGGGCATGGTAACGGGTTTCGCCAACTCTCCCCCTCCCTAGTAGCGGGCCAGCTCGAGCATGGCCGACTCTATCCGCGCGGCATCGGGCACGAAGGCGTCCATCATCGGCCGCGCGAAGGCGGCGGCGGGTATGTCCGGCGCCCCGAGGCGCATCACCGGCGCGTCCAGCCACTCGAAAGCCTCGCGCGCCACGAGCGCGGCCATCTCCGCCGTCACCGAGCCGGTGATGTTGGCCTCGGAGATCGCGAGGAACTTCCCGGTCTTGCGCGCCGAGGCCAGGATCGTCTCCCTGTCCAGCGGGTAGAGGGTCAGGGGCTCCACGACCTCGGCCTCGATGCCGTGCTCCTCGGAGAGCTTCTTCGCGACCTCGAGCGCGGTGTGGAGCACCAGCCCGTAGGCGGCGACGGTGATGTCCTCACCCTCCCGGTGTATCTTCGCCTCCCCGATCGGGACGGTGTAGTCCCCCTCGGGAACGTCCTCCTTGAGGAGCCGGTAACAGCGCTTGTGCTCGAAGAAAAGCACGGGGTTGGGGTCCCGGATCGCACTCTTCAAAAGCCCCTTGGCCTCCTTCGGGAAGGTCGGGGCGACGACCTTGAGACCGGGGGTGTTACAGAAGTACGCCTCCACGGACTGGGAGTGGTAGAGCGCCCCGCCGGGTACCACGCCGTAGGGAGCGCGGATCGTGATCGGCACGTTCCACGCCCCGTTGGAGCGGTAGTAGAAGCGGGCGGCCTCGGAGACGATCTGATCGAAGGCCGGCGGGATGAAGTCCGCGAACTGTATCTCGGCGACCGGCCGCATCCCGTTGACCGAGAGCCCTATCGCAGATCCGACGATGAGGCTCTCGGCGAGCGGGGTGTCGAGCGCCCTGTCGGGGCCGAACTCCTCCTGCAGTCCCTCGGTAACCCGGAAGACCCCACCGGCCCTCCCCACGTCCTCGCCCAGGATCATGACGGTCTCGTCGGCGCACATCTCCTCCTCGAGGGCGTCGTGGATGGCCTGCAGCAGGTTCCTGACGGCCATCTCCTCAGGCCTCCGCGTAGACGCGCTCGAGCGCCTCCTCCGGCCCGGCGAAGGGCGCGGCCTCGGCGTACTCGACCGCCTCGTCGATCTCCACTTTGATCTGCGCGGAGATCTCCTCCTTCTTCTCCTCGTCGAGCACCCCGACCTCGAAGAGGTAGCGCTCGAAGCGAAGGATCGGATCCTTCTGCCGCCACTCTTCGATCTCCTCGCGCTCGCGGTAGCGCCGGTCGTCGTCGTCGGAGGAGTGGGCGGTCAGGCGGTAGGTCTTCGCCTCGATCAAAGTCGGCCCCTCGCCCCGCCGCGCCCGTCCGAAGGCCTCCTTTGCGACCTCGTAGACGGCGAGCACGTCGTTGCCGTCCACCGCCACGCCGGGGAAGCCGTACCCTTCGGCGCGCTTCGCGATCGAACCCGCAACCTGCAACTCCTCGGGCACCGAGATCGCATAGGCGTTGTTCTGCACCAGGAAGACGACCGGGAGCCTCCTCACCCCGGCGAAGTTCATCGCCTCGTGCCAGTCGCCCTCGCTGGTCGACCCCTCGCCGCCGGAGACGAGCACCACACCGTCCTCCCCGCGCAGCTTGAACGCCAGGGCACTCCCGACCGCCTGCGGATACTGCACCCCGACCGGCGCCGAGGCGGTGACGATCCTCAGCTCGCGGCTGGAGAAGTGACCCGGCATCTGTCGACCCGCACTGTTGGGATCCTCCTTCTTCCCGAGCAGGCTCAGGAACTGGTCTCGGACGCTCTGCCCGAGAAGCATAACCATTCCAAAGTCCCGGTAGTAGGGGTAAAGGTAGTCGTAGCCCGGACGGAGATGGTACGCCGCGCCTACCTGCGCAGCCTCTTGACCCTGGCAAGAGATCACGAAAGCCGCCTTACCCTGCCGGTTCAGGATCCACATGCGCTCGTCCGTCCGCCGCGCCAAGAGCATGGCACGGTACATCCTGATTAGGTCACCCTCGTCGAGACCTAGCGCCTCGTGCCTGGTGCGGGTCTTCTCCACATCCACTCCTCCTGCCTCGACCTCTCGCTGAACACAAGCGGGACAGGATGCCCTTACTCGATTCTACCAGAGCCCCGGATCGCCCGACCCTCGTCCTCTCCTTGAAATATCTGGTGGAGCCCGTAAGATCGATATTCGTGCAAGCGAATCAATTTCGGGAGGAAGCGCGATGGCGGAGAGGTTCGATGTCGTGGTGATCGGGATGGGCCCCGGTGGCGAGGTGGCGGCGAGCCGTTTGATCTCGGGCGGCAAGAGGATCGCCGTGGTGGAGCGCGAGCTCATCGGGGGCGAGTGCGGCTACTGGGCGTGCATACCCTCGAAGACGCTCCTGAGGCCGCCGGAGGTGAGAAACGAGGCGCGGCGGGCCTTCGGAACGGACACCCCCGCGCTGACGCTCGAAGAGGTCTTCGATTACCGGGACTACATGATCCGCCACCTCGACGACGCCGCGCAGGTCGAGGGCTACGAGAAGCAGGGCGCGCGGGTCTTCAAGGGCGAGGGCCGCATCGCCGGACCCGGACGGGTGGAGGTGAACGGCGAGACCATCGAGGCCAGTCACATCATCGTCGCGACCGGCTCGGAGCCCAACGTGCCTCCCATCGAAGGTCTCGATGATGTCACCGTCTGGACCAACCGCGAGGTGACGACGAGCCGCGAGGTCCCCGGACGCGCCCTCATCGTCGGCGGGGGTCCCAACGGCATAGAGGCCGCCCAGTGGCTCACCCGCTTCGGCTCGGAGGTGACGATCGTCCAGTCGGCGGACCACCTGATAAACCGCGAGGATGCGCAGGTGGGCGAGCTCGCACGGAAGTACCTCGAGGAGGAGGGCGTGCGGGTGCTCACGGGCCGGAAAGCGGTCCGTGCCCGGAGAAACGGGGAGGTTGCGACCATCGAGCTCGACGACGGGACGCAGGTGGAGGCGGACGTGGTCGTGATCGCCGCCGGGCGCACCCCGCGCACGGAGGGGCTCGGTCTCGAGAACGTCGGCGTCGAGCCGCTCCCGAAGGGCCTCCCTGTAGACGATCGCTGCCGGCTCGCCGAGGGGGTGTGGGCCCTGGGGGACGTGACGGGGGTGGCGCTCTTCACCCACGTCGCCAAGTACCAGGGCCGCGTCGTCGCGGACAACATCCTTGGCAGAGAGCGGCGGGCGGACTACCGGGGCATCCCTCGTGTGGTCTTCTCGGACCCGGAGATCGCCGCCTGCGGGCTCACAGAAGAGCAGGCCCGAGCGCAGGGCATCGACGCCGCCGTCGCCAGCATAGACCTCGCGGAGTCCATCGCCCGCCCCTACACCTACGAGGAGAATCCCCGCGGCACGCTCTCGCTCGTCGCCGACAGGGAGCGCGGGGTGCTCGTCGGAGCGTGGGCCGTCGCGCCTTTGGCGGGTGAGTGGATCCACGAGGCCGCACTCGCGATCCGGGCGGAGATCCCCATCGAGAAGCTCCTCGATTCGGTGGCCCAGTTCCCGACCTACTCCGAGGCGTACCTCCAGGCCCTGGAGAAGCTGGAACTCTAGGCGGCGGGACGCTGGAGGCCGAAAGTGAGCATCCAACGAACGGCGGCGGACGTCGGCATAGGGATGATCGGCGGCTATGTGGGCACGAAGATCATGGAGCGCGTGTCCATGAGGCTCTACGAGCTGGAGTCCGAGGAGGACCGCAGGCAGGAAGAGGAGGTCCGCCCCGGACCTCCCTTCGAGATCGCGGCCAGGAAGACGACCGAGGCTCTGGGACTGGAGCTCTCGGAGCCGCAGATCCAGGCGCTCGCCACCTACGGCTTCCACTACGGCCTGGGAATGGCCTGGGGACCGGCCTACACCTTATTGAGGAGGTGGACGGACCTCGGCCCCGTCTCCGCCGGACTCCTCGTGGGCGCCGCGATGTCCCTCATCGTGGACGAGGGGATGACACCCTACTTCGGCTTCAGCGCCCCCAACCGCTCCTACCCCCTCTCGACACACCTCAGGGGCTTCGCCGCCCACCTGGCTTTCGGGCTCGGCGTCGCCGCCACCGCGGAGACGCTCTACCGGCTGGGCCGCAACGCAGCCGAAAGGGGATGACCCGGAGAAGACATGCCCGTCGGACACCACCGGAACTGATGAAAAGGAGGACGAAAATGATGCCCGGACAAAGAGGCGTCAAGATGCAGAAGATCATGCCGTTCGTGGGGATGACCTTCATGGCAACCCAAACCGTAACCTCGATCCTGGAGGTCGTGTACCTGATCCGTATATACAGAAAACTGAACTCCCGAAACGCCGGACAGTGAAAAGATCGAAGCTCCCCTCCCATTGACAAATTTGCTTGTTCGAATATTATTTGTTTAAGCGAATTGAACGGAGGTGGCTTTATGAGCCTGAAGCGGATGAAGATCGGGGGCATGACGTGCTCCCACTGCGAGGTTGCGGTGAGTCGGGCGCTGGAGGGCGCCGGGGCGCGCGAGGTTTCGGCGGACTTCCGCCGGGGCGAGGCGGTCTTCGAGGCTCCGGAGGGGGTGGACGAGGAAGGGCTGCGGGGAGCCGTCCGGGAGGCCGGCTACGAGCCCCGTTCGCTGGAGGACGTCCGGGAGCGCCGGGTCCGGGTGGAGACCGGGGGTAGCGGTTATGACTACGATCTGGCCGTGATCGGCTCGGGCAGCGCGGCGTTCGCGGCGGCGATCCGGGCCTCGGACGAGGGGGCGCGCGTCGCGATGGTCGAGCGCGGGACGGTCGGGGGGACGTGCGTGAACGTCGGGTGCATCCCCTCCAAGAACCTGCTCGCGGCGGCGGAGGCCTACCATCGGGCGGGGAGCAACCCGTTCCGGGGCGTCGAGACCACGGCCGGGGCGGTGGACTTCGGGGCGCTCGTCGGGATGAAGTCGGAGGTGGTCTCGAAGCTGCGCAGGGAGAAGTACGAGGATCTCGCCGCGGAGTACGGGTTCGAGATCGTCCGCGGAGAGGCCCGCTTCGTCTCGCCGGAGGCCATCGAGGTCGGGGGTAAAAAGATCACGGCGCAGAGTTACCTGATCTCGACGGGGGCCAGGCCGTGGGTTCCCCGGATAGAGGGTCTCGAGGAGGCCGGCTACCTCACCTACGAGAGCGCGATGGAGCTCGATGAGCTCCCCGAGTCGCTCGTCGTCATCGGCGGCAACTACATCGGGCTCGAGATGGGCCAGCTCTTCGCAGACCTCGGGAGCAGGGTCACCATCGTGGAGATGCTCGACCGGCTCGCCCCCAACGAAGAGCCGGAGGTCTCGCGCTGGATCGAGGAGGTCCTGCGGGATCAGGGCGTGGAGGTCATCACCTCCGCGCGGGTCGAGCGGGTCGAGGGCGGCGAAAACGACAAGCTGGTGATCGCCTCCTCGGGCGGCGAGGAGCGAAAGATCGCAGCCTCCGAGATCCTGGTCGCCACCGGCCGCCGCCCGGTGCTCGACGGGCTCGGGTTGGAAGAGGCCGGGATAGAGCGCGACGAGCGCGGCGCCCTGGTGCTGGACGACGAGCTCCGGACGACCAATCCGCGGGTCTTCGCGGCGGGGGATGTCACCGGGGCCCCACAGTTCGTCTACGTGGCCGCCGCGCAGGGCACCCTCGCCGCCGAGAACGCCCTCCTCGGCGCCGGGCGCGCGATGGACTACGCAGCACTGCCGCGGGTCACGTTTACCACGCCGAACATCGCCGCCGTCGGCCTCACCGAGGCCCGGGCGCACGAGGAAGGGTACGCGTGCGAGTGCCGGGTGCTGGACCTAGAGAACGTCCCCCGGGCCATCGTCAACCTGGACACCCGCGGGATGGTCAAGCTCGTCGCCGAGAAGGAGAGCGGGAAGGTCTTAGGGGTGCACGCCGTCGGCGAGAACGCCGGGGAGATCATCCTTGCGGGGGTGTACGCGGTGAAGTTCGGCCTCACCGTGCAGGATCTCGCCGACACCTGGGCACCGTACCTGACGATGTCCGAGGGTATAAAGCTCGCCGCCCAGTCCTTCGGGCGCGACGTCTCGAAGCTCTCCTGCTGCGCGGCGTAGAAGGAAGGAAGAGTGGGCTACGAGAAGAGAGTGCTGCCGGAGGAGATGCGGGAGCGGTTGCGGGAGGTCTTCGGGCTCCCGCATCTCGCGGAGCTCGAGACGATCGGCGACCTGAGCGGCGCCTTCGCCCGCGAGCTTGCGGCACCGCGGCTGGAGGATCTCGTCTCGCAGGGGAAGACCCGCCACGAGGCGCACCTGCCCGGCGAGACCCTCCACACCCACTGCTTCATGGACGCGCTGATGCTCCCGTTCGCGCTGCGCGGCGAGCCGGTCGAGGTCCACTCGCAGAGCCCGGCGGGCGGTGAGGTCACCGCGCTCGTCACCGAGGACGGCGTCGAGGCGAACCCCGAAAGCGCGGTCGTCTCCTTCGGCGTGGCGAGGAGAGGAGCCGGGCCGGTCCAGGAGGTGCTCTGCCCGTACCTGAACGCCTTCCGCTCGCTCGAGGATTATGAACGGTGGGCGAAGGAGAAGGAGTCCGAGGCGATCACGCTCGCCCTGACGCTGGAGGATGCGTTCGCCCTCGCCCGGGACTGGTCCGGCGAGGGGGCGTGCTGCTAGAAGAGGAGGTGGAGACGAAGTGCCGGAAGAGAGAATAGAGGAGAGCCCGCCGCTCGCAGGGGCCAGGATCGGGAAGGAGAGCCCGGACATGAAGGTCGCGGCCAAGCTCTTCGAAGGTTTCGCCGACCCGACGAGGATGTCCATCCTCGCGTACCTGGCACGCCGCGGCGAGGCGAGCGTCTCTGAGATCGTCGAGGCCGTCGGGGCGAGCCAGCCGCGGGTCTCGGTACACCTGCAGTGCCTTGCGTGGTGCGGCTACGTGAGGGGGCGGCGCGAGGGGAGGCGGGCCTACTACGCGATATCCGACGAGCGGGTGCTCGAGATCCTCAGGCTCGGCGAGGCGCTCCTCGCGGACAACCGCGAGCACGTCGAGGCGTGCGAGATCACCGGCGAGTGCACCTGGACCGGGGAGCGGTGCAGATGAGGCGGAAGATCCTCGGCTACGTGCTGGCGGCGAGCGCGGTCGTCGCCTGCCCGTGCCACCTGGCCATCACCCTCCCGATCCTGATCGGGCTGCTCGGCGGCACCGCGCTGGGAGCGGCGCTCGCGGCCCATACGGGACTCGTCGTCGCCGGGGCGAGCGCGTACTTCGTCGCCGCGCTCGCCGTGGGCCTCTACCTCGCGGGACGCAAGAAGGAGCAGGGGCGTACGGAAGCGTGCCGCCGTCCGGTCCGGCGACCGGCACAACCGATAAACGGCCGGGAGGATCCCGCCCTCGCCGCTAAGGAGAGCGGGAAGCGGTGAGAATGGGACGCAGCACCCTCCTTGCAGCCGGGCTGGTACTCCTCGTGCTCACGCTCGCAGGCTGCGGCGCGCAGGCGAGCGGCGGCGCCCCGGCCCCGCGGAGCGCCCCCCCGGCATCGGCCGCCGCGCAAGCCGTCCCCGGCAGGCAGGCCCCGAACTTCAGCATAAAGACCCTGGACGGCAAGACCTTCGAACTCTCGAAGGAGCAGGGCAGGGTCGTCGCGCTGTACTTCATGGCCGGCTGGTGCGGTTCGTGCATCCCCGAGAGCAAGGCCTGGTCCGAACTCTACCCCCGCTACCACAAGAAGGGACTCGACCTCCTCATCATCTCGGTCGACCCCAGGGACGACGCGAAGACGATAGCCGCCTTCCGCCGGGCCGGGAACATAAGGCCGCTGCCCTGGGCGGTGGACAGGAGCGGTACGGTCGCCCGCAGGCTCGGGGTGAGCTCCCTCGACACCACGATCATCATCGACCGCAAGGGGAAGATCGTCTACCGCGACGCCGCCCCCACCCCGAAGAGCAAGCTGGAGCAGGTGCTCGAGAAGGAGGGTCTGTGAGCGGGCTGCAGTCGCTTGTGGCCAACTGGTTCTCGGGGATCGGCGGCGCCCTGCCGTTCGGTCTCGCCTTCGCCGCCGGGATGGTCGCCGCCGTGAACCCCTGCGGGTTCGCGATGCTCCCCGCCTACCTCTCGCTCTACCTCGGCTCGGGAGAGGATCTCGACGGGCGGTCCCTGCCCTCGCGGCTGGGGCGGGCGCTTGTGGTCGGTGCGGTCGCCTCTTCAGGGTTCGTGCTCCTGTTCACCGCGATAGGGGCCGTGATCTCCGCCGGCGGCGCCGCGGTGCTCTCGGCGATGCCCGCCGTCGGGGTCGCGATCGGGGTGGCGCTCGTGCTGGTCGGGCTGTGGATGCTCGCCGGGCGCAGCCTCTACGTCGGGACCTTCGAGCGGCTCGCCCCGAGCCCGGCGAAGGAGGTCAGCGTGAGGGGGTTCTTCCTCTTCGGGGTAGCCTACGGTCTCGCCTCGATGAGCTGCGCCCTCCCGCTCTTCCTCGTCCTCGTCGGGAGCAGCCTCGCCTCGGGCGGGACGCTCACCGGCATCGGGCGCTTCCTGGACTTCGCCCTCGGGATGGCGGTGGTGCTCGTCGGGCTCACCCTGGCTCTGGCTCTCTTCAAGCAGGGGATCGTGAAGTGGGTGCGCGGGGCGCTGCCCTACGTCCGGTTCGCCTCGGCCGCGCTGCTCGTGCTCGCCGGGGCCTACATAATCTATTACTGGGCCGTGCAGGGAGGGGTGCCCGCCGGCCAGCTCCCCTGAGAGCTCAGTAGCGGCGGCCCCGCTGTCTGTCTATGTCGAAGCGGGCCGAGGAGGCTACGGCCATCACCGCCATCACGCCGCACTGCACCGGGTCGCTCACGACGAGGTCCGCCGCCTCCGGAACGCTGCCGGCCATGTTCAACGAGAGCACGATGATGCCCCGCTCCCTTATCTCGTAGACCGCCCGCGCCACGTCCCCGCCCATGAGCGCCCCGGCCAGAACCAGCGCCACCGCCCGCGGAAGGCGCGCCACCGCGCGCACCGCGGCCGCCAGGTTCTCCTCCCCCACGAGCGGGATGGTGTCCACCGAGATCTTCTCGCCCCGGATGTTGTGCCGGTCGGCCTCCGCGACCGCCCCGACGACGACCTGCCCCACCTGCGCCCCGCCGCCGACGACGATGATCCTCTTGCCGTAGACCTTGGCGAACGAAGGGGCCCGCTCGACCTCCCGGACTACCGGCAGCCCCTCGATGTCCGCCACGAGCACCTCCGGGGAGGGTACGTCCTCCAGCTCGAGGTAGATCCTCGACTCCCCTCCCCGCCGCTCGGAGATGTCTATGTAGGTGATGTTCGCCCGGTGGTCGAGTATGACGCTGGTGAGCGCGTGCAGTATCCCCGGCTCGTCCGGGGTACGCACCACGAGCGCCAGGGGTGCCTCCTCGACCCCGCTCATCCGTCCGCTCCAGCAATGCCCATGACGGCAGGACATTCTAACCGAGCAACCCCGGGAAGGGAATCATCTGCTAACATACCGCGCGTGGCACCAGTAGACGACGTCGAGCCGAGGAGCTGAGCTTGCCCGGGAGATCCCTCCCCCGTCTGCTCGCCGACGCCCGCGCCGAAGGCCGGCGCCTCGCCATGGTCTCGATCTACGACGCCCCGACCGCGGCTCTCTGCTGCGAGGCTGGGGTGGACATGATCCTGGTCGGGGATTCTTTAGGCAACGTCATCCTCGGCTACGAGAGCACCATCCCGGTCACGATGCAGGATATGTTGCGGCATACCGGGGCGGTGGTCCGCGGGGTCGCGGGCTCGCCGCGCCCGGACGTCCCGGTGGTCGCAGACCTTCCCTTCGGGAGCTACGCCACGCTGGAGAGCGCGACCGAGAACGGCGCCGCCCTCGTGCAGGCCGGAGCGCAGGCGGTAAAGCTGGAGGGTGCCGACCGGGCCGCCCTGGAAGGCATCCGGGCGCTCGTCGGGATGGGCGTCCCCGTCGTCGGGCACCTCGGGTTCACCCCTCAGTCCTCGCTCAGCTTCGGGAGCGTCGTGCAGGGCAAAAGCGCGGAGGCGGCCCGGAGGTTGCTGGAGGACGCCAGAGCCGTCGAGGAAGCCGGCTGCTGTGCGGTGGTTCTGGAGGCGGTCCCCTCCGAGGTCGCCCGGCGGATCACCGAAGAGCTCTCCATCTCCACGATCGGCATCGGGGCCGGGGCGGCCTGCGACGCGCAGGTGCTCGTCTGGCACGATCTCGTCGGCCTCTCCGCAGAACCGCCGCTGCGCTTCGTCCGGCGCTACGCCGAAGTACGGGAGGTTCTCCAGCGGGCCACCGGGGAGTTCGTCGCGGAGGTCCGCTCCGGCGCGTTCCCCGCGCCCGAGCACGGCTGGAACCTCGACGAGGAGGAGCGCCGCCGGTGGGAGCAGGGCTAGAGACGGCCTCGACCCCGGAGGAGATGCGCGACCTCTCGGAGCGCTGGCGCGCCTCCGGGCAGACCGTGGGGCTCGTCCCCACGATGGGCGCGCTGCACGAGGGACACCTCTCGCTCGTCCGCCGGGCCCGTTCAGAGTGTGAGAGGGTCGTGGTCTCGGTCTTCGTCAACCCAACCCAGTTCGGACGGGGGGAGGACTTCGAGACCTACCCCCGCGACCTCGAGCGCGACCGGGCCCTGCTCGCCCGCGAGGGCGCGGACGCCGTCTTCTCCCCGACCATCGAGGCGATGTACGGGGAGGAGGACCCCGACCTCTCCTCCGGAGGGCGTGCCTCGGTGGATCCGGGCAGGCTCGGTCAGATGTGGGAGGGGGAGGTGAGGCCGGGGCACTTCCGGGGCGTCGCCACGATCGTCACGATGCTCTTCGGCGCGGTGAGGCCGCACCGGGCGTACTTCGGGGAGAAGGACTACCAGCAGCTCGTCATCGTGCGCAGGATGGCGCGGGAACTTCAGCTCGGGGTGGAGGTGGTGGGCTGCCCGACGGTGCGCGAGGAGGATGGTCTCGCGATGAGCAGCCGCAACGTCTACCTCTCCCCCGAAGAGAGGGAGGCGGCGCTCTCCCTCTCCAGGGCGCTCGGACGGTGCGCCGAGCTGGCGCGGGAGGGCGAGCGCTCGGCGAAGAAGCTGGAGGCGGCGATGCTGGAGGTCTGTGGCAGAGAGCCGCTCGTCGGGCTGCAGTACGCCGCGGTGGTCGACGCGGAGAGCCTGGAGAGGCTCGAGAGGCTCGGAGAGAGGCCGGCCCGGGCGATCATCGCCGCCCGGGTCGGCCGGACCCACCTCATAGACAACGCCGGGATACCCTAGATCACGGGGGTCTCGGTGTAGGTGCCGAAGACCTCCTTGAGCGCGTCGCAGATCTCCTGCTCGGTGGCGTAGGCGCGGACGCACTCGAGTATGGGATACATCGTGTTCCCGTCGCCGCGGGCCACCCGCTTGAGCTCCTCGAGGCGCTGGTGCACCAGCCGGTTGTCGCGCCTCCTCTTGAGGTCTTTGACGCGCTCTATCTGACGCTCCGCGACCTCGGGCGGGATGCGGTGCAGCTCGACGTCGGTCTCCTCCTCGGGCTCGTAGACGTTCACGCCCACCACCCGACGGCGCCCCTCCTCCATCTCCCGCTGGTAGCGGGCGGAGGCCTCGGCGATCTCGCGCATCTGGAAGCCCTGTTCGATCGCCGGGATGACCCCGCCGAGCTCGTCTATCTGCCGGAAGTACTCGTAGGCCTGCCGCTCCATCTCGTCGGTGAGGGCCTCGACGAAGTACGAGCCGCCGAGAGGGTCTATCGTGTTCGCCACGCCCGTCTCGTGCGCCGCTATCTGCTGGGTGCGCACGGCTATGCGCACCGCCTCCTCGGTCGGCAGCGCCAGGGCCTCATCCAGCGAGTTGGTGTGCAGCGACTGGGTGCCGCCCAGGATCGCCGCCAGCGCCTCGAAGGCCGTGCGGACGACGTTGTTGTAGGGTTCCTGCGCCGTGAGCGAGCACCCCGCCGTCTGGGTGTGGAAGCGCATCCTCATGCTCCTGGGGTCCTTCGCCCCGTAGCGCTCCTTCATCTCGCGCGCCCAGATGCGCCGCGCGGCGCGGAACTTGGCGATCTCCTCGAAGAAGTCTATGTGCGAGTTGAAGAAGAACGAGAAGCGGGGGGCGAACTCGTCCACCCCGAGCCCGGCCTCGATGCCGGCCTCGACGTAGGCGAACCCGTCGGAGAGGGTGAAGGCCAGCTCCTGCGCCGCGGTGGAGCCCGCCTCCCGGATGTGGTAGCCCGAGATGGAGACCGTGTTCCACTTCGGCATGTGCCGCGTGGCGTAGACGAGCATGTCCTTGAAGATGCGCATCGAGGGGCCGGGCGGGTAGAGCCACTCCTTCTGCGCGATGTACTCCTTGAGGATGTCGTTCTGGTTGGTCCCCCCGAGCTTCTCCGGCGGGATCCCCTTCTTCTCGGCCGCGACGACGTACATCGCCAGAAGCACCATCGCCGGGGCGTTGATGGTCATCGAGGTCGTGATCTCGTCCATCGGGATGCCCTCGAAGAGCCGCTCCATGTCCTCGAGGGAGTCTATGGCGACCCCCTCGGTCCCCACCTCGCCCAAAGAGCGCGGCGAGTCGGAGTCGAGCCCCATGAGGGTAGGCATGTCGAAGGCGACGGAGAGCCCGGTCTGGCCCTGCTCGAGCAGGTAGCGGAAGCGCCGGTTGGTCTCCTCGGCGTCCCCGTAGCCGGCGAACTGCCTTATCGTCCATAGCCTGCCGCGGTACATCGTGGGGTAGACCCCGCGGGTGTAGGGGTACTCGCCGGGGTAGCCCAGTTTCTCCTCGTAGTCGAAGTCCCCGAGATCCTCCGGGGTGTAGAGCGGTTTGATCGGCACGCCGGAGATGGTCGAGAACTCCGCGTCACGCTCCGGGCTCTTCGAGTACGCCTCTTCCCAGCTCTCGCGGGCGCTCTTCTTTCTGGTGTCCAAGGCGCTCCTCCTGCAGGTCGCTTCCCTCTTCCCTCTGTACGGGCGTTCAGGAATGACTATACCATCCCGCACCACTTTGTATACTTGCTCGCATGAGCCTGCTGGAAGTCCTGCTTTTGGCCGCGAGCGCGCTGTTCGCGTGGAGCATGGGCAGCCACTACACCGGCTCGGTGATGGGTACGGCCTACGGCGCGGGGGTGCTCACGCTCCGGCGGGCGCTCGGGCTCGCGGCGGTCTGCGTCGTCATCGGGGCGACGGCCGCCGGGCTCAACGTCATCGGGACCTACGCGGACCTCATCGAGAGCGCCCCGGCGGAGGACGTCGCGGCCTCGCAGATAGCCGCCTCGCTGGTGACCATAGCCTCCACCTACTACAGGCTCCCGGTCTCGACGATCCAGATCTACGCGTTCTCGCTCCTCGGGGCGGCGCTCGCCGCGGGCCTTCCGGTGCGCGGGGGGCTCTTCGGGCTCGTGGTCCTGGGTTGGGCCGCGGGACCGGTGCTGTCGCTCGTCCTGGGGTTCGTCCTGGCGCGCGCGGGGCTCGGCATCGCCCGGCGGGGCCGGGGGGCGCTCGCGGCGTTCCTCGTCGTGACCGCGCTCTACAGCTCGTTCACGATGGGTTCGAACGACGTGAGCAACGCCGCCGCCTCGCTCGCCGACGCCGGGATCTTCTCCCCCAGGGTCGCGGCGCTCTGGGGCGGGGTCTTTATGGCTTTGGGGGTGGTGAGCTGGGGCAGGCGGCTCCTGGAGCGGATCGGGCACGAGATCCTGCCGCTGGACGTGCCGCTCGCCGCAACGGCCCAGTTCGCCAAGGCCGCGGCGATCTCGACGCTGAACGCCTTCGGGTACAACGCCTCGATCAACCAGAGCGTCGTCGGCGGGCTCGCCGGGGTGGGGCTCGCGACCGACCGCAGCAAGCTCAACCGCGGCGCGCTGCGCAACATCGCCCTGAACTGGATCCTCTCGCCGCTGCTCGGGACCGTCTCAGCCGCGGTGCTGGACCTGCTGCTGCACACCCTTCTCTGAGGAGACCCCGCGCAGGATGGAGCGGGAGATGACGATGCGCTGCACCTCGCTGGTGCCCTCGTAGATCTCGGTGACCCGCGCGTCCCGGTAGAGCCTCTCCACCGGCCCCTCGTCCTTCATGTACCCCCTGCCGCCCAGGATCTGCACCGCCTCGTAGGCGATCTCGTTGGCCACCTGCGAAGCGTAGAGCTTGGCCCGCGCGCCGGCCTCGGTGACGCTCATCCCCCGGTCCTTCATCCAGGCGGCCTCGTAGGTGAGAAGCCGCGCCGCCCTCAGCTTCACCTGCATGTCGGCGAGCTTGAAGGAGATCGCCTGGTGCCCGGCTATGGGACGGCCGAACGCGCTCCGCTCCACCGCGAAACGCGATGCGTGACGGAAGGCGGCCTCTGCTATCCCGAGCGCCTGCCCGGCGATCCCGATCCTCCCCGGGTCCAGCGTCCCGAGCGCGACGCGCAGGCCCTTCCCCACCTCCCCGAGCACGTCCTCCTCCGGGACGAAGACGCTGTCGAGGAGCACGTCGTCGGTGGTGGCGGAGATGACGCCCATCTTCCTCGCGTGCCTGCCTAAAGAGATCCCTTCCGCGTCCATCGGCACGATGAAGGCGGTCACGCCCTCCGGGGCGCGGGCGAAGAGGATCATGGTCCCCGCGACCCGGCCGTTGGTGATCCACTGCTTGTGCCCGCTTATGCGGTAGCCGCCGTCCACCCGCTCTGCCTTGGCCTCGATCGCGGCGGCGTCCGATCCCGCCCCGGGCTCGGTGAGGGCGAAGCACCCGATCCTCTCGCCCCGGGCGAGCGGCGGCACCCACCGCCGCTTCTGCTCCTCGGTGCCGTACTGCAGGATGGGGAGCGTCCCGGCGCTGGTGTGGACCGCGAGCGTCACCCCGACCCCGGCGTCGGCGCGGCTGAGCTGCTCGATGGCGAGCACGTAGGAGAGGAAGTCCTTCCCGGCCCCGCCGTACTCCTCCGGGACGCAGAGTCCCATGAAGCCCATCGCGGCGAGCTTCTCGAAGATCTCCTGCGGATAGACGTCGTTTTGGTCCCGCTCGGCCGCCCCTGGCGCCACCACCTCGTCGGCGAAGCGCGCCGCCTCCTCCCTCACCTCCCGCTGCTCCCTGCTCAGCTCGAAGTCCATGCATCACCCCCGTCTTCGCGCCTGCTCAAAAACGATTATATGCAACCCGCTCAGGCAGCGAGCACGCGGTAGCGCCCGAGCCCGAAGACGGCGCGCCGCCCGACGTGGGTGAGCTGGCCCAGGCAGAGAAGCGGCAGGAACTCCTCCAGGGGACCGGCGTACTCCACCCGTCCCACCACCCCTTCGAGCGCCTCCCCCCTCCCCCTGAACGAGGAGTAGCGCCGGAAGGAGACCCAGGTCGTCTCGTCGAGCACCGTCCGTACCGCCCGTGCCCGCTCCACCAGCGACCTGAAGTCCTCCCGCCACACCTCTCCGCAGTGGACGGCGGAGAGCATCGGGATGCGGATGAGGAGCGCCTGCACCAGCGCGGCGAACGGCGGGGCCCCGGCCGCCACCTCCCCCCGGAACCTGACCTGTGTGGGCGTGAGAAACTCCACCCGGATGCGCCCCCCGTCCAGCCTCTCCGCCTCCCGCGCGGCGTCCTCCCAGCCAACCGCAAGCCGGCGGTTTCTGACCACCTCCCCGTCGAAGAGCTCCTCCCGCGCCCCCGAGAACGGGTTTCTCGCGAAGATCCTCTCCAGCCTGTAGCGGGCCCTCCTGCGACCCACGCCCGTCTCCCCCATCTTCGAGAAGGCGTAGACGAAGTACGGCATGTACTCCACCGCCCGGCCCACCACGGTGAACCCGAAGCGCATCCTCTCGCCCGGCCCGTACTCCATCCTCGTCTCCTCCGGCGGCTCGAAGACGTAGGGGCGGGGGATCTGCTGGTTCTTCGAAAAATCCCGCAGGCCCTCCGGCGGAGAGGTCTCGAAGACGTAGCCGTAGGGGCACTTCTCCCCGAGCGGACAGCCGCCTCCGTCGTGAGGGAACGGGCAGCAGCTCTCCTTGAAGGCGCGGCCGAAGGCGCCCCGGATCATGGAACCCTCGTACGGCGGCACGACCGCCCGTTCGACGAAGCGCACCGTGACCTCGTGGCAGTAGAGCTCCACCTCAGAGCCCCTTCAGCGTCGCGTGGACCGCCCCGGAGCGCACCTCTTCCTCGCCGATCATCTCCTCCACGTACTCCAGGAAGCGGCGGGCGGCCTTCTCCCCTATCGGCTCGAGCCCGTGCGCCAGGATGGAGCGGTTGCGCTGGCGCAGAAGGTCCCGCAAGACCGCATCCTTCTCCCCGGCTTCTCCACTCAGGATACGCTCCAGAAGCCGGGCGTGGTGCAGGGCGAGAACCTCCGGCGGCTCGTTCAACCCCGCCTCACGCAGGAAACGCTCCCGCGCCTCCTCGCCCACCTTCCCCCAGTCCACCCGGGAGGCGTCTATCCCGTGCCCGCTCATCAGACGCCACTGATGGTACATCTCCACGCAGCGGTAGAGCCGGGCGACGCCGTCGTCGTGGCGCCCCTGGTCCACGATGCGTCGGCGGGCGTTCTCCAGCATGTCCACGACGTTCTCCACCGAGAGCCTGCCCCGCACCCTACCCAGGAAGGGGAGGTGCGCCGAGATCCTCTCTGAAAGCTCCCCGGCTCTCCCGGCCAGCTCCGGGTGCGAAAAGCCCGCCCCGAGCTCCTCCCGCGCCGCCCGCAGCCGCTCCAGCGCCGCCGCGTAGTCCGCCACGTCCCAGGCCGCATACCCCTCCGCGAGGAGCAACAGCCCCCGGTAGTAGTGACCGCGCTCGACCCCGCTCACCTTCCCCACGATGTCCCCGAAGACCAGCGCCGCGGCGGCATAATCCCTGCGGTTGAAGAGCTCTATGGCCTGCCCCTCGCGCAGGAGGCCCGTCGCCTCCAGCGGGTTCTCCATCGGGACGACCTCCACCTCCCGCGAAGAGTCCCGCTCCCAGCGCCCGTCCACGTAGCGCTGCGGCACCCGCTGGTGCACCATCGAGACCCCGCGCGTCATCGCCGCGAGTGCCGCCCCCAACCTCATCGGGGTCGTCCCGCCGGTGGCGTCAAGAAGGATCTCCTCCCGCCCGTACCCTTCATCCGTGAGCTCCGCGAGCAGGCGCTCGAAGCGCCCGAAGGCGTCCGAGATCTCCATCGGCGAGTCCACCAGGTGGTAGGTGAACTCAACACCCGCCCCCTTAAGCTCCGCGCACCGCAGCACGATCGCCTCCAAGACCTCCTGCGAGGAGATGATCCCCATCCTCTCCGGCCGCAGCATCTCCACCGCGATCCCAACCGACTCCGGCCGCGAGGCGAGCAGGATGAGGGCTTTCGCGGAAACTGTTTCTGACTCAACCACGAAGCACTTGCTCGACTCGTTCAACCCAGAATGATGGGAAAGAGCGCCTAAATTCTGGAGCTTCTCCGAGACCGGCGAAGGTCGCCGCTAGAGAGGCCTCTGACGTACGGCCCCGCACCAGCAAGTACCGAGCGGTCCCAGCAAGAATCTCGTATTCACGAAACTTTCCTGCTTCGTCTAGCCTGACTTGTACTGGTTGACACTCGTCGATGGCAAAGTCGTCTTCCGTGGTGCATAACTCTACGATATCGGAAGCATCAGTGAGTTGGAACATTGTACGTTTCTTGCCCATCAGGAAGGTCTGTCCACAGACAAATCCTTCCAACTCGCCCTTTTGCGTGGATAGCGCACACGCAAGCAACCGGTGATTTGGCAAGATGCCTTCGATATTTCCGTAGGTTGGCACAAAGTACGCTCGGCCTCCCCCGCCCGTACCCGGATAGCCCTCATCCACAACGTTGAAATCGCTTCTGTCCACCACGCCGCGCTGCTTGGCCAGAGGGCGAAGTTCTGCGTCCACAAAGATGCCCGGTGTGAACCAGATCGGTTTTTCCCTCACATCATAGTCACAGAAGAAGTAATCGGCACTCGCGGATTTTTTGGCGTCCTCTTTCAAGTCTACGAACCTGTTTGCGTGACGCCATGTAACCCCTCGCGTCAGACTGGCATACAGTGCCTCGCTACTGGCGAACGCGTGCGTGCGATACTGAGAACCGAAATCTGAACTGATGTGCGTGAACCGCCCGCAGTTGCGCAGCAACAAAGCTCGTGCGTAGAGCACCACCCTTGCCTCACTTGCTTTTCGACGTATTCTTGAGCGCTTCGATGTAAGATTTAAATTCCTCTTCTAGCTTCTCTCGAACCCTTGTGATTTCACTTCCGAACAGGGAAATAGGCTCACCAACAGTTGCCTCGAACTTCAGCTTGTCCTTGTTCTCTGTCGTTGTGCCTCCGGCACTCTCGCTCCCGGGATTGCTGCTCTCAGCCTCTTCTAGCTCGCCGTTCTCCAGCCACGTCAGCATGTCCAGCACGGAGAACTGCGGGTAGCCTGTAGACAAGGCAAGGAACTCTGTAGTGAACTTTCCGTGGTTAGCCGAATACTTGCCGTAGCCGTGTTGATCAGCCAGCTTGACCGCCGCCAGGTAGCCCGCCACGTCCAGCAGCGTCGGGCTTTCGATGATGGTGATGAACGGGAAGCGCGTGCCCGCCTTGACATACTCGTAGCGGTGAAACGATGCCTCCCCACGCTCCACGCTCAGGTCTTCTCCGACAGTGTTACCGATAGCCATCTGCTCAGGCGCATCGTCGGTCTGTATGCACTCGGCGCCATCTTCGACCGAGAAAGTGTCGAAGTAGCGGACGCGCGAAAACGTCGCTCCTTTACCCGCTTCCAAGCCGCCAAACAGTGAGCAGTTCCAACAAGCGATGCACAATCCATCAGGAACGGTGCATTCCTTGCCGAAATGGTTAGCGAAGAATGCTCGCCAGTTGGCGTTCTGACCATTGCCGTTTTGTTGGGCTTCGACCATCTGACGGAAGAGCGTCATATGCGCCCGCCGCTCGGTGCCCTTGAGCTTACGTCCGACGAACTCTGCGCGCGTCTTGCCGAGCAAGTCTACCTTATCCACATAGGTTTCGTTCGAGTAACCCGCGTGCGAGACGGGCAAGAAGCGGCTTGTTGCTGTTTTTACCCCCGCAACCGTAACGACCTGCCGCGTGTAAATCGCTTGAGCTATCTTTTTTTTGTTCACCACACGCGGTGTCAATGTTTGTACGTCTGCCAATGCTTCGCCGAATTTAGCGTCTATATTACTCATGGAGTCACCTCCTCAAGCTGCTGATCAAGTTGTTGATCTTCCAGCTTTTCGAGTTCTTCTTGAGACAGAGTTATCTCCTCTTCACCGCGCAGTACCTTGCGGTAATACGCGGCGTTAGCAGCAAGGCTGTCCCGTGTATCAGTAACTATGATCTCCCAATCATCGCCGTAGACCTCGCGTAGCTTCTGAACCTCTGTTTCGATAGACTTAGGCAGCTCCTTCTCTAGGAACTCAGGACTTATGACTGCAGGATTACCTTTGTGTTTTTGGCAGAAGGCATTAGCCAGCACACGGCGCGGGTAGAGGTAGTCGAATACTCGTGCGTACAAACTTGAGCGAAGATGTTGAATGTTAGCTCTCTTATTGAACACCTCTCTGTGCTGTACAGCACACTGGCGCAGCACTTCAAGGTCGGGATACTGTGCGTCTCTAACAGACGGCGAGTTGACATCGCGCAGCAAACGACTTTCCCACTCCCTGAATCCGGCCTCTACATCGTTGTAACGCTGTATGCTGCCGAACAGCAGGCGCGGATATTTCTCAAGCTCCGTCGGCGCTATTCGTCGCAACTTGCCCGAAGCATCTCGCTTCCACCCTAACTGACGCGGCAATAGTCCCAGACTATCTAGCACGCGGAACAGTTGAGTGCAGAATTCGTCTAAATATTTGCGATCAACATTGAGCGCCACGTTATCTCACCTCCTGTAGCTTCGAGAGTCGTCGGATGAACTTTGCGTACTCAGTCAGGTCTTGCGCTCCCCAATCCTTTCGGTGCTGCTGACTGCCAGGCAACTGCTTGTAGCTGCCTTTAGTTCGTCCGAGGATCGCGCTGTCACGCATCACGTCGGCGAACGTACCCAATGGATCTCTTAACAACTTCTCGGCGAGGACTACCTTGCGCACAAAGCCGTCGCTGCCACGTTGCCGGACAAGCCTCCACGCCAGCTGTGTAACGATCTCGTACTCGTTCTGCGCCTGCTGAACACTGATCGGCTCGTCTCGCACGTAGAACGTGTCGCGCCGGAAGGCGTCGGGCGTGAGGGTAGGAAGTGACTGATAGTAGAAAGGCCCATCACACCCGCACAATTCGCGCAGAAACGAGAGCAGCGCCGTAACCGTCACGCGGCTGTCGGAGAAACGGCGTTGGGCAAAGTCGTGTTCCTTTGCATCGTGCGGTGGACGGATTTGCGGCAACACGAAGAGGATCATCCGATAACCACCCAGACCCAATCCCAACACGTGCCGTTCGACTTTCGTCTCGGACATCTGGATGTTGGCGAGCGCATCCAGCGAACTGTTTTCCCAGGGCACCGGCGATGCGCCCAACTCTCTAAGCCACGGACAGGTTGCGTAGATCCCATCCTCGCTCTTTGCAATGGTAGCCTGCGCCCGTTCTCGTTCTGTCTTCTTTTCGGCGATCTCAGTCTCCAGTTCCTGCTTCTTCTGCTCATCCTCTTCTCGTTTAAGCCTGCTTTCTAAAGTCTCGATCTGTTCGTTCGCTTCCCGATGAATTTGCTCGGCCTCACGACGCTGTCGTACCAGACTCCAAACCCGGTCAATGGTGCAGGTGAGGCGATCAACTTCTTTATCATCGTGCCGACCGTAGTGAAAGATGAGGTTGTAGGTCTTGGGGACTTGAGGCTGGCCAACAGCCTCCGATCCGATGAGTTTCACTATAAGGTAGGTGCAAGTTGCGCACCGAAGACAGACTTTTGGACTCTTTTTGTTTTTCTGCTTACTCGACTGGTTGTTGAATTTATAGGTGTTCTGTCCCATCAGAATGCTCTTGTCTTCTGCCTCCACCAGTCTCATGCCACAGACTCGGCAGCCAATATCGACCTCATCATTCAGGGAACTTAACGGCACATAGCCAAGCGAAACCCCGTATATAAGGTTATCAATCAGCGTCTCCTCGTCCTGCGGAAGAAACTTGGCTCGGATATAGGGCATCCTCCAAGTATGGGAGTCCGCCTCTGCTTTGGAGTCTGCCTCTGCTTTGGAGTCCGCCTCTGCTTTCTCGCCGAGCTTTATAACAAGTGCTTTCAAGATGTTTCTAAGTTGTTCTTTGGAACAAGCCCCGATGTTAGACAATCTGTGTGCCACCACAGATTTGACGATCTCGTCAAATACGTCATCGCTGCTCATGCTCGAAATCTTTCGAAGTAATCGTCCAACGGGCTTCTGATCTTGGGGCTTGCCCAAATCCAATTCCCAAGCGCCTTTCTCTGTTTTAGAGAAGAAAAGCTCTAACCATCCGAAGCAACAAGGAGTTGAAATATCGGCGATGATATAGCGAACAAGAGAAACCAGAGCTTTCTTCTGTGGTAGTTTATCGAACCTCTTCTTATCCCTGATCAACTTCCTTAATGTTTGCCACTCGGTTTTTGGAATGTTCAGCGCAGATTCTAGTTCTTCCGGCATTATGAGCTTGTGTCGGAACGCCAAATGACCCAAAAATCTTGCTGGGCTCTGCATTTCCGTTCCGTCATGGCTGTAAAAGAAGGCGAGGTTAGCCATGATCGAGGTGGGATTGCGGTCTAATGCAGCCTTTTGGATTTTATGGAGTAGTGACTCGCGCACCGCTGCTTCAAGCCGCTCCTCATAACTCCGCGGCATGATAAAGACGGGGAATGGCTCAACGTTTGCTTTGACGAAGTCCAACATGGTCTCCAAAGAGCCATAGATTCCTCTCGCCTCGTCTTGCTTTCCGAAGAACAGGTCGGGCAGACTACGTTCAACTTCGGAGCGGAACCCGCCCTTCAGCTGTGCAAGGTCGGAAGTGGTGCGGACCAGGTAGTAGTAGTTCTCCAGGTCGTTAGCCACCAGTTCCACCTTATCCGACTCGCTCTGTACAACGGATCGAGTAAAGGCTTTGCTCAGGAAGGCATTGAACAAGGTGTTCCCCAAAAACACCTCTTCGCGCTGGACGACGGGCGAGAAGAATCGCACGAACAATAGCTTCTCACCGTTCGATAAAGGCATCTCCCAGTACGCGGTCTGGCGCAGCACGCTACCGGCAACGTGCTCTGCTGTGACGACGCCTTGTACACCCAGTTTGTTGATCGCATCTTCGGCTTGCTGCCGAACAATGTCCATGACGTTTTCCATCAGGCCAAACCTCCTGCCAGCAGAGCAAGTAGATCTCGCAGCGCGTAAGTTCGCGGGTCGTATTGTTTGATGCTTTCCTCGACTGTTTCCGCCACCCCTTCCTGGAGCAGCGTCTCGATCAACTCGCGCAGAGACCCGGCTCTCTCAATGATCTCGTCGGCGTCGGCAATGCGCTGCTCGTAGCAGAAAGAGCCGAGCAGGTCGGCGATGATGACCAGTCCTCCGAGCGGATGGTAATCAAACAGCAAGTCTGCTAGCGTAATGCGTTGTTGCTCGCCGTAGTTGAAGACCGTCCACTCTCGCCGGACGCGCCTGAGTACTTGCCCGTTGCGTTCCTCGAACGAGAGGTAGAACAATCCGTGATGGCTCACGGCGAACGCAAGTACGTCGTCGAGGTTGATCTCCCCGGTGAACTTGTAGTCGAGTACGTCCCGCAAGTGTTCTTTGACCTCATCCTGGGTCTCTACGATCAACTGCTCAAAATCTGACGTGCTCGCTTCGTGCTTCACGCGCTTGGGCGGCAGGGGTTCGCCATCGCGGGCGGCACGCAGCATCGCTTGAAAGTCCGCGTCGAGCTTGCCGACGTCGTGGATGAACATTGCGAACAACAGTTGGTCGCGTTTCTGTTTCGGATAGTCAGCCGGCGCGAATCGCTTGTCGGTCAAGACCTTGTGGGCGATCTTCACACAATCCATAGTGTGGTCATAGAGCGACTCACCACGGCGCGATGATTTGCCCAGGTTATTCTTGAACCTGGCGACCAACATAATTCACCAACTCTCTGTAAGCAGCGAAGCAGGCGCCCGTTGTTTTCTCAAGGATTACCATAGCCTTTGCCCACTCAAATTTAAGCCTGTCCCAGTCGTGGTAGAGCTCTTCCCAGCCGACAATGTCTTCGAGTGATCCACGTGTCTCCTCGTCTGTCCAGCCCCACAGCACTAGATAGGTCTGATTGGGCATGAACAAGGGATTTTGTTCGCTGTCGAAGACAGGTTCGGGATGCGGCGTCTCACGATCAATGCGAGACAGGTAAACGTCGCCGTCCAGCAGCATCAGATTTCCCGGATGCCACTTGCTCCATCCACCCGTCTGTCCGAAATGAGCATTCATTCTCTGGAGGTACACTGCGCCAGCACCGGGCTGCGACCAGATGTCGAATCCATCTTTCGACGACAATATATGCTGGCTCGCCTTGAGCGTCTCTTCTAGATCCACGATCACATCGAACTTTGCGCTCTGAAAGATCAGGCCGGTGAACCACGTTGTCGCCCGCGCCACTTCAAATGGTGAATCAGCTGGGCGCAGCTTATCGTCATCCACATACCGCAGCAGATAGAAGGGATCTCTGCCCACACCGTCGCGCAAGGTGATCTGTGGCAGAGTGCTCCGTAGACCGAAGTTGGGCTGTACGTCGGATGCGCGAAGCCGTTCAGCTATGGGTTTTGCCTCCTGCAGCTCTGCCATGCTATTCAGCTTCTCGCCGATGCGGCCGAGCTGCTCATTGACCAGGTAGTGGCCGGCATCGAGCATTCGTGAGGCTGCCACATAGTTATGATGCGGAAAAACGTCGGTTATCTTCGCGGAGAATTTCTCGCGGCTGATCTTTGCCTTGTCGAGTTCCCTGAGAGCTGCGTAAGCGTCTCCACTCACCAAGGCGACAACCTTGCTCCCTTTGTCGTGCCGTCCCACACGTCCAAACCTCTGGAGAAACGAGTTGCCTTCGCATTCTTCGGTGATCAGCACATCAGCGTGAAAATCCACCCCGACTTCAACTGCAGACGTAGAGATCAGAACCGCCCGCTCCAGCTCGGAGAAGACGTCGATTAAACCTTCACGAGCCCCTTTTGCCAGACTGCCCGAATAGACGATAACGGGTACGTCGGTGTTCTTCCACAAGCCGATGTGCCGAAGTTCTACGTTGAGTTTGCCCGACTCCAAGCCTGCCTCAACCGCTTCACGCACCCTCTCCTTTTCGTCGTCTTTTACGGCCCAATCAAGCCAGCGTAGAAAGACGGGACGATGGCCCAAACTCCGCTTCGGGAGCTGGGCTGGATCTGCTTTCATCTCGAACGTTAGCCGTCTCGTTAGCAACGAAGCCGCTCTCTCATCCAGGCCCGCATCAACAAAAGTCTTCTTGAGAGAGTCGAAATCTCTTGCCTTACAGCAGATCCGGTCGTCAGGGATGTTGCTCAACTTTTCTAACGTACCCGTGAGCCACTCGTCCACGATGGCTTGTTGTTCGTCAACGCCCGTCGCCTCCTCCAGACGTTGGCGCACGGCGTCGATGATGAGACAGGGCAGCGGACGATTTTTCAGCAGCGACTCCCACGTCTCTCCCTGATGTTGAGCTCGCTCCCGCAACGCCCGTTTGACAAGCCAGCACTGGTTCTCCAGAGCTTCAGTCGCCTGTGCTACTACATCTTGTAAAGGCAGGTTGAGCTCTGTACCGTCTGGGATATCAGCCAAGACGACATCTTCCCCGCCAGACAATCGTACACTCAGCTCGTCGACAGATTCCTTCCCGACGCCTGCTTTTGTCAAACACCTCATCAGGTCATCAAGTTTCGCCTTGCCGAACCTCAAACGATATTCGAGAGGGATTGCACTTGTATCCGCCACACGATACTTCTCGAAAAGCTGGTGGGCCATGCGGGCCGAATTGCATACGATCAGTACCTTGCGCTGTCCAGCGTCAAGAGCCTCGTTGATCGCCTTTGTAAACTGATCACTGCGATCATCAAATCGTCCACTTGGTCTGAACTCTACTCCCACGTCGTAACACTTAGATTTCCCCGGTATCTCTTTTGCATCACTCAACTCTCGCAATCCAGTGGTCGGAGTCGCGGTAAGGATGTGCAGTCGTGGAGTCTTGCCCAAACAACCTGCCAATATCCTGATGCGATGCCACAGGTGCTCGAAGTTGCGCAGCATCAGGCCATTGAACAGGTGGGCCTCGTCCAGCACGAATTCGTCCACTTGGCACAAGCCGTACACTAGTAGAGCGTTGTATTTCACGTTCTTGCGGAAGAACCAGTAAACGGCATCGGGTGTAGCAAGTAAGACACGCTTGTTGAGGTTATGTATAAGCGCGCTGCGAGACATTCCTCCTCGCAATTGCCCCACTTCTTTAGTTAGACCAGTTGCGTTGGCCAGCAACTGCAAGACACGCCGCTGATCTTCAAGCAGTGCCAGCGTCGGATACATCAAAAGCACCTTGTGGATACTTCCCTGCTCCAATTTGTAGAAAAGGGGCGCGGCAACCGCCAGCGTCTTTCCCGAGGCAGTACCAGCCACGAGGAATAACTCGTCATTGAGCAAAATGCGATCGAAAGCCTGCGCTTGATGTTGGAATGGTTTGGCACTCTGATTCTCCGCACCGGCGCGAAAGATCTCAAGTAGTCGTCGAGGCAGTCCTTCGCACCCTTGCCCCTCGGGAGGCTCGTTAGTAACAACAAACTCCATGTCTACCCACCATCTCGCATTCGGCGGATAAACTCAGTGGCATTCGATAGCCGGTGGAGATAGGGGAGCTCCTGTTCCTCGCGGATGAGATCCGACATGCTTCTCCTGCTATTTCCCGTACGGCTTTCCGGTTTCCTTAGCAGACCTTCGGGCAGGTCCAGGGTTATCCCGGCCACGGTCTCCCTCCCTTTCCTCTCGATCCTCACTATACACACCCCCCTCACCCCGCGCACCACGCCTCACATCCCTCGCAGGGGCCGGGATCCATCGCGTCGGCGACCATGCGCTGCTTTTCGTCCCGCGCTTCGATGAACTCTATCCTGACTTCGTCCCCGAGGACGGTGAACTCGCGCTCCATGCGGAGCCGGCCGTCCCGGAAGTTTGCGTACACGGTGAGCCCGACATCCACCGGGAACTCGTAGACGGCCTCGAGCACGAGGGCGTAGCCGGCGAGGGTGAGCCGATGGAAGCTGCGCTTCTCGTCGCCGAAGATGATGTCGAGGACGACCGGCTCGCCGAGGTTGAGGAGATCCGTGGAGAGGCGGCGGCTGAGACCGAGGAAGGCACCGTCGAGCATCTGCCCGAGCGTTACGGGCAGAACTTGTGCGACGAGCGCGTCGGTGCCGATGCGGGGGAACTGGCTCATGGCCTCGCGTATCCGGAACTCTATGGCGTCGGTCTCGTACTGGAGTAGGGTCTTCGCTTCGGGGAGCTCCGGCGCGGGGAAGGTGCGTATCCGCTCCACCGCCTCCTCGATACGCCCGACGCCGCACGCGTAGAGGCTCCGCTTGGCGTGGACGACCCAGTCGCGTAAAGTTCCGTGCAGGGCGCCACCGAGGAGCATCTTCTCGTTTGGCTCCGGCTCGATCCCGAGAACTCGCCGGGCGTAGACGTCCCGCCCGGTCTCGCAGTAGGCGCTTGCGACCTCGGAGAGCCCCAAGGGCACCTCGTAGGGCGAGAGGAGCGGCGGGGCGGACCAGCTCCAGCCGCGCAAGGTGTCGTCCACGCCGAGCCTGCGCGCCCGCGGGATGACGCCCCGCAGAAGCCTCTTTCTCTCCTCGGTGGTGGGCATGAACACCTCAGGCACCTCCGGCGAGGACGTCGCCGCAGAAGCGGCGGTACTCGCAACCGGTGCAGCGCCCGCGGTGCGGGGTTGGCGCGGGGAGCCGCTCGTTCCAGACGGACCGGCGCAGCTCGGCCAGGACCCCGCGCACCCTCTCGCGCATGGCGGCGGTGATGGGGACCTCGACGGCCCTCTTCTCCGGGGTGAGGTAGACGAAGGCGCGGCTCACGGTGCAGGAGAAGGTGTGCTCGGCGAGCATCGCGTAGGCGGCGAGCTGGTACTTGTGGTGCAGCCCTACTCCGGAGGTCATCTTGTACTCGACTGGGATGAGCTCGTACCTGGTGAAGATGACCATGTCTATCTTTCCACGCAGGTGCAGGTGGCGGGAGTAGAGGTCCACCCCGAAGCGGCGCTCACCCTCCTTTATCCCGTACGCTTTGAGGGTGCGGCGAGACTCTTTGGCGGAGGTGGACTCGTGCTCCTCCCTGCCGAGGTCCATCTTGGCGGTCACCGGGCGCTCCAGGGGCAGGGTGTAGCGGTAGTAGGGGATGCGCGGGCAGTAGACGTGCTGGCGGACGTCGGTGACGGTGAGATCAGGAAGGTTCAACGACGACCTCCTTCGCGAACGCAAGGTCGCGGCTGCACACCGGTTGGAGGCGGATGTTGCCCTCCTTCGTGCCGAGCGTCTTCTTCAGGCGCAGCATCAGCTCCTCGCGGCGGTTGCGGTCCAGCTCCCCGGCGAAGGCGGAGTACTGGATGCGCGAGAGCCCGTAGTCCTTGCAGCGCTCGGAGACGCGGTGGCGGACCCTGTCGTCCGGGATGTCGTAGATGAGGAGGACGTAACCCACTACCAGCTCCCCACGAACGGCCGGTAGATGACCCCGTCCCGGACGAAGCCGGCGACGCCTCTCGCCTGGATGTGGATGACGTTCTCCAGCGAGTGCCTTCTGCCGCGGTGTTTGATCCGGGTGGCGAGGCGCTCCCGCACCTTTCCGGCGAGGAGCTTTCTCGTCGCCTCGTCGAGCATCCCGCCGTCCATCCCGACCTTGAACCCGGTCCCGAGCATCCCGAGCACCGTACGGTCGACCACCTGCCCGCGAAACTCCTCGATGAGGTCCAGCACCAGCGAGGGCTTGCCTGGCCGGTCGGTGTGGACGTAGCCGGCGAAGGGATCGAGTCCCGCCCGCGTCACCGCCGAGAGCACCCGGTGGTAGAGGATGCCGTAGCCGTAGTTGAGCAGGGAGTTGACCAGGTCGCCGGCTCCCCGCCCCTCGCGCCCCGAAAACTCCGGCACGAGCCGCTCGACACCCTCCCAGTACAGGGCGGCGCCCCGGCCCTCGGCGTTGAGCAGCGCGCCGCGCACCTCGTCCGCGCGCGAACCTTCGATCTCCTCCACCAGCCGGACGAGCTCCTCTATGCGGTCCACCCTGCGGTAGAGGAAGTCGTACGTCCTGCGGTCGGCGCCCTTGCGGTACTTCGCGAAGTACTTCAGGACGTTCGCCGAGTTCCTGAGCTTGCCCACAGCGAAGGCCTTGCCGAGCTCGACGCCCCTGCAATCCTCGTACGCGAGCAGCTGCTCGCGGCGGGTCCTCACCGTCCCGCCCAGGTTCGGGGAGACGAGGCTCGCGTAGGGGGCTCCGGAGAAGGAGAGGAACTCCATCGGGATGCCGTGCCTGACGCACTCGTGGATCGCCGCGGCCGAGATCGTCGCGCCCCCGGTCGCCACTATCACGCGCTCCACGTCGAAAAACGGGCGCTCGAAGATCACCTCGCCCTTCAGCTTCACCACCAGCCGCTCGCTCTTCTTCCCCACGAACGCCCCGAAACCATCTATCACCAGTTCTTCCAATCGGCTCACTCTCGTCGTGGCCAGCAAAACCCTTTAGCATGAGCATCTTTACAGCTTCTTCGGACAATATAGGTCCGCAAACGGCATCAGCGATATTTTTCTGCGGTTGCGTGAAGAAAGTCCAGAAACTCCTGTCTCAACCGATCGCCACCGAGCACCTCGGCTCCGGGTCCGAGGGAGGCAAGATCTCTCACCGTCCAGAAGGTACTCGCCACCCTTCCTTCTACGATGGCGCCTCCATCGTCGAGCCTCCGGGAAGTGGCGTTGGGATCCTGTATGACCGAACGCCCGTAGGCGGTGAAGGTCTTCTCATCCAGCCGGACCCTGGCTGGCTCGAGGCGGCGGATGTGAGCTTCGGGAGAGAACAGGTCCGGCAGGAACTTCACCTCGGTTATACGGTTGACCCTGAACTCCCGGTAGTCGTGGGCTTCCGGGGAGTAGGCGTAGAGCCGGTGGGCGCGCTGGGCGTGGAAGAGGCGCACCGGCTCGACCATCCGCCAGGTGCGTGTCCCTGAGGAGAGGCTGTGATAGTAGATCTCCACTCGCTGGTTGCGGTGGATGGCACGCCTAAGCAGGTCGATGATTCGGGGGTCCTCCGGAGGATCATCGGCGGAGACGAGATCGAATACCACCCTCCCGCTGTCGGCGAACCTGATCCTTTCGGCAGGCAAAGCCTCGCGCAACTTCGCGACCGCCGAGGCGAGGTACCTTCCATAAACCGGCTCCCGCTCGGCTAAAGACTCCAGAACGCTCAGCGTCGCGAGGGTCTCGTGATCATCGAACGGCAGCTTCGCCGGAGATGCATTCAGCTCATACCTGTCTTTGCGCCTCTTTACCTCGAAACCAGCCTCATTCAACGCCGCCAGGTATCTGCGGAGCGTGCGTGCATCCCTTCTGGCACCCACCTCGTCCTCGATAACATCGAGCAACAGCTCCGCGGAGGCAGGCCCCTCGGAGAGCACCCGGAGCACCACCAGCGTACCCAAAGTGGCGTCCATCCTACCCACCACATCACCCCGCTTTCGCAAACCCAGGTAACAAAGCATCACAATCTTCCAGAGCGTTGTCCTCGTAAACTTGCCCGGCAGTCTTTTCCCCTGGAAAATTGAGAAATGTCGGTTTCGCAACACCCCGGACATACAAAGCAGAACCGAACCTTGCGAACCTGCATCCCCTCATAACCGATGCTACCATTGATCTTCAGGATACTGAACGTTGAAAACCACCGCAAAAGCCGGTGGAATATACAGCGGAACGAGGTCTTACAAAGCCGGGTTGCAGACCCAATCCCGTCAGATAGGGAACTGAAAGGGTACATGTTCCGGTAGACCTTGCGCGCCTTTGGTGGGTTGCAGACCCAATCCCGTCAGATAGGGAACTGAAAGGTCCTGAACCCGGAAGTAATCCACACCGGCCAGGTAGTTGCAGACCCAATCCCGTCAGATAGGGAACTGAAAGGCGCTCGCCGATGCCGCAGCGAGAACCGGAGCGGGTTGCAGACCCAATCCCGTCAGATAGGGAACTGAAAGTCCGCATACGCCTGCCCGGCGAACGCAGCGATTTCTTGTTGCAGACCCAATCCCGTCAGATAGGGAACTGAAAGAGGCATCCCGCCTCCCCGAGCGCGCCATATAGTCCGTTGCAGACCCAATCCCGTCAGATAGGGAACTGAAAGAACTTCTAGTACTCCGTTCCGTCTTCGGTGTTCGTGTTGCAGACCCAATCCCGTCAGATAGGGAACTGAAAGCAAGGCCGCCGAGCTCTCTGCCAAAGGATGGATGTGTTGCAGACCCAATCCCGTCAGATAGGGAACTGAAAGTCCACGCTCGCGGGCAGATCCACGTGCCAGATCGTGTTGCAGACCCAATCCCGTCAGATAGGGAACTGAAAGGATCGCTGTCGGGGTGGTGGTGTTCTTCATCGACAAGGTTGCAGACCCAATCCCGTCAGATAGGGAACTGAAAGGGCCTCGTACGCCCGGCGCAGCAGGTTGCCGACCGGTTGCAGACCCAATCCCGTCAGATAGGGAACTGAAAGCGATCCCGACCAGGACCCCGGTGCCGTCGAGCCCGGTTGCAGACCCAATCCCGTCAGATAGGGAACTGAAAGTTGACCTGGTTGGTGAACCACCTGTCGAGCAGCACCGTTGCAGACCCAATCCCGTCAGATAGGGAACTGAAAGTGCTCAGGCGATTCTGGAGAGGATGAATGGTAGCCAGTTGCAGACCCAATCCCGTCAGATAGGGAACTGAAAGGAGATAGCCCCGGATCACCACCGCTTCACACTCTTGTTGCAGACCCAATCCCGTCAGATAGGGAACTGAAAGTTCGTACACGCGAAGTTCCGTGACGTCGGCGATGCCCGTTGCAGACCCAATCCCGTCAGATAGGGAACTGAAAGTGCTCGACCATCGCCGGCTCGATCCCCGCCACCACGGTTGCAGACCCAATCCCGTCAGATAGGGAACTGAAAGAAACGTAACCAGTGCGGGCCGGCTACGATCTTCCAGTTGCAGACCCAATCCCGTCAGATAGGGAACTGAAAGTCCAGTTGACGCTACACCGCCGTGTTCACCCAGACGTTGCAGACCCAATCCCGTCAGATAGGGAACTGAAAGCTGTGACGCGGCCCGCCTCATCCTGGAAGTGAGAGAGGTTGCAGACCCAATCCCGTCAGATAGGGAACTGAAAGTTCTGGAGCCACTCATACAGAGTCGATTCACCGATGTTGCAGACCCAATCCCGTCAGATAGGGAACTGAAAGAGATCTTCCCTTCCGGCATATTGAAGTGGTGAGGCATGTTGCAGACCCAATCCCGTCAGATAGGGAACTGAAAGACCGCTTGCACGTAGCGCTCAAAGCGGGTCTGGAAGAGTTGCAGACCCAATCCCGTCAGATAGGGAACTGAAAGAGTTCTTGACCAGAAGCACCCCGGCGGTAATAGCCGGTTGCAGACCCAATCCCGTCAGATAGGGAACTGAAAGATAAACATCCGGGTGGTCTATGACTCTGGCTCCTAGGTTGCAGACCCAATCCCGTCAGATAGGGAACTGAAAGTGGTCCTTCTCCCTGTTCGTCGGGGAAAAGGTCCGGTTGCAGACCCAATCCCGTCAGATAGGGAACTGAAAGCCTGGAGCGCGGGGAATTGCCTGAGTCGGAGGATGTTGCAGACCCAATCCCGTCAGATAGGGAACTGAAAGAGCGAGCGCCGCCTGACACGGTCGCGGCTCGTGGTGTTGCAGACCCAATCCCGTCAGATAGGGAACTGAAAGCGGTCTGCGGGAGATGGGCGCCCCGCACTGATGAGGTAGTTGCAGACCCAATCCCGTCAGATAGGGAACTGAAAGACGGTGTGGGCGCGGGCAACTGCGGCTCCTGCGCGGTTGCAGACCCAATCCCGTCAGATAGGGAACTGAAAGACCCCCGGCTCGTCTGCGATGATGGCGTTTCCCACCCGTTGCAGACCCAATCCCGTCAGATAGGGAACTGAAAGTTCTCTCGGGACTTACCAACCTCTTAGAAACTGCGCCTACTGTGCACGGCGTGATCTACAAGAGACCTCGCAAGGAGTAGAACCAGGCTTGAAGCGCCAGGGTTTTGGGACCGGAGAAGGCTCCGAGTATAAAAGACATCGGAGCAGATACCAGCGCCGTCCTATCAGGTCGGAATCACCCCACGATCAGGGTACTACCTAATTGCAACGAGCCCTGAGGAAAGTCCCGGAGGTGACGGTCTACTTTTGGATCGTCAAGGTGCTGACTACCGCGATGGGCGAGACGATCTCAGATTACCTCGTCTACCACATCAACCCGTATATCGCGGTAGTTGCCGGCGGCGTCGGGTTTGCAGCGGCAATGCTGCTGCAGTTCGCGGCGCGCCGTTATATGGCGTGGGTCTACTGGGTGGCCGTCGCGATGGTCGCCATATTCGGCACGATGGTCGCCGACGTGCTGCACGTCGTCCTGGGTGTTCCGTACTTCGTATCCACCATATTCTTCGCCGTGGTCCTAGCCCTCGTCTTCGTGAGCTGGTACGCGAGCGAGAAGACGCTGTCCATACACAGCATCAACAACCCGCGGCGGGAGCTGTTCTACTGGACCACCGTAATAACCACGTTCGCCCTCGGCACAGCAGCGGGAGATATGACCGCGAGTACGCTGGGGCTGGGGTACCTCGCCTCGGGCATCTTGTTCGCTATCCTGATCTCCGTTCCCGCCGTCGCCTGGTACCGCTTCAACATGAACCCGATCTTCGCCTTCTGGTTCGCCTATGTCCTTACCAGGCCCCTCGGCGCGTCGTTCTCGGACTGGATGGGGAAACCACCGAGCTGGAGCGGCCTCGGGTGGGGCACCGGACCTGTTAGCGTGGGGCTCGCGCTTCTGTTCATCGGTTTCGTCGGTTATCTGGCGCGCACCAAGAGGGACCCTGGCGGCGAATGGCAGGAGCCGTAGCCCGGCTCGAGATTATGGCAGTGGGATCCGAGACCTCATCCTTTATACTCCGGCCGGAATGGGACCCGATTCCAATTGGAGTGAGAGGGCCGGGTGAGGCCGCGGCGCCAGATCCCCGGACGCGGGGCCTCCATGAACCCCGCCAATCGATTCGAGAGGATCGAAGTCGTGCCGGAGCCTGTCGAAGACGAGGCTCCCGATAGACCAGAGACCGTATACCTGCGCGACCGTTCGCGTTCCGTCATTACTCGCAACGCCAGCCCGGACATCGGCTTCGAGGCCAGCATCAACCCCTACCGGGGTTGCGAGCACGGCTGTGCTTACTGCTACGCCCGCCCGACCCACGAGTACCTGGGCTTCTCGGCCGGGCTGGACTTCGAGAGCCGGGTCCTCGTCAAAGAAGATGCCCCGGAGCTTTTGCGAAAGGAGCTCTCCTCACCCGGCTGGAAGCCGAAGATCCTCTCCCTGAGCGGGGTCACCGACCCCTACCAGCCGGTCGAGAGGAAGCTCAGGATCACCCGCCGCTGCGTCGAGGTGCTCGCGGAGTTCCGCAACCCCCTGGCCGTCGTGACCAAAAACCACCTCGTAACCCGCGACATAGACCTCCTCGAAGAGCTCGCGAAGCACGGCGCGGTATCCGTCGCCGTGAGCCTGACGACCCTCGACGAAGACCTGAGACGTCGCATGGAGCCGAGAACCTCGAGCCCCCGGCGGCGCCTGGACGCGATGAGGAAACTCTCCGAAGCCGGCATCCCGGTCGGGGTGATGACCGCCCCTATCATCCCCGGTCTGAACGACCACGAGCTGCCCGCGCTGCTCTCCGCCGCTGCGGAGGCCGGAGCAACCTTCGCCGCCTGCGTCCCGGTGCGCCTGCCGGGGGCGGTCGCGGAAATCTTCGAGGACTGGCTCTCACGCCACTTCCCGGAGCGCAGGGAGAAGGTCTTAAGCCGCATAAGGTCCATGAGAGGCGGCAGCCTCAACGATCCGCGCTTCGGGTCGCGCATGCGGGGCGAGGGGCCCATCGCGGAACACATCGCGCAGCTCTTCCACATAAGCCGGCGCAGGGCCGGGATCCCCGACCGCTTTCCCGGGCTCTCGGTCGCCGCCTTCCGGGTGCCAGGAGATCAGCCGACGCTCTTCGATTGATGGAGAGCATGAAATCCCACAAGACTATCTGATGAGAGAGACCAAGCCCGTAGTCTATCGGTAATGAGAGGAAATCCATTCCCGCGGGTCAAACCCCTCACATCCTGTTAACATCTTCCCGGTCAGGCGGTTTGGAGTCCATCGTGCCTCACATCTCTGTGGACAGGAGGCTCTCCCTGGGCCCGCTCGAGGCCTTCCTGAGGTTGGAGGCGGGGCTCGGGCGTGATCTGCCGCAGGACCACCTCCGAACCCTGGAGCGGGGTCTGCACGCCGCCCGCAGGACCTCCCAGAAGCGGGCGAAGAGGATCTCCGACCTGAAAACCCGGCTCGGGGAGCTCGAGCAAAACCGCGACGAGGAGAGGAGGATGCTCCACTACCTGCTCGCCGACGCCTTCGAGCGGCGCGGGCCGTGGGTCACGGGCGTACGGATAGACGGCAGGGTCTACGGCCGCGCCACCCGTCACTCAAGCCCCCGTCTCAGAGAGTTCTTCGAGGCCTTCCCGGAGGCCTCCCGGGGCCGGGTGCTCGAGCCCGGCTCGCTGGAGGGGGCGATGACGCTCGAGCTCGCCAGGAGGGCCCGGGAGGTGGTCGGGCTCGAGGGAAGGCCCGGGAACGTGGAGCGGGCGGAGTTTCTGAAAGGCCTCTTCGGGGCGAAGAACGTATCCTTCCACACGACCGACCTGGAGGAGGACGACCTCTCCTCCTACGGCACCTTCGACGCCGTCTTCTGCTGCGGGCTACTCTACCACCTCTCGCATCCGCGGCGCTTCGTGCAGCGCCTCTCATCCATCTCCCCGAACCTCTACCTCGACACCCAGTACGCCCGTCCCGAATGGGACCTCACCGAGAGGGAGGGTCTCATGGGCTGGGTGCGCGAGGAAGACCCCGGAGACCCACAGAGCGGCCTCTCCCCCACGGCCTTCTGGCCGACGCTGGACGAACTCCACCGGCTGCTCTCCGGGAGCGGCTACACCCGCATAGAGACCATCGCCCTGCTCCCGGACAACCGCCACGGCCCCCGGGTGCACCTCGCGGCGAGCCGCCGGGGCGGATGATGTCCGGCGAGCACGCCCCGCACGAGTTCCGGAGGATCACGGCCCCCAACCCCGGCCCGCTCACGCTCGAAGGCACGAACACCTACGTCTTCGCGGGTACGGTCATCGACCCGGGTCCGGACGACGGAGGGCACCTCGAGAGGGTGGCTTCCGAGGCTCCGGTCGAGACCATACTCCTCACCCACTCCCACCCGGACCACTCGGCCGGGGCGGTCCGGCTCTCCAGGCTCTGCGGTGCACAGGTGCTCTCCTTCGGATCCGGCCTCGACGACGGAGCCAGGGTGGGAGAGCTTATCGCACTCCACACCCCGGGGCATTCCCCCGACCATCTCTGCTTCTGGCACCCCGAGAGCCGCACCATGCTCTCAGGAGACCTCATCGCCGGCAGGGGCAGCATCATCATCGCCCCGCCGGAGGGCGACCTCGGGGCGTACATGGCCTCGCTCGAGAGGGTCCGGACACTCTACCCCGCCCGCATCCTCCCCGGTCACGGCCCGGAGGTAGCGGATGGCAAGGCGAAAGTCGAGGAGTACATCGCGCACCGCAAAGAGCGTGAGCGGAGGGTCCTGGCCGCGCTGGAAGCCGGCGCGGCCTCGCTCGAGGAGGTGGTGGAGCTGGCCTACCCCGAAGTTCCGGAGGAGATGCGCCCCTACGCCAGGCTCTCCGCCCGGGCGCACCTCGAACATCTCGGGCGCGAGCTGCTCTGACAGCACGTTTCACAGCAGCTGATCCGCCAGATACAGATGGTATCCAGCATGCTCAAAGTAGCCCCGCACCTCTTCGGAACCGACCGCAGATAGTCCTGCGTCCAACGCAACTATCCAAACCTCCTTACTCCCGGCCCCAACCTTGCGCAAAGATCTCTTGATGTGACTTATTTTTTCTCCGGCTTCCTTAGAGGCTCCGCCAATAGGGAACGCGTCAGCATGTAAACAGGCACGAGATGCTGGATCATCTCCAGGGAGTGTCTGAAGCTTCCCGACGCGAAGGAGCGTATATCTCGTGCCTGCACTCCCACCATACATCATCGAGCCCATCTGGCAACAGTTCGAAGCCTTGCTGCCCGAGCGAGAGACGAGTCATCCGCCTGGCTGTCATCGGCCCCGTATCCCCGACAGGACGGTCTTCGAGAAGCTCGTGCAGATCTTGGTGTTCGGGTGTGCCTACGAGAGGATCGCCGACGAGTACTGCTCGGCAACCACCCTGCGCCGTCGGCGCGACGAGTGGATCGAAGCCGGAGTTATGGCACAACTCAGGGAGTTGGCTCTCAAAGCCTACCACAAGACAATCGGCCTCAAGCTTTCCGATGTAGCCGTCGATTGCTGCATCACCAAGGCTCCTTGTGGCGGCGAGAAGGCGGGCAGAAACCCGGTAGACCGGGGCAAACAAGGGATCAAACGCTCCACGGTCGTAGATGCCAAGGGCATCCCGCTCGGAGCCGTAGCAGCCCCGGCCAATCGCCACGACTCCCCGCTGTTGGATGAAACCCTGGACGCTTTGGAGGTGCTCGGAGAGCTACCCGAGCAGATAAGCGTGCACCTTGACCGCGGCTACGACTCTCGCCTTACCACAGAGAAGCTAAAAGGCCGCGGCTTGCCTTCCGTGATCCCCGAGAAAGGCAAGCCAGCACCGCTTCAGGCAACGAAACGTTGGGTAGTGGAGCGCACCAACTCCTGGCATAACGCCCACAAGAAGTCGGTGTGGTGTACCGAGCGTCGGGAGCGGGTTGTCGATTTCTGGGTGGCATTCTCGGAGGTGATCATCGTCGTGCGCAGGCTCATTCGAGAAGGATGGAGTCGCTACCGCTGGGAGGGACGACCCACACCGCCGACCGTAGCCTATTGGCGCAAGCTCTTAGTCTTGTGCAGGCGATGTACGAAATCCAGACCTGGATGAGACCGCTCGTCTCGATGTCTTTGGTAGAGTCGGGAGGGGTACCGAAGGCATGGGCCGAGTCGGTGGTCGGCACGAAACGACACTTTATCTGGCTAGAAGCGACTCTTCTCCCATAAACCAAACGGCACAGAGAACGCTCGGAGAGCTCCGGCTGATCCTCTTTTTGGGTCGGTCGATCACGGCGTGCCTCCGTTCGGGCAGTACTCCCGGCAGGGTCGCCCAGCCGACGCCGGCCACGAAGCTGAGGAACTCCCCAGCAGCGCCTTCGACGGCGTCTGAAGCGCGAAGAAAAGTATTCGGCAGCTTGCTCTGCCTGGACATCGCGTCATTCAGAAGATCGCCACGACGGTGCTCTTGTCGCAAGGCCCGGGTTGCGCCAATTCGCATCGAGCATGAAGCGGGCGAAAAACGCCGCAAGCTCTTCATGAGCATCCAGCGGCAGCACGTGCGCCACGTACTGGTCCGGACGCACCACCACGAGACACCCCCGCTCCCGATCGATGCCGCGCATCTCGAAGATGTCTTCTGCGCTCTTGAGGTCGGGGCAGAACATCTTCTCGTAGTCCACCAGCCCGTAGCGGCCCTTGCGGGGTAGCAGGAAGGAGGGCATCTCCTGGAGTGCAAGCTCCCTGTGGCCCTGCTGGAAGACGGCCCGTACGTCGATCACCGAGTCTATGTCCGCGCCCTCGGGGGTGTGGCGGCGCACGGGTGATTCCGGCGACTCTTCCAGAAAGCGGCACAGCCTCTGGATGGCGGATGAGAGGTCTGCGGGGTCCCTGCGGTCTGCGAAGGCGAATATGCGCCACCGTCCGTCGGCTTTCACGGTGTGGCCCAGATGCACCGGCTTTGCGTCCGCAAGCCGGATCACCGGCGCCGAGTGGAAGCGTTCGCCGATGACAAACCCCCTGGCGAGATCCTGATGGACGGACTCCGCGGTGATGAGGGAGGGGCCATAGCGGGTGGCCACCCCGGCGGTGAAGCGGCCCTGCTGCACGAAGTACCGCTGGAACTCCTTCGGGTCGACGCCGTCGCTCGAGCCGTCTTCGGCTCTGGGTGGCGCGCTGATCATCCGGGCGAATTTGCGGTCGAAGTCGATCAACTCCTGCGCCACGGTCCGGCGCTCGGCGGAGTAGGTGTAGAGGAGCTCGGGCTTGCTCCTGCCCAGAAGGACGGAGGCCAGCTTCCAACCGAGGTTGAACGCATCGGCCATGGAGACGTTCATACCCTGACCCGCCTTGGGGCTGTGGGTGTGGCAGGCGTCCCCGGCGATGAAGACCCGGGGGAGGCGCTCTCCGACCTCCTCCTCGGGGACATCGTCGAAGCGGTCGCACAGGCGCTGCCCGATCTCGTAGACCGACCACCAGGCGATCTCCTTCACCTCCAGGGTGTAGGGATGGAGGATGCGCCGGGCCGCCTCCACCAGCCGCTCGGAGGTGATGTTGCGCCTCTCGAGCCGCTCGCCTTCTTCGAGCCTGTCCAGCTCAATGTACAGCCGGACCAGGTATCCTCCTTCTCGCGGGATGATGAGCAGGTTGCCCTTTCCCGCGGAGTGGATCACGGCCTTCATCCTTATGTCCGGGAAGTCGGTAACGGCCAGAACATCCATGACCCCCCAGACCTGGTTGGCCGAGTCTCCCTTCATCGAGAGGCCCAAGAGCTTCCTGACGGTGCTGTGCGCCCCGTCGCAGCCCACCACGTACCGGGCCCGAACGGTCTCCACCTCTCCTTCATGTTCCTGATCGGTCCGCTCCAGCCTCGCCGTCACCGGATAGCCCGCGCCTTCCGCCCCTGACCCCCCACTCTCTATCTGCAGATCGATCAGATGCCGGGAGTAGTTTGGCTGCAGGCGGGTGGGGGACTTTCTCATCGCGTCCAAAAAGAACTCGTGTACCCGCGCCTGATTGAGAACCACGTGGGGGAACTCGGAGAGCCCTTCCTCGGTGTCCTGCACACGACCACTGCGCACGATGTTGCGCCGGTCGGCCTTATCCGGCTCCCAGAAGACCGTCTCGTTGATCCAGCAGGCCTCCTTCATCACGCGCTCGCTGAAGCCAAAAGCCTCGAACATCTCCATCGTGCGGCAGGCGACGCCATCCGCCTGGCCGAGCTCGAGCGGCCCCCCTTTCCGCTCGACGATGCGAACCTTTATCTCAGGGAAGGCCGCAAGCTGCGCCGCCAGCGTCAGCCCCGCAGGCCCGCACCCGATGATGAGCACGTCGACCGCATCAGGCAGGACATCCGGGTCGACAGGCTCGCCAACGGCCTCGCAGACAAAAGGATCGCCGACCTTAAACCCGTCAAGATAGAACTGCATCGATCACCTCGATCAGAACCCCGAATTACCGGCACTTCCCCCAGGAGAACGAAACCTCCCCGGACCAGAAGCCAACCTCCTCACCTCCAGTCAGACAGGGATGCTTTCTTGAAGATCCACTACCATCGTCCAGATAGATCACGCAGAAATCCTTCCCCTCAGGCCCATATCCTCTTCTCGTCCTCACTCTACGGTAGAACCTATCAGGTGTCCAATGAATTTTTTATTCGTTTCTAATAGCTTCAAGGAATAAAATATGGAGGGATGGAGCTCAGCCACATCAGGTACTTCGTTGTGGCGGCTGAGGAGCTGCACTTCGGGCGGGCGGCGAAGAGGCTGCACATTACTCAGCCGTCGCTGAGCAAGCGTGTGGCGAAGCTGGAAGAAGAGCTCGGCGTAAAGCTCTTTCACCGCACCAGGCGGGAGGTCAAGCTCACGGAGGCGGGGCGTGCGTTCCTTGAGGGGGCGCGGCGGGTGCTGGAGGATGCGCGGGGGGCGACGGAGGAGGCGAGAAAGGCGGCGCGGGGTGAGCTCGGGAGGCTGGAGGTGGGTTTCTTCAGCCCTGCGATCTACGGCATCCTCCCGGAGATACTGAAGATCTATCACGAGCGGTTCCCTGAGGTGAGGGTCACGCTGCACGAGTGGACGACTTCGGTGCAACTGGAGCGTCTGCGGGAGGGGAAGATCGAGATCGGCTTCATGCGGGCGCCGGTGGAGGGCGAGGAGTTCGTTACGGAGCACATCTTCTTCGAGCCGGTGGTGGCGGCGCTTCCGGAGGGTCATCCTCAGGCCCGTCGGGAGGTGATACCTACGGTGGAGCTGGCGGGCGAGCCGTTCATCATGGTCCCGCGGGAGAAGGAGCCGAACAGCTTCGACAGGTATGTGAGCATCTGCCAGCGGGCGGGCTTCAGCCCCAGGATCACCCAGGAAGTCTTCGAGATACATGCGATCGTGGGACTGGTGGCAACCGGTATGGGGGTAGCCTTCGTGCCCGGTTCCGTGGGCAGCCTGAGGCGTCCGGGCGTGGTCTACCGTCCGCTCGGCGATCCCGAGGCCCGCATCGGAACGGCCGTCGTACGCAGGAACGTGCCTCTTTCACCCGCGCTGGGGACGTTCCTCGAGACGCTGCGGTGTGTAGTAGGCTGACCGACGCACGCACCGGGCGCATTGCTGGGTATCCTGTGGCCAGACGTAGCGAAAACCTCCTCACGTTGGCTGGTGCTCACATTATTTGCCGCCGGCTTTCTACGGCGGGGCACCTCAGTCGGCTAAAGCGTACCCACGATCATGCAGGATGCCAGGTCGCAGGCGCCGTCAGCATTACCGATGCCGCAGGGGCTACGGATGAGGCTTTGGGTCGAGAGGGTTACAGCAAAGAGGCCCAGCGAGATGCTGGGCCTCTCTTCACCCTGTGTTTTGCGGGTGTTTCTTCAGCTGCCGGGCCTGGATTCGAACCAGGACTAGCTGATCCAGAGTCAGCCGTGCTGCCGTTACACCACCCGGCAAAGGTCGCAGAGAGAGAGTTTAACCCCTATCCGGCATCGCGTCCAGTCTGCGGCACGCCGCCGGTCTCCATCGCGCGCAGGATCCTTATGCGCTCCTCTATCGGGGGGTGGGTGGAGAAGAGGCTGCGCGAGTGTTTCTCGAAGCGCTTTATGGGGTTGACGATGTAGAGGTGGGCGGTTGCACGGTTGGCGACCTCGAGCGGCTCCTGGTCTTTTGCGATCTTCTCCAGCGCGTCGGCGAGACCCTTGGGGTTGCGGGTGAGCTCGACGGCGGAGGCGTCGGCAAGGTACTCGCGCTGGCGGGAGATCGAGAGCTGCAACAGCCGGGCGAAGATCGGGGCGAGGATCGCGAGGATTATCGCGATGATCATGAGGATGAGCTGCAGCTGACCGTTGCCCTGGTCGTTCCGGCGCCTCCCTCCGCCCCACCAGAGGCTGCGGAGGAAGAAGTCGGCGATCAGGACGGTGGTACCGACCAGGATGCCGACCAGCATCGAGTAGCGGATGTCCAGGTTCCTGACGTGGCTCATCTCGTGCGCGATCACGCCCTGCAGTTCGTCGCGGTCGAGCTTCTCGAGAAGCCCTGAGGTCACCGCGACCGAGGCGTGCTCGGGGTCGCGCCCGGTGGCGAACGCGTTCGGTGCGGAGTCGTCGATGACGTAGACCTTCGGCATCGGGAGCCCTGCGGCTATCGCCATCTCCTCGACGACGTTGAAGAGGACGGGGGCGTCGTCGTGCTCGATGCGGCGCGCCCTGGAGGCGGCGAGGACCATCTTGTCCCCGGCATAGTAGCTCAGCAGCCCGGAGAGGCCCCCGGCGAAGAACGCGATGACGAGCCCGAAGAAGGCTCCGGCCGGGTCCCCCACCCAGGCGTACCCGATGATGTATCCGAAGGCGAGGACGAAGACGAGGAAGGTCACGAAAAGAAGCAGGCTGTTGCGCCTGTTCTGCGCGATCCTCTCGCGGAAGGTTGCCTCTGCCGCTCCGCTCATCCCTTTAGTCGTAGGAAACGGTCACCGACTCGCGCTCGGGGCCCTCGGCCTCGAAGTACTCCCGCTCGGTGAAGCCCATCGCGCGGGCGAAGATGACGGCTGGGAAGCTCTGGATCTTCGTGTTGTACTCCTGCACCGAGTCGTTGTAATGCTGGCGGGCGAAGGAGATCTTGTTCTCCGTCGAGGCGAGCTCCTCCTGGAAGTCCAAAAGCACCCGGCTCGAGCGCAGCTCCGGGTAGTTCTCGGCGACGGCGAAGAGGTTGCCTATCGCGCCGGAGAGCCGGGCCTCGGACTGTGCCTGCTCGCGCGGGGATTGCGGCTTCATCGCCTCGGCACGCGCCCGCGTTATCTCCTCGAGGACCTGCTGCTCCTGGCGAAAGTAGCGCTTGACTCCTTCGAGGAGGTTCGGGATCAGGTCGTAGCGCCGCTTGAGTTGCACGTCTATCTGCCGGTAGGCTTCCTCGACCTGGTTTTTGCGTCGCACCAGCCCGTTGTAGGTGAAGATCATGTAGAGCACGATGAGCGCTATGATGGCGACTACTATGATGGTTCCGGCGGTTCCCATGGGACCTCCGTGTTTTTAGGGGACCTCTCGCGAGATTATATCCGCCGGTGCTACACAAGGAGCAGAACTTGTTCGAGTACGACGCCCTCTCAGACCTCTACGACCTGGAGTACGACCACGATCACGACGTTCCGTTCTGGCTCGCGCTCGCCGGAAGAGAGCGCGGCCCCGTCGTCGAGTGGGGGGCCGGGACGGGCCGCATAGCGAAGCGGCTCGCCGGGGCGAGCCACGAGGTGACCGCCGTGGAGCTCTCGGGACCGATGGCCGGGGTCGGGCGCAGGAAGGGTCCGGGCGTCGAATGGATCCGCGGCGACATGCGCAGCGTGAGGCTGGGGAACCGCTACGGGCTCGGCATCTGCGCGTTCAACTCGTTCCTGTGCCTGCTCTCGGTGGACGACGCGCTCACCTTTCTGCGCAACGCCCGCGAGCACCTGCTGCCGGGCGGGCTGCTCGGCGTGGAGATCTCGGCGTTCTCGCCGGAGGAGCTGTCCGGCGGCCCGGAGCTGCGCCACGACCTGAGCCGCCCGCTTCCGGACGGCGGCACGCTGGAGAGGTTCTCGGTCTCGCATTACGATACGGCCTCCCAGCTGATGGAGATCACGCTCTTCTACGAGCTCTACGGCGCGGACGGCGTGCTGCGCGAGATGCGCCGCCACCAGCTCACCATCCGCGTGACCTCCCGCGACGAGCTGCTTCTGATGCTCAGGATCGCGGGGTTCGAACCCGAGGCGGTCTACGGCGGGTTCGAGGGGGAGCCGTTCGACGCGGCGAGCGACCACCTGATCGTGCTCTGCCGCCGTCCGGGTTAGACGGCGGGCGCGAGGCCCTCCGCGATCACCCCACCTCCCGGGCCGGTGGGGGAAGGCCGAGGTACGCCCGTGCGGATGCCCTGGTGCGGTTCAGGGCGGCGTACAGAGCGGCGGCGTCCCCGGCGAGCACGCGCACAACGCAGAGGCCGTCGCGGAGGGCGCTCGCGGAGGCCAGGATGCGGGGCAGCGCGGCGAGGTTCTCGTGCAGCTCATCCGCAAGAACTCGCAGATCCTTCGCGGAGGCGACGTACGCCACGCCCATGTACGGGTACCCGGCGAAGTGCTCCCCGCCGCCGGAGAGGTCGAAGCGGTCCACGACCTCGGGGAGAGCGTCGAAAGAGAGGCGGATCGTACTGCGGAGGCGCCTGAATCGGAACCGCTCTCCCCGGGCCACCAGTCCGGCGGAGCAGGCGTCCCAGGCGATGAGCGTCGCGTCGGGGGAGAGGAGGAAATCCGTCTCCTGCAGGTAATCCGAGTCGGCGTAGGGGATCAGGTGGTGGGGCAGGTACTCAAGAAACGCCCCGCGCCCGAGCACGAGCATCGCCCGCTGCTCGGCGAAATCTCCCCGGTAAACCTTGTTGGCCGCTTGGGTCAGGACGGTGGCGGAGGCTTTCGGAGCGACCGAGATGTCCACTTCCAGAACGTCGCCGCCCAGGATGCCGCCCGAGGGGTTCGTGATCTGCACCTCGGGGATGCCGGTGTCGTCGGGGTGGTTGGCGCGTACGGAGCCGAAGGGCGTGCTGCTGTAGCGCTCCGAGACTATGGTCCTCTCCCCGCGCGGCTCGAAGCGGATCCGGAGCAGGCCACGCTGCCCCCGGGTTCTAGTGGGGATGGTCGTGCCGGCCATCACCACGGAGGTCGGAATCCGCCGGCGTCCAGCTCCGGTGGCGGACGGCCCTCCTCACCCAATCCACGACCGCCTCCATCCCGTCCCCGTGCAGGACGGAGGTGAAGAGGGTGGGCGCCCGGCCACGCAGCGCGGCGGCGTCGTGCTCCATGACCGAGAGGTCCGCCCCGACCAGCGGCGCGAGGTCTATCTTGTTGATCACCAGAAGCTCCGAGCGGGTAACGCCCGGCCCGCCCTTGCGGGGCACCTTGTCCCCCCCGGCCACGTCTATCACGTAGATCGAAGCGTCAACCAGCTCGGGAGAGAACGAAGCCGAGAGGTTGTCTCCGCCGCTCTCGATGAAGATGAGGTCCAGGTCCGGGAAATCCCGCTCCATGGCCTCGACGGCCTCCAGATTCATCGAGATGTCGTCCCGGATGGCGGTGTGCGGGCATCCGCCCGTCTCGACTCCGGCCACCCTGCCATCGGGCAGGACGGCGGCGCGGATCAAAAACTCCGCGTCCTCCCGGGTGTAGATGTCGTTGGTGACGGCGGCTATCTCGAACTCACCGCCGAGCCTCCGGGAGAGCTCCGCCACCAGGGCGGTCTTCCCCGACCCAACCGGTCCCCCCACTCCCAGCCTCAAAGCCTTCATCCGGCACCTCCCTCTTTTCAGGATATGTACAACCTGGTCCTCTGCCTCTCGTGCAGCATCGAGCGCACGTCGACCTCCGGCGCGAAGGCGTACATGTCCTCCGCGCCGAGCCCGGCGCCCGCGGAGGCCGCCCGTTCCATCTCCCCGTGCAGCTCGAAGAGGAGCCGCTGCGCCGTGCTCCCGCCGAGGGGGATGAGCTTCTGCCCCGCGGCGACGAGGGAGGCGACGCTCGAATACAGGAAGGATAGGAGCGCCTCCTCCTCACCGAAGCCCAGGGCGGAGGCCGCGACACCGTAACAGACCGCCAGGTTGCCTGGTGTCTCGGAGGCCCGCACGGCCTCGCCGAAGCGGAGGAGCCTCCCGTCCTCCACCCCGAGCGCCTCTACGCTCGCGAGGAACCGCCTGCCGACGCCGACGCTCGCCGACCGCAGTTCCCGCGTCAGCCTGGTCGCAAGGAGGAGTTGGTCGGTACGCAGCAGCTCCCCGAACTCCGCCCCGCAGGAGACCCTGAGCGCCACGCAGTCCGAGGTGGCCATGGAGGAGAGGTATAGCGCGACGATCTCCCGCAGATCCTCCGCGCTGCGCAGCCTCCCGGCGTCCGCGAACGCCTCGAGCCCCATAGAGTGCGAGAAGGCCCCCGTCGGGAAGGCCGTATCCGAGATCTGGAGCATCCGCAGCAGGATGGACATCAGAACAGGAAGTACCGCTGCGCCAGCGGGAGCTCGCGTGCCGGCTCGCAGCCCACGACTTCTCCGTCCACCCGAACCTCGTACGTCTCCGGGTCCACCTCTATCTCTGGCAAGAAGCCGTTGTGCACGAGGTCCGTCTTGCCGAGCGTGCGCGTACCGTGCACCGCGACGAGCCGCTTCTCGAGGCCCAACGCCTCCTTCAGGCCAGCCTCCAGCGCCGCCCGCGAGACGAACGTGAGCGAGACCGAGGCCGGGGCGCTCCCGAAGGCCCCGAACATGGGACGCTGGAAGACGGGCTCCGGCGTGGGGATCGAAGCGTTGGGGTCACCCATCTGCGCGTAGGCGATGAAGCCGGCCTTCATCACCAGTTCGGGCTTCACGCCGAAGAAGGCCGGCTTCCAGAGCACGAGGTCGGCGAGCTTGCCCACCTCGATGGAGCCCACGTGGTCCGAGATGCCGTGGGTGATGGCTGGGTTGATCGTGCACTTGGCGACGTAACGTCTGACCCGGAAGTTGTCGCTCTCCGCGTCGTCCTCCGGCAGCGGACCGCGCTGAGATCTCATCTTGCTCGCGGTCTGCCAGTTGCGGATCCAGACTTCCCCCACCCGGCCCATCGCCTGCGAGTCGGAGGACATCATCGAGATGGCGCCGAGGTCGTGCAGGACGTCCTCGGCTGCTATCGTCTCGGCGCGGATGCGGCTCTCGGCGAAGGAGACGTCTTCGGGGACGTCCCGGCTCAGGTGGTGGCAGACCATCAGCATGTCCAGGTGCTCGTCCACGGTGTTCACGGTGTACGGCCGCGTCGGGTTGGTGCTCGACGGCAGCACGTTCGGCTCGCCGCAGAGCCTTATGATGTCCGGCGCGTGCCCACCGCCGGCGCCCTCGGTGTGGTAAGTGTGTATGGTACGCCCCTCGAACGCCGCGACCGTGTCCTCCACGAACCCGCTCTCGTTCAGGGTGTCCGTGTGGATCGCCACCTGGACGTCCATCTCATCGGCCACCGAGAGACAGGTCCTTATGGCCTGCGGGGTGGAGCCCCAATCCTCGTGCAGCTTGAGCCCGCAGGCGCCCGCCCGGACCTGTTCCTCGAGCGCCTCCGGGTTCGAGGAGTTCCCCTTTCCCAGGAAGCCGAAGTTCAGCGGAAGCCCCTCCACGGCCTGCAGCATCCGCGCGATGTTCCAGGCCCCCGGCGTGCAGGTAGTCGCGTTGGTCCCGGTGGCCGGTCCGGTCCCGCCGCCTATCATGGTGGTCACCCCGGAGGCGATGGCACACTCGGCCTGTTGGGGGGAGATGAAGTGGATGTGGCTGTCTATGCCACCCGCGGTGAGGATCCTCCCCTCCCCAGCGATGATCTCGGTGGAGGCTCCGATCTCCACGTTCACGCCGTCCATGGTGTCCGGGTTGCCGGCCTTGCCGATGGCCGCCACGCACCCGTCCCTGACGCCCACGTCCGCCTTGACGATGCCCCAGTGGTCGACGATGAGGGCGTTGGTGATCACCAGATCCATCGCCCCCTCCGCACGCGTGGCCGTCCCTTGAGCCATCCCGTCCCGCACGGATTTGCCGCCCCCAAACACGGCCTCCTCGCCAGCGAGCGTGAGGTCTCGCTCCACGCGCACGACGAGACCGGTGTCGGCCAGACGCACCCTGTCCCCGGTCGTGGGGCCGAACATCTGCCCGTAACGCCGCCGCGAGAGCCGGCTCACCCCAAGTACCCCCGCTCGCGTGCCCGGCGGAGCGCGCGCCGTCTCACCTCCGGGTCATCCAGCGCACCCTCGACGAGCCCGTTCATGCCGTGCAAGACCCTGTCGCCGCCGATGGCGACGAGCGCGAGCTCGCGCTCGTCGCCCGGTTCGAAACGCACGCTGGTCCCCGCCGG